>OHYW01000002.1_pt1 | contig 356270 bp, 302 predicted proteins | sample 1580441 | NCBI WGS metagenome assembly OHYW01 (sample SAMEA3882508, study PRJEB24775) | human gut metagenome | biome: human-associated habitat; feature: intestine environment; material: feces | place: Netherlands | collected 2009/2010
TCAGGGATTTTTATCCCTTAATCCCCTATTTTTCGCTTGCACATTTATTCCCATTGACGGGAGGTTTGAAGGGGAATGCGGAACATGAATGTGGCCGGGGGGGGGAACGGCGTTCACCGTTCAGCGCATGGGAAGGCGGCGCTTTCTGAAACAGAAGCCGACGGTAAAAGTAACCAGAGTTCCGATGGTAACGCGCCACGGAAATGCTATTTCCGGAACATATTGTTGCCAGCCGGAGGGCAGAGGGATGAGTTCCGTCAGTAAAGCGATGACAAAGAATCCTGCCGCCATGGCAATGATGTTTCCTGAGTCGCTGCCTCTGGTGCGGGTCAGCATTCCCAACAGGAAAATGCCAAGCAGGGAGCCATAGGTATAGCCGAAAATGCCCAGGGCTATTTGGATGATGCGGACTTCCGGGTGATGCACCACATACCACGCTGTGATGGAACCCACGAGGATGAGCAGCAGGGAGAAAACGGCCGTTCCCCAGCGCACGCACCGGAGCAGCTGCCGTTCCGTGGCTTCCGGTTTGAATATCCCCTGGTACCAGTCCTTGGTGGCGGTAGTCGCCAGGGAGTTTAGAGCCGTGGAGAGGGAGCCCATGGCCGTCGCCAGAAGTCCGGCGATCAGCAGCCCGCGGATGCCGTTGGGAAGTTCATGGATGATGAAGTAGGGAAACACATGCAGCTGCGGCGTGTCTGCAGGGAGGTTTGCCGGGTTGTATTGGTAGAAGACATAGAGAAGAATGCCCGTGAAGAGGAAAATGATGACGATGGGGAAGTCCAGCAAGCCGGATACGATGACTGCACGCGTTCCCGCCTTGCTGTTTTTTGCCGCCAGCATGCGCTGCACCATGTCCTGGTCCGTGCCATGCGTAGCCATGGTGATGAAGGTTGCTCCCAGGAAGGCTGCCCACACCGTGTATTCCTGGCCCAGCACGCGGGCGCCTTGTTGGAGGAAGTCCAGGCCTTCTCCGGTTCCCCAGGAGAAGAATTTCCAATCGTCTCCACCATTCATGGCGGCGGAGATGGAGCTCCACCCTCCGGGGATATGGGAGAACAGTACCCACAGGGCGGAAAGCATGGAGACTCCCAGAACGACGGCCTGGAGGACGTCCGTCCAGACGACGGCTTTCAATCCTCCGATCGCGGTGTAAATGGTCGTGGCGACGGAGATGGCCACCAGGGCGGCAATGTAGAGCAGGACAATCTGGTCGGCGTCTGCCGTGACGCCTGTCAGGAACTGGTAGGCAATGACCAGCAGAATGCCCGCGAAATAGAGCCTGGTTCCGCTGGCGAGCACCCGGCTGATCAGGAAGACCATGGAGGCTGTCCGCCGCGTCAGGAGCCCGAATCTTTTTTCCAGGTATTCATAGATGGAAACAACCTTGTAGTCATAATAGGGCTTGAGAAAGAGCCTGCCGACGATGATGCGGCCCAGGATGGTGCCGATGCAGAGCTGGGCGTATGTGAAGTTGCGGGTATGGTATCCTTCTCCGGGAGCCCCCAGGAAGGTGGCCGCGCTGATTTCCGCCGCCAGGATAGAGGCCAGAATAGCCCACCAGGGCAGGGAGCGGTTGCCCAGGGCATAGTCTGTCAGGGAGTTTTGCTTTCGTCCCGCATAAATGCCAATGCAGAAGATAGCCAGAAAGTAAATGACGATGACGAAAAGGTCCGTGAGCATGCCTGGAAAGAGAAGGCCTTTTCCGGAATGGAAATTCCGGAAAAGGCCCCGGGCTTAATGAAAGGGTCAGGAGTGGCTCTTGTGCTCCAGCGCGGCTGAAACCAGGCCGGAAAAGAGCGGGTGGGCCCGGTTGGGAGCGGACTGGAATTCCGGATGGTACTGGCAGGCGATGAAGAAGGGATGATCGGGAAGTTCCACGACTTCCACCAGTCCGTGTTCGTCATTGACGGCGCTGATGACCAGCCCCGCGTTTTCCAGTTCGTCGCGGTAGGCCGGGTTGAATTCGTACCGGTGGCGGTGGCGTTCCGTAACGCTGTCCTTGCCGTAAAGCTTGTGCGCCAGCGTTCCGGGCCGGATCAGGGCCTTGTAGGCGCCCAGGCGCATGGTGGCTCCCATGGCCTTGATGCCTTTTTGCTCTTCCTGGAGGCTGATGACTGGGTGGGTGGTTTTCTGGTCGAATTCCGTGGAGTTGGCGTCATCCATGCCGCAGATGTGGCGTGCGTACTCAATGACGGCCACCTGCATGCCCAGGCAAATGCCCAGGAACGGGATTCCTTTGGTGCGCGCGTATTCCACCGTCTGGATTTTCCCTTCAATGCCGCGGTCTCCAAAGCCGCCCGGCACCAGAATGCCGTCCACGGAGCCAATCATGGCCTCCGCGCCCTTTTCCTCAATTTCTTCCGCGTCTATCCGGAGAATTTCCACGCGGGCGTCATTTTCCGCACCGGCGTGAGTGAAGGATTCATAGATGGATTTGTAGGCGTCCTGGAGAGCGATGTATTTACCTACTACGGCAATCCTGATGGAGTGGCTGGGGCTGATGACCCTGCCGACGTAACGCTGCCAGTCCGCCAGATTGGGCGCCGGAACGTCCAGTCCCAGGCGCCTGGTGACAATGCGGTCTATTTTATCCTGGCTGAGATCCAGGGGGCATTCGTAGATGGTGTTTTTGACGTCGCGGAAGGCAATGACGTTTTTGGCTTCCACGTTGCAGAACATGGCGATTTTGCGGCGTTCGTCTTCACTCATGTCGTATTCCGTCCGGCAGATGATCACGTCCGGCTGGATGCCGATTTCCCGGAGCTTGGCGACGGATTGCTGGGTGGGCTTCGTTTTCATTTCCCCGGCGGCCTTGATATAGGGGAGCAGGGTGACGTGAATGAAGCAGACGTTGTCACGGCCCACTTCCAGGGCGAATTGGCGCAGGGCTTCCAGGAAAATGTGGCCTTCCATGTCCCCGACCGTGCCTCCGATTTCCGTGATGATGATGTCCACGTCTGATTTTTCCGTGACTTCATAAAGGCGGTTTTTGATTTCATCCGTGACATGCGGAATGTATTGAACCGTTTTTCCCAGATAGTCTCCCCGGCGTTCCTTCCGCAGCACGCTTTCAAAGACCTGTCCGGAAGTGAGGTTGTTGAGCCGGGAGAGGCTGCAATGGACGAAGCGTTCGTAATGGCCCAGGTCCAGGTCCGTTTCCGCTCCGTCGTTCAAGACGTACACTTCCCCATGCTGGAACGGGCTCATCGTTCCGGGGTCCACATTCAGGTAGGGGTCGAATTTTTGAAGGGTTACCTTGAGTCCGCAGCGTTCCAGCAGCGTGCCGATGGATGCCGCCGCCAGTCCTTTGCCGAGAGAGGAGACAACACCGCCTGTGACGAAGATATATTTCATGATTTGCTTCCTAGTGTATGTTTAATAAGATTTGTTCCACCTGTTCCGCCTGTTCCGGCGTATCCACGCCCACACTGACGTGGTCCGTCAGGATGACCCGGATTCTGGCCCCGTTTTCCAGTGCGCGCAGTTGTTCCAGGGATTCCGTCTGTTCCAGGGGAGTCGGGGCCCAGCGCACATAGTTTTCAAGGAAGTCGCGGCGGTAGGCGTAAATACCCAGATGGCGCAAGGGTGGAGCTACGCGTGGATGGCGGGCATAGGGAATGACGGAACGGGAGAAGTACAGGGCGTCTCCGTTACGGGCAAGGGCCACTTTGACAATGTTCGGGTTGTCCAGATCCTCCCGGGTGCTGATGGGGCAGGCGACGGTGGCCATGGAGAGGGCTTCGTCCGAGACCAGGGCTTCCGCCAGCCTGTCAATCAGGGCCGGGTCAATGAGAGGTTCGTCCCCCTGAATATTGACGATATGGGTGGCGGCAGGGAAGGAACGTACCGCTTCCGCCAGGCGGTCACTGCCGCTGGGATGGTCCGGAGAGGTCATGATGGCCCTGGCTCCAAAGGATACGGCGGCGTCAAAAATGCGCTGGTCGTCCGTGGCGATGGCGATGGCGTCCAGGCGGGAACAGCGGCAGACGCGTTCCCATACGTGCTGGACAAGAGGTTTTCCTGCAATGGGATGAAGGGGCTTGCCCGGAAATCTGGAGGAACCCCAGCGTGACGGAATGAGGCCGATGATGTGGTGGGAAGTATCTGCTGCCATGGGAAAAGGAACCGCCCCGAAAGGTAGCAACTCCCTTTGAATTAGTCCAGCCTCAAGCATAGGGAACGCCTGTTTTTCCCGGGGAAGAAACAGTCAGCCGGAAATGGATGCCGTTGCGGCGGCTTGCCGTTTTTCCTGCGTTTTCCGGATCATGAGCGGCATGTATTCCTTGCGGACATGGAGGGATACATAGAGGCCCTCCCTCTTGGCGCAGGAGTAGAGTACTTTGATGATACCTAGAGAAATAATTTGAAATGGAATTGTATGTGGTGTCCCGGCGATGCCCAGGAAATAAATGGACGTAAAAGTGTAGTGCATAGACACATAAAGTATAGCTGTGCGGTATTTATGAAATGCATAGATTCGGCAAATAGTCCAAGCGTAAGTAATACCTATAATTGTAATGATAATATACAAAGTCAGTCCGACATATCCAAGAGAGTTGATAGTGGATATTGGTCCGCTATGCCATCCATCCAAAAACATATAGCTTTCTTGGTTAGCGCCTTCTTCTTTTCTGGCTACTGATGTCAGAGAATATGCTTTTTCGTATATGCTTGCCTTGAGCTGATATATGTCGCGGGAGAAACCGTCCCCGAATACCTTGTCTTGGATAAAATGATTCCTTTCGTCCAAGGCCATTTTCCACATTCTAACTCGCCAGTCATTCGAATCTTCAGCATAGGCAATGATTTGGGGATCAATATCTATATATGGTATTACATACAAACTTCGTTGTATTCCATAAGGAAGATGATGAAGATAACCTCCAGCTGACAGTATAAACAGGAGCAGAATACTTATAACAGGAAGTCCAATGCTAATCAGCCATCGTTTGTAAAGGAGAGAAACTAGAAAAAATAGGAGAATAGGCTCTACAAGAGAGCTGCGGTTTCCCGTTATCAAAATTCCAATGGCTGCAAGAACGGCAATTAAGGCGATCCAAGGCCGTTTAAAAAAATCAGTAAAAGAGTATTTGATTACGAGTATATCAAGAATAAAACGTGAAAGCGACAAAAAGCTCTGGATACGTCCGGCTTTTTCTTCGTTCAAAGCGTCTGTGTCGATGTCAGAGGATTCGGGGGAAAGTAAATTACGTGCCGTTACAATACACAAACCTAAAAATGATAAGATAAGCGTACGTTGTAATACCTTTCCCAGTTCGTTACTATCAGTTTTAAGCGTGGAAAGACACAAGTAAGCTATACATCCTCCCAAAAAGGTAATGTAACCTTTTCCGGATATGTAATCGTTGAAAATGTCAACGCCTATCCCAAATGGATAGATGATGAACAGGTATATTACATGAATGAATAGAAGAAATACGAAAATGTCCTGTAGTCTAGTGGAATTCCATACGAGAGTGGTTCTTTTAAGCATGATATTCCACAAGTAAAATGGCAGAACAATTCCATAAGCACACAAAGGGATGTAGGTTGAAAAACTCCCTGAAAAGCAGAAAAAAGCAGGTATCCACATCCACAGATACCACACTTTTTCCTTCATCAGGAATAAGGCGGCCAGGATAAAGGGGGAAACAGCCAGAACTATAGAAAGGGGATCGCCGTCCGCCGACATGATGCCACCTATGATGGCCAGAAGAATGGCAACGACTGAAACCAGTACAATTTTAAATAAGTTACCATTCATAGGGCTATCCGTTATTCCCGAATAAAAAACAGTGGCGGGAAAGAGAGATGGATGGTGGAGTATAGGGGATTCGAACCCCTGACCTTCTCATTGCGAACGAGACGCTCTACCAACTGAGCTAATACCCCGTGGGAAATACCGGAAAGAATTTAGTTCATCCCGCGTTTGAAAGCAAGCGGAATTCGTCAGGAAAGGCAAATAAGAAGGAAGATGCCGCCTTTCCTCATCTCGTGCGGGTGTTTCATGACTGCCGGAAGCCGGCCGCAGGGAAGATGGCTATTTCCGGGAACGCCCGGCTTTTACGGAAAAGGAGGAACGCCCCGGTCTGGAAGCCGGAGGGTCTGCGGGAATGTTCAGGAGTAAAGGCAGGCGGGCCTGATGTTTCCGATTTTTGCGAAGGCCCGTTTACCGGAATTGGAGCGTCAGCGGCCCTGCTTGTTTTTAATGCGGTTTCTGAGATGGGCTTCTTCAAAAAGGCCGTCCATGTACAATCCCACGGCTTGAGCTTTTCTGAGGCTCCGGGTTGCATCCCTCAGAGCCGGAAGCGCTTCTTCATAGGATGGCGTTTTTCCTTTTTTAACAGGGGATGCTTCCACAAGGTGCCACCCCCACCGGCTTTTGAGAAGTACCGGCTTGTCGTCCGGAACGTCTGCCAACGCCAGACCCAGGGTTTCCTTGGCGCGGGCGGGGTTTATCCAGCCGAGTTCCCCTCCTGCGGGAGCGGAACGTTCGTCTTCACTGAATTCCCTGGCGAGCCGGGAGAAGGATTCCCCTGCCTTCAGCCGCTCCAGCAGCGTTTCCGCGGTTTGCCGGACCTGGGTTTCTTCCTTGTTCAGGGTAGCCAGGAAGATGTGCCTGGTTTTCCGCAGATCAGGAGGGGTGAGCTGATCCCGGATCAGGTTGTAGCAGGTTTTCAGGTCTTCGTCGGACGCTTCCGCCGCCTGGGCGGTTGCCCGGTAGAGCTGTTCCGTCTGTTTGAGCCTGGCCGCTATTTTTTTTTGCAATTGTTCCTGCGTCAATTTCTGACCATGCAGGGTTTTCAGGTATTGTTCCGTGTCTCCGTCAAAACGGGACCGGATTTGTTCCACGGCGCGTGCCGCTTCCGCGTTGCGGTTGGGGAGCTGGAGGTCATTGACGCTGGTTTTCAGGCGCAGAAGGGAGGAGCCGATCAGGTCATACCTGGCCCGCGGAGCCAGGTCGCCGGGGATGTCCGGTTCATGAGTAAGTTTGATCCCGCCTTCCATATCCAGCACGGGAGGCTGGCGCAGCATTTTCAGTTCCGTAATTCTTCGGGAAAGCTGGTTGGCGGTGACGGGTTCCCCGTACACTTCCGCTATCCGGGCGGAGTTGTCTCCTGGCGGCCCCGGCAACGGTTTCAGGTACGCGTCCATCCTGCCGGCCAGAAAGCCGTGCCAGATAAACAAGTCTCCCACCAGATAGAGCAGGAAGGCTCCATAAATCACAAGCCTGAGCGTGAATTTTCCAGTGGGAGACATGGCAGGAGAAGGAGGGCAAAGAGCTTAGTTTCCGCCGCCGGCGTCTGCCAGACGGGCGGATTCCGGAGGAAGGAAGTTGCGGAATCTCTTCTTTTCAATGCACTTCATGTAGGCTTCTTCCGGGGAGACGATGCCCTGCTGGAGTTTCTGCCAGATGGCGTCATCCATGAATTGCATGCCCATGGCCTTGCCGCCGACGATGACGTCAGGGATTTTCTGCGTGGCGCCTTCACGGATGATGGCCGCCACGGCCGGCGTGGCAAAGAGAATTTCGTTGACGGCTACGCGTCCCGGTTTGTCGCTGCGCTTCATCAGGAGCTGCGCCACGACGCCGCGGAGGGAACCCGCAAGCATGGTGCGCACCTGGGATTGCTGGTCAGACGGGAATACGTCAATGATACGGTCAATGGTTTTGCTGGCGTTGTTCGTGTGCAGGGTGCCGAATACCAGAAGGCCGGTTTCCGCCGCCGTGAGCGCCAGGGAGATGGTTTCCAGGTCGCGCATTTCACCCACCAGCACGATGTCGGAGTCTTCACGAAGGGAAGCCCGGAGGCCGTCTGCGAAGGAAGGCGTCTGGAGAGGCACTTCCCTCTGGGTGACGATGGATTTTTTATTGGGATGGACGAATTCGATAGGTTCCTCCACGGTGATGATGTGCCGGGCCTGGTTGCTGTTGATGTAGTCGATGATAGCGGCCAGCGTGGTGGATTTACCGGAGCCGGTGGGCCCCGTGACCAGCACAAGGCCGGATCTCATGTGGGCGAATTCCTTGACCACCGTAGGCACGCCCAGTTCTTCCAGCGTGGCTATTTTGGTGGGAATGAGGCGGAAAACAGCCCCCAGGCCGTGCTGCTGCTTGAAGTAGTTGCAGCGGAAACGGGATGTTTCATCCATTTCATAGGCAAAGTCCAGGTCCCCTTCTTCCAGATATTTCTGGAAGGCCTGGGGATCGCATATTTCCGCGAGAAGGTTTTTGAACGCCTGGCCTTCCAGGTTTTCGTCGGAGATGGCGGAGATGGTCCCGTTAACGCGGACTTTAGGAGGCTGGCCTTCGCTGAGGTGAAGGTCGGAACCGCCCGCTTCTACGAGGTATTTGAAGTATTGGTCGATGACAGCCATAACAGGAGTGTTTCAAAATTAAAGGTTACTTGATTCCCAGGAAGGATTTCATGATGGTTTTGTCTTCCGCGCGGAAGATGCAGTCTTCCGTGGTGATGAGGCCCGCCTGGTGCAGAGCCCGGAGCGAGTCGTCCATCAGGATCATGCCCTGGGCTTTCCCTGTCTGGATGCAGCCGGGAATCATGAATGTCTTGCCTTCGCGGATGCAGTTGGCGATAGCCGGCGTATTAACCAGCATTTCAATGGCCAGAGCGCGGCCGTTGCCGTCTGCTCTGGGAACCAGCTGCTGGGAGATGATGCCGCGCAGGGATTCGCTGACCATAATGCGTATCTGGTCGCGTTGTTCCACCGGGAAGACGTCCAGCACACGGTCCACCGTACGGGCTGCGGAGCCCGTATGCAGGGTGCCGAGCACTAGGTGGCCGGTTTCTGCCGCCGTGAGCGCCAGGGAGATGGTTTCCAGGTCGCGCATTTCGCCCACCATGATGACGTCAGGGTCTTCACGGAGGGCTCCGCGGAGGGCCCGCGCGAAGGATTCCGTGTGTTTATGCACTTCACGCTGGTTGACGTGGCAGTTTTTGGAGGGAATCAGGTATTCGATGGGGTCTTCAAGCGTGATGATGTGGTCGTGGCGGTCCTGGTTGATGAAATCCACGATGGAGGCCAGCGTGGTGGATTTACCGGAACCTACGGAGCCCGTGACTAAAATGAGACCGTTGGTGTAGCGGGTGAGGGGCACCACGTATTCCGTCGGCAGCCCTATTTCCTCCATGGTGCGCACCCGCGTGTTGATGATGCGGAAGCAGATGTCATAGCCCAGGCGCTGTTTAACCACGGATGCGCGGTAGCGGCCAAAGTCATTGGCGTAGGCGAAGTCCACGTCCCCCCGTTGCTGAAGGCGGTTCCATTCCGGGTCTTCCAGAAAGCCCCTCGCCAGCACTTCCGTGTCCTGGGGCGTGAGATTGGGCGCTTCCTCCCAGATGGGGAGAAGCTGGCCGAACCGGCGCCAGGTGGGACGGCTGTTGACGGCAAGGTGGATATCGGAACAGTCATAATCCTGTCCAAGTTTGAGATATCCGTCGACGTGGGGCAAAATGTATTCGCTCATGTTGTGAATGCAGCAAACTGATAAAGCTACATACTAACGAAAACAGAGCTTTTTTGACCAGCAAAAAATGTCTGGGAACCGATTTCCATGAAAGCGACTTTGCCCTGTTCCGCGACGGGTGAGGAATTTCGAGAGGGGAAGTTTTGCGGAAGATCTGCGGACGTTTGTTTCCGGGGAAGGAGAGGATGATGGAACAGGGGATTGGCGCGGTAGGCCGGCTTTTTACGCCAGGCATGATTTATTGTTCCCTGGAAGGCAGGAAGGATATGGGGCGGCTCGTCATTTAACGCCGCAGGAACATCCCCATTTTTTTACGGCTGCTGGGTTCCCGAACCTTTTTCAAGAAGCGGCAGAAAACCGCTGTATTGGCCTGAAAAGCCTGTTATTTGAACAGATTGAGGAATTTTTTGCCGGCCAGGCCGATCCCCATTTTTTTCAGGGAAGGGAAAGCCAGGGTAATCAGAATTTCAACGATGAAACGGAAGATGGAGGAATTAACCCAGCTTCCGGAAGTGCGCGGCTGCGGGGGAGGGGCCGGATTGCTTTTTTTTCCCGCAAACATGCGGATGAGAAGAACGCCTGCCACCGTTCCGACAATAGAGCCGATTACAGGCAGGGACATGGCCTTTTTTTTCAATTTACGGAAGTGGTCGGCCTGCTGATGCGTCTTTTGCACCAGGCTGTCCGCCTCATTGACGATGTCCAGCCGGGAGGAAGCTACCCGCATCAGGAGTGCGAGCTTTTCTTGAGAGCCATTTGCAGACATGATAAATCCGTTTTAAGTTCTTCCGCCGTCGCCGGAGCGATAGGCGTTACATGGGTTCGGCTGAAAAGGATGAACCCGGCTGCGGCGGCCAGGAGATGAAAGCCCGTGGTTACGGCAAGCCCGGCGATAATTCCCCAGAAATACGCCATGACCACAGTCAGAAGGCACCACAGAAATAGATAGCCGAAGAAGGCCATGAAGACGCCCATCAGGAGAAAGGCCGTTTTTTTGCCCAGCCTGTTGGACGCTTCCTTCAGTTCCAGTTTGAGCAGTGCGGCCAGGGCTTCCGCATGGGCCAGGGCTGCCGTCCCGGTTTCCCGGAGGGACCGGACCATGGCCATCCCTTCTTCCTTTTCCTCCACAAGGGGGGTGACGAAGGTTCGCTTGAGTTTGTCGATCAGTCCCATGGTTCGGTTTGAAAGGGGGAGGGAGGACGCCATGCGCATGGCACGCATGGCGCGGAATGAAGGGAGAGGGTTAACGACGGCGGATAAGCAGACCGATGAGAAGGCCCACGCCCATGGCAATCAGCACGGACTGGGTGGGCTTTTCCTTCACGTATTCTTCGCCTGCTTCGTGGAACTTCTTGGCCTTGTCACGGATGACTTCTCCCTTTTCCTGGGCGTAGTCGCAGATGGTGCTGGCCTGTTCCGTAGCCGCCTTGCGGATTTGGTTTACTTTAGCTGCGGCGAAGGCCCTGGCCTGTTGAAATCTGGTGACGGCAAGCTCGCGGGCGGAAGGGCAGGAGCAGGAAGTGTCGTTTGCTGCTGCGGTCGTTTCAAGTTCGGTTTGGTTGTCTTGCATGGTTGATTAGAGTATTAAGGGTTGGTTCCTGTTGAAAAACATGTCGACTTACATGTTTTCGCCTCTCACATTGGAAATTATTTAGCACGCTTCCCACTATTGGCAAGTGTGTAAAGCGGCTTCACCCGGAATTGTGCGGTCTCTCAGCGGCGGCTTCCTGAAAAACCGCCGCGGGGGTCCGGTTTGACTTGGGGTTCGTTAGGATTCCGGTACCGCAGAATGCCGTAATCCCTCAGATTGCGGATGAATTCCTGAGCGTTGGCCCGGAAGCGAGCATCGTACATAAGCAGCCCAAGAAAGCCCTGGTTTTTACGTGCATCAGCCGTGAAGGAGGAGATTTGTTCAGATGCTTTCCTCAGAGCGGCCAGCGTAGGGGGGATTGCCTTGACGGCGGGGTCCAGAGTGTTGAGCTTTTCTTCAGCTCCGGCAATGAGTTTGCGGGCATCCCGGACGGTGTCTTTCATGGCCGCGACCGAGGAGCGCGTTTCTTCCATGAGGCCGGGGAGCTGTTCTCCCGCCCGGTTTATTTGAGACAGTACGCTGCCGAGGTTCTGGATGTTCTCCCGGTTCAGGATGCCCTCGTTGATCAGCCTGGTCGTCTGGGCCAGCCCTTTGGCCGCCTCTCCGATATTGAGGATGGCGTCGTCAATGTTGTCCGAATTTTTCTCGATTTGCTTGAGGATTTTCAGGATTTCCTCTGTGGCGCCCACGGCATTGTTTTTGATTTTGCTGAAATCGCTTTCCGGCTGACCGATGATGGTGGCATGGGGAAGGATGTATTCATGCGTGGGCTGGGCCGGAGGGACGATATCGATGTATTTGTCGCCCAGAATGTTCTGCATGTCCACCCGGAAGACGGACCCTTGCTGGATTTTCACGCCGCTCAGGATGTTGGCTTCCAGCATGACTTCATTGCCGGAAGGCAGGAGTTCAGGGGCTTTGGTGACTTTCCCCACCGTGACGCCGCCCAGGCGGATCTGGGAATCCTTGATGAGCCCCGCCGCATCTTTGAAAATGATGTTGATGGGGTAGGTTTGTTCCTTGGATGTTTTGATGTTGCCGAATCCCAGGATGACTCCGATAATCATCAGGATCCCGGCGATCAGAAAGATGCCTACCCACGTTTCCGGTTTAAGTTTCTGTTTCATGGCTCTGTGGCAAGATGGTTATTGTTTGCGTTCCCGTTCCGCCCGTTCCAGCAGAACCCGTTGGAAATTTTCATTTTTGCCGGACAGGGCAGCCCAGTTTTCCCCGGAGTCCCCGTACAGGAATTTTTGCAGGATTTCGTCTTGGGAGTGCAACAGTTCTTCCGGAGTTCCCGTCCAGTAAACCTCACCGTTTCTGAGATAGACGATTTTGTCCGCGATGCGGATCACGCTGGGCATGTCATGGGAGACAATGACGGTGGTGATGCCTTTGTCCTTGCAGATCCGCCGGATGAGGAAGCTGATGCTGTCCGTAACGATGGGGTCCAGGCCCGCGGTGGGCTCGTCATAGAGCAGGCATTCCGGAGTGGTAATGATTGCCCTGGCCACGGCGACGCGCTTGATCATGCCGCCGGAGAGGCTGGCCGGCATTTTTTCCTGCTGTCCCAGCAGTCCTACGGAATCCAAAGCGGCTGAGATACGGGTGTCCAGTTCGTTTTCATCCCTGATCCCCGCCTCCTGCAGAGGGAAAGCTACGTTTTCTCCCACGCTTAGGGAGTCGAATAAGGCTCCCTGCTGGAACATGAATCCGATGTTGCTGCGGATTTGCTTTTTGATTTTTTCCGGCGCGCTGCTGATGCGCCTGCCGTCTATTTCCACATAACCGTCCAAGGGGTCCATCAGGCCGTCCAGATGTTTCAGAATGACGCTTTTCCCGGCTCCGGAGCCTCCTATTAAAGCCATCAGTTCTCCTTTGCCCACGTCAAAGCTTACGCCTTTCAGCACTTCCTGGGTGCCGAAGCTTTGTCTGAGCTGGTGGACGCGGATGAATGGCTGCATGGCGGCGGGGAAAGGCTATCTCATGAATCCCATGGGGAAGAACGAGTTGAGGATCATGGTCAGGATAAAGTTGGCGATGAGCAGGGCCACGGAAGCGTACACCATGGCCTGCATGGTGGATTTGCCTACGCCTACGGCGCCATTCGTGGTGTTCAGCCCCTCCCGGCAGGAGATGGTGGAAATGATGAGGCCGAAAGCAAGAGCCTTGACCAGGGCGACGATGATGTCCCCCATAGTGACGAATTTGCTCATGAAGTGCATCCAGTAGGCCTGGTCTACGTTAAAAGCGGTGACGCTGACGATGTATGCGGAGGCGATGCCCACCAGAACGGCTTCCATCATCAGAATGGGCATGGAAATAAGCATGGCCTGTATCCGCGGCTTCACCAGGTAGTCTACCGGATCCACATTCATGGAGTTGAGGGCATCCACCTGTTCCGTGACTTTCATGGTGCCGATTTCCGCGGCCATGGCGGACCCGACGCGCCCCGCAAGCATCAGCCCGGTGATGACGGGCCCCAGCTCCCGGAACATGCCCACGGCGACGACGGCCCCGCCCATGGTTTCCATTCTCACCGTTTGAAGCTGGAACAGTGTCTGGGCTTCCAGCACCGCGCCGGTGAATGCGCCGGTGATGATGACCACCGGCTGGGATTGCACCCCTATTTTTGCAATTTGCTCCACAAGCACGCGCATCCGGAACTGGCCGGACCACATGCATGAAGCCACTTGATAAAGCAGCAATCCGATTGACCCCAACCGGTCAACCAGCCTTAAAGCGGCGCGGCCGATCATGGTTGCTATATGGAATTGCATGGCTTCTACTAATCATTTCTTCCGCTTCAAGAGCAAGCGCAATGTATGCCACGGGAGGAAAAGGAAGGTTCCGCGTCAGTCTGCCAGCCGATGGATATAAGGCGTTTCCTGCGTTCCGGGGATGGAGCGCAGCATGAGGCGGGGCGGCAGTTTCAGGCGCGCCCATTCGGATGCGCGGGTCTGCCGCTGCAAACGGCGTATTTCCCTTTCCGATTCCGGGAACCGGTTCGCCAGCTCCGTGGCGGATTCATGTTTCCGGTGCAGGCGGATGAGAAATCCGTCACGCATGGCAGCCTCCGGAGCCGGGGAAATGAAACCGGGGAACAGGTTTGCCAGTTCCGTCTCGTATAAATCCCCCAGCGGCATGAAATCCGCGGCTAAAGCGGCAGGAAGGAAGCGGGGCTCCGTCATGATATCCGTTCCCGTCAGAGAAGAGAGCGGCAGGGCTCCTTCTTCTTCCGCCCATTGGCGCATGAGCCATGCGGCCGTAGCTCTTTCGTCCAGCCCTTCGGTTTTGTTAGGGAGAGAAACCGTCCGCACGCCAATGCCTGCCGCGCCGGCGAAGGCTTGAACCTTTTCCCTTGTCTCTTCCGGAATGCCGGGCAGGGAGGGGATAAACCCCGTTACTGCCAGAGAGGGCCGCATTTCCTTCAATAGTTCCGCTAACAGAAGGGAAGCGGAATTTTCCAGCAAATTCAGGCAGACGGCCTCATACCCGCTTTTCAAAATGAAGTCTTCCATCCCTTTGCGTAGGGCGTGCCGGAGCTGTTTTTCCGGGGAGGGCAGGGGAGAGTCCGTTCCTGTGGAGTTTTCCGGTGAAATGACGGCGGAATCCCGTTCAAAAAGACGCAGCCGTTTGAGAAGATGTCCGTTGCCGGACCATACGGAAGATGCGCCGGGCAGCAGAAACGGACCTTCTCCCCCGGCCAGGCGGGCCGTCAATACGGGGAGACCTGTTTTCCGCGCCGTACGGCGGGCTTCTGCCTCATCCTGTTCCAGCAGCCCCTCATGCCATGCATTGGCAGGCGTGCGGAGCAGCAGGCATGTGGCGGAAACGTGCGGCGGAGGAATTTCTCCCCACGGGGCGACGGAAAAAACTGCCTCATCCTCCGTTCTCCGGATGCCAAAGACGGGAACGCGTTCTTTTCCATGCGGGGAGGGAGGGATAACGGCCTGCCGGGGAAAGGAAAGGCCGTTCCTCAACAGGTGGAATCTTATGCCTTCCGCGTCCGCCGCTCCCAGCAGCAGGGGGACGTCCGCTATTTCCCGTGCCAGATAGGCCAGGGCCGCCCGGTGCTGGGTCCGGAAGCCGCTGCGCAGAGCCAGTTCACCGGTATGCACGCCGCTGAGGGCCAGCGGCGGACAGAGGACGAGCTCCGCACCTGCGTCCAGGCAGGAACGGTACAGTTCCACGATGGTTCTGAGGTTTTTGGGAAAGTGGCCGGGAATGGTTTCCGGTTGGATGAATCCTGCTTTCAGCATGCGACGGAAAGGTAAACCATTACGGGGCGGCGGGCAAGCCGGGATGCCCGGAGGTCCGCCCGCCAGGCATTTACCCATGCAGTTTTTATCGCAAGGAGCTTGTCATTCACGGTCTTCATGATATGATCCCTGCCGATTGCGCGCCGTCCGTTCCCGGGCGCGGCCATCCGGAATACTTATGAGGAAACAGTCAACAGAGGGGCAGGAATCCTCCATCCAGCGCGCCAGGGCATTGTGGCGCGAGTATCTTCTTCCTTATAAGGGTACGCTGGTGTGGGCTGTGGTCGGAGGCATTGTGGCCGCTGTTTCCAGCGGTTTCGGCATTCCGGTGATTTTACAGGAGATGTTTCCCGTGATTTTTGACGGGAAACCGCTGCCTCCGTGGGCGGAACGGGTGCTCTTGTGGTATGTGAGCCCGGAAAACCTGCCCCTGGTGACGGTGTGGGCCACGGCGGCCATGCTCCCGCTGGTGGTGGTGGTGCGCGGCCTGTCTTCTTTTGTCAATGTCTATTTGCTTTCCAAAATAGGGCTGGGAGTGCTGGAGACATTGCGGCTCAAGGTGTACAGAAAGTATCAGGATTTGTCCCTGGCTTTTCACGACCGGCAGCAGAAGGGAGACCTGCTGAGCCGCCTGATGCAGGATACCCAGTTTCTCCAGGGCGGCCTGGTGCAGATTGCCAATGACCTTATTATCCAGCCCCTGACTCTTTTGGCCGCGTTAGGGTTTCTGATTTACAGGGCCTCCGTCAGCGAGCAGTTTCTTATTCTGCTGGCGAATATGCTCCTGGTAGGCGTTTGCGTGATTCCCATCCGGTACATCGGCAGAAAAATGCTTGCGCGCGCCCGGGTAGTGCAGTCCAGCCAGGGGGACCTTTCCTCCACGCTCCAGGAGAATTTTTCTTCCCAGCGGGATATCCGGGCCTTTGAACTGGAACAGCAGCAGATAAGGCTGTTCAGGGACAGGATCCGCCGTTACATCCAGGCATCCATCGGCGCGGTCAGGTGGCAGAGCCTGCTGACCCCTTTGATTGAGTTCGTCAGCGCCATAGCCATGGCCGCCACCCTGCTGGTTGGCAACATGAACGGCATGAACATGGGGGATTTTGCCGCGCTGGCTACGGCCATGTATCTTTGCTATGAGCCGGTCAAAAAGCTGGGGGCCGTCCATAACAAGGCGGAAACCCTTAATGCCGGTCTGGAACGCATCAACCACGTGCTGAATGCTCCTGATGACGTTCCCGAACCGGAAAACCCAAGGAGCCCGGCGGCATGGAAGGGGGAAGTGGAGTTCCGCAACGTTTGCTTCGGTTACCAGCAGGACTCTCCTGTCATGAGGAACATTGATCTCCGCATTCCGTCCGGGCAGGTGGTGGCCCTAGTCGGTCCCAGCGGAGCGGGGAAGACGACTTTCATTAATTTGCTGTGCCGTTTTTATGATGTCCTTTCCGGCAGCGTGAAGGTGGACGGCATCGACGTGAGGGAGATGAGTAAAAAGGAACTTCTTTCCCACATAGCGCTGGTTTCCCAGTATCCCGTTCTGTTCCGCGGCTCCGTAGCGGACAATATACGCATCGGCCGTCCAGACGCTTCCGACGCGGAGGTGGAGGAAGCCGGCCGCATGTCCGCTGTGGACAGTTTTATCAATGAGACGGGGGAAGGGTATTCCCGCATGATCGGGGAAATGGGGGAGGGCCTTTCCGGCGGCCAGCGGCAGCGCGTTTCCCTGGCGAGGGCCTTTTTGAAAAACGCTCCCATCCTGGTGCTGGATGAGGCCACGGCTTCCCTGGATATGAAGAGCGAGGAGCAGATTCAGAAGGAGATTGAGAGGCTGGCTTCCGGCCGCACGACGTTCATTATTGCCCACCGTTTCAGCACCATCCGGATGGCGGACCGCATTTTGGTGCTGGAGAAAGGCCGTGTGGTTGCGGACGGCACGCATGAGGAGCTGATGGCTTCTTCTCCCCTGTACCGGGAACTTTACAATAAGCAGCAGATGGTTGCGGAGGAGGAAGGAGGCGCTCCATGTTAAGCCAGTTTTTTGAATATGCGCGGTATTTGAAGCCCGTGATGAAGCTGTTCATCGCCGCTCTGGCTGCCGGGGCTCTGGCTGCCGCCGCCAGCGGTTTCGGCTTTCCGCTGATGATTGCCAAAGTATTTCCGGTGGTGTTTGACAATACACAGATTCCCCCGGAGCTTCAGGACATGATCGCCCGGCTGGTGGCCCCGGAACACATGCACCTGGCGGTGCTGCTGGCCGTATGTTCCCTGCTGCCTCTGGTCTTCGCCGTCCGTGGCATAGGCACGTTCTTCAACGTGTACTGGATCAGCATCGTCAGCATGAAAGTGCTGGAGGCAATCAGGCTGGACGCCTTTTCCAAATTGCAGACGCTGCCCCTTTCCTTCATTGACCGCCAGAAACGGGGGGACCTGATCAGCCGCCTAATTAATGACGCCGCCAACGTGCAGGGGGGGCTGGTGGTAGCGGCCAATGACATCATCAAGCAGCCCCTGACTCTGCTGACCGCCCTTGCCTTCCTGGTGTACAAGGTATTTGTTGATCCGAATACGGCAGTGGTCCTGATGAATCTGGGGCTGATTGCGCTGGCCATATGGCCCATCCGCTTTTTCGGCCGCCGCGTGATGAAGAAGTCCAAACAGGCTCAGGACGAACTGGGCAATATTACGGCCGCAGCCCAGGAAAATTTAGCCTCCCAGCGTGAAATCCGTTCCTACGGAATGCAGGAACAGCAGGTAAATCTTTTCCTGGGGCTGATTCAGCGTTTTTTCAAAATCAATCTCAGAACGGTGAAGTACAGGCACTTCCTGGTTCCCGTGCTGGAAATGGTGACGGCGCTGGGTCTGGGCGTTTTGCTGGTAAGGGGGCATGAAATGGGCATCACCAAAGCTGATTTTACTGCTTTGGCTGCCGCCCTGTTCATGTGTTACGACCCTCTCAAACGGCTGGGTGTGACGCTTACCAATTTGAAGAGCGCTTACGCTTCCCTGGAACGCATCAATTACCTCCTGAAAGAACCGGATACCATGCCGGAGGCCGCTGACCCCGTTCCTATGGGACGCGCCGCCGGCCGCCTGGATTATGACGGCATTTCCTTTTCCTATGACGGCGCCCGCAAGGTGCTGGACGGCATCAACGTGCATATCCGCCCCGGGGAAGTAGTGGGGCTGGTAGGGCCCAGCGGCGCCGGAAAGACGACATTTGCCAGCCTCCTTCCCAGGTTTTATGACGTTAGTTCCGGAGCCCTGCGCGTGGATGGCGTGGATGTGAGGGACGCTTCCCTGCATGATGTGCGCAAGAATATCGCCTTCGTCTCCCAGCACCCCGTCCTGTTCCACGGCACCATTATGGAAAATATCCGTTTGGGACGTCAGGACGCTACGGATGATGAGGTGGTGGCCGCGGCGCGCGCCGCGGCTGCGGACGGTTTCATCATGGGCATGCCGGACGGCTATCAAACCATGCTTGGCGACGGAGGCAGCGGATTGTCCGGCGGCCAGCGGCAGCGTGTAGCGATTGCCCGCGCTTTCCTGAAGGATGCTCCCATCCTGATTCTGGATGAAGCCACCGCGTCCCTGGATGCGGAAAGCGAGGCTCTGATCCAGCAGGAACTGGACCGGCTGGTGGAGGGAAGGACGGCGCTTATTGTGGCCCACCGTTTCAGTTCCATCCGCGTGGCGACGCGCATTCTGGTGTTTGAGGGCGGGCGCATCGTCGGGGACGGTTCCCATGCAGAGCTTTATGCCTCTTGCCCGTTGTACCGGGAGTTGTATGACCGCCAGTCCCTTTAAATACCCTTTAAATAACAAGGGGACGGGGAGGAAAGCATTTCCCGCGCCCGCACCGGGATGAATATGGCGTTTTTTCTCAGGCCATGATGGAAAGAGCTATTGTCAAACAAGGGGCATGATGTACTATTCCGCCAGCATGAATACACTGGACGAATCCCTGATGAATGCCGTTAAAGAAGGGAAGCTTTTGGAGTCTTCCCGGACCAATATCCGCCTTCTGCTGGATGGTACCGAATCCCCCATAGCGCGCGAGGCCGTAGAAGAATTGGCTGCCGCCGGGGAATGGCAGGAGCTGAACGACCGTTTTTACAAAACTCTGGCCTTCGGCACGGGGGGGCTGCGAGGACGTACCATCGGCAGCATCGTCACCCGGGCCGAGCAGGGGAACGGCGGCGTGAACGGCCGGCCGGAATATCCCTGCGTGGGAACCGCCTGCATGAACTACTTCAATGTGGGGCGGGCCATGCGTGGCCTGATTATTTATGTGAACAAGCATGTGGAGGCTACGGACCCGGGCAGGAAGCCCCGCCTGGTCATCGGACACGACACGCGCCACTTTTCCCGTGATTTTGCCGAATTCTGCGCAAAAATCGGCACGGACCTGGGATGTGACATTTACCTGTTTGACAGTCCTCGCGCCACTCCTGAGATCTCCTTTGCTATCCGGGAGCTTCATGCGGATTCCGGCGTGGTGCTGACCGCCAGCCACAACCCCTCCCATGACAACGGTTTCAAGGCTTACTTCAATGATGGAGCCCAGCTGGTGCCTCCGCATGACAAGGCCGTGATCAGGGAGGTCAATTCCCTGACTTCCGAAGAATATGAACCGTTGCCGGAAGACCGGCGCGGAACCCTTCATGTGCTGGATTCCTCCTTTGACCGTATTTACATGGACCGCTTGAAAACCGTGCTGCTCCGTCCGGAACTTTTCAACAAGGGGGGAGCTAAAATCGTTTACTCCAACCTCCACGGGACGGGCGGCCATATCATCGTGCCCCTGTTGAAGGAACTGGGCTGCAACGTGCAGACCGTGGCGGCGCAGGATGTTCAGGACGGCCGTTTCCCAACGGTTGCTTCCCCCAACCCGGAAAATCCGCCGGCTCTGGCCCTGGCTATTGAACAGGCGGATGCTTCCGGAGCGGACATCGTCATCGCCACGGACCCGGATGCGGACCGCATGGGAGTGGCCGTGCGCGGGGAAGACGGAAAGATGCACCTGCTGACCGGCAACCAGATCGGTTCCCTGCTGGCGTGGTACCGCTGCATGAGCATGTCCGATCTTGGCATCATCAATGACTCCAACCGTTCCCGCGCCGTGATGGTGAAAACCTTTGTGACGACGGGGCTTCAGGACGCCATCGGCCACCACTTCGGTTATGAAGTGGTCAACGTCCTCACGGGGTTCAAGTATATTGCCCAGAAACTCGGTAAATATGAACAGGCCATTCCGGCGGAAAAACGGGAGGGCTACCGCAAGATGAGCGAAGAACAGACGCGCGCCCTGCGTCTGGAATACAGCCGTTACTTTGTCTTCGGCGGGGAGGAAAGCTACGGCTACCTGGCCCAGGACTTCGTGCGGGACAAGGACGCCAACTCCGCCGCCATCATCTTTGCGGAACTGGCCGCATATGCGGAAAGCATCGGCAAGAGCCTTCTGGAACTGCTGCATGAACTCTTTGAGCAGTTTGGTGTGTATTTGGAAATGGGAAAATCGCTGGTTATGGAAGGCGCGGACGGCGCGGCCAGAATCGCCGCCCTCGCCGCTTCCTATTCCTCCAATCCTCCCACGGAAGTGGACGGCGTAGCCGTCAGCGGCATCCGGGACTTTTCCAAGGGCGACATGGTGGATGCGGAAGGCGATCCCATTCCGGCGGAAAAAATGATTTTCGTAGATCTGGCGGACGGCCGCAGTTTTGCGGTGCGCCCCTCCGGAACGGAACCCAAGATTAAATACTACCTCTTCGGGCACGGGAAACCGGGCGATCCTGTGAAGGAAGCATTGGCGAAAGTCCAGGCTTCCCTGGATTCCCTGTGGACGGCCGTGGAAAAAGATGCCCACAGCCGTTCCAATGGCTAAATATTGCTGATTTCTTTCCCCCGTCTACCATGTAATGTGGACGGGGGAAATTTATTTTCTTGCCAAGGAGGCGGGAATTCCGCAGTTTATAATTCTCATGACATTTGCGGCCCACAAAACTCTCTCCGTGGCTGGCGCCCTTTTGGCCGGCCTTTTTCTCTCTTCCTGCTCCTCCCAGCAACAAGTTGAAGCTCCTGCGCGTCTTCCCGCCTACCACTTTGTGCCCGGCAAGACGGCCGTGCTTCACAACGGGAAAGCCATTCCCCCCAGAAATGCCCCTTCGCAGGTCAAGCGCGCCATTGCGGCGGCCAATTCCCTGGTCAACAAGCCGTACCGGCTGGGCGGGGGGCACAGGAGGCATCATGATACCCATTATGACTGTTCCGGCAGCACTTCCTTTGTGCTGAAGGAAGCCGGCCTTCTTACGTCCACCCGCCATTCCAGGCTTTTCCTGAATTACGGGCAGAAAGGCGCCGGGGACTGGATTTCCATTTATGCCAAGAATGGACACGTCTTCATGGTCATCTGCGGCCTCCGGTTTGACACTACGGGAAGCGGGCGCCGCGGCGAAGGCCCCCGCTGGAGAGTGGACGGCCGCAATACCAGGCACTTCCTGGTGCGCCATCCCACAGGCCTTTGAACCGGGGCAGCGCGGAGGAAAACCGCGTTTTCTGCGTATGTTCGCGCAGGCTTTCTTGAATAATGGAAAGTAATGTGCTATCAGGTGCGAGGACGTTGATAGTTCCTTGATTTTCATGGCTAAGACAAAAATTCACGTAGGGCTTGAGATAGGGACAAGCAAGACTTGCATGGTCGTGGGCGAAGTGAAGCCCGATGCGACCGTGACAATCATCGGCGTGGGTGAGGTTCCTAGCGAGGGCGTGGTTCGCGGAGAGATTGAAGACACTTCCAAGGTCATCCAGTGCATTTACGATGCCTGGAATATGGCCCAGGACCATGCGGACGTGGATATCATGACCGTCTATCTGTCCGTGACAGGCGCCCATATTGTGGGGCAGAACAACCGGGGAACGTTCCGTCTTCCCCCGGATGAAAGCATTATTTCCCAGGAGCATATGGACGAGGTGACGGAAATCGCCCGGGACGTCGCCCTGGGGCCGGAACAATTCGTCCTGCACCGCGTGCCCGGTCTCTTTTCCGTGGACGGGCAGGAGAACCTGACCAATCCCGCCGGATTGACCGGAAGAACCCTGGACATCGACTGCCATATCATCCACGGAATCAAATCCCGCATCACCAACTCCTTCCGTTGCGTGCGGGAAGTCCCGCTGGATATTGCGGATGTGGTTTTCGCCCCCATTGCCACGGCCCAGTTTGTGCTCAACAGGCAGGTCAAGCAGGCGGGCGCTCTGCTTATTGATATGGGTGCGGGCACGACGGACTATGTGCTTTACCTGGACGGCCAGCTTGTGGCCTCCGGATGTGTGCCGCTGGGCGGCGACCACATTTCCAATGACATCACGCTGATGACCGGCATTCCTCTGGCCCAGGCGGAACTGCTCAAGAAGACGGAAGGGGACGCCAACAGCTTTTCCGGGAAAACCAACGAGATGGTGCGCGTGCGCGGAGAGGGGCATATGAAGGATGCCGCCATTGAACGCAACGTGCTGAATGAAATCATCCGTTCCCGCCTGCTGGAAATTTTCAACCTGGTCAAATCTTCCCTGCCCAAGGATACTTTCAAGGGCAACCGCTGCCACGGCGTTTACCTGTGCGGGGGCGCCAGCCTGATGCGCGGCGTGGGGGAACTGGCCTCCCACGTGTTCGGCGTGGCCATCAGCCGGCCTACGCTGGTTAAAAACGGTGCGCCTTCCTACCTGGATGATCCGCGCTACTGCACGGCCATAGGCCTGATACGGTATGCCCAGATTCTGGATGCCGAACTGCCGCAGCAGCGCAGCTGGCTGGGACGGATGCTGGGCTTCTTCGGAAAGAAGACCTCCTGATCAACCTTTATCCAAATTAACAACCATGCTGGAAATCTCTCCCCAGGGGCCGTCCGGCCTGCCCGGAAAAATCTGCCTGTGCGGCATTGGGGCCGCAGGAACCAAGGTAATGGAGGAAGTGCTGCTGCTGGCTCCCCAGTCAGCTTCCGTTTGCGCCATGAATCTTGATGCCCGCCTATTGAACGCTTCATCCGTTCCATGCAAGATTCATCTGGGCGCCAGGCTTACCAGGGGCCTCGGTTCCGGCGGAGACGCCTCCGTAGGAGCCCAGGCGGCCTGTGAAAGCGAGTCTTCCATTCTCCGTGCGCTGGAAGGCAGCGCGTTGGCCGTCCTTGCCGCCGGGCTGGGAGGGGGAACGGGATCCGGCGTAGCTCCGGAAGCGGCCCGTCTGGCCAAGGAACAGGGGGCTTATGTCGTCAGCGTTGTCATCCGTCCCTTCAGGTTTGAGGGGGAACGGCGCTCTGCCCAGGCGGATGAAGCTTTGGCCCGGCTTGCCCTGTATTCCGACATGGTGCTGCGGTTTGATAATGACGCCATGGAAAGCCTCATAGATCCCGACAAGGGGGTGCTGGAAGCCTTTTCCGTGGTTAATGCTCTTATTGCCCGCGCCGTGCTTATTGTGCCGTCTCTGTTGAATTCTTCCGGAAACCTGCTCCGGGTGGGATTGGACGACCTGCTCAGCGTAGCCGGAACGGGAAAAGGGATTTGCTCCTTTGGCGTGGGTGAAGCGTCTGCGGATGCTTCCGTGGCGGATATATTGAACCAGGTCCGGCATTCCCCGCTTTTTCTGGAAAAACGTTTGGGAGAAGTGGACGATGTCCTGGTTCTGGTGCGCGGCGGAGGTTCCCTGACGCTGCAGCGTCTGGAAGACCTGGTGGATGGTGTGGCGGAAATTCTGGGAAGGGGAGTGCGCCTCCACATCGGCGCTTCCGTGGAGCAGCAGCCGGAAGACCGCCTGTCCCTGACCGTGCTGGGCGCCGTGCCTGTGGCAGAGACCTCTGTTTCCCCGTCTGTTGTGCTTCAGCGGGAAGCGGAGCCGCAGACAGTGCTTGTGCCGGAGGAAAAATCTTTCCTCGGAGAGGGGAAAACCATTATTCAGCCTGCTCCTCCTGCCCCGGTTGACGAACCGGAACGGCATCCGGAGCCGGATCTTCCCGCCCCTGTTGCCGTCTCCAGGAGGGATGAACGTGAATTGGAAGAGGAACTGGTGCCCGTAAGGCCTGTCTCCGATATTCCGGATGAAGGGGAAACGCTCCGGGAGTCCGCGTCTGTTGCGCAAATTTCCGAAACGGAGGCGGAGCCGGAATTGGAGTCAGTCCCGATGCCTGACATCAAGGAGCTGGAGGAAGGATTGCCTCCGGAGGAAGGAGAAGAAGAGCGTGCGGGCCACGGCCTTTTTGCCCGTGTGCGCCCCCTCATTCTTGATGGGGAAGACCTGGATTTGCCTCCCGCACTGCGGAAAAGGAAACCGGATCCGAGCTGATGATGTCCCCCCGCACGTCCAGGGTGTGGTTTTGGGCGCTGACCGCAGCCGCCTTATTGTATACGGCGCTGCTCAGCTGGTGGAGTCCTCTCACTTCCGATACGTACCATCATGCCCTGACGGGCATGGAGCACTGCTTCTCTTTCAGCCTGGTCTGGGAGCGCTGCGTAGCCTCCTACATGACCTGGAATCCCAGAATAGGGGAATACCTGGCCTTTGCCGTAGCGACGGCGGGAAAATGGCTCTTCATGCTGCTCAACCCCTTTGTGCAGGTCGGTCTTGCGCTGATGATGTTTTATCTGGCTTCCGGGCGCAGGGTGGATCCCCGTTCCTGGCCGGACGTGCGTCTGTTCGGATTGGGGCTTCTCCTGCTGTTCACGTGCACGGCCCGGCCCGGCGTCACGATTTACTGGCTCTCCGGAGCCACCAACTATTCCTGGGGCGCCGCCGTCTGGCTGGGCTTTCTGTGTCTGTACCGCGGTTTGCTGGAAGACGCGGAATCCGGGAGAAAGGGAGATTCCGGAAGAAACAATAGCTGGGGAAAGTTTGCCGCTGCGGCTGTTCTGGGATTTCCGGCGGGCATGACCAATGAAAACAATATTCCGGGAACCTGGCTGTTGCTGGGAGCCTTGTTCGTCTTTGTCCGCCTGGTGCGGAAGGAAAAACTTCCCCTGTGGTTTTATGCGGGCCTTGCGTTTCAGGTGGCAGGTTCCCTGTGCATGCTGCTTGCGCCCGGCATTTCCGCCCGGATGCATTCCGCCACTCCCGGCTGCGCGGAACCCCTTTCCGGTTTTTGGAGCAGATGGGAAGCTCTCCCTTCGCTCCTGCTCCGGATGCATGAATACCTGGCTCTTCCGGTGTTGCTGGGCGTGGCGGCTGCCTGGGTTCTTTGGAAAAAATTCCACAGAGACCGGAACTCTTTCCGGGCATGGAAAATTCCCTTTGGAATAGCGGCGGCATATATTCTGGCGTCTTATGCCATGGCTCTTTCTTTCGCCGCCGCCGTCATTCCGGCGGATCATGCCATGTTCTCCGCCACCCTGCTGTTCGGTATCGGCGTGCTGGCCCTTCTTCGTATGTGGTACGGCATCCCCGGTGCCGTGCCCCGTCCGCAGATAACTGTGGCTGTTTTTCTGGCGTTGTCCGGAATATGTGTTTTTTCAACCATACATGATCATCTGCTTCTGTTCGGGCAGCATGAAAAGCGCGTCCGCCTGATTCTGGAGCAGAAAAAGGCCGGTATTCAGGAAATCATTGTTCCTCCCCTCTCTCCTCCCTCCCCGTGGTGTTCTTTCATTTTCTGGGTGGACCTGTCGCAAAACCCGGAAGACTACGTCAACAGAGGCGCGGCGATGTATTATGGCGTGAAGAGCATCAGAATCTTTTAGCAGGCAAAGGATGCGGAATGTTAGAGCTTTTTGCTATGAAATAATGGGAAATGGCAATAAGATATCATCTGCGTCTGATGGCAGTTGTTGTTAACAATATAAGAATCCTTTTAATAGGTTGCGCAGTTTTCCTGTGCGGTCTTTCCTATGCGGACGTGGAGGAAGAGGATTCCGGCGCGTTGAGGATTGAAACGGAAACAGAGGAATATTCCGCTGATATATATTTGGGAAATACTGATGACCGGAAGGCTGACAGGGAAAGAAAGACGATAGGTGTGGGGGAACGGATAACATTGACCCTGACGGGAAAACCGTTGGGAAATGTTGATGAACTGGAATGGAATTTGGTGGAAGATGGAGATAAATACGTAGAAATGCCTGAAGAAACGAAGGGTAAAATATCCATTGTGGTTACTGCGAAAAACGGCTTCAACGTGATGGTTCCGCAACCGTCCTGGCTGTTACCAGTGAGGGGAGAAAAGTAAAGGTGACACTAAATGTGGTTGTTCCGTCGGTAATCAGAGCCGAACACAAAAATGGAGGAATGGCTACGGAAAGGCTTCCTGAGGGGAAAACGTCCGTCATAGGGGCCTCTGCCGTCCTGAAGCTGACGCTGCATCCGACCAGCGTCAGCTTCAAAAATGTCAAGATTATAGAGAGGGACAAGGGCTCGGAGCCTCCCGGTACGGATTTTGATCCCGGTCATTCCAGGAATGGTGCGAATGAAGCGGCGGAGGTTTCAGAAACAAATCAGCTGCAGGATAATGTAATGGCCGGCATTTTTGCCGCAGATGTGGAGCATGCCCGTTTCCCCCAGTCGTGGGACTGGGTATGTTCGTGGAGCATCCATGATGGAGAAGGGGGAGAGGGAACGGAATATCTTGACGGCCGCGAAATCATGGAAGTTCGGTGCCATTTCAGTTTTTCGGAATTTTACAGGCAGGAAATCTGGGGGCCGCAGCGATACCATCTCGTGACGATTTCTAAATTCGGATGCTGTGTGGATCGGGATACCGTAACCTATCGCAACAAATATTACTATCATCATGAATCCGTTCGTTAAAATAATGTTGTTAACCGTCTGTTCCACCGGCATCCTGTGCGGTGAAGGAAAGCCTGCCCTGTTCCGGCTTCCGTTGCCCGACAGCATCTCCGCGTTCAAAACGTCTCCTCAGGAAAAGAAGGAGTTCCTTTCCCTGTTGCATGAAAAAGAGCTGCCGGATTGTTGCCGGGAGGCGCGGAAGAGGCTTGGCGCCTTTAGTTCCAAGGGAGCTGGAGATGTGAACGCAGAAGACGTCAGGGTGTTGTCATGGATTTTTTACGCTGTCTCTTCAATGGATGTATTTCCTCTGAATTATGATGAGAATACTCCGAAGGACGGCTTGTGCGACAACATGGATTATAATCTGAAGGTTAGGGTTGTGGAATGGATGAGCGTTTTATCCCGGGATATATCCGGAATCGTTTCCCGATGCGGCGTAAAGAGAAAGGAGTTGTGCAGAATATGGTCAGAATATGGAGCGGCCGTATTGAAAACATTCAGGACTCAGTATGATCCGGAATTAAAGCGGAAACAGGCCAGGATGAAGGAGGAATATGATAAAATGAGTGCTGCCAGAACATGGGAGTTGGTGCAGGCCAGGAAGCTGAGCTTATTCGGAGGAGGTGATTCCCGCAGCCTCTACTACAATAATAAGTTGTTGGCTAATGAAAAAAGAAACAGTTTATGCAGATTTTTTCTGGAAAAGAGATTGGAACCTGCGTTTGTGGAGATGCTGGTTCGTTTTTATCCGGGGCAGGCTGGTGAAGTGGTTAAGTATCTTAAGAAGGCCGGGTACGCTGATCAGGAAATCGGAGACTTGATTGACCGGACTGTAGGCCGCGATGGAAAAACGGAGTTTTTATATAAGGGCGGCCGGGGGCGCCAGCACGATAGAAAAATCAAGTCCCGTGGCTCCGGGCATATGAAATAACATGGGGGATTGGGAACTTCCCGGAAATTTCATTGTTTCGCCAGGGACGCCAGGGTGCATAGCGGACGGGAGCAGGCAAATTCCGGGATGCCGCGTTATGGAAGAAACAGGGGAAGTTGTATGTTCTAATCCATCGGAATTGCGTAGGAGTTCAATTTGTAGAACTCTCCGCTTTGGGGGCCTTCGTCGGTAATGCCGTTATTGGGGGCGGCGTAGGTGTCCAGGGTCATGGAATCCGGGTAAATGGTCAGGATATAGTAGGCCGTAATGCCGGAGCGGTATTGCAGGGTTTTTACCCGGGATTTTGCCGGCGGCAAAAAGGGAATGGGGAGCACCTTGTTTCCCGCGGGGGCGCAGATCAGGGAGGTAAGGGTGTTTTTCCCGTCCGGGGAGGTAATTATATACAGGTCATGGGCGTGCAGGTGCCCGGTGATGACGAAGCGCACTCCGGCATCCCGGAGATTGCGGTAAAAGATATTTTGCTGTTCCGCCGCGCTGTCATTGTAACGGCCCCACAGGCATTCCCGGAATTGCATGGGCGTCTGCAGGGTGCGGTGGGTGAAAACCAGGCAGTGTCGCGGAACGGTGTTGGCCTTGCTTCTGTTGCGTTTAACCCATGCGCTGAAGTCCACGAGCTGGTCAGGAGTAAGGTCAATATCCATGAAATACAGGGAAGCGTTTTTATGGCGGATACCGTAGTTCAGTTTTCTGGTGGCCAGCCCTTGGACGCCCTGCCTCCGCGTAGGCAGGAAGAGTTCCCGGAATTGTTCCGCCCGGAAAGGAAGGGAGTCATGATTGCCGCGCACGGCATAAAAGGGGATGCCTTTTTCTCTCAGAATGTTGTTGAGTTCCTTGCGTTTGGCGAGTCCCTTGACGGGGGCGCTTCCTTCGATATCCGCCATGTCCCCTACCTGGACGACCATGTCCACGTTGTGTTTCAGGATTTCCCCATAGAGGGTTTTGATGAAGTTGACTGCTACTCCCTCGCTTCCTTCCATGCGCTTGGGGGAGTCGTGCGTATCGCCGATGATCGCGATTTTCCATGGGGCTGTATCTTCCGCCAGTGCCGGCTGAAGCAGGAACATGAGAAATAACGCAAGATATTTCATGGCACTGGATTTTTACAACCTGCCTGCTCTTCCCGCCAGAAAATTATGACTGAGGCGGAAAGATGCCGTCCGGGGCTTTTTCTTTTTCCCGAGGCAGGCGTTGACGTGCTGTCCTGGGGAATTCTGTTCCCCGCTGAAAACGGAAAAGCCGGACATTGGAAATTCAATGTCCGGCTTTGAGGGGGCCTACAGCGCTGGCTGAAATTTATTGCTGGTTGACCTTCAGTATTTTGGCCTGTTCTTCCGTGAGTTCCACGCAGTGCCAGGGGAGGCCGCGCCTGTTGAGCTCGTCCATGAAGGGGTCCGGGTCATTTTGTTCCATATTGAAGACTCCTGCGCCAGTCCATTTGCCCGTAAGGATCATTTCCGCGCCGATCATGGCCGGAACCCCCGTAGTATAGGAAATGGCCTGGGAACCTACTTCTTTAAAGCATTGTTCATGGTCGCAAATGTTGTAAATGTACACAGCCTTGAATTGGCCGTCCTTGATTCCGGTGATGACGTTGCCGATGCAGGTTTTTCCCCTGGTCGTCTTGCCCAGGTCCCCGGGGTCCGGCAGAACGGCCTTGAGGAATTGCAGCGGGATGATTTCAACTCCGTTGTACATGACCGGGTCAATGCGGGTCATGCCCACGTTCTGAAGCACTTCCAGGTGCTTGAGGTAGTTCGGTGAGAAGGACATCCAGAATTGCGCCCGGCGGATGGTGGGGATGTGCTTGACCAGGCTTTCCATTTCTTCATGGTACATGCGGTAGATTTCATAGGTGCCCACTTCCTGCGGGCAGGTGAAACTCTGGTGCATGCTCATGGGGGCGGTTTCCCGGAAGGCTCCGTCTTCCCAATGGCGGCAGGGCGCCGTTACTTCCCGGATGTTGATTTCCGGGTTGAAGTTGGTGGCGAAAGCCTTGCCATGGTTGCCGCCATTGACGTCAATGATGTCCAGCGTATGGATTTCGTCAAAATGATGCTTGAGAGCCCATGCCGTGAATACATTGGTGACGCCGGGGTCAAAGCCGGAACCCAGCAGGGCGAAAAGCCCGGCGTTGCGGAATTGCTCCTGGTACGCCCATTGCCAGGAGTATTCGAATTTGGCTACGTCACGGGGTTCATAGTTGGCGGTATCCAGGTAGTTGACGCCGGTTTCCAGGCAGGCTTCCATCAGGGTGAGATCCTGGTAGGGAAGGGCCACATTGATCAGCAGCTGCGGCTTGATTTCCCGGATGAGGGCTACGGTGGCGGGCACGTCATCCGCATCTACGGAATGGGTAGTGATGCTGACGCCCGTTCTGGAGCGTACGTCCTCCGCAACGGCATCGCATTTGCTTTTCGTGCGGGAGGCCAGATGAATGTTTTGAAAAATATCCGGCAGCTGGGCGCATTTGTTGGCTACCACATGCCCAACGCCGCCTGCTCCAATGATTAAAACCGTGTTCATGATAGGTTCAGTACATAAGTGAAAACAGGCTGAAAGGCAACTCCCGATTTGCTTCAATAATGACACCGTCTTCCCATGGGGCATCAGTTTTTCCGGCATCAGCCGGATGCGGACTTCCCTGCGGAAGACGCACCCTTTTGGAGATTTTCTAAAAATGATTGAACAGGGGATTGACGCGGGCTGTCCGATTTTACAATATCAAATTGTAGATATGATTAGACAAATTCTGCCAGTAGTTGTTGCCGCCTGCGTCGCTCCCTGTTTTGCCGCGGAAGGGTGGATTACCGATATGGATGCCGCCAAAAAACAGGCCGCCGAACAGAAAAAGGATTTAATGATTGAGTTCACCGGTTCCGACTGGTGCCCTCCCTGCATGCAGCTCCGCGCCAACGTATTCAGCAAGCCTGACTTCCAGAAGGAAGCGCAGAAAAATTTCGTTCTGGTGGAGCTGGATTATCCGCGCGGCAAGGAGCAGTCCAAGGAAATGAAAGCCGCCAATGAAAAGCTTGCCCAGCAGTACGGCGTGCGGGGATTCCCGACCGTTGTGTTTGCGGACGCTTCCGGCAAGCCTTTTGGGGGATTTGTCGGGGGGCGTTCCGGGGATGATGTGATGAAAGCCATGCAGGATGCCCTGAAGAACAAGGAAGCGCTGAGCGCCGCGGAAGCGAATGTCGCCAAGGCTGCTACGGATGAAGCGAAGGTTGCCGCTCTGATGGAAGTGCTCAAGCTGGCTCCTCAGGAATATGTGGACAATTTTTATGGTGACGTAAAAGCGGAAATCAAGAAGCTGGACAAGGAGGATAAGTCCGGCCTGAAAGCCGCAGACGCCCATGCTGACCTGCTTAAAAAGGAACAGAAGGACGTTCAGAATTATCTTGCCGGCAAGCTGACGGACAAGACGACGCCTGCGGAAGCCCTTCAGGTGGTTAAGGCGTATCCCGACCGTGACAAGCTTCTGCCGGAGACGCAGCAGCAGTTGCTGATGATGGAGTTCGGGACCTATCTGAATTCCACCGGTGACGTGGACGGCGCCGTTCTGATTCTGGATAAGGTGGCCGAGTTGAAGACGGGAACGGAAGCCGGGATGCAGGCCCCCCGCATCAAGGCCGGCATTCTTGCCAACAAGGATAAGATCAAGGCCCAGATTGACGCCGCCAAAAAGGCGCAGAGCAAATAACTAAAGTTGCTTTTTCTTTTCCCCTGATTTGGGAAAATGGCCCCGCGACGGTTTTCTTCCGTTGCGGGGTTTTTGCTTTCTCTCTGTTTCTCCGGTTACTCAAAAGGGATGATGGAAAGGAGGCATTGTGGCTTATGGGAGGGACGCTGTTCTCTTGTGGAGCGTGTTTTCGGCGTGTTTTGCTGCGGAAATGGTGAAAGGCAGGAGTTGTTGCCGTTTCTTGACGTGAAGCCTTGCGCACGGGAAGGAAACCTGACAGAATCCCGCCATGCGCCTGTTCATGATGTTCTGTGTGATGCTTTTGCTCGCCGGATGCGATACGCGCACGAGCGTGGAACGGGCGCAGGAGGCAGGAGTGCTCATCGTGGGCAATAATGCGGAGCCCCAGAGTTTTGACCCCCACATCGCCACTTCCGTTTCCGATTTCAAGATGATCAATGCCGTTATGGAGGGGCTGCTGCGCGGGGATTCCAGGGATGACGCCGTTTTTCATCCCGCTGTGGCGGAGTCGTGGACGCACAGTCCGGAGGCGGATAAGTGGCGTTTTTCCCTGCGGAAGGACGCCGTGTGGAGCGACGGCGTTCCTGTGACGGCCCATGATTTCGTGTATGCCTATCACCGCCTGCTTCATCCGGGGTTTGGAGGGAGGTACGCGGACATGCTTTATCCGTTGAAGAATGCGGAAGCCTATAACCGGAACAGGCGTAGCCTGCTGCTGTGCGGTCCCGGTTCCCGGCTGGCCGGGAAAGAGGGGCTGGAAGAGATGGTTCTGGCCCGGGTGGATTGGGAGAGGCTGGATGGTATGGGAGCCGGTGAGCTGGAGGCCCTGCGGGATGATCCTTCCCTGATGGAGTGGCCGAATGGGATGCCGGAGGAAGGAGCGCGGAAGATTGCGTCCCGGATGTTGGAGGATGTCCGGGCCGGAAAGCCGGATTTATGGGAGGAAGCCCGCGTGGGCGTGCGCGCCGCGGATGATTATACCCTGGAGATGGAGCTGCGTTCCCCGATGCCCCAGCTTCCCCTGCTGTTGCTTCACTGCACCTGGTTTCCGGTTCCCCGCCATGCCGTGGAAGCCCGCGGCGGCATGCTGGACAGGACGGGGAAATGGACGCGGCCCGGAGCGGCCGTAGGGAACGGGCCTTTTCTCATGGCGGAGCACCGTTTCAATGATTATGTGGAGGTGCGCCGCAATCCCCGGTACCGGAACGCTTCCGCCGTCCGGCTGAATGGAGTCCGTTTTCTTCCCACCGTGAACGGCTTTACGGAAACCCGCATGTTTTTCAACGGCAAGCTTCATGTCACCAACAACGTGCCTCCGGAGATGACGGCTTACGCCCGGGAGCGCGGCGGCGATGATTTTTGCCAGGATGATTATTACGTGACTATTTTTTACCGTTTGAATACGTCGCGTGCGCCTCTGAATGACGCCCGGGTCAGGCGGGCCCTTTCCCTGGCGGTAGACCGGGAGGCCCTGGTGCGGGATGTGGTGTGCGGCGGCGGCCAGCCGTGCTTCGGCTTTACGCCGGACGGCGCCGGATACAAGACGCCGCATGGGGTGGAGTTCAATCCGGAGAAAGCGCGTTCCCTGCTGGCCCAGGCTGGTTTTCCCGGCGGGAAGGGTTTTCCCCGGCTGGAGCTGATGACTACATCCCGCGAAGTTCAGAAGACGATGGCGGAAGCCATCCAGGGCATGTGGAAAAAGCATCTGGGGATTCATGTGGATATCCGTTCCTGTGAGTGGACGGCCTACAAGTTCGCGCAGAATTCCATGCAGTATGATTTTAGTTCCTCCTCATGGTCCGGGGATTATCTGGATCCTTCCAGTTTTCTGGATTTGTGGGGTTCCGCCTCCGGGAACAATAATACGGGCTGGTTTCATCCGGAGTATGAACGCCTGCTGGCGGAGAGCCGCGCCACGGGAGACCAGGAGAAGCGCATGGCCCTGCTGGCCCGTGCGGAAGCGCTGATGCTTTCCGAATCCCCGGTGATTCCCCTGTATTGGGCCAAACGGTCCTATTTGAAGAGGCCGGAAGTGCGGGGATGGCATCCCCTGCTTCTGGACAACCATTTGTTTGAGGATATCAGCCTGGACGACGCCCGGGAACATGGGAAGGAGGCCGCGCCTTGACCAGGATGATTCTGAAACGCCTGGGGCAGGGGCTTCTGGTCCTGCTGGTGCTGGAAACTGTGACGTTTTTCCTGATACGCCTGTTGCCGGGGCACCCCTTCATGGGAGAAAAGAAACTTCCGGAGCATGTCCTCCAGCAGCTCCAGGCCAGTTACGGGCTGGATCAGGCTCCCCTGATCCAGTACGGGCGTTACTGGTGGAACATGCTGGTTCATGGCGACCTGGGACCGTCTTTGGTGAAGGAAGGCGTCAGCGTGGCGGATATGATCGGCCAGTCATTCCCTGTTTCCCTCCAACTTGGAGTCATAGGCATGGCTATTTCCATTCTGGCGGGGGTTCCCGCCGGAATTGTGGCGGCACTGTACAAGAACCGGTGGATGGACTGGTGGGTGATGCTGGTTTCCATGGCCGGCATCTGCATTCCCGCCTTTGTCGTGGCTCCGGTGCTGGGCGTAGCTCTGGGCATGCATGTGCCCGGCTTGAGCGTGGCCGGATGGGATTCTCCCGGTTGCGTGGTGCTTCCGGCGCTGACGCTGGGGCTGGTGAATGCCGCGTATCTGGCGCGCCTGACGCGCGGCGGCATGCTTGAAGTGCTGGGGCAGGATTTCATCCGGACGGCTCGAGCCAAGGGGGCAGGGCCTTTCCGTACGGTTTGGAAGCACGCTTTGCGAGGCGGCCTGATTCCGGCCCTTTCCTATCTGGGGCCTGCTTTTGCCGCCATGATTACCGGTTCTTTTGTGGTGGAGACCTGTTTCCATGTTCCCGGCATGGGCCAACATTTCGTGAACGCAACCACGGACCGGGATTATTTCCTCATCCAGGGGCTTGTCCTGTTTTACGGCATTCTGATCGTCGCAGCCAACCTGGGTGTAGACCTGGTGCAAATGGCCGTCAACCCGAGATTGAGAAAGGAATCATGAGAAAAAGAGGATGGAACAGGACGGAGGAACAGGGTTCCTCCCTGTGGAAGGACGCTTTTCTGCGTCTTTCCCGCAACCGGGCAGCCATGTTTTCCCTGCTGGCGCTGGCGCTGATTGCGGCGGCCTGTTTTCTGGGGCCCCTGCTGCCGTGGCTGCCTCATCCTAATGTGCAGGATTTGTCCCGGATTGCGGAAAGCCCTTCCTGGGACCATTGGTTCGGCACGGACCAGCTTGGGAGGGACCTGCTGGCGCGTGTCCTGTACGGCGGCCGCATTTCCCTGCTGGTGGGCGTGGTCGCCACGGGCGTTTCCCTGGTGATTGGCGTGGCGTACGGACTGGTTTCCGGTTATGCCGGAGGCAGGCTGGATGCCCTGATGATGCGCCTGGTGGATGTGCTTTTTGCCCTGCCGTTCATTGTGCTGGTGATTATTTTTTCCCTGTCCGTGGAGGAGCCGGCCCGGAGGCTGACGCAGTGGGTTTCCGGCATGACGGGCTGGTCTGTGGAAATGGTGAGCCCCATGACCGGGCTGATTCCCCTGTTCATCGCCATCGGCGCTTTGGGCTGGCTGACGCTGGCGCGCATTGTCCGGACGCAGACGATGGAGCTGAAAGGGCAGGAGTTTGTGGAAGCCGCCCGCTCCCTGGGCATCGGTCACATGAAGATTCTGTTCCGCCATATTGCTCCGAATTTGTTCGGGGCCGTCATCGTGTACACGACTCTGGCCGTTCCCGGCATCATGTTGCTGGAAGCCGTCCTGTCCTTTCTGGGGCTGGGCGTGAAGGCTCCCAATTCTTCATGGGGAACGCTGATCAAGGAAGGGGCGGACCGCATGGAGGTAAGTCCGGAATTGCTTTTGTTCCCGGCGCTCCTGTTTTCGGCTACCCTGCTGGCGCTGAATTTCCTGGGGGACGGACTGCGGGACGCCCTGGATCCCAAGTCCTCCAAGGACTGATGTTTTTAAGTAAAAATCATGAAGATTGCGTTAACGATTTCCATGCTGGTGGTCTCCAACGTTTTTATGACGTGGGCGTGGTACGGCCATCTGAAGAAGGGTTCCGGGGCGGATGGCAAGCCCCTGCTGATGATTATCCTGATGAGCTGGGGATTGGCGTTTTTTGAATATTGCTTCATGATTCCCGCCAACCGCCTGGGCAGTGCGGGCGGGCTTAACGTGGCCCAGCTCAAGATTATTCAGGAGGTGATTACCCTGTGCGTGTTTATTCCTTTCGCCCTGTTCTACATCGGAGAAAAATGGAAGTGGGATTACCTGTGGGCGTTTTTATGTGTATTGGGAGCCGTTTTCTTCGTCAACAGGGAGCGTTTGTTCGGGTGACAGACTTTTTCCGTTCGCATTCCTCCCTCCGGACTGTCTTACCCTGAAGAAAGATGAAGATGAACATAATTCCTGTTTTTGCCGCAGCAGCCTCAATCGTTCTGGCCGCAGGCTGCCATCATCGCCACCATGATCGTGATTATTACCGTTCCGGGCCGCCGCGCCATGATCATTATCATCATGACCGTGACGGCTGGGAGCAAAGGCGGACAAAGCCGGTCCCCAAGCCGCGCCCGCATTACATAACCGCCAATCATGCTTCCTATCCCCGCCTGTACCAGCTCCTGTAGATTCGCGGGGACATTTCTCTGCATCCGGAAGGGAGCAGGGCAGGTCCGTGACATGGAACAGGAGGAAGGGCCATGCGGGGAAAATGCCAGCACCGGCGTGCCGTTTATTCCGCTTTTCGGAATGGATTCCGTGCCTGTTCCCTCACGTCGGGACCGGTGGCGGGGGACTCTTGGCCGCGTTCGATGAGCCGCGCACAGGATATAGGCTTGAAAAGGCGCGGTGCCCCCGGCACTCTATGCGCCAGATCAATGACTATAGATGAGCAATTAGACATATTGATGGGCGGTACCGCCGTCGTGATCAGCCGCGAAGAGCTGAAGGAGCGTCTCAAGCTGGGCCGCCCCCTGCGCGTGAAGCTGGGCGTGGACCCTACTGCGCCGGACATCCACCTGGGCCATACCGTGGCTATTGAGAAATTGCGCCAGTTCCAGGAACTTGGCCACCAGGCTGTTTTGCTCATCGGGGATTTCACCGCCACGATTGGCGACCCTTCCGGCCGTTCCGTGACCCGCCCCCCCCTTTCCCGTGAACAGGTGCTGGAGAATGCGGAGACATATACCAAGCAGGCATTCAAGATTTTGGACCGAGACAAGACGGAGATCGTGTATAATGGGGACTGGTTCCGCAAGATGACGTATGAGGAGGTGCTGAAGCTTAATTCCCGCGTGACCATGCAGCAGATGCTGGCCCGGGAGGATTTCAAGGCCCGTGTGGAGGGAGGTAAAGAGGTGCGCCTACATGAGATGCAGTATCCGATTATGCAGGGCTGGGATTCCGTGGAAATCCGTGCGGACGTGGAGCTGGGCGGGACGGACCAGCTTTTCAACATCCTGGTGGGCCGCGACCTTCAGAAGGAGGAAGGCATGCTGCCGCAGATCGCCATGACGATGCCTCTTCTGGAAGGTCTGGACGGCGTGCGGAAGATGTCCAAGTCCTACGGGAATTACGTGGGCGTGGATGAGGCTCCGGAGATGATGTTCGGCAAGATGATGAGCGCCAGCGACGAACTGATGGACCGCTATTACCTGGTGCTGCTGGGTGAGAAGCGGGACATGGGATTGCATCCGATGGAAGCCAAAAAGCTCCTGGCCTGGAAAATCACGGCCCGCTATCATGATTCCGCCGCTGCGGATGCCGCGCGTTCTGACTGGGAAACCCGTTTTTCCAAGAGGGATTTGGCCGCCGCGGATTTGCCGGAAGTGGAGATTGCCTCCCTGCCTGCCGGCATGAATGCCCTGGCTCTGGTTTCCTTCCTGTTTGAGAATGTTTTCCAGGTGAAAAAATCCAATGGCGTTCTCCGCAAGGAGCATTTCACGCCCGGCGCCATCCAGTTGAATGATGTGAAAATGACAGACCCCTCCGCCGTTTTGGAACTGGCTCCGGGCAACGTCCTGCGCCTGAGCAAGAAGCATGCTGTGCGTTTCAAATAGAACGCCGGAGGCGGTATTTACCTTTTTTCCTTTTCCATGCCGGGATTCCTTGCCAAATTGGATCGCTTCACCATCGGCCTCATCGTCAGTGTGGGCGCGGGAATTCTGGTTCCCTGTTCCGGAGTATGGGATACAGTGTTCAGCCGCCTGAGCGATGCAGCCATCGTTCTGCTTTTTTTCCTGTACGGGGCCAAGCTTTCCCGCCGTTCCGTATGGGAAGGGGTGATGCACTGGCGCCTTCAGGGGCTGGTGGCTGCGAGCACCTTTGTTATTTTCCCCCTGCTGGGCATGGTCAGCATGCCCTTGTGGAATAGTGTGCTGGGGCCGGATTTGTGCATGGGAATGCTGTATGTGTGCATGCTGCCTTCCACCGTGCAGTCCAGCATAGCGTTCACTTCCATGGCGGGCGGCAATGTGGCCGCTGCCATTTGCTCTGCTTCCGTTTCCAGCCTGCTGGGGGTGTTCCTCACCCCCTTGCTGGTGGGGCTGGTGTGGTCCCGCGGAGGGGAAGGGGGCGTGGATTTTTCCACTTTCCTGAACATCTGCTATATTATTCTGGTGCCTTTTGTGGCCGGCCAGTTCGCCCAGCGCTGGATTGGCAAATGGGTAGTCACGCACCGGAACCTCACTTCCTGGACAGACCACAGCACCATCTGGCTGGTTATTTACACGGCATTCAGCCATGCGATGATTAACGGCGTATGGAAAAATCTGCCCTGGCTTTCCCTGGTGGAGGTGCTGGCTTTTTGCGGCCTTCTGCTGGCCGCGGCCCTGTGGCTGACGGCTTTCCTTTCACGCAGGCTCCGTTTTTCCCGAGAGGACCGTATTGCGATTATTTTCTGCGGCTCCAAAAAGAGCCTGGCTACCGGCATTCCGATGATGAACGTGATTTTTGCCGGAGCCCCCATCGGGCTGCTGGTGATTCCCATCATGGTGTTCCACCAGCTCCAGTTGATGGTTTGCTCCTTCCTGGCCCGAAAGTGGGCGAAGGACGTGGGAAAGGGAGAACAACTTTAAGAGGGCCTCTGTTTGCCCGCCCTCTCAATGTCCGGTCAGGCGCAGGACGCCGTCGTATTGCATGTCCCGGCCCGGAACAATGATGTGGCTGCCGCGGGAGGGAATTTTTGCAGTAACGGGTTTGTTGCGGAACTGGGTCAAAAACCGCTGGAAGGATTCCATATCTTCCGGGATGATTGTTACTTCCGTATAGGCGGGGTTGGTGGGCGCATGCGTGATTTCCACCCGGAAGGAGCCTGCGATGTTGCCGTCCGGCGCATAGAATTCCAGTGATTCTTCCGTAGAGGCGGGATGCATGAAGAACAGGAAAAACATGATGCCCAGGGCCGCCAGGGTGACGACAGTCAACGGAATATTTTTTCTGAGGGGACTGATATGCATACTTTCTTTTCCTTCCTTCCCTAAGATTATGGGTTTTGCCGGAGCGTGTCAACCCCTCCGGGGGACAGGCTGCGGAGGATTCCTTTCCCATATTCTTTTCAAGGAACAGGTTCCGGAAGAGAGGGGGATGGAAAAAGGGTTGCGTCTGCGGGACAATGTGATAGCTTGTGCGGGCAAAGGGAACCCTATGACCGTACCTGTAAAGATACTGTCCGTATTGGCGGGGCTGAGCCTGGCTGGAAGCGCCCGGGCGCGTATTTGGACGAATGACCGGGGCGCTACCGTCGTAGCCGTGCTGGTGGCCGTCCGTGATGCGGAGGTGGATTTGAAGCTTCAGGACGGGCGCGTGGTGGTTGTTCCCCGGAATATTTTTTCCGGAGCCGATCAGGAATATATTCTGGAATGGGCAAAGTCTGACGGGACGCTTCCGGATACGGATGCAGGGGCGGAGAACCCTCCTGCGCAGGGAGATTCCGGCAGCCGATACGTTCCTCTGGAGCCGAATTGGGATGTTCCCTGGCCGGAGAGGGTGGCCGTTCCCGGTTTCCTGCTGGTGAAAACCGTACAGGAGACGGAGGAATTGAGCGTGTATGAAACGGATCATTTCATTATAGAGTCTCCCGGAAAGCTGCCGGAAGCGGAGCGTATGGCCCTGGCCCGGCGCTTTGAAACCGTTCTGTCTGCCCTGGCGTCTGTTCCGTTGAATCTGGCGGTGGCCCGCCGGCCTTCCCGCAAGTATCTGGTGAGGGTATGTTTCCAGGAAGAGGATTTCAACAGGGCTCCGGGCCTGCGGAACGGGCATCTCAAGTTTTCCCCTACCAGTTTCACGGCTCTGCTGTTGCGGAATAAGAAGGGAAAGCTGCTGAAGCCGGAACTGGATCCGCGCTTTGCCGTCACGCACTGGGCGGCGCAGTCCATGGATTGGGAGCACTGGCTGGTGGACGGCTTTTCCGCGTACATGGCTTTTCTTCCCATGGAGAAGGAAGCGCCTGTATTCCGGAAGATTCCGGAAAGGCTGGCCGCAATGGTTCCGCGCGCCGTCCGCACGGGCAGAGAAACTCTGCCGGCCCTGGCGGACATGCTGTCCAGGGATTCAGCACATTCCGCCGCGGAGCATGGCGTTTCCTCCAGGGGAGGAACGCTTCAGTATTGGGCCGATTTGTTGTGGATGGTTTACTGGAGCCACCTGGAAGGGAACGGAAAGGCGGAGCGCCTCAGAAGCTATTTGAGGGTTCGTGATGCGGAGGGCGGCGGGAAGGCGCGTGCTGTTTTGCTGGATGGGAAGACTCCGGAGGATGTACAGGGGGAAATGGCCGCGGCCTGGAAAAAAATGGGATTGAGGCTGAGATTTTCTCAGCCGGCTTCTGCTGCCGCGGACGGGAAGTCCGCGGAAAAATAACGGGAAGGGAGGGAAGAAAAACTCCTGCCGGGGAGGTGTGGGAAACCTGCGTCTCAAATGGTGCCGTTGAGTTTTCTCCCTATCCAGAACAGGGTAAGCAGAAGGATGAGGATGGAGAGCGTATACGGGCTGCACCAGAGCAGGATGCGCGTTTCCATGGGCGGCGGCACCGGGAGATCCCTGATTTCCTTAATGAGCCGCTGTATTTCCTCAGCTTTTACCATGCGCCCGCGTGTGATGGAGGCCATTTCCTCCATGAGCGCGGTATTGACGGGGCTGCCGATTTTTTCCAGCGTTTCACTCATGGTGATGATGGGAAGCGTAACGGATTTATCCGGTTCCGCAGAGGATGAAGCTGTGAGCTTCCAGGTGCCGGGACGGTTGATTTTGACGGAGGCGGTAAAGGAGCCCCATGTATGGTTCATCGTGTCCATTTGCACGCGGCTGGAGCTTCCTTCCGGAGTTGTAATGTCCAGAAAAACCTCTCCATTCTGGAGAGGGGCCCCCAGTTTGTCGGAGACCATGGCGGTGACGGTCAGCGTGTCTCCCGGCCGGGGCCGTTCCGGGGTGGGAATCAGACGGATTCTTTCTCCTGCGGCCATGTTGCGCTGGTAACTCATCCAGCGGGCCACCTGGCTCCAGAAACGGTAATGGTATTTATCTTCTACTCCGCGCCTCCATCGCCAGGCGGAATCCGTTCCCATGAAGAGGACTTTCCCGTTGCCGCAGGACTGGGTGACAATAAGGGGAATGCGGCCATAGGCATTCTTATCCGCCGCATGCACGGCCAGGACAGTGCTTCCCGCTTTGGTCCGTTCCACGGGGGCGTACCAGTTGAAGCCCGGCAGATTGCGCCATACTTCTTCGTTTTCGCCCTCCGTATCCGCCAGCATGGTAAGCAGGGAGCCGCGGCCTTCCGGCGTCAGGATAAGGGGTGATGGGGAAGGTTGGGTTGTCCCCTCCGGTTTGGTGTTGAGAAATGTAACGGGCATCAGGTCCCCCAGTTCCGATTTCAGGAGTTCCATTTGCCTGCCCTGGTAGCCGGGGAGGAAGACGATGCCGCTGGCCTGGTTTTTTACCATGCCTTTGAGCAGGGAGGCCTGTTCTTCCGTCAGCCCTTTGGAGCCCAGCCCCACATCGCCGATGAAGATGACGTCATACCGGGCCAGGTCTTCCATTCTGTCCGGGAATTTGACCAGGTATCCGGGGCCTTCCCCCATTTCTTCCAGTTCCGGATGAAAGAGCAGGGTGTGCACGTTCACGCCGGGATCCCGGTACAGGGCGTTCCGGATGAAGCGGTATTCCCAGCGCGGCAGTGTATCGATGACCAGTGCTTTGATGGATTCCCTCCTGCCGGAGATGCTGAAGGAAGAGGCGTTATTATTGTGCATCCGTTCCTGGGGCTGGGCGGGGAGTTTGAGTTCCAGCGTTTCCGCCCCTTCTTTTTCTATTTTCCACAGAACGGCGTCGGATACCTCTCCCTGGGCCGGAATGGTGACCGTGCGGGTGACGGTTTTCCCTGTGTCCCTGGAAATCATGGTGAGCGTGGCGCGCGTTTCCTTGCCCAGCGTGCTTTTAATGGTAAAGGGTATTTGCACCGTTTCCCCGATGATGCCGTAAGTGGGGGCTTTCACGTCCTGAAGGGCCAGGTCCGGGAGGGGATACGGGCTGCCTGCGGAAATGATGAACAGGGGGATTCCCCTGGTGCGCATGCGCTGGGCCTGCGTCAGCACGGAGGATGAGGCGTTGTGGCTGCCGTCCGTGAACATGATGACCGCCCGGAGGTTGTCGGAGGATTGCATGGCATCCTCCAGCGGTTTGGCCAGGTCTGTGCCGGCCATGGCATAATCCGGAGAGTCCGGCGCAGGTGGCGCGCCGAAGGAGGCGTATTCCACTACATGCGTGTCTTTGAGGGATTCCGTACTGTTGCCCTTGAGCAGTTCCTGCACGTAGGCCGTGCGTGTGACGACATGCTGGGGGGAGATTTCCACATCCTGCGTTTCCATGGAGCCGGAGCGGTCCTCCAGAATGGAAACCTTGGGTTTTTCCTGCGGGGAGGAGGTGATGAGCCATTCCGGCTGGAAGAGCAGGAAGCAGATGAAGCCAAGGATTGCCAGGCGAAGAATTTCCAGTTTGAATGTCAGCGGCCGGCGGTTGCGCTTGCAGGCGATATAGCTCATCCAGATGCCGGCCGCCATAACCAGGACGGTCAGGATGACGCTTGACGCAGTAGGTTGAAGGCTCAGGTTCATGGACGGGTGGTGGGGGAGGGGAGTTTGGCCGTCTGGCCGGGCAGGCACAGGAGGGCTTCCATCAGCAGGCAGTCGAGGGCGAAGAACAGGAAGAGCTTCCATGCTTCCTGCACCAGGGTGGGGGCTTCCTCTGCACTCTGCATGGAACTGATGGAAGCTTCCGGCAGAAGGAGGTGGAGTTTTTCATCCGTAATCTGGTCAGGCATGTCTTCCGGCCAGGGACGGTTCACGGCGTAGGTCTGTCCTCCCAGTCGGTACACGCCCGCCGTATCAGCCGGAGAACCGGAGGGGTGGCTTCCCTGGGCATTATCCAGGCGCACGGGGGTATCCGTGGCGGATTGCGGCAGGGAGGCGTCATTCACCCGTAGGGAAATGGAGGTGGAAAAGCGTTCCGCCCCCCGGTCCGCCATACGCTGGAGCAGGGGGAGCAGCAGGTGGCCGTCCGCCAGGTTGGACCAGGAATATCTGGGCAGCGTTCCCAGGAACAGAGCGGACCCCGTTCCGGCCCTGACCTGGGCCAGGGCACAGGAACCGTCATCCCAGGAGGCCAGAGTGCGGTATTTGCCCAGCAGGGGTTTCCTGCGCACGGCGCGGAGACGGTTGGCGGGGATGGGTGTCTGATCGGAACCGTCGCGGAGGAATCCCCTTTGCCGGTCCCACGTTTCCAGACGGTAGTATTGTTCGGACGGAGCCGTCTCCGTTGCGCCCCAGGAAACGCCCAGGAAGGAATGCCGTGTTCCGTGTTCCGTGTCGTCAGGCAGGAAAAGGGCTATTCCTCCTTCTTCAATGTATGTCTGGAGTTTTTTCCCCATTTCCGCGCGCGGTGGCGGCCCGTACCAAACGACCATGGACTGGGAGGCCAGATTAGCCTGAGCTTCCCGCGTATTGCCGGGCATCGTGGCTTTCCTGCTGGCCAGGCCGGGAGGGGCGGACATCAGGGAAAGGGTTTTCCCCACTTCTCCCGAAGGACCGAAAATCAGGATGTTGGCGAGAGGCCTGGGGGCGAAGGTGAAGAAGGAAATGTCATCCCTGATGAAGTCGTCATGAGGAAGCGCAACGAAGCCGAAGCCGGATTCCTTGCCCTGCGGCAGGGGGATTTCTTTCCGGATGGAGGTGTTTTCCCCTGCCAGTTGCAGCGTGGCAGCGGTGGAGGCGTTATCCACGGAAAGCTGCACCGGCACGTCCTCCGGCTGGTTGGGATTGAACCCCTGCCGCAGCACTTCCATATCCAGCACCAGTTTCCCGTTATTTACCTGAGCCTGCCGGACTCTGATGCCGCGGTTGCTTTCCGGCCTGTCGCGGAGGGCCATGATGCGGATGGAAGGGGGCAGGGGAAGGGCGGCCAGCCTCTGGCGCACACCGGGCCAGAGAGGGGAGTCTGGCTTCCAGGAAGAGGCCTGCATGTCCGAGGCAATCCAGATTTCCGTCTTTCCTGCGCCGGATTCTTCCAGGTACGGGATGGCTTTTTGCAGAAGTGCCGGAATATCTGCGCCTCCATCCGTTGTCTTGCTTACAGTCAGGTCCGCCAGGGCTTCCGGAGCGGGAATCTGGGTAACGGTTCCAGTGGCGGAATCAAGCAGGGAAAGGCGGCAGTGGCCGAGCTGCGCGAAAGTGGATTCCACCAGAGGGGGGATGGCATCCCGAAGGGAGCTGGTTTTGTCCGGATGGGCATCCATGGAGGCGGAACGATCCAGAACCAGCAGGACTTCATTCAATCCGGAGCTTCCCCAGCCGAAGAAGCTTCCGAGCAGGGGCCGCGCAAAGGCCGTTACCAGTGCCGCCACGGCCATCACGCGCAGCGCCAGAATCAGATAGTGCAGCAGTTTTTTCGTTCCACGTGTTTCCCTGGCCGCACGGAGAAGGAATTCCATGGCCGCCCAGGGGACGGAACGGTGCCGCCACCGGTTGACCAGGTGGATGATGATGGGAACGGAGGCTGCAAAGAGAGCCCACAGCAGCCAGGGAGAGTTGAAGGACATGGCGGGACAGGGATAATTGGAGGGTCAGAGCTGCCTGGTCAGGTGGAGGGCGGTCCGGGCAGCAGTTGCCGGAGGATATGAAGGGTCATTTCTCCGGTTTGCTGGAAGGATTTTTCGCCCAGAATGCCGATGTTATCCTTGGAGGTGTGCCACCAGTTGCCGTCCTGGAAGTCGTCAATCAGGTTCAGCGTGTCCACGCCGCGCTCCATGAAAGGAACGTGGTCATCCAGGATGGCATAGCCGGATACTCCCCATTCTTCCGGGGAATAACCCAGTTCACGGATAGCGCGGGAATAAACCCGGTACATGGATTGGGGCGTCATGGCCGGGATGCGTATCTTTTTACCCTGCCGCCCCACCATGTCCAGATTGATTATCCATTTGGGGAGCGGTTGTTGCATGGAGGATGCGTAATGCCTGGAGCCGTACAGGCCGTCGTCGCTGTCCATATGTTCCGCAAAACTTTCTTCCCCGTCAAAAAACACAAGCTCCAAATTTCTGGCGCGTGCGGGGTCTCCGGACAGAATGCGGGCTGTCTCCAGAATGGCCGCAGCTCCCGATGCTCCGTCATTGGCTCCGGTGAATCCGTCAATGCCCCGCTTGGTGTCAATATGGCAGGTCAGCAGGCCTCGAACCGGATCCAGGAAATTTGGAGCCTTGCCAAAACGAGCCCTCAGGTTGACGAAACGGACGGGGCCCTGGGGCGTTTCCTTTTCAAAATCCTGTTCCCGGCAGGTCCAGCCGTATTTGGTCAGTTCCTCCTTCAGGTAGTCCATCTGCCTGCGGTAACCGGGAGTGCCTGAAGCGCGGTTCCCCATTTCCGTTATCCGCGCGGCGTGGAACAGAGCGTTTCCTCCATTGAAACAGTCCGTCTGCCGGATTTGCGCGGGAACGGTTTCCACACCGGGCAGGGGCGTTTCCACGGGGTTTTCGCACTGCATCAGCAGGGCCGTGAACAGGAGAAGTCCGATGCGGGGCGTCATGGAAAAGGGGGGAGGAAGTTTACTTGGAATCGGGCCATTCATCCTGGCCCAGAAGCTCAAGGATGCGGATGAATTCCGCTTTGCTGGAGAAGGTGATTTCGATGGAGCCCCGGCTTCCCTGGCCGGAGATGTTCACCGGAGTTCCGAATTGTTTGGCGAGGATGCCGGAAATTTTCTTGTACTGAGGGGAGGACGGCTTTTTAGCGGGAGCCGGATCCGGCGGGTTGAGCATCTTCTGAATGGCCTTTTCCGTCTGGCGGACGGTGTAGCCCTTGTTGACGATGTCGCGCCCGAGCTGGATTTGCTGGTCCTTGTTTTTGAGGGAGAGAAGTACCTTGGCATGCCCTACGCTGATAAAGGTATTGCCCAGCATGTCCTGAACCGGCTGCGGCAGGTCGAGCAGCCGCATGCTGTTGGCTACGGCGGCGCGGGATTTGCCTACGCGCTTGGCGATGTCTCCCTGTTTCATGCGGAACTCCGTTTTCAGGCGCATATAGCCGGCGGCTTCTTCCAGCGGGCTGAGGTTTTCCCGCTGGAGGTTTTCAATCAGGGCCAATTCCAGCACGTCCTTGTCGGAAGCTTCCCGGATGATGGCGGGCACGGTGGACAGCCCCAGGATGCCGGAGGCTCTCCAGCGCCTTTCCCCGGCAATCAGTTCATATTTGCCGTTTTGCGTTTCACGGACGATTAAAGGCTGGATGATGCCGTGTTCCTTGATGGAATCTACAAGTTCCGCCAGTTGTTCCGGCGTGAAAATGGCGCGCGGCTGCAGGGAGCTGGGAATAATGGCGGCATGGGATAGCTGATGCACAACGTCTCCCGCCTGGGGAGCCGCCAAGGATTCACGAGACAAATTTTGATTGATAAGGGCGTCAAAGCCTTTCCCCAGAGCCGGTTTTGCCATAGCAGGGAAGAGACTAGCATGAACCGGTTCCGTTTTCAACAGGGTATTTGTTATCCGCGGCGGAAATTCCGGCGTTTGTCTCTGGCGGAATATTCCTTGTTCCCGGACGTATCAGGCGTGTTGCTCCCGCCCCAAGGGCAGGGCAAGGATGTCTGTGTCCGGGAGCGGTCTGATGTCACCGCCGGTTCCATGCCGGCAAAGGCCGTTTCCGGGCAATGAACAAAAAAAGAACAAAATGAATAGCAATAAACAGTCCTGCCGCAGCGCCAGTTTTCCCCGCGGAACCGTTGCGGCACAACATGCGCGAGAATTCCTGAAACCACTCACCCCCTCTCTCAAATGGACTTCAATTTGACAGAAGAACAAAAGAAAGCGGCTCTGGAGGCAGGAAAACAGGGCATGAAAAACGCTTATGAAAAAAGCGGAACACGACCCGGATTGACCTGGTGGGAACGTCTCTTGTGGGTGGTTCTGGCCGGAGCGGCTTATGCGGCGTCCTCCCTCCTCTCCGGCTGCGGGCATACCGTAGACGTGACTGCAGAGCGGGCGGAGATATGCAGGGACGATTCCTGCCTGGTGCTGGAACCGGGGCATTTGTCCTACTCCCAGAAACAGCCGAAAACGGAGATGCCTCCGGTTATCCGGAAAATCCGGCAGGGTAAATGACTGGGCGCCGTCCGATCTTTTGCCCCGGCGGTTTCAGGAAAAACGGCTCTTCAGGAGCCGTTCCGATGGGGATTGTCCGGTGAGCCAGCGGTTGGGGCGGCATAAGAAAAAACTGGGTATGAACGCTTTATCTGCCGCCTTTTCCTATTATCTGGCTGCAGGCCGGAGGGTGGAAGAAATGGAGGAAGACGGCCGCCTCCAGGATGTCTATATCCGTACTCCGGAGCTTGTCCTGATGGCGCGCAGGGTGGATTCCGCCGCACCTTTCGGAAAGGTTGTCGATGTCCGCTTCCGTTTTGAGCCGGGACGGTGTGATGCCTGGCATCTCCATTTTCTGGCGGGAGATGTACGGGAATTGCTGGCTTATAAACGGGAGATTCTTTCCCTGCCCTGGATTCTGACCCAGCATGGCAAGCGGGGGGACGGGAGATTGGTAAAATTACCTGCTTCCCGGTTTTGCCGTCTGCTGGGAGCATTTGTGGGGGACGAAGCGTTTTCCTGATCCTGTTAATGAAAGAGCTTCCGTGCGGATGTTTGCACGGAGGCTCTTTCATGGCATCCGGCGCATGGAAACAGGTTGCTGCAACGATGGTTAAATTTTCCTGTACTCCTTTTCCGGGAGTTTTTTGCAGGAACTTCCCTAAATCAGGGATTGTGCGAACCGGTATGCCTCATTGCTGCGGTTCAGCCATCCTTTGCCGAACACGGGGAACTGTTTGCAAGAATGGTAAAATGATTTGCGCCGTTCGTTCAGAGTGGAGAGAAATTCGGACTCTCCCGTTTGGGCGAGAACGGTTTGCAACATCTGCCGGGTTTGTTTTCCCGGGATGCCGTCCACCACAAGCCCGGCGCCGTGAATGTTCAGCGCGCGCTGCAAAATCTTCCCGGTATTCCTGCTCCCGGAATTGAAAAAATGGTCGCGCAGGATGAATTCAACGCCAGGATAAGCGTCGGAACCCAGCCAGGAACGCACGGCGGCGGTATTATCCAGGACATACTGGAGACAACCTTCCCAGGCCTCTTCACGTCTTCCGGCATCCAGCAGGGCCTTCAATCTGTTAAACACGGCCGGTTCAATGCCGTCGCAAATGCCGCAAATCTCCCACTTGCCGCCCTTGTCGGCGGCAGGAAGGCGAGAAACGCGCAGGGAATCCGGCCCGGTAACGCGGCTGTCTTCAAACCGGAGGATAGCCGCGGCCATCTTTTTTTCTGTAGTATCCATTGGCTTGAATCATGGTTCCCTTGGTCGAAATGGCAATGGAGGCGTATTCAAGGGGGGAAACGGCTTGCTGAGGCGGCGTTATCGCCAACGGAACCTTCTTCCCGCTCCGGGAATGGCCCTTCGCTGCCGGAAGTTGACGGGGATGCCTGTGGGTGGAATGGCCTCTTGCCAGATGTTGCGTCCCGCTTTGCTTCCTGCGGCTGCCGCATTCCGCCGGAGATATGAATGGATGATGAATGTTCAAAAGCGGCACGCCGGAAATTCATGGGAACGAGTAATGGCGCACGCCTCATAAAAGCAACCCGCTCAAGGATTGACCTTGAGCGGGTTATGATGGAGCCGCTTGTCAGATTTGAACTGACGACCGTCCGCTTACAAGGCGGGTGCTCTACCACTGAGCTAAAGCGGCATGGTAATGAGGTGGTCCATATCTACAGAAGATGGCCCGTTGTGGCAAGCCGAAAATGGATAGTCAGGCATGGATATTTCCATTTTAAGAGATTGAAAACGTTTCAGGAGTCAAACAGGGAGCCCTGTTCCAGCGGCGGATCGGCAGGCGGTTCCTCCAAATGTGGGGCTGTTTCAGGATGCAGCGTTTCCGCGGAGGGGGCGGGTGAGCCTTCCGTCCGTTCCGCTGTTGCGGAAGGAGCGGTTGTTGGCCCTTCCGTTTCCTCATTTCCGGACTTGGCCGGAGGCATGATGCGGGAGACGCGTTCCACAGGATGCCTGGTAATGATATTTCCTTGGGCACCGCGGTTTTTGATTCTCAGGTCCGCGAAGTGGAAGGGCCTGATCAGGTTACGGAGTTTCAGAACGGCTTTCAGATAAACGTTTACGCTTATCTGGGAACTGTTTTCCTCCGTTTCATGCACGGAGAAGTGGAAGATGCGCGTTCCCTTTGCGCCTCGGGTAAGCGGATATTCCTTGTCCCTGGTGAACCCTCCTATGCGGAAACGCTTGGCGTACACGGGGCCGTCTTTTCCGTCCCGGTAAATCAGGTTGAACACGGGGTCGTCCCCTTTTTTGATGACGGAAATATAAAGGGGGTTTTTACCAGCGAAAAATTTGTCCTGAATCCGCACGATTTTGAGCACGCCTGCATTGTCAATGATCAACACGTCATCCAGCGTGGAGCATTTGCAGACAGGGTTTCCCTTCTTGACGCCGTAACCGGCAAAGCCTTCGTCATCAATATACAATGTTTCATTGGCAACAGCCACCTGCGCGCGGTTTACGGAGCCGAAGGAGGAAATTTCCGTTTTCCGCGGATAGGCGGCGCCGTATTTTTTACGCAGGGCTTCAAACCAGCGGATAGTGAATTTGGTAAGCTGGTTGAGGTTCTTCTGCGTTTGTTCGATGTCCTCTTCAAGCTGGCGGATGTGCTGGTCCGCCTTGAAAGCGTCAAATTTGGAAATCCGCTTGATTTTGATTTCCGTCAGCCTTACCAGGTCGTCCCTGGTAATGGGGGCGCGCAGCCGGGATGCAAACGGCTGCAATTCCCGGTCAATGGTGCCGAGCACTTCTTCCCACGTTTCGGAATCTTCTATGGAGAGGTAGATGCGGTTTTCAATGAATATTTTTTCCAGGCTTGCCTGGTGCCACGCCTCGTTCAGTTCCTTGAGTCGGATTTCCTGCTCCTGGCGCAGGATTTCCTTGGTGGAGTCCGTATTGTAGCGCAGGATGTCGCTGACACACATGAACCTGGGTTTTTCCTCCACAATGACGCAGGCATTCGGGGAGATGCTGACTTCACAAGCGGAGAAGGCGAACAGGGCTTTCCTCGTCTGCTCCGGATCCGCTCCGGCCGGGAGATGGACCAGGATGTCCACATGCTGGGCCGTATTGTCCTCAATGCGGGCGATTTTAATTTTTCCCTTTTCCGCAGCGGAGACAATGGAATCAATTAAGATTTCCGTGGTGACGCCGAACGGGATTTCCGTGATGCGGAGAAGTTTCTTCGATTCCGTGAGGATGCGCGCCCTGATGCGGACGCGGCCCGTTCCTCGTTCTCCGTCACGGTAGTTGGTGGCATCCATCACGCCTCCGGTCGGAAAGTCCGGCAGAAGCTGGAAGGGCTGGCCGCGTAAGTAGGCGATGGAGGCTTCAATCAACTCATTGAAGTTGTGGGGAAGAATTTTACTGGAAAGCCCCACGGCGATGCCTTCCGCTCCCTGAGCGAGAAGAAGGGGGAATTTGACGGGAAGGCTGACCGGTTCCTTGTTCCTGCCGTCATAGGAGAGCTGCCATTCCGTGACTTTGGGGCTGAATACTACGTCACGCGCAAAGGAGGTGAAGCGGGCTTCAATATAGCGGGAAGCCGCTGCGGGGTCGCCTGTCAGAATATTGCCCCAGTTCCCCTGCGTGTCGATAAGCAGCCCTTTTTGTCCCAGCCCCACCAGCGCGTCTGCAATGGAACGGTCGCCGTGCGGATGGAATTTCATCGTGTCTCCCACGATATTAGCCACTTTATTATAACGCCCGTCGTCCAGGCGGTCCATGGCGTGCAGAATACGGCGCTGCACAGGTTTAAACCCGTCATTGATCTTGGGTACGGCCCGTTCCAGAATGACATACGAGGCGTAATCCAGAAAGTAGTCGGCATACATGCCTTCCACAGACTGACTCGCGGGAGCAATGTGGGCGGGTTGAGTCACGACGGCGGATATTAAAGGAATTGTTCCGGGGGGGCAAGCGCGATCTCCGTAAAGAAAATAACCGGCTTCCCTTGTCAGGGGAAGCCGGTTTTCCGGAAAAGGAAGGAATAAAAGCAATCAGGCCTGCTTGGCAGTCAGCCTGTTCTTGAGTTCCTCCGCTTCAGTGCGCAGGGTGTCGAGTTTGGCTGTCTGGGCTTCAAGGTCGGCGATTTCTTCCAGAACGGCCGCCAGGCGGCGCAGGTCGGCGGGTTGGGCGGCTGCGAGAGGCTGTGTTTTGGGAGCAGTTGTATTTTTGGTGCCGGGCTTGCGGCCGCGCTTGGCCTTGGATGCCTTCATCCAGCTTGAGATGGTCACCGTGCTGATGCCGAAGCGTTCGGCGGCTTCTTTCTGGGCACCCCTTTTGTTTTGGGTTTTCCGTTCAGCAATGAAATCAAGAACGGATTGTTTTTCTTCAGGCGTGTAGCGCCTCTTATTTTTGGTACTGTCGTTGGAGTTCATGATGTTGACGAGTGGTTATTTATTTAACTAATCATCCTTGGTCTGGCAAGAAAAAAGTATATGTGTTATAACATTTTTTAAGAGGATTCTTAAATGACTGGTACGTATTCTTGAAGTTCTATTACGGGCGCTTTACTTTATTCATGATTGTTGTTGTTAACATATTGTGTTTTTTATGATTTTGCGGGAGAATACGCGGGATATTTAAACGCTTTTCCATGTTATATCTCGGGTGAAGCCTTTTTTCGCAATCTGCCTGTTGAACCACGCACGGCGGCTGTTCCCCGCCCGTTTTCCAGACGGTATTTTGAGGTTGCAGGGGACCGCGGAATCGTATAAAATCACTCCAATTTCCCAGCCATTTTATCACGATGACCGATCAGACAGGAACCCCTTCTTCGCCGGAACCTCCCAAATTGCGACGCCGTTTGGTAACGGCAGCCCCTGCGGCCGCACCCAAGGTAAAGTTTGTTTCTCCCGCCGCGGAAGGCGTGGAGGTTGTCAAGCCGCGTTTTCTCACTCCTGAGTTGCAGGCCAAGCTGGCTCAGGAGCAGGAGGAAGCCGCCCGCCGCGCAGCGGAACAGGCGGAGGCGGACAGGATTGCTGCGGAAAAGGCGGCTGCCGAGCAGGAAGCTGCCCGTATTGCTGCCGAAAAGGAGGCGGCGAGAATAGCTGCCGAGCAGGAAGCCGCAAGAATCAAGGCGGAGCAGGAGGCTGCCGAAGCCGCGCGCATTGCCGCAGAAAAGGAGGCCGCCCGTGTAGCTGCCGAAGAGGAAAGAGCACGCCTTGCGGCGGAGCTGGAGAAAAAGGAAGCCGCTTCCGCTCCGCAGCCCGAGCCCTCCGTGGATGCCCAGATTCAGGATGCCCTTGCCAAGGTAGCGGAGGCCCAGAAAGCCCTGGCGGAGGCTCAGGCCGCTGCACTGGCCCAGGCCGCAGGGGTAGCGCCTGCGGCTGTGCAGACCCCGGAACCGTCTGTTCCGGAGCCTGCTCCTGCGGTGGGGGCTCCCAAATTGAAAGTTTTCAAGACGGACGCGGCTCCCGCTGCGGCGGAGAAATCCCCGGCCGCCGCTCCGGAAAGCGCCGTTCCCAAGCTGAAAGTATTAAAATCCCCCGTGGGGGCAGCACCAGCTTCTCCCATGGCTCCCGCTGCGGTTCCCCAGCCTGTGGCTGCCGCGGGAGCTTCCCCTGCCTCTGGCGCTCCTCCGGCGGGCGACGGCGGTATTCAGCCTCCCGCCGGAACGGAATCCGCCCGGGATATGGCCGCTTCCGTGGATAAATCCAAATCCCTGCTGCGGGGTGTCCTTTATGGGGTATGCGCCCTGGTTGTCATCGCTGCCGGCGTAGGGATTTATGCATGGAGCACCAGCAGCAAGAAAGAAAAGGTGGAAGGTGAGAACGCCCGCCTGAATGCGCTGGTCGTGGAAGGCGGGAAACTGGGCCGCAGCCGTCTGTTTGACTCCAAGAATCTCAGCCGTGTTCCGGATGTGAAAGTCGTTCCCGATGCGGAGGATGCCGCTCTGCTGCTCGCCAATGTGAGGGGAGTCAAGGGCAACAGGGAAAACTGGCCCGGCGCCGCCCACCTGGTTTCCATCATGGCCCAGATGGATGACAACATTGCCCGCCAGGTGGTGGAAGACATGAAAAAAAATGTCGGCAGGTACAGTAAGGAAAAATATTCCATGATGGTGACCCTTTTGGCCAAGTCTTCCAGCCCCGCCATGCGCGACATGCTGAAAGACCTGTACGCTTCCATCAGCGAAAGCAAGAATAAGAAGATCCAGGACAAGCAGGCCGTGGTGCTCAAGTACATGCGTTTTGCCATGAAGCTGGACGACCTTGACGACGTGATGAAGATCCTCCAGAAGAAGGATGCTTCCCCGGATTTGATTTCCTCCGCTTTCCGTACGGCGCGCTACCTGATTGACGAAGCTCCTCCAGCCAAGCGCAAGGCGCTTTCCTCCAAACTGCTCCAGTATCAGAAAAACATGCCGGAGGAAAACGTCAAAATGCTCTACAAGCTGCTGGCCCGCACCGGTGATCCCAAGGTGCTGGACATGATGGAAAAGAGCTATAAGGAGGATACCAAAAAGGCGCTTGCCATCATTACCGCCTGGGGGGACTGGAATACGGATGACGCCGTTCCGTACCTGTTCAAGGCCTGGAAAGACGAATCCCTGCATGAACGCGTGCGTTCCCAGGCCCATGATTCGATTCTCCGCGTACTCTCCGTGGACCGTGACCGGGATGACAACGCCACGCTCAAGTTGTTTGACCCCCTTATTGCGGATGCCAAAACCAGCGAACGCCGCCAGTTTCTGGTTTCCGCATTCAAGAGACTCAGCAACCGCCCGTATGTGATTCGCCTGCTGGGCCGCATCAAGCAGACTGCGGAAGACCAGAGAAACGCGGTGGAACCAAAGTTCCAGGCTGCGGAGGAGGCCTTGTTCAAGGCGGAGGACAAGTTCAAGGCCAATCCCGGCGATGCGGCAGCCAAGGCCGATTATGAGGCCAAGGAAAAGATTTATAATGAGTTGTCCAGTCAGAAGACCGGGGAAGACAAGGTGATTGCGGCGGTGGACAAGGCTCTGGAAAAGGTCAGGAAGACGCCTGTTCCCACCAGGAAGGCCGCTTCTGCCGAGGACAGGGATGATGACGACTCTTCCGTGATTAAGACAATTTAAACGGTTTTAACGGCCGTATCCGAAAACCGGAGGGAAAATAATCCCTCCGGTTTTTTATGTGCGGGAGTGACAACCATGATTGGCTGGCCGCTTCTGCGCAGATGAGGCCGAATTGGCCGTTGGCCGGGCGGAAGGGGGTAGCGGACTTACTTCATGTATTTTTTGATTTCCGGCAGCAGTGCGTCCGCCCAGAGACGGTAGCCTTTTTCTGTAAGGTGGACGAGGTCCCCGGTAATTCCCGGCAGGAAAGTGCCGTCCTTGTCCAGGAATGCGGAATTAATGTTGACGACATGGACTCTCGGCATATTTGTTTTGTCCAGCTCCCTGTTGATCATTTCATTTTGGATGCGCAGGGGGTCTTCCGCCGTTTTCCCCCGGGGAAAGATGTGCAGAAGAATAATTTCAGTGGCGGGGTGGAGCCGATGGACCCGGGAAGCTATTTCCCGGATACCCTCCGCCGTTTCCTGCGGGGTCTGCCTGCCTTTGTATTGCCCTGTGTTATTGGTGCCCACCATGATAACGCATACTTGGGGGGAATGAGGCGTTTTAAGGGCAGAATCGTCAATGCGCCACAATACATGTTCCGTCCTGTCGCCTCCTATCCCGAAATTGACAGGAGCATAGGGGGAAAAATATTGGGACCATATTTTTTTGCCGTCGGTTTCCCAGCGGTGGGTGATGGAATCGCCGATAAACAGCAGTTGGCATGGTGTTTCCGCCAGGGTCTGCTTTAACAGGGCGTGCCTCTGGCTCCACCAGTCAGCTTTTGTTTTGGAAATGTGGGCGGCATCGGGTTTTCCTTTTTCCGGCTGTTGGGAGAAAACAGGCAGGGCGAGTCCGCATCCCAGAAGGCAGATGGAGGCGGATATGGCGTTGATAGACGGGAAATGGTTCATGTTGTTTATTCAATACGGAGAATGTTTCTGCCGCCTTTCTTTTGGAGGATAAAAAATCCCGTTGGTATATTGAATGCGTTTTCCTGCCGGTACGGCATGGTACCGAAACATGGCGTGGACCCGGCTGGAACGGCAATTCCGTATTTCCTGGCGTAATGGTACTGCAGCAATGGATGGACAGCTTTGTGTTCAGGAATTGATAAAAAGAGGGAACGGCTAACGTATGTTCACGGACAGAGTCCGTTGAATTATCTGATGAATATTCCTGTTACCTTGATTTTGCTTGCTTTCCACATGGCTGCGGCGGCTTCCGCATCCATCTGTGCTTCCCGGAAAACAGAGTGGGCGGATTGGAATTATTTAACTTCTTACGGTCAATCCCTTTCTGTGGGCTGGACGGCTAAGCCCGTTGTAACGGAAAAGCAGGAGAAAGGGGGCTTGTATATGTTCAGGGGAGGGGTGAGAGCGTATGAGAACGGCAGTGACCGCAAGATGCTGGTTCCTCTGGAGGAAGGAGTGAACGGTCCGCGCGGCGAAACTCCCGTATCCGGGGCTGCCTGTCGTTTGTTCCGCCTGATGCAGCATTATTCTCCCGTTACGGCTTCCCGTATCCGGTTGATTTGTTCTGCGACGGGAGTGGGTGGGGCGAGCCTTGGTTCCCTGGGCAGGGGAACTGGAGCCTACAACCGCATTTTGGATGATTTGAAGGCCGCCAAAATACTGGCTGACCGGGAAGGGAAGACCCTTTCCATGCCTGCGTTTATCTGGACCCAGGGAGAGACGGATCACCAGGACAGAAAGACGAGGGAATGGTACCGGGAAAAAATGGAAAAGCTGATCAGGGACATAAATCATGACGCCAGGGCCGTGACCGGGCAGAAAAACGATGTGGTCTGTTTCGGCTATCAGGTTGGTTCCCATTTGAATTATTATCAGTTTAATCCTACGGATTATCCGGCTATTGCCCTGGAACAGCTGGAGATGGCTTTGGAGAAGGACAGCCGGTATGTGATGACGACCCCGATGTATCATTTCGAGTATAGCGACGGAGTCCATTTGACGGCGCCCATGTCCCGCCTTTATGGGGAGTATGTGGGCTATGTCATGAAGAAAGTCCTGTTGGATGGGGCGGACTGGAAACCCGTGCATCCCCTGACCCATAAAATCAGGAAGTCCGGAAAGGGTTGGACGGTGGAAGTGGCATTTTATGCTCCCTGCCCCCCTTTGGTTCTGGACACGAAGACGGTTGACGATCCTGGCAATTATGGTTTTTCCCTTGTGGGGGCTGAGGGAGAGGATATTGCCATCAAGTCTGTCCGGCTGGTGGGGAAAAATGCGGTACAGCTGTTGACGGAGAAGGACCCGGGGAAAGGGCGTCTACGCTATGGGATGACGATTAATGAACACCGTCCTTCCGGTCCGCGGACGGGGGCGCGGGGCTGTCTGAGGGATTCCCAGGGAGATGAGGTTAAGGCCCATATCCAGGGCAAAGATTACCGAATGGATAATTGGTGCCCCTTTTTTGATTACTCCCTGTCAAAAGGGCATTGATTTTCCGGAAATGGCTGCATGATCTTTTTTGCCGCAGGTTGTCCCCCCCTCTGCAAACGGAAAAGGATACCCGGACGGCTTGAAAAAACAGGAAAGGCTTCAGCGGTGCATACTGATTCCGGATTGTTGCGGAGGGGAGGCTTGCACGGCCATGCATGGTGTTATGCTGCGGCTTTCGTGGCCGGATGATGGCGATGTTGTGATCATTTGACCGTAGAGCAGGAGAACTTGCGGAAGTTCATCGTAAACGCCTCTTTTTTCACGAGGTTCATTTTTTCTTCTTCCGGGGGATATTTCCTGCTTCCGGTTTCTTTATGGCTGGCCTTTACAGAAGGAGCCCTGCCTGGTAGATCAGCGTAGCCGTTGCAAAACCCAGGAGGGTCAATCCGCCGAATTGAGCCAGAGCGAACCACCAGGTGCCCGCTTCCCTCTTGGCGACGGTGACGGTGCCGATGCAGGGCAGGGCGATCAGGCAGAATATCATGATGCTGATGCCCTGGAGTGGGGTGTAGCTGGCTTTAAGACGGGCGTTCAATGTCTGCTGGGCCGCCGGGGCCGAATTTCCGTCTTCCACCGCATAAAGGATACCCATCTGGGTGACGAAAATTTCCTTGGCGGCAAAGGCTCCTACCAGGGCGGAATTGATTTTCCAGTCAAATCCGGCCACTTGCGTGACGGGTTCCATCCAATGGCCTATTTGTCCGGCGTAGGAATGTTCCATGGCCGCTGCGTTTGTCGGCGCCGTGTCTTCTTCCGGCCTGGGGTAGGTGTTCAGAAACCACAGGATGATGGAGGCCCCAAGAATGAAAGTGCCTGCTTTCCGGACGTACATGAAGGCCCGCGACCACATCAGGATGCCCACCTTCCGCAGGGAGGGGAGGCGCAGGCGCTTCATGTGGTGGAGGGAATCCCTCTGGGGCGCCTTGAAAAGCGTGTTTTTCAGAAGCCGGGCGCAGCACAGCGCCAGCAGGACGCCGCTGGCATAAATCCCGAACAGCACGGGGGCCTGCAGGCGGGAAGGAAACAGGGCGGAGACGAACATCATGTAGATCGGCAGGCGGCCCGCACAGCTCATCATGGGCAGCACGGCGATGGTGACCAGGCGGTCGCTGCGCGTTTCAATTCTCCTGGTGGACAGGATGGCGGGAACCGAACAGCCGAATCCCAGCAGGAGGGGGGCAAAGCTGCTGCCGTTCAGCCCCATGATTTTCATGATGCGGCTCATCAGGCGGGAAACCCTCATCATGTATCCGCTGTTTTCCAGGACGGTAATGGCCCCGAAGAGGAGAACCACGTTGGGCAGAAAGGCCAGTACGCCGCCCACGCCTCCTACCACGCCTTCCCCCAGCAGGGATTGCAGGCGGGGCCACGGTTCCAGCATGCGGCTGGCCCAGACGCTGAACAGCTGGGTGCCCGTCTGGATGAGCCTGACCAGAGGATCCCCGATAGCGAAGCTCAGGAAGAAAATAATATAAACGATGCCCAGGAAGATAAGAGAACCCCATATCCTGTGCATCAGGACGGCATCCAGTCTGGCCCTCCACAGGTTATCCTTCGCCTCTGCCTCCCGTTCCATAACGTTTACCGGGACGTAACTTAAAATCTGTTCATTTGACAGGCAAGCCTAAAAGCCCGGTTCCGCGGAAAGGGGCATGGAAACCAGGCATTCCGGCCGTTTTTGGGACGGGGCTGCCGCATGGGCCCCGGATGGGGCCGCAGACTTTGTTTTTTAGCGGCGCAAAGCCGCCAGGCCCTGGATGAAAAGGATGGCCGCAGTACAGCCGAATACCATGGAGGGCAGGCACTGAAGCATGTACAGCGGATCTGTGGAACCGTTTCCGTAGGAGGGGAAAATAAAGGCCAGAATCAACGCTATCAGGGACAGCCCCCATGCCAGCCATGATGTAGCGGGAATCCGGCGGCCGGATGCTGCGGCTGGCAGCTGCGGCAGGTTTTCCTGCCGGATGCCGCGTTCGTCAGTATCGCGTCCGGAGAAAGCCGGCCGCTTTTTCCTGACGGGAGGCAGGGCGGCCTGCGTTTTCATGGCGTTTTCCGGTTTGCGGCCGGATGGCGAAGAGGAGGCTTCCCCGAAGGGAAGCCCCGTTGTAACATGAATCAAAACGCCGCACGCCGGGCAGCGCATGCCGGTTTTGGCGTCCAGTCCGGCCGGGTAGGTGTACCCGTGGCCGCATTGGGAGCATGTGGCGGATTCTCTCATGATCTGGCCCGAATGGATGTTAGTCGTCCAAGGGAAGCAGGTCCTCCTGGTCAGCCTTGGTTTCGGGCCTCTGGCGGATTTCCTCAAGCTTGGCTTTCATCTGTTCACAAATGTCCGGATGCTGGGAGGCTACGTTGTCAAGTTCCTTCGGGTCTTTTTCCAGGTCAAAGAGGCTTCCTCCTTCCGGGGACTTGCTCATTTTTGCGGAGGCTCCGTTGATGCCGTCGCGAATGGCCACGCCGGCGGGAATGAATTTCCATTTGCCGTGGCGAATCGCCAACGCCTTGCCAGTGCTGTTGATGACATGGTAGTCACGCCCTTTGGCGGATTTGCCCAGAAGGGCGGGCAGCACGTTTTCAGAGTCACGGAAGGAATTGGCCTTGCCGGGGGCCAGCAGTTGTTCCAGGGAGGCTCCCAGATCCATCTGGTTGAGCAGGGCTTTGCTCGTGGTTCCGGGGTTGATCACGCCGGGCCATTTGACGATGAACGGAATGCGGGAACCTCCTTCCAGAATGCTGTATTTGCCTGCCCGGAAGGGGCCGGCGGGGGAATGGGTGGCGTTGTCCCGGACGGCGAAATCCCTGTAGCCGTCATCCAGCACGGGGCCGTTGTCGCTGGAGAAGATCACCAGGGCGTCTTTTTCCAGACCGGCCTGTTGCAGAGCCTCTGTAATGCGGCGCACACAGTCATCCAGTTCCACGGTCACGTCACCGCGCACGCCGTGCCGGCTCTTGCCCACAAAGCGTTTTTCCGGGCAGCGCGGCACGTGGATGTCATGCGTGGCGAACATCAGGAAAAACGGTTCCTTGGCTTTGGCGCTCTTTTGAATGTATTCAATGGCCTTATCCGTAATGACATCGGCGTTTTCCTCATCCTTCCACAAGGCGCTTTTGCCGCCCTTCATGAATCCGATGCGTCCGATTCCGTTGATAATGGCCTGGTTGTGTCCGTGGCTCCACATGAGTTTGAGCTGGTCCTTATTGTCCTTGCCATTGGGAAGCCCGGGGAAGTTGTGCCTGTAGGATACTTCAATGGGGTCGTTCGGGTCCAGGTTGCGGACATTGCCGTTTTCCAGAATCACACAGGGAACGCGGTCGCCCGTAGCGGCGAAGATAAAGCTCTCGTCAAATCCGATTTCGTTCGGGCTGGGGGAGATATGTTTGTTCCAGTCAATTTTCTTCCCCTTTTCCCCCAGGCCCAGGTGCCATTTGCCTATCATGTAGGTTTTGTAGCCGTGGGATTGGAGCATCTTGGGCAGGGTGGGCTTCTTGGTATCGATAATGAGGGCGGCGTCTCCCGGCAGGATGCCCGTGCCTTCCTTGCGCCACGGATATTCTCCTGTGAACAGGGCATAGCGGGAAGGGGTGCAGACGGATGTGGTGGAATAGGCGTCCGTGAAGCGGCAGCCCTGCTCGGCAAGCTTGTCGATGGAGGGGGTGGGAATTCCCTTGGCTCCATAGCAGCCTACGTCTCCATAGCCGAGGTCGTCAGCGTAAATCATGACGATGGCCTTGGGGGGCTTGACCGTTGGCGTGACTGCGGCCGGGCAGGCCGCTGCCGCCGCCAGGGCAAGCATCAGGTGTAATGCGGATTTATTCATGTTGTCAGGTGTGTGTGATTATAATTTTCCGGAAAGGGCGGTCGGAAGGATGCCGCTGTTTAAGCGTGGGCCGAACCTTCGGGGGTGTCCGGAGGCTGTTCGCCGGGATGTTCCGGCGGAAGCACGGGTTCCGTCATGGGGCGCATGCTGGCATTCTGCCAGATGTACCGCTTGTAAAGGACCTTGATGGCGGCTGTCAGGGGGACAGCCAGCAGGGCACCGATTAAGCCGCCCAGGATGAGTGTCCAGATCAGCACGGAAAACATGACCGTGAGCGGGTGGAGTTCCACGGAATCCCCCACGATTTTCGGCTGGATGATCCATCCGTCAAATTGGTTGACGGCCAGGAAGATGCTCGAAACAATCAGCACGTGCTGGAAATCCCCCCATGTGAACCAGGCCAGCAACACCGCAGGGATAAATGCGGTGATGATACCCAGGTAGGGAATGATGCCCAGCACGCAGACCGCGGCGCCAATGGTAATGGCGTACGGCAGGCCGATCAGCTTCAGGCAGATGGCAATCAGAATGCCTTCAATGATGCTTACCAGCATTTGGCCGCGGAAGAAGGAAATCAGGTAGCCGTTGATTTCCTCCATGGTGTCCACCACGTCTTTTCTGAATTTGGAGACTTTCAGGGGCAGGATGCTGGGCCATTTCTCTTTGATTTTATCCGCCTCCAGCAGAAAATAAAAAGCGAAAATGGGCGTAATCAGGATGCTGACCATGATTCCTATGGTGCTGTACAGGGCTCGCCCTCCGGAAGTGAGCCAGCTCATCAGCCTGTCCTGGTAAAAGGAGGAATTGATGGTCATGTAGGCTCCCAGCTTTTCCCGGGCGGTCCGGGCGTTTCTCAGGTCATGGATTTCCGCCTCCGTATAATGGCTGGCATTCAGTTCCCGCAGACTGGTTCTGTAAACACTGTCAATGGTGCGGGAAATGAAAGGTATTTCAATGGTGGAGTCAATCAGTTCGGAGGTTTTGTTCCATAGCTCCATCCGGTTGTCGATCAATTCGTCCGTTTGCCTGATCAGGGGAGGAAGAATCGTGGCTCCAAAGCCTACCAGGACAGCCAGAGCCGCAAACATGACCGTGACTACGGCCCAGGGGCGGGAGAATTTGAGACGCACCAGCCAGGAAACGATGGGTTCCAGCAAATACGCCACGACGGCGGCAATCAGGATGGGCAGGAGCACCGGTTCCAGAAACCCCAGAAGTTCCACCACTTCAAAAATGACGAAGGCCGCAATGCCCAGCATCACCAGAATGGAGGCGCCTGTCAGGGCATGCCAGCAGGTTTTTTTCTGGAAAGGGGAGGGAATGGCGAGGGCGGCGGAAGTTTGGGTATTCTGATGTTGTTCGTTGTTCATGCCGGTGTAGAGAGATGGCTGGTTGCTGGCCCGGCTCAGGCAGCGGAGGCCTTGTCCGTTTTCCCGTCAGCTGCGGGAGAGGCTTCATCCGGAGTTTCTCCGGCCGTAGCCGGAGGCTGCTGGCCGTCTGCGGAGGGCTGGGTCTGTTCTTTTTTTTCCTGCTGCCTGACGTGGTTTTCGAATTCCTGTTCCGTAATGGCCTGGGGCGTGGGGTAATAATCCCCGGCAGGGGGCGCGGCCGGAACTTCCCATTGGATGCGCACCAGCCTGTTCCTGCGCTGGACCACCACGCTGGCCTGAGCCCCCCGCTGGGTGGTAACATATTCTACGAGGTCCGGATAGGGATTCTTTCTTCCATTGATGGAAATAAGAACATCTCCCGTTCTGAGGCCGGCGTCCCATGCGGGCGACCACTCTGCCACGTAAGCTTTCATGGGGCCGTTCCCGTTGCTGTCCTGGATAAAGGTGCCTCCCATCAGGTTGAAGGAGGCGGGGGCGGGCATCCGGTGGCTGGTGGAGCTGAAATAAAGGGCGTTCCCCGGGCCGTCCAGCCAGAACTGGCGTGCGGCCAGAGCGCCGTAGCCCAGGATGATGTCGATGTCATCGGGGATGCCCATCACTTCCGGGTTGGCGAAGCTTTCACAGAGCAGGATATTTTTTAATTCCAGTGGACCGAGCTGGAAGGAGCTTACATGCATGCATTCGTGGGCGTAAAAGCCGCCTGCGGCGGGGCTGTAGCCGGAATAGACGCTGACGAACGCATCCGGGTAGGCCTGCTTAATGGCATTCCAGCGTTTTTTGGAGATGTAAACGGCGTGGGGGGCTCCCGTGTCCAGAATGATGCGCCTTCCGTGCTTGTCCGCGATTTGCGGATAGTCGGACCCGGGAATCAGGGAAAGCTTGTTCCAGCTTTTTATTCTGGAGGGAAGTTTATTGAAAAAACGGTGGGAGCGTTTGGGATAGTTGATGTTCCACACATATTTCCGGATGCATTCCCAGCCCAGCAAACCGTCATACGGGGCCTGGTCTGCCATTACTACGTCCTGTTTCCGGGAAATGGGTTCCCCGTCATCCTTCAGGGAAACGGGCACGTTGGCCGTGCGCATGGCGCCCCTGCCGCGCAGGCGTGCGCCGATGGATTCCACTGCCGGGGAGAAAAGCAGGGATGTCTGGACTGCTCCCGTGTCTACGCCCATCATTAATTGCGTTCCGGAGCTCCACGCCAGCGCCACGGGGGTGCCGTCCAGGGGATTGGCCGCGTCAATGGGCGGGGAGCTGCTGTCCTGGATAGGCCGGTGCGATACGCAGGAAACGCACAGCATGGTTGCCAGAAGCATGATGGAGGAACGGAACATAAAGTATTCCGTTCATAACAAACAGACCATAGGCTGGCAAGGTTTCCTTCCTGCTTACAGGGCTTTTTGACGGCATCAGAACGTAAAAACCGCTGCTTGCCGGAGGGTAGCTCATGCAGAAGCATGATATTCAAAATGCGGGCGCGTGCGTTTTTTGAGGCTCTATATCATGGACGGGAATTTTGCCGTCTGCCGCGTCCGGCGTTCCGTTCCAGCGAGGGGGCGGCTGCCTTCATTTTCCCCATGCTGTCCCCAAGGGAGGGCTGAAGCTGGAGCGCTCCCAAAAATCTTGATTTTCACAAGGAGCCGTATAGGGTAGCGGTGAGCCGCTATGACCACCCCTACGTTTGAAGATGCCGTGAGCCGTATCGTACGGAAGGATCCCCGTTTTGCGGAACGGGCATATTCTTTTCTGAAAGATGCGCTGGATTTTACCATGCAGCGCGTTGAAGAAAGGGAAAACGGCTCTCAGAGGCATGTCAGCGGGCAGGAACTGCTGGAAGGGTTCCGGGATTACGCCCTCGCCCAGTTCGGGCCCATGGCTTCCACCGTGATGAAGGAATGGGGGCTTAGGAACGGGAAGAATGTGGGGGAGATGGTTTTTTTACTGATTGAGGAAGACGTTTTTTCCAAACAGCCGGAGGATTCCCTGGATGATTTCAAGGGCTTCATGAGCTTCCGCAAGGCTTTTGAAGAACCTTATGAATTTCAGGACCAGCCCAGTTGAACCGCCCGATACCGCCATGAACAAGGAACCCGATGTACGCTGGCCCGCTGAATGGGAGCCTCAGGATGCTGTCTGGCTGTCCTGGCCCCACCGCAGGGATTTATGGCAAGGGGGGCTGGACGAGTTGCAGCAGACTTATGGGAGCGTGGCCGCTGCCATTGCTCCGCATGCCCTTGTATGCGTGAATGCCGCAGCTCCCCTTCATCCCGGCGTCAGGCAGGCGATGCTGGCCGCCGGAATGAGTGAGGAGCAATTCCGCCTGTTCAACCACCCGACCAACGACGTATGGTGCCGGGACCACGGCCCCGTTTTCGTCCAGGATGTGAAGGACGGTTCTCTGATGCTGGCGGATTGGCAATTTAATGCGTGGGGCGGCAAATTTGCCCCGTGGGACCTGGACAACGGCGTTCCCGCCCTGATTGGGGCGGCGCTGGGGCTTCCCGTGCGCAGTTCTTCCCTGATTCTGGAAGGGGGGGCGATTGAGGGCAATGGGGACGGCTTGCTGGTGACGACGGAGTCCGTGCTGCTGAATCCCAACCGCAATCCGGATTGGAGCCGGGCCATGATTGAGGAGGAATTGAAGCGCATGCTGGGCGTCAGAGCCGTTTTCTGGCTCGGTTCCGGCATTGAAGGGGATGATACGGACGGCCATATTGACGACATGGTGCGTTTTGTGTGCCGGGATGCCGTAGTCTCCATCGTGGAAACGGATTCTTCCTCTCCCCATTACCGCGCTCTGGCGGAGAATAATGAACGCCTTCAGGATTTGAGATGCGTGGACGGTTCCGGGGTGGAGGTGATTCCCCTGCCGATGCCGGATCCCCTCCATGCGGAGGACTGGCGCCTGGATCAGCTCCCTGCCAGTTACGCCAATTTCCTCATTGTTAATGAGGCCGTCATTGTTCCCGTATTCAACCAGCCCCGGAATGACGATCGCGCCCTGGGCATTTTGCGTGAATGTTTCAGCGGAAAACAGGTAATAGGGGTGGATGCCCGCAAGCTGGTGCTGGAAGGCGGCGCCATCCACTGCATCACCCAGCAGCAGCCCCGGCCGGGGAAGGAGGGACTGTGAGCGGAGGGGAAGGAATAACGGTGGATGTGATTCTGCCGATGGAAAAGGCCGGCAGCGAGCGCGTGCGCCGCGCTGCCGTGGCGCGGAAGCTGGGTATTTCCCCCTCCCGTATCAAAGATGTGCGGCTGGTGAAGGAGTCCATTGACTCCCGGCAGAAAAAAATTCTCTTCCAGCTTCGGCTGCTGGTCGGGGTGGATAGCCCGCTGCCGCCGGAACGTCTTCCCTCCCGGGATTATCCGTCCGTCCGTCCCGGCTCCCCCGTGGCGCTGATCGTTGGATTCGGACCGGCCGGGATGTTCGCCGCGCTCCGCTGTTTGGAACTGGGTATGAAGCCTGTGGTTCTGGAACGGGGGAAGGATGTTTCCTCCCGCCGGTTTGACCTGGCTCCCATCCTGCGCCGCGGCACGGTGATGGAGGATTCCAATTACTGTTTTGGAGAGGGAGGGGCAGGCACGTTTTCCGACGGGAAGCTGTTTACGCGCGCGACCAAGAGAGGCCCCGTCCGGGAGGTTTACGAGATTTTTGTAGCCCACGGAGCGCCCAGGGAAATTTTAACGGACGCCCACCCGCATATTGGCTCCAATCTGTTGCCCAATGTCGTCAAAGCCATCAGGGAATCCATCCTTCGCGCGGGCGGGGAAATTCATTTCAATGCCCGTGTGGAGCATCTGCTCCGTTCTGCGGACGGCCGCCGCATACGCGGCGTGGCCTGCGCGGATGGCCGGGAATTTGCGGCGGATTCCGTTTTGCTGGCTACCGGGCACAGTGCCCGGGACGTGTACCGCATGATGCTGGCGGAGGGGCTGGCTCTGGAACAGAAATCCTTTGCCGTGGGTGTGCGCATTGAGCATCCCCAGGCGTTTGTTGATGCGCGCCAGTACCACCTGAATCCGGAGCAGAGGCGCCCGGAGCAGCTTCCGGCAGCCCGTTATTCCGTGACGACCACCATCCAGGACCGCGGCGTCCATTCCTTCTGCATGTGTCCCGGCGGCTTCATCGTGCCCGCCGCCACGGAGAACGATGAGGTAGTGGTCAACGGCATGTCTCTGGCCCGGAGGGATTCTCCATTTGCCAATGCCGGTTTTGTAGTCAGCGTGCATCCGGAAGATACGGAACCGTTTTGCAGGGAACACGGGGTGCTGGCGGGCGTGGCGTACCAGAAAGCGCTGGAGACGGCTTCCTGCCGTGCCGGAGGAGGCATGCAGAAAGCCCCGGCCCAGAAGGTGGAGGATTTTCTGAAAGGGCGCGTTTCTTCTTCCCTGCTGCCTACCAGCTATCATCCCGGCATCGTATCCCATCCCCTTCATGAATTGCTCCCGGAAGGGATTGTCTGGCGCATGCGGGAGGGGCTGCGGCAGTTTGACCGTAAATGGCGGGGATTTGCCGGAGCGGACGCCCAGCTCATTGGCTGTGAGACGCGCACCAGCTCCCCCGTGCGCATTCCAAGGGACCCCGCCACGCTGGAGCATCCCGGTCTGGAGGGCCTGTACCCATGCGGCGAAGGGGCGGGTTACGCCGGCGGCATTGTTTCCGCCGCCCTGGACGGACGCCGTTGTGCGGAGGCCATGGCGCAGCAGGCGACCCGCTAGGTTTTTTCAAGCGTCCGGCCGCCGGAGCGATGCAGCTTTTCTGCGTTTCTGGATGAAGATACGCCCCTGTGAGCCTTGTTATGCCGGAACCGGATGCCATCAAGCCGGGAATGGGGGCAGGCTTGTTTTTTCCGGGAAGGAAAGACAGTCCGCCGTGGCGGCGGCCGTCAATGCTGCGGGATGCGGCGGAAGGGAAGAATATTGTTGACCCTGCGCAAAAGATTCCTGTAACGTGATTTCATGTCAAATCTGTTCCGGTGGGGAATTCTCCCTGCGTTTTTGATGACTTTTTCCGGCATGTCCCAGGATATAGCGGCGCCCTCCATGGCTAATGTGGATTTGGAAATGGAGGATGAAAAGAAAATAGCGGCGTACAGGGAGGCCATGGCCAGGCACTTGCAGCTGGGCATTATTTGGACGTGCATTGTGGAGTTGGAGGAAAAGGATAATCGTGCGGTGCTGGTGGCCACGCTGAAATATATTCAATCTCCCGAATGGGCTGGGATTCTGGATAAATGCCCTTCCGATTACCGCGCCATGCATCTGAAGATGATTAGGGAGTCCGGGAAATTGCTGGAACGGGTGGAAAGAGAGAAGATGACTGCCGATGAAATTCAGAACGCTTACGGAAAGTACGGAGGCCAATACATGAAAATGGGGGGGAGCATTCTGGAAAAATATCGGCTGGAGAATTGTTCCGTACAGTTTTCTTTATTCCTGATGCGGGAAACGGAAGGATTGGATGATAAGGAAAGGTTGAAGGCTCTTTACCGTATCAGGAAGGATATCCTCTCCGGAAAACTGAAGGTTCCCGGAGAGGGCGGAGGGATGGGCGAATCTGGGTTGGAGGAATGACCGGGATGCCGGGCCAATTTCCCGGAACGGTTCCGGAACTCCTGTGTTTCCTTTCTCCCGTTGTTCATTTCCACCCGGGGCCTTCCTTTTTTTGCAGGTTAAGTCTTGCCAGGGCAGGGGGCTTGGGGGCATAATCTGCAAGTTTCACAACCGCACACAGCCATGAAAGTCATCGTCATCTACGGCAGCCCGAATGATAAGCCCTTTATGGAACCGGCCCGCGAGTATTTTGCTCAGGAGAATGTTCCTTATGAAGAAACCGTTCTGTCCGCCCACCGCGACCTTCCGGAGCTGATCAGGTTCCTGGGGGATTTGGAAGCCAGCGGAGAAAAAGCGGTTATCCTGGCTGTGGCCGGCCTGTCTGCCGCCCTTCCCGGCGTGGTGGTGATGAGCTGTTCCCTCCCGGTTATCGGCGTGCCGGTCCCCGGAGGCCCCCTGAACGGTATTGACGCCCTGCTGGCGATTGCCCAGTGTCCCGGCGGCGTGCCCTGCACTACGGTTGGCTTGCATAAGAAGACCCCCGTCAATGCCGCCATGGCCGCCCACCGCATTTTAAAACTGGCGGGGCTGTAACGTGAACTTTTTCCCCCATCCGGCAAATGACTCCTCCTTCACAGGAAATCGTATTGGACGGTCCGGGAATTTCCCGTGCGCTTGAGCGCATGGCCCACGGCATTGTGGCCCGTTTCCCCGGAGAACCTCTCGCCATCGTCGGCCTGCTCAGCCAGGGGGATGTGATTGCCCGGCGTCTGGTGGACAAGGTAAAGGAGCTGGGAGTGGAAGCCCAGTACGGCTCTATTGATATTTCCCTGTACCGGGATGACATCTTCAAGCTGGAAGCCCGGCCTTCCCTCCGTTCCTCCAATTTGCCGTTTTCCACGGATGACATGAGGGTCGTGCTGGTGGACGACGTCCTTTATACGGGGCGCACCATACGTGCGGCCCTGAACGCCCTTTTCGACTACGGCCGTCCGGCCCGTATTGAACTGGCGTGCCTGATTGACCGCGGCGGGCGGGAAGTTCCCATCCAGCCGGATTATACGGGGCACGTGCTGGACCATGCCGGAGCCAAGGTCATCGTAAGCATGAAGGAGGCTGACGGCGAGGACAGCGTGGTCATTCCTTCCCACTGAAAATTTTCCAATCCATTCTCCGTTTCCCATGAATCATCCCCGCAAGGATCTTCTTAATATCTCCTCATTGACTGACGAGGAAATTCACACGCTGCTGGATTCGGCCGGCCCGATGAAGGAGCTTTTTACCAAAAGCGTCAAAAAGGTGCCCGCCCTGAAAGGCAAGTCCGTTCTGACGCTTTTTTATGAACCCAGCACCCGCACCCGTTCCTCTTTTGAGGTAGCGGCGGAACGTCTGTCTGCGGACGTGACCAATTTCACGGTGTCCACCTCTTCCGTGGTGAAAGGGGAATCCGTACAGGACACGATCGCCACGCTCCAGGCCATGAAAGTGGATTATGTAATCGTGCGCCATTACAACAGCGGCTTGCCGAACGTGATTGCGCGCCATACCTGCGCCAGTGTGGTGAACGCCGGGGACGGAGCCCACGCCCATCCCTCTCAGGCGCTGCTGGATTCCTTTACCATCCGGGAGGTGTTTCCGGATGTGAGGGGAAAGCGTGTTCTGATTGTGGGGGACATCCTGCATTCCCGCGTGGCCCGTTCCACCTCCCTGCTGATGAAGAGGCTGGGGATGGAGGTCGCCTTCCTGGGGCCGGGTTCCCTGGTGCCGCGCACCGAACATTCCGGCATTCCCCGTTTTTCCGATTTCAATGAGGCGTTTGCCTGGAAGCCGGACGTAATTTACCTGCTGCGCGTTCAAAAAGAGCGGCAGGACGCCCCTTTCTTCCCCAGCGCCCGGGAGTACAACAAGATTTACGGCGTCACGGAAGAACGCCTGAAGCGCATTTCCGGTGAAGGCCTGTACATCATGCATCCGGGGCCGGTCAACCGCGGCGTGGAAATCTGTGACCTGGCGATGGACTATGAGCGCTGCCTGATCAACCGCCAGGTGGAAAACGGCATCGCCTGCCGCATGTCCATCCTTTACCATCTCACTCCGCAAACCCAGCACTGATTGTTCATGAAAACTTCCGTACTTATTCGCAACGCCCGGCTGACGGACGGTTCCGCCCCGGCGGACCTTCTGGTTTCCGGGGGGGTGATTACAACGAAAGCTCCTGCCGGAACGCTTTTGGAGAGCGCCGCGGAAAAGGCGCTGGATGCTTCCGGGAAACTTGTTCTGCCCGGCCTGTTCGACATCCATGCCCATTTGTGCCAGCCCGGCCGGGAGGACAAGGAACGTGTGGCTACGGCTACCGCCGCCGCCCTGCATGGAGGAGTGACCGGACTGATGGCGATGCCGGATACCGAACCCGTGATGGACAATGCCGCCCAGATTACCACGTTCATGGAAATATGCCGGACGGATGCTCTGGTGGAGGTTATCCCCTCCGGTTGCCTGACCAAGGGGGACGGCGGGGAAGAGCAGGCCTCCTACGACTCCCTGCGCGCCAAGGGCGTCCGTTTCATCACGGACGGGGACCGTGCGCCGGACAACATGCTGCTGCTGTACCGCGCCATGCAGTACGCCAGCAATTTGAACCTTACTTTCGCCCTGCGCGGAGACGTGCCGTCCCTGACGGCCAGGGCGGCCATGCACCCGGGCACTACTTCCTACCGTCTGGGGTTGATGGGCTCCCCCTCCTGTGCGGAGGAAATAGGGCTGGAAACCATCATCCGCCTTTCCGTGGATACGGGCAACTCCCTGCATGTGCAGACCGTCTCTACGGCCGGCAGCGTGGATATCCTGCGCCGCTGCAAGCGGAAAACCGCCGGGTTGAGCGCGGAAGCGGCGCTTCACCATCTCCTGTTCACGCATGAGGACGTGGGCCGGTACGATACCTGCTACAAGACGCTGCCGCCCCTGCGCGACCAGTCGGATGTGGATGCCCTGATTGCCGCCGTGAATGACGGCACCATTGACTGCATTGTTTCCGATCACACGCCCTGCACGCCGTTTTCCAAACTTCAGGATTTCGTTGTCGCCCCGCAGGGCATGATTGCGCTGGATACGTTCCTGCCCGCTATTTACCAGTATCTGGTGGAACCTGGAAAAATGTCCTGGCAGACGGTGGTGCGCGCCTGCAGCGACGCTCCCCGCAGGCTGATGGGGCTGGCCCCCGTCTCCCTGGAAGAAGGGGCTCCGGTCAATCTGGTGGTGTTTGACCCGGAAGGAGAAACGCCCGTCACGGATGAAACGCTCCGCAGCCGCGCCCGCAACACCCCATTCCTGGGCAAGACCTTGAAGGGAAAAGTGGATGCCGTGGTGTTCGGAGAACAGCTCCACCGCTTCTGATGAAAGCGTCACGGAGAAAGGCCGGCAGCTATTAATTATTAACTATCAGTCTCCGCTTGCAGCCCGTCGCCCGCGTCAGCACGTGTTATCCGGACAAATTCGGTGCGCCGCGCCAGAGCGGCCTGGTTCCGGATGCGCGGGCGCGGCTGGTATTTGAGCCGCCGTTCCGTCATCCGGATGCCGTTCGTGGTCTGGAAGGGTTTTCCCATCTGTGGCTGGTCTGGGTGTTCAGTGAAAACGTGGATAAGGGGTGGAGCCCTACGGTCCGGCCTCCGCGGCTGGGGGGCAATGTGCGCATGGGGGTGTTCGCCACGCGTGCGCCGTTCCGTCCCAATCCCATCGGGTTGTCTGCCGTCAGGCTGGAACGGGTGGAATTGCATCCTCTGGACGGCCCGGTATTGCATCTTTCCGGCGTGGATTTGGTGGATGGCACCCCCATTCTGGATATCAAGCCCTATGTTCCTCTGGCGGACTGCATTCCGGAGGCGTCGGAAGGGTTTACGGCTGTCCCCTATGAACGGCTGGATGTGGAAATTCCCGAATCTTTTGGCGGTTCCATGTCTCCGGAAGAGAGGAGTGCGCTGGAAGATACGCTGTCCCTGGATCCCCGTCCCCAGTATCAGGATGATCCGGAACGGGTTTACGGCCTTTCGTTCTCTGGCTGGGAGGTGAAATTCAAGGTAAAGGACAAGCGGCTGCGCGTATTGTCCCTGGAAAGAAGGCGAAGCGGTCCCGGCCTTTTTTGATATGCGGGTCATTCCTTAGGTATTTTTTGGAATCTACATACTTGACTAATCAGGAGCTTAGTTTTTATACCTTATTATCACTGCCACACCTCTATGTACTCATCCGAGTATACAAATCTAGGGTATTTTTCTTTCAATAGAGAAATTGTTTCAGAAAATATTTCATAATAGGATTTCATTTTTTCTTTCGGAAACCAAAAATGAAAATCGGGTGTTGCACATGTATACTTCATCCCTTCTTTATAATGTGCAAATCTATTACGATCATCGTATAATTTTTTCAGTATTGATATTTTATGAGGTGGTATAACTTTCAAATAATTTATTTTATCAATTATATTAAACGATGTGATAAGTTTTTTCACTAATATATTTTGTTCACGACCTATTGTTTTTTCTAATTGCTGCTTAAAAACAGAGTTGGTGAAGGCTTCAATACTAAGCCCCCAAAAAATTATTGCACAAATAGCATTCTTTATTCCCTCAGGACAAATAACTGTTTCAAATTCCGAAATTTCATCACCTTCGCTGATAGGAACTCTTGTGTGTATATGCTCAATGTCATTTAGATATTTGTTATAGGCATCGGCGGCAAGGTCTTGGAAGATTCTTTCTGCGTTAATTCTATATCCTTCTGACATAAGGACATCATACTGTTATATCGCTACATTGTCAAAAATTAGCTCCATCTAACTCTTCGCCTAAGATTTATAAGGACAATTTTCTACTCGCCCTATATGGGTAAGAAAATTGTATACCAAATAAACTATCAAAATAATCTTCAATACGCTGAAAATAAACGCGTACGAACTAATCAAAACACGACAAAATTTCTATATCAACCAAGCAATGATATGGGACAAACTAAGCTCAAATACACTTCCTTATATGAGTTCTTCTTCGAATTTCCTAATGAGGAATCTGCCCGGAAGTATTTTGAGAAGAAGCGTTGGAATGGTCGTGTCCGTTGTCCTCATTGTGGTTCTGACCATATCACCGAATGTAAGGATCACTCTCCAATGCCTTACAGATGTAGGAAATGCAGAAAATTTTTCAGAGTCAGATTTGGTACAATTTTAGAGGAATCCAAATTGCCTCTTCACAAATGGTTGATGTGTATGTACCTGTTGGCAACATCTCGTAAAGGTATTTCCTCCATTCAAGTTTCAAAAGAACTCGGAATTACTCAGAAGAGTGCCTGGTTCCTCTGTCAAAGAATCAGGGAATTTTGGATGAAGGATAAAAAAGAGAAGTTGGATGGTATTGTAGAAGTAGATGAAAACTTCATTGGAGGTAAGGAATCCAACAAACACTTTTCCAAGAAGCTGAACAAGGGAAGAGGTTCAGTAGGTAAATTGATTGTCATCGGGGCCAAACAGAGGAACGGAAAGGTGAATTTACAAGGATTCATCGGAAGACATGTAGAGAGGAATTCCAATGTGTTTACGGATGAGTTCAAGTCTTACAAGGGACTTGTCGGATTTATCCATGAGTTATCAACCATAAAGGGAAACAATACGTCAATGGTAATGTTCATACCAATTCCATTGAGAGCTTCTGGTCTCTACTGAAGAGAGGTTACTATGGCGTTTACCATTACATGTCCCCTAAGCATTTGAAGAGGTACATTCATGAATTTGCCTATAGGCATAATACCTCCAAGATTGAAGTAATGGAATGTATAGGAGATACGATTACCAAAATGGTTGGTAAGAGAATGATGTATTGTGAATTGGTGAAGTGACTTTTAAAAATAAAGGATAAGTAATTTTATGGAAAAAAGATTACATTATTATAACAAAGAAAGAGATCGATGGATTTCAGAAAATGGATTTTTTGTTACTGATCCAATATTAATTGAAATAGAACAAATGAGTTACAATCCATTATGGAAAATAAAATTCCTATTTTTTATCTCAAAATTATTAAATATAAAAATAATTATAGACAAAAAGGAAAAATGGAGACACAAAAGTATCATTTATGACACTGTAAATGGCAAATATATTAAAAAAGATGATATTAATCTAGACAATTTATCCCCGGTCCATCACTAATATCATTACCTTCGTCCATTCTCATAGAATGAACTACCATATTTGAGGAATCAATTTTTAATAAAATAAATGAATCTTCAAATTCAGAACGATATTTTTCAAAAAAATTTTTCACAGAATCAATTAGATCAGGAATTTCTTCAATACATTGTATTGATATTTCTCCTAAATCTGGTTCATCTTCGTGAATTATATATGTTGAAGTAGAAGAATTATTATCGGTTTCTAGCGGAAATTTTTTAGGAGCATAAGACGCTAATAGATCATCAAATTCTTTTCTCCGTTGTTGATAGGAATTAGAAGAACCATCTCTTGTTGTAATCCTAAATGTTATCAAATATGTGGTCATTTCTTCTGAGAGATAATTTGTTTTATAGCTTCTTTTATAATAGAATCATTCTCTTCTCCACTTTTCCCAAGAAGCCAAACCAATAGAGGAAGTGCAACATTGTTTTCTACAATAAACCATTTGGGATGACCGAACGCGCTTGGATAGCCAATACCATTGTATGCTTCATTCCATCTCATTCCGACACGTGAATTGCTTTCATCGTCGTCCCAATTCCCTATCGCTATAGAAAAATCTTTATTATTGTATAAGACTCTATGATTTGTGAAATCTCTAGGATGTACATTTTCTGGTTCCATTTGCATATAATTGAATAATTTTCTTGAGAAGTCAAGAGTCAACTTGTAGTCTTCTAAGAAATTTGGGGAAAACCAATTCCCAAAAGTTAAGACTCTAGTTCCTTGATCAAATCAAATATATTAATATTGAGCAATTTACAAAGAGATAACACTTCCAAAAAGGTCAAATACCGTTCTCCTGTCTCATATTTGGAAACGAATGACTGAGGAAGATTACACATCTCGGAAAGTTCTACTTGAGACAATCCCATTTTTTTACGCTTCATCCTAAGGAATAAACGCAATTTTTCTTCTTGGACATTGTCCCTCTTTCTGAGCATTTAAGCAGGATAACCTAGAAGCCAAAATAACCCGAATCGGGATATTTTTAGGTTTACAATCAGCTTATATCTCGTACTATGCGGATGAGTTCCCAAATCTGGGAATCCTCAAAACGAGATAGAACTATGAAGACATTATTACTTGGAACAGTCTTGGCATCCCTGGCTTTGCTTACCTCATGCAGCAATTCATCATCCAATGGAGATGGAAGCAATTCAGAAGCTCCATTGACACTGGAAGGAAAAACTCTTACGGGAGGCATGTATGTAGACTATCAAGAAGGTGATGGTTGGGAATTGGAGGCAAAGGATTTTGTTTTCAGTACTGGAACCGTTACGTTTGGCGCAGTCGAATATGATGCCAATGACCATGAGACAACCAGAACAATTACAGGAAGTTATGTTTTTGAAAAAACTGGAACTAATGTAGGAACCCTGCAAATTGAGTCAAATTGGGTAGGGTTTCATCTTAATTTGACGTTTAATGGTAGTAATGTTGCTGCTGAAGGAACGATGAAAGAGAATATGGGAAAGGAATTACCTGCAAAGGGTACATTTGATAAGAGGTAATTTATTTATTACAAATATATTATGAAAAACGCTGACTAGAATACCTAGTCAGCGTTTTTGTCTAAGTTATTCACCTTCAGATGATAAGGGGATGACGAAAATATTTTAAAATAATATGGTTAGTCAAGTATGTAGGTCCCTATTTTTTTTCTTTATCCCTGCGCGGAGCATTGGTTTCCTGTGGCTGGAAGGGGTATGTTTGCCGGGAAACGCCGGATGATGCGGAAAAGAAATGCGAAGGTATTCGGATTATTGATGATTTGTTTTTTCAATTTATTGATAAAGAACGGATTTGATTTATTTTTACTGGTGAGGTCAACGTGTTTTTCCCGCGCTCTGTCATTCTGATTCCGCTTGACTTGCATCCGGATAAAGAGTACCTATCGGTACATTTTTGAAGCATGCTTCATTGTTTTATGGCCGACCCTTTTACGATTTCGTTTTTGATGAAAATGATTACGGACCGCGTGGATATGATGCTTACGCGCGGCTTGACTCTGGAGCGTGTTACGGCCTCCCAGGGCCGGGTGCTGGCTTACCTGATGTCCCGTGACGGAGAAAACGTCTCCCAGAGGGACATAGAGCGGCATTTGGGTGTCTCCCATACCACGGCCAAGGGAATTGTCCAGAGGCTGGAACAGAAGGGCTGGGTAACCACGGCTTTTGACAGTGAAGACGGACGGCTGAAGAATGTGTACCTGACGGATATGAGCCGGGGCGTTCATGAGGCCATCTGTCAGCAGATAGGAGTGATTGAAAATACGCTGCTGGACGGGGTGCCGGAGGAAAGCCGCAGCATGCTGAGGGATCTGCTCCGGCGCATGTACGACAATCTCAAATAATAAAAGCCCGTGCTTTTTTCCGGGGAACGGGTTTGGAAAAATATGAAGCATGCTTCAATAATATTGTTAACCAACAACATGAAAGCACACTATATACTGATAGCGGTCCTGTGCGGGCTGGCAGGGTGCCGGGAAGACAACGGCGCCGCGGATGCTGCAAACCGGAGGGAAATGCCTCCGCTCAAGGTTTCCGTGATGAATATGGAGCAGAGAACGGTGGAGTTGAAATCTTCCTGGTTCGGCCATTTGCGCGGGGTGGAGCAGGCGGACATCAGGCCGCAAGTTTCCGGAACGCTGATACGCCAGGTTTACTGGGACGGCTCCATTTGCGACAAGGGAGAACTGCTTTTTGAAATTGACCCGGCTACCTATCAGGCCGCCGTGGACAGGGAGGCGGCCAACCTGGCTACGGCTCGTGCCGTCAAACTTCAGGCGGAAGCTTCTCTGGACAGGGTGCAGAAGGATTTGGACCGCTATGACAAACTGATCAGGACGGGGGCTATTTCCGTCAAGAACCTGACGGACGCGCAACAGAACCTTAAGGAGATGCAGGCCGCTCTGGAACAGGCGGAAGCGGGCATCAAGCAGGCGGAAGCCTCCCTGGAAAACGCCCGGATCAATCTTGACCGCACCAAAGTACGCGCGCCGTTCCGGGGACTGGCTTCCAAGGCGACGGCCAGCGTGGGGGAACTGATTTCCGCCAGCGGCTCGCCGCTCACTACCATGTCTTCCATCGACCCCATCCGGGTGGATTTTTCCGTGACGGGAAAACAGGTTCTCAGCCGCCTGATGGATGGAACCGTGAATGTGAAAACCGGGCGCATGGGAGACATGCCGGATTTTGAATTGATTCTGGAAGACGGCTCCGTCTTTGAAAAGAAGGGGAAGGTGGTTTCCGTGGACAGCGAGGTGAGCCGTTCGACGGGCACCGTCAATTTCATCGGCCATATTCCCAATCCGGATCTGAAACTGCGTTCCGGAATGGCGGTGCGCGTGCGCGCCGTGACGGGTACGGAGAAGGATGCCTTGCTGGTTCCCGCCCGCGCCCTGCTTTCTTCCATGAACCACCGCAACATCATGGTGGTGGCTCCGGACGGGATGCCGCGCCGCATTGACGTGCAGCCGGGGGAAACCGTAGTTCTTGACATGCCTGACGGCAAGGGCGGAACGGCCCCCATGCTGATGCAGATAGTAACGGGAACGGTCAAGCCCATTCCGGAATCTCTGAAGGAAATAGGATACGGAAAGCCGGCGGATGCTCCCGTCATCGTGGAAGGCGGAATGATGGCCGCCCAGTATTCCAAGGCGAACAGCCTGATGCGGGAACATGGAGCCACGGAAGGGTTCGGGACGGTTGTCCCCGTTCCCTTCATCTATACCGCCCCTGTTTCCACCACTCCTTCCGTAACTGCCAAATAAGCCATGAGTGCGTTTTTCATCAAGCATCCCGCAATCGCAGCCGTGATTGCCATTGTGACCACGCTGCTGGGGCTGGTCTGCATGTTCAACCTGCCTATTTCCCAGTATCCGGAAATCACGCCGCGCACCATCCAGCTTCAGGCCATGTTTCCTGGGGCCAGCGCGCAGGCGGTGGCGGATTCCGTGGGCACTCCCCTGGAACGCCAGATTTCCGGCGTGCAGGGCATGGACTACATGACGTCCGTTTCCTCCAACAACGGCGTGTATAACCTTTCCGTCATTTTTGAACCGGGTTCCGATACGGATATTGACCAGGTGCTGACCAATATGCGCTATGGGCAGGCCTCCTCCCAGCTTCCGCAGGAAGTTCAGAGCACGGGCGTGACCATCAAGCAGCAGCCGGGGCTTCCGCTGATGATTTATTCCCTGACATCCCCGGACGGCAGTTATAATTCCGTGGATTTGGCGAACTATGCCCAGGTGAAGCTGGTGGATGAACTTAAGCGCGTGGAGGGCGTGGGGGAAGTTCAGGTGTACGGCGCGGGGCGTTATGCCATCCGCATCTGGCTGGATACGTCCAAAATGACCCATTACGGCGTTTCCGTCAATGAAGTGCGGGGCGCCATCTCCGCCCAGAACACCACCAACCCCGGCGGCAAGATCGGGGCGGACCCCGTGCCGGACGGCCAGGAGCAGACCATTACCGTGCGCACTCAGGGGCGTCTTTCGGAGCCCCATGAATTTGAAGACATCATCATTCGCCAGAATGGGGATGAAATCCTGTACCTGAAAGATATTGCCAAGGTGGAACTGGGAGCTGAAGACTATTCCGCCACCGGCCGCCTGAACGGAGAAGTTTCTGCAGCTATCGTTATCTTCCAGTCTCCGGGTTCCAACGCCATCGCTACGGCGGACCGCGTGGAAAAACTGCTGGAAGCCAAGGCTCCGCTGATGCCGGAAGGAATTACCGGGCGCGTTTCCCTGGATACGACTACGGCGGTGCGCTATTCCATTGATGAAATCAAGCACACGTTCATGGAAGCCGTCATCCTGGTGGCCCTGGTCGTGTATGTTTTCCTTCAAAACTGGCGCGCCACCCTCATTCCACTCATCGCCGTTCCGGTTTCCCTTATTTCCACGTTCTGCCTCTTTCCCGTCCTGGGGTTTTCTCTGAACACCATTTCCCTTCTTGGCATGGTGCTGGCCATCGGCCTGGTTGTGGATGACGCCATTGTGGTGGTGGAAGCCGTGCAGGAGCACATAGACAAGGGGCTCAATCCGCGCATGGCTTCCTTCGCCGCCATGCAGGAGGTATCCGGCCCCGTCATCGCCATTGCCCTGGTACTGGCGGCGGTGTTCCTGCCTTCCCTGCTGCTGGAGGGCATCACGGGAACGCTGTTCAAGCAGTTCGCCGTGACCATCGCCATTTCCATGCTCATTTCCGCCTTTAATGCGCTGACGCTTTCCCCTGCCTTGTGCGCCCTGTTGCTGAAACCCCGGAATGCGGGCAGGAAGAGCCTCTTTTCCCCATTTCACCGTTTGTTCAACTGGTGTTACGGACGTGTCTCCAACGGCTATACCCGCATGTGCGGAAGCCTGGCCCGCAAGCTGGCGATTTCCATCCCCCTCCTGTTGTTATTCTGGGGGGCGGTAGCTCCTGTGGCGGAGCGCGTTCCCGGCGGCTTTCTTCCGGATGAAGACCAGGGCTTTCTGCTGGCCTGCCTGATCCTGAAGCCGAATACCTCCCTGCAGGTTGCCTATGAACAGGACAAAAAATTTGAGGCGGTCCTCCAGGATCCCGCCGTGAAGAACCTTACTACCGTGGTGGGGCTCAACATCCTCAACAGCGTGCAGACTCCCGGCGCCTGCATTGCCTACATTGAGCTCAAGGACTGGAGCGAACGGCCGGAAACCTCCGCGGAGCTGGCCGGAAAGCTTCAGGGAAAGCTGGCCCAGGCCGGCCTGGACGGCATGGCGATGGTGCTGGAACCTCCCGCCATCCCCGGCGTGGGAACCGCCAACGGGGTTACGATGGTACTGGAGGATCTGGAAGGGCAGGGCGTAGCTTATCTGCATGAACAGGTGCAACGGTTCCAGGAAGCGGCTTCCCGGCGTCCGGAAATAGCCTTGTGCATAGACATGATGATGGCGGACATGCCGCAGAAGTACGTGAACCTGGACAAGGAAAAATGCAAATTCCACAAGGTGGATATTGACGTGGCCAACGGCATTTTGGCCTCCTACAACGGTTCCTCCTTCATCAATTACTTCAATGCCTTCGGCCAGCAGTGGCAGGTGTATATCCAGGCGCAGGGCGAAGACCGCGCCAGCCTGGAGAAGATGGACGGCTTCTTTGTCACGAACGCGGACGGAGCCCGCGTGCCTCTCTCCGCCCTGGTGAACATCAGAGAGATAGAGGATACGGAATTCGTGATGCACCATAACATCTACAACGCCGCCAAATTGAACGTGATGCCCCGGCCCGGCCACTCCACCCAGCAGGTGATGGATGCGCTGAAGGAAGTGTTCCATCAGACGATGGATCCCACGAAGGTTGGCTTCGACTACCAGGACATGAGTTTCCAGGAAAATAAAGTGCGCAACAGTATTGGGCTGGGGGCCATCTTCACCATGTCCGCCGTTTTCGCCTTCCTTATCCTGGTGGCGCTTTATGAGAAATGGTCTCTTCCCCTGGCGGTTTTCCTCACGGTTCCCATTGCCGTGCTGGGGGCCTATGCCGGGTTGTTCTGGCAGGGCATGGAGCTGACGCTCTAAGCGCAGATCGGTCTGGTGATGCTGGTGGGTCTGGCGGCCAAGAACGCCATCCTCATCGTGGAATTCGCCAATCTGGAGATGCAGCGCGGCAAGGGCCTGATGGAGGCTACGCTGGCTGCCGCGCGTCTGCGCCTGCGTCCCATTCTGATGACTTCTCTGGCATTCGTTCTGGGATGCATCCCCCTGATGCTTTCCTCCGGTTCCGGGGCTCTGGCGCGCAACGCTATCGGTACGGTTGTGGTGATTGGCATGGGGGTGGCTACACTGGTGGGCGCTTTTCTGATTCCATGTTCTTATGTGTTCATCATGAGATTATTCCGTATTAAATTCTCCCTGAATGATCTGAAGGAGGATCCGGATGAAGTGGGAGCCAGGAAATACCTGGCCGCCCATACGAAAGACTGATGTTTTACAGATTGTCCTGTTCCGGCGCTGACCATCCAGGGCAGCGCCGGAGCTTGCTTTCGGAGCCGGAGGGGAGTATTTTCCTGTCCGGACGCCGGGAGTAACGCCGGGTCATTTTAAGGGAATGAATGAGTACCGGCAGATAACTGAAGCTTTTCAGGAAAACTTCCGTAACTACGGAGAATTGGGCGCTTCCGTTTCTGTCTGGAAGGAGGGAAGGGAAATCGTTTCCCTGCATTCCGGGTTTGCCGCAGCGGATAAAACGCGTCCATGGACGGAACATTCGCTGGTGCCCGTTTACTCCGCCACCAAGGGAGCCGCATCCGCCGCCCTTCTGCTGGCCCTGCACCAGCAGGGAGCCTCGCCGCAGATGAGCATGGGGGAACTGTGGCCTGAATTCCCGCTGCCCTATGCATCCATCGCGCAGATGATGTCCCATCAATGCGGTTTGGCAGCTTTCTCCCGGACGGCAAGCGTGTTTGACCATGAGGATTGCGTGCGCGCCCTGGAGGAAACCGTTCCGGCGTGGCAGCCGCCGGAACACGGCTACCATCCGCATACTTACGGAGTGATGCTTGATGAACTCATGCTGCGGCTGACCGGGGAACGCCTGTGGCGCTACTGGGAGGAATACATCCGCAAACCGTTGAATCTGGATTTTTACATCGGGTTGCCGGAATCCGAATGGAACCGCGTGGCGACGCTGTATCCCGGCAAGATGGACATGTCCAACATGGGTACGCCGTTTTATCTGGAATACATGAACAAGGGCACGCCCGTAAACCGTGCGTTCAATACTCTGATAGGGCTGAACAGTGTGCGGCAGATGAACACGCCGGAAGCGTGGGTGTCCGGAGTTCCGGCCTTTGGCGGCGTGGCTTCCGCCCGCGGCATGGCGCAGTTCTACCAGGCCTGCCTAGGGCTGGATGAACTCCGGGTATTCCCGTCCGACGTGCGCGGCTGGATGCGGAACGTCGTCATTGACGGGCCGGACCTGACGCTGAAAACGCCCACCGCCTTTTCCTGCGGCTTCATGCACGATCCCGCAGACCCCGCCACGGGCCGCAAGCTGCGCCATCTGTTCGGCTCCGGCGGCTTCGGTCATGCCGGGGCGGGCGGTTCCCATGCCTTTGCGGATCCAGCCCACGGCCTTTCCTTCGGCTACGCGATGAACCGCATGGACTTGAACGTGCTGCCCGGCGTGAAGACCCGAAACCTTATCAGCGCAGTCATGAAAGAAGTGGCTGGAGAGTGTTCTTAACCTGAGACCTGGCTATCTGTTCAATCCCATCGGAAGTTTCCGGATAGTTTATTCGTTCCTATTCTTGCGGCCTTTTTTAATCTGAACGTGGGGGGTACAAAGAATGATTCTTCAGTCATTCCCTTGCTGCCCTGTCCCCTGTTGAAAAATCAGGGTTCCGTTTGCCGGGGATGCTGAACCCGGCCTTTGGAGTCAGCTGCTGGTTACCACCCTCCGCCCAGGGCGCGCGCGAGCTGCACCACGGCCTTGCGGATGTTCTGCTTCATGGTGACCAGGGATTCCTCCGAGCTGAGCCAGGAACGCTGGGCGGTGATCACGTTCAGGAAGTCCGTCTCGCCGTTGATGTACAGGGTGCGGGAGAGCTGGAACGCTTCTCTGTTGGCGTTGTTTTCCTTGTGCAGGTATTGCATCTGGGAGGTATAGCTGCCATAGGCGATCAGGGCGTCCTCCACCTCGGAGACGGCGGTAATGAGCGTTTTGCGGTAAGTTTCCGCAGCTTGTTCCGCTGCGGCTTTCTGGGCGCGTACCGTGGCTCTCAGGGCTCCGCCCCGGAACAGGGGCTGGAGCAGGTTCCCTCCCAGGGACCACGCGTTGTTGTTTTCCCTGAAGAGCTGGCCGAAATCTCCGCCGCGGCTGGAAAGGGAGCCCGTCAGGCTGAAGCGCGGGTACAGATCCGCTACGGCTACGCCCACGTTGGCCACGGCCGCGTGCAGGTCCGCCTCAGCGGCGATAACGTCGGGCCTGCGCCGCAGGAGTTCGGAGGGGAGGCCTACCGGAACGGTGGGCGTTTTCTCAAAGACGGAAGCTTTGGGCAGCGTCAGTTCTACACGGGAATTGTATGTTCCCAGCAGCACGGCGAGCTGGTTTTTAGAGGAGGCCACCTGTGCTTCCAGTTGCGGGATGCGGCTTTCCGTGGAGGCGACGGTGGAGGTGGCCTGCTCCACATCCAGACGGGGGGCGAATTCCGTTTTGTAGCGTTTTTCCGCAATGGTGAGGGTGCTGCGTTGGATTTCCAGTTGTTCCCTGGCGATGCGGAGCTGTTCGCAGGCGGTAATCCAGTCAAAGTAGGCCGTAGCGACGTCCGCCAGCAGGGCTGTGCGCACGGCTCCTGCGGAAGCTTCCGTGGACATGAGGGAGGCGCGGGAGGCCTCGATGGAACGCCGGTTGCCGCCAAAGAGGTCCAGCTCCCAGGAGGTGGACGCTCCCAGGGAGAAGTTCTGGGAAGTGGAGCTGCGAAAACCTCTGTCCGGGGACAGGCTCCACCCGGCGCTGGCGTCTGCGGAGGGAAGCAGGGATGCCTGGGAGACGCGGAGTTTTTCCCTGGCCTCCCGGATGCGGAGCAAAGCCACCTTCATGTCCGGATTGTTGTTGAGGGAGGTGGAGACCAGGCGGTTGAGTTGGGGGTCTCCAAAGATATTCCACCAGGAACGCAAATCTTTGTCCGAACTGTGGGGGGGCCTGTTCGCCTCCCACGTGGCGGGGAGGTCATTGGTCGGCGTCCGGAAATCCGGGCCTACCATGCAGGAGCCAAGGAAACAGGCGGCCAGAAGGGGGAGATGTTTGAACGTGGATGACATGGAAAAATAAAAAGTAAGGTGTTATTCGTGGCGAAGGGCATCAATGGGGTCCATCTTGGACGCCTTCCAGGAGGGGTACCATCCGAAGGCCAGGCCGATGAATACGGAGACGCCTACAGCCAGAGCCATGGCTTCCGGGGAGGAGGCTGTGGCCCAGTTCATGGTGCGGCTGACGATGATGGAGATCGCCTTGCCGAGCATGATGCCCAGCGCGCCGCCCACCACGCAGAGCAGCACCGCTTCCAGCAGGAACTGGCGCATAATATCCTGCGGACGGGCGCCCACCGCCATGCGCAGGCCAATTTCCTTGGTTCGTTCCGTGACGGAAACGAGCATGATATTCATGATGCCGACGCCGCCGACGACCAGAGAGATCATGGCCACGATCATCAGCAGATTGGTCATCACTTCCGTGGTGCTGCTCATGGCACGGGACATTTCCGCCATGTCCCATACCCGGAAATCGTCCAGCTGGCCGTCCTTGAGGTTGTGTTTGGCGCGGATCACTTCCGTAATCTGGTCAATGGCCTCGGAGGAGCGTTCCGGGTCTGAAATCTGAGCCATGATGGAATCAATATTGTTGAAGCGCCGCGGATGGGGAGCGTCCGTATAGGGCTGGTCCGTAGTTTCCGTGTAGTAATCCACGGAACTGGCAGTGTATTTATCTGCCCGGTTGAAGGTGGTGGTGCTGTTGCCGGTGGAAGTGGTGGTGGAACCGCCGCCCAGGCCCTGGAGGCGGTAGCGGATGCTTGTCCATGGGAGGATGATGGAGTCGTCCTGGTCGCGTCCCATCATGTTGGCCCCTTTTTTCTGAAGGATGCCGATGACTTTGAACATGACATTCTTGATGCGGATATCCTTGCCCAGCGGGTCTTCGTCCCCGAAAAGTTCCTTGGCCACCGTCTGGCCGATGACGCACACGCGCCTGGCCTGTTCCACATCTTCCTCGGAGAAGGGCTGGCCTCGCGCCATGTCATACCAGCTTTTGATTTTCAGGTATTCCACGGAACCTCCCTCTACAGTTTCCGGGCTCCAGTTCTTGTTGCCGTAAATGACCTGGCCGCTGGCGCGCACCACGGGGGTAGCCCGCAGAACCATGGGGCAGTCTTTCGCAATGGCTTCGCAGTCCGCGTTGGTCAGGGAGGCCCGTCCGCCCGCGCCGGTATTGACGCCGCTTTTGGAGATGGCTCCAGGGCGGATATTCAGCGTGTCCGCCCCCATGGAAGCGATGGTATTTTTAATCTGGAGCGTAGATCCCTGGCCGATTTCCACCATGGCGATTACTGCGGCAATGCCGATGATGATGCCCAGGATGGTGAGGGCTGCGCGCATGGGATTACGCACCAGGGCCCTGATGCAGGTTTTAAGGAGAGGAAGGAATTTCATACGTCGTCCTTGCTAAGCATATCGGAAATCCCTTCGCAGATAAGACCGTCCGCCATGTTGATGGCCCTGTCCGTGAAGGCGGCTATTTTGGGGTCGTGCGTCACCAGGATGACTGTGATTCCCTGTTGGCGGTTCAGGTCCTTGAACATGTGCAGCACTTCCTTGGAGGTAGTGGAGTCCAGGTTTCCCGTTGGTTCGTCCGCCAGCAGGATGCTGGGGTTGTTGATGAGGGAACGGGCAATGGCTACGCGCTGCTGCTGTCCGCCGGAAAGCTGGGCCGGGGTGTGGTCCATGCGGTCGGAAAGGCCTACCAAATTCAGCAATTCCACGGAACGTTCGCGCATGGCTTTCATGCTGAGGGCAGGGTGGGCATATACGGCAGGCATCATCACGTTTTCCAGGGCTGTGGTACGGGAGAGCAGGTTAAAGTTCTGGAAGACGAATCCGATGCGCTTGTTCCGGAGAGTGGCTCGTTCTGCGGCGTTGAATTTGGCAACATCTTCCCCGGCAATATAGTAATGGCCTGAGGTAGGGCGGTCCAGACAGCCCAGGATATTCATCAGGGTGGATTTTCCTGAACCGGAAGCTCCTGTGAGGGAGACGAATTCCCCCCCGTTGATATCCAGGGTGATGCCCTTGAGCACTTGAAGGTCTATTTCTCCCAAGTGGTACACCTTGGTTATGTCACGTAAGCGGATCACGTTTGTTGGAATGCTTGATGCGGTGAAAAAGAGTAATTAAGAGGTCGAATGATGGCGGTTCCCCGGGTCAGGGAGGCGGGGGAGGGCCGTCATTTCCAGCCGAGGCTGGCGTTTTTGTATTGCCTGTGCTAGGCTTGCGGCGTGGGGGCATTTTGGGCGCGAACGGGTTTTCCCCGCCGGCGGAGGCGGAAGAACCGTCCCCCGAACTGTCGGAGCGGTTCAGTATCTGGGCCGTAGAGACGATTTCCATTCCTTCCCGGAGCGTTTCTCCCGCAATGGCTGTCAGCATGCCGTTGCTTTCCCCTTTGGTGACCAGGTGGGGATAAAGAAGATTGTCCCGCAATTCCCAGACCACGGCTTTTTTCTTTTGTCCGTCCCGGACGGGGGCGGCCAGCTCCGGCTGCATCCGGTCAAAGGCCGCTTTTTGTTCAGCGCTGACCAGTTCTGTTTCCGGGCGGAAGCGGAGGGCCGCATTGGAAACGAGGAAGGCGTTTCGTATGTCCTCTACCACGAATTGGACATTTGCCGTCAGATAGGGGATAAGAAGCTTGTCCGGATTGGGTACATCAATGTCCACGATGTAAGTGACCACATTGGACGTCATGGTTGCGTCCAGCCGTATCTTGTCCACCGTTCCCTTGAATTTGCGGCCGGCGAAAGCGTCCACGGTGAACAGCACCTCCTGCCCCTTGCGGATGCTGCCGATGTCCGCCTCGTTCACAGCGGCCCAAATTTTCAGCTTGGAAAGGTCTGTGGCGATGTAAAACAGGCTGGAGGCGCTCATGCTGGAAACCACTGTTTGGCCTATGTTGACCAGGCGTTTGACCACGACGCCGTCCACGGGGGACTTGATGGTAGTGTATTCCAGATTGCGCATTTCCTTTTTCAGCGCGGCTTCCGCCTGTTTCAGGGATGCTTCCGCTTCCTGCAGGGAGGCTTCCGCCACGGCTACGTTGGCGCGGGCGGTTTCTTCATCCGCAATATACTGGTCGTAGCTGGATTTGGACAGGGCATCCCCCGGCCCCAGCTTTTCCGCGCGTTCCCGGTCCAGTCTGGCCTGCTGGTGCTTGGCTTTGGCCTGCTGGATGTCCGCCTTGGAGCGGGCGATTCCGGCAATGGCCTGCGCTTTGGAGGCTTCCGCCCTCTGAACGTCCAGTTGCACGGGAAGCTTGTCGATTTCCGCGAGCATCTGACCGGCTTTTACAGGGCTGGAATAATCCACTACCTTGCCGTTCATGTCCTTGCCGAACTCCATGATGATTCCGCTGACCTGGGCGCCTACATCTACCAGTTCATCAGGCTCCGTGACGCCGGTTGCTTCGATGGTGATCATCAGGTCTCCTTTTTCAAGAGGTTCTGTCTGGTAGTCCACCTGGATGGCTTCATTTCCTTTCCACTGTTCCCAGGCAAACCAGATGCCTCCGAGAACGGCAATGACGATGATGAGTTTGATGAATCCCTTCACGACTATATTATACTTCGCAATAATGAAAAAGTTGCACGGATGTTAAAAACTTTTCCGCAACGGAGCGTGATCCTATCATGATTTCCGGAAATGTCTAAGGGATTATTATGTTTATTAACAGTTGCTGTTTATTAACTAATAATATTTCCTTTCTTCCTTTTCGCCCAGTGACGGAAGGAGCGGGAATGGAGGGCCACGAAATATCTGAAGGTGCTCCCATTCGATCTTTTGGGGAATTGGCTTCTCCGTGTTTGTAAGTGATGCGGGGGTGGGAAGAACAGGGAAAGGCGGTGAATCCCGACAGGAGTAATGTTGCCCAAGAGGGGAATCCCGGCTTACCTGCGGGCTCAAGGAGGGGAGAAACGTTGAAAGAACGAGCTTTCTGGATTCAGGTGATGGAAAAAAGACACCGCTGCACCGTCTCTGGCTGTGAGCCACGTTCCCGTGCCTCAATAGAGCGGGGACTTCCGCCGCTGTTTTGACTTTTCCGGTATAGGACGTAGTCAGCCCTGCGTCGGGGCTGCCCCCATTAGGTTGTAATATCGGTCCGGGCCACTTTGCCAGGCGATGACGAGTGCAGCAGCCACCACCTTATATACCTCATGGTAGGGAATGTTCCAAGGTGTTTTTGCAATCTTTTCAGACATGGAGGGAACTTTCCCGTGGAGCGATTGATTTTGAAAGGGATGCTGCTTTCAGCGGTGTTCTTCCAGCCATTCCTTTAACACAAGGCGGTCCGCAGGTGCTCAGGGCAGTTCTTCCAGCGTACGGCGGGAGAAGAACCCCAGGTTTTCATGTTCCAGAGGCCGGGGCAGGGCGCAAAGTTCCAGACGGCACAGAAAGGGGATAAGGCGGATAATGCGTTCAGGCTCCCGGTGCCGTACGGGGGTGAGCATGCGGACGGGGAAGACGGTGCATCCCAGCTCTTCCCGTATTTCCCGTATGACGGCGTGCCGGGCATTCTCCCCTGGTTCCACTTTTCCGCCGGGGAATTCGTAAAGAAGCCCGTTGGACTGCCCCGTTTTCTTTTTGGCGCCCAGAAGAAGAGGGCCCCGTGCGGCGGGCAGTTCAATCAGGGCACAGCAGACGTCCAGCGTGTTCATGGGGCGTAAAAGTCCAGGTTATGCAGGTTGATGATGCGGGTGTCCGTATCCAGGACGCCGAAACCGATGCGTCCGGTCCTGCCCTGGAGTTCTCCGGGATTGGCCAGCAGGCAGCCGCCGCATCTTTCGCTGACGGCCTGGTGGGTATGGCCGTACAGGGCGGCGTCTGCGTTTCCGCTGCGCGCTTCCCGCAAGGCGTATTTTGGGTAATGGGAGAGGGAAAGTTTCATGCCGTACCGGGTGATAAGGGCATGTTCCGGATGCAGGCGCGCCGCTGGGGAACTGGCGGCCATCCGCCGCATGGTTTCCACATCATAGTCATTGTTGCCCGGAACGGCATCCAGAGGAAAGTCCTCCGTCAGTTCAATCAGGCGCCGGAAACTCTCCGGCGTGGTGCAGTCGCCCAGGAAGATGAAATGTCCGCAACCCAGCAGGCGCATCCGGTGCATGGCTGGCTCCAGATGGTCTGTGCGGTTGTGCAAGTCGGAAAAAATGCCTATCTTCATCTTTTTTCAGCAATTCATGGCATGAATGGGCCATGCCTTCAATTCATCCGGCAGGGAAAGTGGGAGCGGATGGCCTCCCTCCTTGCGCAGCAGACAGGTGAAACCGCCCGCTCCTGCTCCGTGAAAGGGCATGAGCCGGTAGCAGGCTTCCTGCGTCAGGGAGGAACGGAAATGCTCCAGCTCCGGCACGGTTACGGTGTGCAGGTCCGGATGGCGCTTCAGCAGGTACAGGACATTGCGTTCATTTTCCTCCGGAGCGTAGGTGCATGTAGTGTACAGCAGGAAGCCGCCGGGAGCCAGACACCGGAGGGCGGCCAGCAAAATGCCCCGCTGCCGCTTGGCGTTGCCTCCGGTGACGGAGGAATTGAAACAGCCGGGGTTGGGAATGCCTTTAGCCAGCAGGGACTGCCCGCTGCACGGGGCATCCGCCAGAATGAGGTCAAAACACCCTGGGGCCAGTTCCGCCCACTGGTCCGGGCGCAGGCGCTGGGTGTACAGATTGGTGAAGCCGCAGCGAAGCAGGTTGTGGCGTAGAATGCCCAGGCGCTTCGGATGCACCTCATTGGAAACATGCTCCTGAGGAGATACCCGCGTTTGCGCCAGAATGCTTTTTCCTCCCGGCGCCGCGCACATGTCCAGGCAGCGTCCCGGACGAAACGGAAGATGCGCCAGAGGGGCCGTTTCCCAGACGGACGAGAGATCCAGCGGATAGTAATAGCCGCATTCGTAATCCGGCAGGGAGCCGGGTTTGGTTTCTGTCTCTCCCGGCGGGAGCTCCAGAATGAAGGAATGCCCCCACTCCTGCGGCGTGTTTTTTGCCGGCAGGGGCGGCTGGTAGCCTTCCGGAGCCTTCGGTGTAATGACCAGCGCGCTTCTGGAACGGTTCCCGGCCTGCATGGCGTCCAGAAAATCCCGTTCCTGTTCCGCCGTCAATTCCAGTTTGCGGGAGAGTCTGAGTATTTGGGATGAAGACACGAGATCAGGCCCGGAATGTTTCTCCGAAGTGGGTGTTGAGGGCCAGATGGGCGGCCCCCAGGATACCCGCCTCCGTACCGAACTGGGCGGGAAGGATTTCAAGGTATTCCACCAGAGGGGCGGCGAGCTGGGCTTTCATGATTTCCTGCAGGGGCTGGAAAAGCAGGGTTTTGGCCTTGGCCACGCCCCCGCCGATGATGATGGCTTCCGGGTTCAGGAGATAGCAGCAATTCATCAGGGCGCAGGAGAGTTTTACGGCCAGGTCCCGCCATACTTGTTCAGCCACTTCATCACCCGCCAATGCGGCCCGTTCCAAAGCGATGGGGTTGCAGTCCACAATGGCCTTGTCAATGCCGTGGCTGGCGTAAAGCGTGCGTGCATCCGCAGCTATTTCCCGGTTGCCTACATAATCCTCCAGGGAGCCGCGGTTGCCGTAATGGCCCAGGCGCCCCCGGTAGTCGATGCTCGTCTGCCCCAGCTCCCCGGCGGAGCAGGTAGACCCGCGCAGAAGTTCTCCGTTCACGATCAGGCCGCTGCCAACGCCGGTGCCGAGGGTCAGGCAGACCAGATGTCTTTTTCCTTTTCCGGCGCCCAGCTTCCATTCCGCATAAGCCATGCAGTTGGCGTCGTTTTCCACGTATACGGGCAGTCCGCAGGCGGCCTGGAGCATGTCCCGTACCGGAACGTTGTTCCAGCCGGGCACGTTGGTAAGCGTATAAACGGTCCCCTGGTAAAAATTGACGAACCCCGGCATTCCCATGCCGATGGCCTGCACTTCCGGGTGATTCAGCCGCAGCATATTCACGAACTGGGCTATGGCTTCAATCAGTTGATCGGGATTGCCGTATTCCTGGGTGGCTATCGAAGGAGCGTGGGCGATTACTTCCGCGCCCTTGACGACCCCCATCTTGATGGAGGTGCCTCCGAAGTCAATGCCGATGGAGGGAATGGTTGAAGCTGTCATATAACGCCAATATAGAATTTTATCGGGCGTTGAAAAGGTTAAAAGAAGTATGTTCCCGGTAAAATCCCGACAGGAAAATAGAGGGTGCAAAAGGGGGGGAAATGACTTGTTTCATCACTGAATTTTCTTGAATGAACATTTGGGCGTTTGTAATGTCTCATAGTCTAGTCAGCGGGGCGGGTTCTGCCCTCTGTTCGTGAAATATTGTCAACCTCAGCCCATAGAGACACCTCCTATGCCTACTCCCAAGAAAACCAATAGCAAGACCGTCGCCAAGGAAGTTCCGGCTTCCAAGAAAAAGACCTGCGGGAAGTCCGATTGCAAGACCGCTGTAGACCTGGAGGCTCCCGCCAAGAAGAAATGCTGCAGGAAAAAGGCGTCTGAACCGGAAAAAGCCGCCAAGCCCGCCAAAGAGGCTGCCGCCGCCGCGGCTGAAATGGAAAAGAAGCCTGCGCCGAAAACGGCCAGAAAGGCTCCGGTTAAGAAAACCGCTCCCGCTCCTGTTGCCCCGGTTCCCGCTCCCGCGAAAAATGAATTGACGGATGAACAGGCGGAAGCCATTGCCGCCGCCAGGGCCGAACTGGCCGCCAACCCCGAATGGGAGCCTTTTGTGCAGATGCAGCGCCAGCATCTGCTGGACTTGCGCGACAGGGCTCTGGACAACATGAGCGGCGTGGCCCGCGATACTCTCCGGAATCATCCGGAAGGCAGTGAGGCTTCCGGCTCCGGGGAGCACCAGGCGGATGCCGGCAGTGACGCCTATGACCGTGATTTTGCGCTCAGCCTGCTTTCCAAAGAGCAGGACGGCCTGTATGAAATCGAACAGGCGCTCGCCCGCATTGACAACGGAACATATGGCATCTGCGAAATGTCATACAAGGTCATTCCCATCCTGCGTCTGGAGGCCATCCCCTTTGCGCGGCTTACCGTGGAATGCCAGGCCCAGTGGGAAAAGGAAAAAGGCCAGAATGCCAGGTTCCGTCCCAGAGTGGCCCTGGGCTTTGCCGGAGGACAAAATGATGTAGATTTATCTGTTTCTCTTGACGATGACGAAGAATAGTGTATAAATCCTCCCCCGTAACACATTTTCATCATGCCAAGAGACATCATCATCCTCGAATGCACCGAGGCCAAAGCCGAAGGAAAGCCTACGTCCCGCTACGTCACCACGCGCAATAAAAAAAGCCTGCGTACTCCCGGCCGCCTGGAAAAGATTAAGTACAATCCTTTCCTGAAGCGCCGTACGCTTCATCGTGAAATGCGTTAACTGGTTCGGCTTATCGATTATCTTTATTATTATGTCCACTGAACCCAAGACTGTAGAACGCCGTATTCGTTTCCGCACGTGCAATCGTCAGATGCCGCGCCGCCGTCTCGACATCCCGATGGATCAGGTCAATCTGCTCAACCCTGATTTTCTGTCCAAGTTCACCTCTGAAACCGGCAAGATTCTTCCCCGCCGTGTGACCGGGCTGTCCGCCAAGATTCACCGCAAGATAACCCGTGAAATCAAGCGGGCCCGTTCCATCAACCTTCTGCCGTAACAAGCCCCAAGGAAAATCTCTTTCGGTAGAATTGTCTTTGCAGGCGGGAGTTTGTCCGGTAACAGGGCAGACTCCCGTTTTATTTCCACCCATCATCCTCTTTTTCCATGCAGGAACTGAAAGATACCCAGTCCGAGGCGGATACGCGCAATATTTCCATTGACCGGGTGGGCGTAAAAGGGTTGCGCTTCCCCATCCAGATACAGGACAAGCTCAACCGCATCCAGTCCACCGTGGCGACGGTTTCTCTGGCGGTGGATCTGCCGGAAGAATTCAAGGGCACCCATATGAGCCGTTTTGTGGAAGCGTTGCACCAGCATGGCCCCTTGCTGGATGTGCATACGGCCCTGGCCATTCCGCGGGAACTGCTCCGCCGTCTGTCCGCCCGCCGTTCCCATGTGGAAATGGAATTCCCGTTTTTCCGCTCCAAAAACGCTCCTGTGACCGGAATTGAAGGGCTCATGGATTACGTTGTCCGGTTTGAGATGGAGGCGGAAGCGAACAACAAACTGGCTGATTTCAAGCTGACAGTTATCGTTCCCGTGACGACACTTTGCCCCTGCTCCAAGGCCATGAGTGCCTACGGAGCCCACAACCAGCGCGGGCTGGTTACTTATTCCGTGCGTTTTGCCTCCAGGCCCGTCTGGATTGAAGACCTGATTGACCTGGTGGAATCCTGCGCGAGCTGCTCCCTGTTCAGCGTGCTGAAAAGGCCGGATGAAAAATGGGTGACGGAAAAAGCTTATGAAAACCCTGTCTTTGTGGAAGATCTGGTGCGCAACGTGGCGTTGAAAACGCAGAGTCATTCCGCCTTCAGCTGGTACCGGGTGGAAGCGGAAAATTTTGAATCCATCCATAACCACCAGGCATATGCCGTCATTGAGCGCGATTTGCGTTCCTGAACCATTTCCGCGCCGGATTTATGAACGATAACTGGTGGGCCGTTGCCTCTCTCATCCTTTCTCTGGCTTTCACAGGGCTGGGATGGCGCCTGCTGGCTTCCGGTCGGCGGTTTTTATATGCCCATCTTTGGATGGCGTGCCTCTTTGTTCTCCAGACAGGGGCGCTATGCGTCAAAGCGTACCAGACGGGAATGTGTCCCATCCGCGGCGCTTCAGAGGTGCTCTTCTTCCTCTCCTGGAGCATCAATCTCTTTTATCTGATGCTGGGACGTGCTTACCGAATGTCCGTGCTTGGCATCTTTACGGCTCCGGCTATTGCCGTGCTGACGGTTTTTTCCCTGCTGATAGGCCGTTCCGGAGCGGACGTGCAGGGCACGCATGACTTCTGGGTGACGGCGCATGTGGGCATAGCCATGATGTCCTACGGAGCCGGCGGCCTGGCCGCTGCCGCGGGGGCGGCGTTCTGCATGCAGAATGAATGTCTTAAAAGACACCGGATTCCCGGCACCTGCCGTGTGCTTCCTCCCATCCGTACACTGGAAGCCAGCATGAAGCGCCTGGTTCTTGTGGCATTCCTCCTTCTTCTGCTTGGGGAATGGCTTGGGTGGCGGGGGAATCTCCCCATTAATGCGGCCAAGACCTCCATTGTCATTCTTCTCACGGCAGGCTACAGCGTCCTGCTGTGGTTCATCTACCGCCGCGGCATTCCGGGAAGGATGTTGGCCTGCTGCTGCGTGGCCCTCTTTATTGCATCCATGAGCATTTTCCTGGTAAGCTGATGAGAATGGTTTGTTTAGGCTTGAATCACCGGACCGCTCCCGTGGAAATACGGGAGCGGTTTGCCGTGCCGTCCCATAAGCTCCGGGAGGAAGGACAGCGCATCCGTTCCCTTCCTGGAGTGGACCAGTGCGTTGTGCTTTCCACCTGCAACCGCATGGAAATTTATTATTGGTCCAACGCTCCGGAAAATGCGCAGGAGCACATTTTATCCCATTTTCTGGGTGATGGGCGCGGGGAACTGGATATGGCTTCTTATTTTTACAGCCATCAGGGAGAAGATGCTCTAGGCCATCTGTGCCGCGTGCTGAGCGGCCTGGATTCCATGGTGCTGGGGGAAACGGAAATCTTCGGCCAGGTAAAAACGGCTTACCAGACGGCCCTGGATGCCGGGGTAACTGCGGCCTGCGCCAACAAAACCTTTCAGAAAGCCTTTACTATCGGTAAAAAAGTGCGGACGGAAAGCCAGATTCATGCCGGGGCAACCTCCGTGGGATCCGTGGCAGTGGAGCTGGCGGAACAAATTTTCGGGGACCTTTCCGGCACCCGCGTCCTTATTCTGGGGGCGGGCGAGATGAGCCGCGTTACGGGGCGCGCCCTGCATGCCCGGGGTGCTGAGGGCATTTATGTGGCCAACCGCTCCTTTGACCGTGCGGTAGAGCTGGCGGGCATGATCGGCGGCCAGGCCATCCGGTATGACGTGTGGGGGAACTATCTCAGGGATATTGACGTGGTGGTGGCCGCCACCGCTGCTCCCCACTGCATCATCACCCGGGAAACGCTTCTGCCTTTGCGCGCCTCCCGTAAATACCGCTCCCTCTTTTTGATTGATATTTCCGTGCCGCGCAACATCTCTCCGGACGTGGCGGATATTGAGGAAGTGTATCTCTACGACATTGACACCCTCACCCAGCTGGCGGATGAGGCCAAGCGCAGCCGGGAGCAGGAGGTCTCCCGGTGCGAGGCCATCATCCGTGACAGCATTTCCAGATATTTTCCGGATTCCGCTCTTTATGACCAGTAAAAATACCCTCATCATCGGCACCCGCGGGAGCGCCCTGGCCCTGGCCCAGGCGGATATGGTCTGTGCTGCCCTTTCCCTCCGTTACCCGGAACTGGACGTGCGCCGTGAAATCATCCATACCATCGGCGATCGCCGTACGGATGTTCCTCTGGCGGATGTGGCCCGCGTTTCCGGCATGGTGGACAAGGGAATCTTTATTAAGGAACTGGAAACCGCCCTCCGGGATGGCCGCATTGACGTAGCGGTGCACAGCCTCAAAGATGTGCCGAGCGAGCTTGCCGCCGGCTTCACGCTGGCCGCCGTCTTGCCCCGTGCTGCCGTGGAGGATGTGCTTATCACGAAAGAACCGGACTGGAACGGTTCCGGAACGCTGGCTACCGGAAGCGTGCGCCGACGCCTGATGGCGCGCACGTACTGGGGGTCCGGCCTGCGGTTTGAAAACCTGCGGGGGAATGTGCCTACGCGTTTGGGAAAGCTGGTGGAACATCCCGGCTGGGATGCCGTGATTCTGGCCAGGGCCGGTTTGGAACGCCTGGGGCTGTACGCGCCGGAAACCCTTGTGGAAGGAAGAAAACTTTACATGCGTCCCTTGCCGGTGGAAGTTTTTATTCCTGCTGTGGGGCAGGGCATCGTTGGAATGGAATGCCGTTCCTCGGACAGGGAGACGGCGGAAATGCTGGAAGGCATCAATGATCCGGAATCTTTTGCCTGTGCGCTGGCGGAACGGGCTTTCCTGGTACGTCTGGGTGCGAACTGTTCCACGCCCGTGGGTGTTTACGCCCATCCGGATGGAGAGGAACTGGTTCTGCGGGCTGCGTATTACGTTCCGGGCAGGGAAGAGCCTTTTGCCGTTGTGATTCGCGGAGACCGGAAAGCCCCTGAAGCGCTGGGCCTTCGGGCTTTTGAAGAATTGGGCCTGAGTGGATGGCGGAAGACTTCCTCGTGTTCCGGATGCGGAGAAAAATAAAAAGGCTCCGGACCGGATCCGGAGCCTGAATCAGGCGAAAAACTCGCGGGCATTAATGTTTTTCCTTGGAGCCTGAGCTTTTATCGCTCATAAACTGCCCGGTTGAAGCATCGCGTTTGATGCGCCGCCCGGTTTTGCTTGTGGTAGTCTCGGAGCGTTTTTTGGAACTGCCCTTATGACTTCCACCCATGTGGGAACTGCTGGCCATATTGTATTCACCTCCTTTCCATTTTCTTCGCTTGTTCATGAACGAGAGAAGAAATCCTGCCGTATCATAGGTTCCCGTGACAGCATTTGGGGCTTGCGGATGGAGTTTGTGCAGGAATATGCTTCTATTTATGAAGCAAACCGTTGCAAAAGGTAATCCCTCAGAGCCGCAGCTTCGTTGTGCTCCGTATTTCTGGCGGAGTACAGCAGCGTAACCTTCCCTTTCCGCGCCAGCCGGAGCAGATGGGAAACGGCTTCTCCGTTTCCATCCAGTTCCTCGTCGTACTTTTTGCGGAATGCGTCCCATCTGACTGGATCATGAGCAAACCACTGGCGGAGCGCCGTGGATGGAGCTATGTTCTTCAGCCACTCGTCCCAGGAAGCTTTTTCCTTGGAAATGCCGCGGGGCCAGAGCCGGTCCACCAGGACGCGGTATCCGTCCCCGGGTTCCTTGGGGTCATAAATTCGTTTGATGGTTATGTTCATACAAAAAGATTCGATAAAGGAATAGAGCCGGGAAAGTTTTTTTCTGTTGAGCTGCGTCGGGACATGCGTTTTACGGGACCGCCAACCGAGGCAGTCCGCGATTGGGGGAAAAAGAAACAAACGATTCTGTTCCGGAGAGGCTGCCGCTTCCGGCGGAAGATAGCTGAATCCGCTTAAAATTCCGGCGTAACGCCTGTGCGGATTTGCTGCGCCAACTATCGGCTTTTCATCTTTCTGGCTGCAGTACGCTCTGTGTTCCGTGGACAAATAAGCTGACGTGGAATCCGGTAAAAAAGAAACCGGATAAGACGGGGAAACTTCTGTATGGAGCGGCTTCTCTGGAAAAAGGATATAACGGTTGCTGCACAGATTCCTTTTCCCCGATTCTCCGGAATACTATTTCCTCCAGGAGGGGTCGGGCGTCGTTCCGCGGGCCTGGAGCATCATGATGAGCATCTTGAGCTCATTGAGGCGCGAGTAGTGTTTTTTCCTGACTTCAGGATCCAGGGCCCCATAATACAGCCACCGGTCCGTTTGGGCGGACATCAGGCGCTGGGCCGTCATGGCCATGGACAGGGCGCGTCCTGGGGACTGGGCAGCAATGGCCGTACTCCAGGAATACAGCATATTATTGTAAATGGTAGTCCAGGCGAACATGCGGTCGTCAAACCTGCCGGGACTCTCTACGTACGGGCGGAGCAGCTGTTCCGCTTCCGTGAGGCGTCCCTGGAGGATGTAAAGGAGGCTTTTAGCCGCCGTCAGGCCGTGGTTCCCGGGGCTCAGGCGTTCCGCTTTTTCTTCCTGATGCTCCAATACTTTGAGCCGGGCTGGGCTTGGGGGGGGAGAACTGCCTGCGGCATGCAGAATATTGCGCCGCACCAAATCCGGGTCCAGGCTGCAGGAGGCGGCTGCTTCCAGCATGGGCAGCCGATTGCTGGAGGAAGCCGGGACGGCTTGAAGGGAGTTTTTCCAGACCGGAAAAGCCAGAAACGCATAACACAGAGCCAATATGGCCATCAGCAGTGCGGCGGTCGCTTGAAGCCAGCGGCCGACTCGGCGCGAAGCCTTCACCTTGGAAAGAGGGGCCGTGCAGGTAATGCCGCCGCATAGGGCGCTGGCTCCAAGCAAGGCAGGGTTATGCCAGATGAATTCCCCATAGGCGTGGAAAGCGGCGATGCACAATACGCAGAACGCCGCCGGTCCCAGGGGATTGGGCCGTTGATGTTCTCCCGACAATTTCAGAACGCTCCGGAGTCCGGAAATAAGAAACAGGGCCAGCAGAGCCAGCATCAGCCCCAGCCCGGCATAGCCGTAGTCGCAGGCGGCTTGTGCGTATTCGTGGTGGGCAAAATTGGGGAGGTTGGCTCCGGAGAAAAACTCCGTGGAAAGATTGGTGTACATCCGGCTGCCGTGACCGAACAGCGGAGCCTGGTCCGCCAGCGCCCAGGCCAGTTTGGACAGGTCCAGCCGGTTGCCGAAGGAAAATGTATCCAGAAGGGCGGTAAGCCTGCCCGCCCCCCGGGACAAATCCAGCACGGCATAGGACGTGCCTAGGAAAAGCAGGATAATAAAGAGGATGGACGCCGTGTAAAATTTTCTGTTATTGCGGAAAACGCTGGAGGTATAAATAAAGAAGCACAGGGTTACGCCAGCCAGGGCGTTTGGGAAGGCGGACCGCGAGCCGCACGTGAAGGAAACGAGGATGAGCGCCAATCCTGTGAATAGGCGGATGCCCCATTTTCTGGCGGAAGCCATGCTGTATGCGCAAAGGAAAAAACCGGTGACGGACAGGAAATGGGCGGAAAAATTTTTGTATCCGAACAATCCGATGTTGCGGATTTCCGTGCCGAACAGGGAATAATCCGGTCTGAACCAGGAGGCTTCCGTTCCCGTTATGTTCTGATACCCCCACAGCAGGGCATTCAGCAGCCCCAATGCCGCAGCCAGTACGGGAAGAATACTCTTTTCCCCGTTTCCGGCTCCGGCATACGTTCCCGCCGCGAACATGACGATGGCCGTGGCGATAAGGCCCAGATCCGCTACGCTCTCATAATAAAACCAGGGGGAAAACCATGCCCGGACAAGGAAATAGCCGCCTCCCAGACCCAGGGCCAGCCAGCCCGGCAGTCCGGGGCTGGGAATCTTGTATCCCCGGAGAATACAGAAGCAGAACAGCAGGAGGGCTGCCGCCAGAAAGCAGGCGGGAAGGAAAAGGGTGTGCCATTCCCCGCCTGCCGCCGTCGTTGCCAGGAAGATGTAAAAAAGGGCCAGCAGGCCCGCCAGAATTTTCCCGGCGGCAGTTTCAGCAATGCGCGGAGCGGGGGAGGTGCTGGGGGGAGAGTCTGGCATGGTTGGGAATTTATCTGGAAGGCTGCAGTATAAACGCGGGAAACTTCCTTGCCAAGAGCAAGCTCCCTGTTGTATGCGGGAGGATGCGTCCAAATGCCAGAGTTCTGGCGGACAAGACGGAAAAGGTGTCCGTAAGCCGGACAGGATAAAATGATCCCTGTTGCCAGGGAGAGTTTCTGCCCCTTACTGCGGCTGAAATAAAACTGAGTATCGGTAAGGGAAAATAATATACCGCAGAAGCGGGCATCAATCCGTCTTTGGCTGCATATTTTCCGTTCGCCGTAAAATCTTGCAGCGTTTCAGCCTGTTTTCTGGAAAACAAGGTTCCCTTATGCCTGTAGGCCGAATTTACGTTTAATTTCCGGAACGGAATAATTCACCAGCGTGGGTTTGCCCCCCGGGGTGCAGTACGGCACTTCACAGGCAAGCAAATCCTTTAGGATGGCAGGGGCCCGGTGAGGGGAAATGCGCTCCCTCCAGGCGGATTTTCTGGCAAATTCCCCAATGAAGGTCTCATAAGCCACGCGTTTGGCATTTCGGCTGAATTCGGACTGGGTGAGACGGTCCACCAGCTCCAGGAGAAAAGCGCGTGCGTTTTCCAGTTCCAGCAGTGCGGGGATGGATTCTATTCTGATGGTATTCTGTCCAAAGGGCGTAACGACCATGCCGGCCTGGTCAAAATGCGGGGCGAACTGCCGGATGACGGCAAAATCCCGCGGGTCCAGATCCAGCACCACCGGATCCAGAAGCTGCTGGGACGGCATGGGGGCTTCCCGGCGTGCGCGCAGCCGTTCAAATATGATGCGTTCCCGGGCCGCCTTGGGATGCATCAGAACCAGGCCTTCCGGCGTTTCAAACAGGGCGAATTGCTGGCGGAGTGTTCCCAGATAGGAAAATCCGGCGGAGGCATCCCTTTCTGAAGCTGCGTTTTCATGGGCGTTTCGTGCCGTTTCTTCATCCTCCTGACGGTGAAAATCCAGTTTCCCCTGGGTGGCGGGAACCTGTTTCAAGGGAATGGCCCGGAGGGTAGGGGGAGGGACAGGCCCATGGGATTGTCTGGCAGAGGAGGAAAGCGGCGGTTGGGCGGCGGAAGAAGTAGGGGCCGGTCTGGCGGCCGCCGGGAAAGCAGAACCGGGGTTGGTGGAACGGGCGGGTATTTCCCCATACGGCGCGGTGGTAGAATGGGCAGGAGGAAGAGTTCTCTCCGGCTCCGGCGCGGCGGCAGCGTGGATTTCCTGCCGGGCGTGCTTTTGAAGAGTGTTGGCTATGGCTTCCACAATGGTATTTACCACGTCTGCGGAACGGCGGAATCTCACTTCCTTCTTGGCGGGGTGCACATTGACGTCCACCAGAGCGGGCTCCACCTCCATATACAAAAAAAGCGCCGGATGCAGTCCGGTGGGGAAGCCTCCATAGCCGTCCCGAATGGCCCTGTTAATGAGCTGGTCCTCCACGGGGCGCGTGTTCATAAAGACGTACTGCCCTTTTCTGGTGCGTCTGGCTTCGGAAAGAGGAAGCAGGAATCCCGTGATGGAAATACCGGGGCCGATGGTCGTTTCTATCGGAATCAGGGCCGCCGCTGTGGCAGCATCCGTCAGTGCGGAAATGCGGACGCGCAGATCCGCTGTGGCGGGAAGGTCAAAAACAAGCTGGTCGTCCCGTTTATAGGCAAACCGTACTTGGGGATAAGCCAGGGCATGCAGGCGTATCTGGTGCTCCACATGGGAAGCTTCCGTTTCTGCGGATTTGAGGAACTTGCGGCGCGCTGGAGTATTGTAAAACAAGTCGGCCACCTCAATGGCGGTGCCGGGAGAGACGCCTGAGCTTCTCGGTTCGTGTTCCAGGCCGCCGTCAATGCGTATTTCCCAGCCTTCCAGATCCTGCTGCTGCCTGGTACAGAGTTTGAAGCGGGAAACGCTGGCAATGCTGGGCAGAGCCTCTCCGCGGAATCCCAGGTGTGTGATTTCAAAAAGCTCCTCCAGGGAAGAAAGTTTGCTGGTGGCGTGCCGTTTGGTGCACAGCTCGGCGTCTGCCCGTGACATGCCGCTGCCGTCGTCCGTCACCTTGATCATGCCCACGCCTCCGCGGCGTATCTCCACCCGTACGAATTTGGCTCCTGCATCCAGGCTGTTTTCCACCAGTTCCTTCACAACGGAGGCGGGGCGCTCCACTACTTCTCCTGCCGCCACTTGGCTGGCAAGGGTGGGAGACATGACGTGGATGGATGGCATGGCGATGACGGATTGGAAAAGACTGTTCCAGAAAGCGGAACCCTAGCCGCCGGCGACGATGGAGACAATTTCCACCCGGTCGCCGGGAGAAACCGTCACCCGGGAAAAATCCTGCGGCAGGAGCGCGGCCCCGTTGTGTTCCACGACGACGGGTTTGCCTTTCATGTTCAAAAGTTCCAGAAGCCGGGAGACGGAACAGGGTTCCGCCAGTTCGTACGGGGATCCGTTCAGCATAATATCGTTCTGGGCTGCCATGACGGAAGCTACTGTACCACAACAGGAGAAAAAATCCAGAATCATCCCGCGGGGATGGCATAAAAAAGATTCCGGTGCAAGTCGGAAAAAAGAAAAGCTGGCATCGCGTACGGGACTCGAACCCGTGTTGCCCGCGTGAAAGGCGGGAGTCCTGGACCGCTAGACGAACGCGACTTGAACCGGCTTTGACAACATCTTGGAGGCGGGAGCGGGAATCGAACCCGCGAGTTATTCCGGCATATATTCAGGGGGTATTTTGTCATGGTTTTACTAGGTTTTTTATGTTTGTTGTTGATGGATTTACTACGCTGTACTACGTTGCTTCTATGGCATCCTACTACAAGCGCAAGGATAGTCCCTATTATTGGGTTGGCGTGATGCGTCCGGATGGGCGGCGGAAATACCGTGCGACAAAAATCAGGCATGACCAGCCTGGGGCCCTGCGGCGTATTCTGGAATATGTGCAGGGGTTGGAGAAAGAGGAACAGATGGCCCGGAATGAGGATGGCCGCCAGTTGTTCAAGGTATGGGTTCCGGCGTTCCTGGATGAATTTCAACGTGAAGGCACGCGCCGCCGTTATCAGGTGGCGTGGAGGCATTTGGATTTGTTTTTCAGGCTCCGGGATGTTCAGCATCCGGGGGAAGTGGATTATAACCTGTTGAAAGATTATGTGGCTTTCCGGACGGATGCGGCCATGGCTAAGGAGTACGGTTGGCGCGCGTGTACCCGCAATAGTGCCATTCTGGAGCTGAAGGTGCTGGGGCGCATCATGACGGAGGCGGTAAGGAAGGGCTATATTTTCGCAAACCCGTGTTATCGCATGGGCTTTCGGAAAGACCCGGCGCGGGAGAAAAGGGAAATCACGAAAGAAGAAGAACGGCGCATTGCGGAAGCCTTGAAAGAGGCTCCGGAATGGATGCGGGATTCTTTCATGATTGCCATGAAGCAGGGATGCCGGCTGAAGGAAGTTCAGGTGCCCGTGGAACGGGTGGATCTGGAACATGATACTATCCGTTTTCTTGGAAAGGGGGGCCGGATGCACGAGGCCCCTTTGCATCGTGACGTTAGGCCGATTGCGGAAAAGGCCATGCGGGAGGGGCGTTCCTCCCTGGTTAAGTTGCCGGGGAACGCAAGCAAACAGTGGTGCCAGTTTTTTGACGATTTGGGGATGCCTGATTTGAGTTTCCATTGTACGCGGGTAACGGTAGTGACCCGGCTGGCGCGCGCGGGCTTTTCTGAAGGGCAATGTATGCAATATGTAGGGCATGCGTCGGAGTTGGTACATGCGATTTACCGCAAACTGAAAGCGCGTGATGTGGCTCAATTAGGTGATGTTTTGTAGGCGTCAAGGTTGCGTTGCGGAATGCCGTGGGGGCCGGTAGGGCTTTTGCGCTCCTTGTACGGGCGGAATTCCGGGTTTGCCTTGAGCCATGCCAGGGCGTCTTTAATCAGGATGCGGCCGCCCGGGAACGGGCAGCCCCATTTTTTCATTGCGGATGTGAAAGCCATGGTAACTCCAAGCGCGGCGGCAAGCTGGGTCTGGTTAAGCAATCGCGGGGAGTTGCTCGGCAAGTTGCGGAGTTCTTCTTTTTCTTTTTGGGTCATTGGTGTGTGGGTGGTTAGAGGTGGATGATATAAGGGGTGATGGCCGTGCAGGGGAGGCCGTGGCGTTTGATGTGTTCGGCGTAGGGTGATGTTGGGATGTGGTAGCGGCAAAAGGTTCCGGAAGTCCGGTGGGTTTGCAAGTAACAGGTTTCCCCGTCCTTCCCGGTGCGGCGGCTGATGATGCAGGCTCCTAAATTGAGGGGGGTGGCCGTTACTGTAGTGTCGGTAATGTCCGGATCGGCGGCATTGATTTTGTAGTCAATTTTCTGTTCCGGGGCCCATAGCTGGCAGTTTCCGCAGCATTGGCAAGAGGTGAAGTTGTCTTCAATGTAACTTGTTTCTATTTTATAAACATACATAATTTTTTAATTCATAATGTTTTAAGTGTTTTTTTTTGAAGATGGCGCCTTTTTGGCGTTTTTTAAGGGTGTAGTTTATGATAACTTTTTTATATTTAATAATTTATCTAATGGTGCCGTTTTTGTCTTTCGAGTTTCCCGGGCGTTTCTGATTCTCATTCCGAGATCTAGCCGGTTGTGACAACGTTGGCAAAGAACGATTAAATTCGGATAGGCGTTGTTTTCCGGTCCTTCCAAGTATTGGATATGATGGACGGTGAGAATAACCTTGCTTCCTGTAATGGGGTGTGCCTGATGGTTTGTTGCTTGGCAGAGTTCACACTTGTTTCCGGCGCGGTGTCGTTCGCGGAGGCTGATAAACTTCCAGTCAGGCGGATATTTCGATTTATCTTTGATTGGCATTATTCACCCCTCCTTTCCAGTATCGCCGCTTGCTCCGGGGTGATGTACTGCCACGACTGCGGCGGGCGGGTCATGCCGATGTCAGAGAGCGGCACTGTGGAAATCCTCACGGGGTCCTGGACGCCCCAGACATAGCAAGGCAGGTAATTCCGCAGGTGCTCTTCCGTCACGCAAGCTTGCTTCATGGTCCATTCTAAAATTCCCTTTGGGGGATATGGTCGAAGTCCAGCAGTGACAACTAAACGGCACTTGCCGATGATGCCCCGTGTCCCGTACTGGCCGGATTCATAGAGCCACAGTGTGACGTGTTCTCCGCGGGGGATGCGGGGTGCGTTTTTACGCAGTTCCCATTTCTTTTTCTTGTCCATAATAAGACCAGAGAAAGGCTGCCTGACGGATACGAGGATGTTAATCATTGCTGGCCTCCTTTCCGTCCTCCCACATGACCCCACAGGCGCACATGGTATGCTTATTTTCCAAGGTGAGGCGGGAGAGCTTGCCCGCCTTATAGTCCCGTATCAGGTCAAACAGGGTATATTTGCCCGTTTGGTCAAAGATGGTGCGGCCAAAACGTCGGCAGAAGCGGCTTTCGAACCGGGCAGCCTTGGCAAACACGTCCGGCTTTTTGAGGTACAGATTGACGTAGTGGCCTTTTCCAGCCATTAAACACGCATCATTGCAGTTGGCATGGCCAAATCCCAGCTTGTAGGCTTTCGGAGGTTCTACACCAAGGGATTTTAATTCACGTTCGATCTCGCAATGGAAATGGTACGGTTTTTCCAGAAGTGGGAAGCAATACCGCTTGTGCGGAAAACGCTTTTTCATGCGTTCTGCGCGTTCAACTTCTTCGTGGGAAAATCCAATTACAATATGAGTGTCCGGTGTAGCGTGTTCCGTCATCCATTTGTTAAGGGGGGTGCGTTTGAGAGCAGAAGAGCATTCCGGGGCGTTAAAATCCGGTAGGAAGCCGGAATTCATGGCTACGTCATAGGGCGTGATAAGCTTGCCTCCAGCCCAGTCAGGAAGGGCGCGAACAATGTGCAGCGGTACTCCTAAAAGGGCCGCTCCCTGGACGATGAAGCGGTAATTGTCTGCGGCCTCATTCCCGGTATCTGCATAGAGCAATACCGTATGATCACGGCCGAACTTTTTCACGGCCAGTTGAGCGGCTTTCCAGCTTAAAAGTCCGCCAGAATAGTTACATATCGCTAAGAGTTCCCGGCCAAAGAATTCAGTCTGGTACATCACTCCCCCTCCTTTCTAGGTTCCCAGTTGACAGGATCGGCGTATTGAGAACATTCCGCGCAGGGGGAATTTGATTCAGGTGATTTGAAGTGCAGACAGTTATTGCAATATCTGTCTTCCATTGGCACCCATGCCCTGCATGCCGCCCGCTTCTGCCAAGCGTCCCTAATGGCTTCTTCAACGCCGTACATCATCCGTGGCTCTCCGTGATAATCGCTGCATTCCCCGTAGCCTACCGTGAAACGCATTAAGCTTTTCCGCTCTTTCAGGATGCCGCGGGCTTCTCCATAGGCCAGGATCGCTTTCTGTTCAGGTGTCAGCTTCATTTTTCCCTTCTTTTCCGGTTGAGTATTTTTCTTTTAATTTCCTTCCAGTTGTTGCCGATGGTGCCGGTGCAAATCTCCTTGACTATGGAGCCGTCATACATTGCTTCAATGTGCATGGCGTCAATTTTTAAGTGGGCTTTCCATACGTTAAGGCCGTATTTCCTTCTTTTGGCCGGAGCTTTCATAGTGATATTTGATTAAGCGGTTTTCTGGTTGAGGGTGTATTGATTCTTCAGGGCGTTGTGCAGGGACAGAGCCATTTCATAGGCCATGTGGACTTCTACGGCGTTCCCTATGAATTTCCTTTGCTGGGTTTGCGTGCCGCAAAGTTTGTAATCTTCAGGGAATCCCATGACGCGGAGGCATTCACGGATGGAGAGCGGGCGCATGCAAATATCCGCAATGCCCCTTTCCCGCATGGCCCGTTTGAGGGTCAGCATGGCTTCCGTGTCTCCTGGGGCGTCCTGGCTGTAATTGGGGCATCCGGTGTAACGGCATGTGTCCAGGTAAAAATAATCCCTTGTGAGCAGGGTTTTCATGGGCTTGTCCAGCGGGTACACAAGCCCTTTAACTCCGGGGCGCATCATGGCGCGGATGAAGGATGCCGTGGCGACGGAGTAATGCGAATTGGTCATGATGGCCGGGCTGGGCCGGTTTAATGATGCCGGTTTGCTTTTGCCGAATTGCTGATCCAGAAATTGGCATTGGACAACGCGCGGTTTAGGAACCGTGGTGAGAGCAGGGCATGGAGCTTCCGTTGCGGAGATCTGGCCGCCTCCGGAATAGTAGGAAGCCATGAAGATGGCCGTGACCGGATATTTCTGCTGTTTGGTGCAAAGGGTTCCCACGGGCGCATGAATGGAAGTGGCGTAACCCTGGCCGTAATAGTTATCCATGAATTTTCCGGCCGCAAGATACAGGTTTTTCTGTGTGCAGACGGTAACGCAGGGAGCTTCCAGCGGATGCACATGACCGGGGCCTGACATGTACCGGAAGATGAATTGAGGCCGGGCAAATTTTTTGATTCCTTCCGTCAGGCGGCGCAAGGTGGCATCACAGAGGGGTTTTTTCCGCGTGAAAATGGATTGGCCGAAGTCATCAAGGTCAAGAACGTCCCTGCACGGTTTCCAGTTTTCGCGGGAATGGGTGGGAACCGGCCATGCCAGGGGAAGGCCGTAACGTCCGAACTGAATAAACAGGCGTTTCCGGGAGGTGTAGGCACCAAAATCCGCAGCGTTAAAGATGCGCCAGTCCCCGGAATATCCCATGTCTAAAATATGGGAAAACCATAACTTAAAGGATTCTCCTTTGCGGGCCTTGTCCGGCACCAGTTTTCCGTCCTTTTCCAGCATGGGGCCCCATTCAAGGAATTCCGTTACGTTTTCAATCTGGATATAGTCCGGTTGCAGGGCTTTAATGTAACGGTAAAGGTGCTCCGCAAGGCTGCGGCTGTCCGGATCGCGCGTCTTGCCGCCTTTCGCGCGGCTGAAATTAGTACATTCACAGGATGCCCATAATACTACTTTAGTATCGGGGTAACGCAGGCGGAGCATGGCAACGCGTGCGGCAATGGGCGAGATGTCCAAGGTTCTGATGTCTTCCGTGTAATGGAGGGCGTCAGGGTGATTGGCCGCGTGGGACGCTATGGCCGTTGCGTCATGATTGACGCAGGCCACTACCTGCACGCCGGGCACCCGGCTTACTCCGGTAGTGACGCCGCCCGCGCCGCAGAACAGGTCTATATATAAGAGCCGGGGTTGATATGTAGGAAAGGAAGCGGACATGTTTTGATTAAAGGTAGTTGTTTTCTGGAAGCGGGTAGTTGCTGAAAAGGCTGGAAGTTCCGTTTTCCAGATTTTGCTGAAGTTCAGAAAGTTGTTGGTTCAGTTGCTTAATGGTTTCCGTTTTTTGCAGATACTCCTGAATGTCAGGATGATTCATTTCTGCCGGCGTCAACCGGAAAGCGATTTGAACGGCGTCTTTCCCCGGTCCGTTCATTCCGTCGTACCGGATAGTGATGCCTTTTGAATATGAGGGCCTTCCGACAGGATAAACGCAAAAAGTGGTTTTAAGGCGATAAGCCACAATACCGAATGACCAGTTATTTCTAGGGCTGTTCCCTCGCATGGGATTTTTCAGGAAGCGAATAAGTTCGCCTGCTTTGATGTCGTCAAATTGGTTTGTCTTTTTCATGGGATTACTCAATTTCTTCAAGAGTGTTTATGGCACTTGTTATGCATTCACAGGCTTCCTGCATGGAGTAAATGGCATTTTCTGATTGCTCTATGCGGTTGAGCATGTTTTCCGGGAGGTTATCTTTATACTCTTCTTCTTCCTCCATGATCGTTTCCAGCTTTTCAAGGAGGTTTTGGAGGTTGTCATGCAGGTCTTCCAACTCTTTGCGGCGTTGTTTATTCATGGTGTGTTTATTGTTAGGTGTGGCGGGAGTGTATAACTCCAAGTTCAACCCTTGTGGGGCTCTTGAAGAGTTGAAGGAGGAACAATAATACCTAAGTAGAGAGTGTCTTTTGTGGCGGCTATCGCATGGACGGTAGCCGCTGTTTTTTTTGTTTGATGAAACATTCTTACGTAAAGCAGGAGCGGCGTTGTTTGTTCAAGTTTGATGATGGGGGAGTGGGTGGTGTGGATGAATCCTTGATTTGAGAGTTTGGATAGATCCTGTTCGTCCAGGCAAATGTATTGAATGGCTTTCCCGGTATAGGGAGCTAAATCAAATTCCGTAAGGCTTGGCGTTTTGATGGAGTGTGTGATGGTGTTCATGTTTTTTTCTTTAATGGTTTGGTTGAGGTCAGGCGGCGGGGCGGTTGAGGGTGGTGGTTTTTGATTTTGAATATTGGTCCAGGGCGTATGAGATGATTCCGTGGACCAGGTCTTTCACCGGGATATGGATGTGTTCAGCAATGCCTTCCAATGCCTGGAAGTCTTCTTCCTTCAGCCGGATGATGAGGTTGGTTTGTAATGATGTCGTAGCCATGGTTTTTGATTACAACAAAGTTGCTCGTCAGTCAAAATATTTTTACTCAAAAGTTGTCATTCGGGAAAATTGTTTGACCTGCCGTGCAATTTTGTTGTAGTGTCCGGGCATGGAAAAATTTAGAGATGAGCTGAAAAGTTGGATGAAAGAATCAGGAAAAAGCCGTGACTGGGTGGCTGAAAAATTGGGTGTTGGTAAAAGAACAGTAGATTCTTGGTTTTCCTATAAGCAGATTCCAGAAAAAAAGCAAAAGTTGCTCCGGGAATTGATGGAGAAAGAGCAACAACCGAAGCAGGTTGAGATCAGTATGGATTTTACGCCGGAACAACTGGAAATGATCCGTCAGGCTGCGGCGTTGAGGGGGGAAACTCCCGGAGAATGGTGTGAGCGGGCGATTAAGGCCTTAACTGCTGTGTCCGTAGCCCTGAATGATTATCACCGGTTAGGCGGGAAGGGAGGATAAAAAAGCCGTGCCTGGTGAGAGGCACGGCGGGAGAGGGTGAACAATGTTGCTATTTTTTGACGATGCAAACAAGAAGCTTGATGATGCTGGCAGCAACAAGCCACCCCATGGAAAGAAGAAGGGCAAGCAGGATAATAAGGCCAAATCCGGCCAGAGGTATGCGGGATATTTCCGGTACCGGATAAGTGCGGATGCCGGTGATGAGAGTTCCGATAAAGGTTAGTACCGCAAAAAAGATGCAGACATTAGCTGTTCCGGTGGCAAGGGAAAGGGCGGATTCCTGTTCAGAGGCTTTCTCCTTCCCCTTTTTGGAATTGGGGGCTGTCTGGCTGATGACGGTGGGAATAGCCGTGAAACTGTGCTGGCAGTGCGGGCAAATGCAGGGCTTGCCTACATAGTGGTCCGGGCAGGTGATATTATTGTTGCAGTTTGGACAAATAGTGTTCATTTGCGGAATAGAAGAAACTCCTATATTAGGCTTGATTATGATTGATTAGGCAAGTTTTTTTCTGGATGTTGAAAGGAATTGACAAGCCATTGATATAATAGTTTCATTGATTCGTTATGCGTACTTTTATCTTTATCATGTTTTTGTGCCTTTTTGCCTCTTTGAATGGAGTGTATGCGGATGACGGAGGAAAATTTGTCCTGTTGAGTAAGGAGGAAAGGAAGCAAGAGAAGGTAACTCGGAAAACTTTTGAATATAAGGAGAAGGTGAACAAGGGGATCTTGGTTTATGAAATTGAGGTTGAGGAATACGAGGTGGAAGAAAGGAGAAAATCAGATATACCTGCCAGTCTTGGGGAGAAAGTGGTAAGAATTTATGACCGCTCCGGAAGGGTTATTCCCGGAGAAGTAAAGGTGATCAGGATGGTAAGGGAGGAACGCCGGGGCGCGGAAGTTGTTTTGGTGGGGTTCAAACGGCCTCTTGCTACAGGGGAAAAGATAAAAGCCAAAGTGAAGAGGATAGGGGTGTATGAAAATGATGGGGAAAATCTGGCTGTTTATCAGGTCGTAAAATAATGATAGGAACGGCTGGAAGTACGCTTTTTTGTGTCCCGGCTTAAATAATTCTTGCCTTTTGGCCTCCGGTAGTATTTACTCCCTCGCGCAGTCCCTGCAAACCTAAAAGTCGCGTTCGTCTAGCGGTCCAGGACTCCCGCCTTTCACGCGGGCAACACGGGTTCGAGTCCCGTACGCGATGCCAGTTTTCTTTATTCTTTCCGGCGTCATGAACTGTTCATGACGCCTTTTTTTGTGTTCTTTCGCGTCTTGCCGCGTGCCGTTCTTCCCTTTCTCCCGCCTTCTTCCCCTTGTCCGTTTTTAAGGCGTTTTCACACTTTCATTTTGGATTTGGGAAGCGTCGTTCCTATCCGGGAACGGCGCGCTTTTGTGCAGATTGAAAGGGGGCGTGGGGTTTTGAAGAGTGCTTCGCAAGGCGGAACATACCGGAGCAGGGGCAGATAACGGCGCGTTTTTGAAACGTGGTCAAGGATGACGGCGCAGGGAATAAGCGTTTGATGATAAGGTGAATATGTATCTTATAGCTTACTTGCGTACTTATTACCGGATAATAACGGATAGAAGAATGATATATAAAAAAGATTCCGAAAAGAAAACACGGGGCAAAGGCGCAAACGGCGCGCAGAGCAGGGCCGGCATGGGGAAGGCAGGGCCGCCATGCGTGCGCATGATGGCAGGTGCCGGTGGGGGGCGGCAAGGAATCTTTTAATTGAAGGGCCCTGATCGCGGAGTTCGGCGGACACAGGGAAAAGCGGGAGTGTTCATGAAGGGATTTTTTTAGCGCACCATGAAGGGGGATGGCCGTGTTTTTGTTCGCGTGGGACTGCGGTTTTTTCGCAAAAGCGGACGGATGGCGGCGTTTTTTTCGTCTTCCGGGCGGCGGACGGGGGAAAGCGGCTGATTTGGAGGGCATTTTTTTCGTTTTTGAAAATTTCGCTTAATAGTAGAGAGAGCGAACGCCCGCCGTCGTGAATAGGTGCACGGCGGAGAAGAGTAGCGCGGCGCGGGAGGCTTCCCCCGGTGAATGAGACGAGCATTTGCCGGGTCGCTGGGGCTCCGGGAGCATGCAGGCTCCAGCAGGGGCTTGTCCGGCTTTCCGGGCGTTCGCTTTCTCATGTATTCGTGATATGGGACAGAAAAGAGACAGAGTAAACGGCGCGTTGAAGAAGGCTTTTGCGGAGAAGAATGGAAAGTCTTTGCGTTGGGCACAGATAGAAGCGGCCAAGGATTCCCCGGCATGGAGGGCTTTTCTGGCGGCGCAGTTTCCGCCGTCCTCCGCGGAAGCGGCCGGAGGCGGCGGAGAGGGCGCGCCCATGGGCGGAGCGTCCGATTTGGCGCGGGCCGGGGAGGCGAAGGAAAGCGCATGGCAGATTTTGAAGAGGATGGAAACGCAATTGGAAACGGCCGCCCGGTCCGGTGACGTGGGGCTGATTGCGTCGTTCACCCGTGCCGTGCGCGAAGCGCGCGCGAATTGGGAGCGGGCCGGACTGCATGAGCAGAGGCTTCAGGAGGCGGCCGGAAGTCTGGTGCCGGTCCACGTGTTTCACGAGATGCGGACGCGGGGCGTTGCGCCGCTGGCGGAGCTGATGGCGCAGCAGAGGGATTTTATCGGTTCCCGGCTGGAGGCGGCCGGGCGGCCGCGTTTTTATGAAGCCTGGGACGAATGGGCGCGGGAGTGGAACAGGAAGATTGATGACCTGAACGCGGAAATAAACGGATTGTTGAATCATGTTTAGCAAGTTGAAGATTCATGAGAAGCCGGGCGTGGTGGAGTGGGCGGAAAGATGCCTGGTCCTGCCGCGGGAGACTTCACCGAACGCGCCGGGGAGGTTTTCCACGGCGCGCATGCCGTATATGCGGGAGCCGCTGGAAAGCATCAGGGAAGAGGGGTTGCAGCATATTTACTGGTGCTTCGGCACGCAGTCCGGCAAGACGGTTTCGCTGTTGATTGCGGCGGCGTATTTTATTGACAATGACCCTGCGCCCATGTTGTGGGCGTTGCCTACGGAAATTCTTGCCAGGTCGTTTTCACGGGCGCGGCTCCAGCCGCTTATATCCAAGAATGAAGTGCTGGCGCGGCATAAGCGGCGTGACCCTGACGCTTTCACGGCGGCGGAAATGCGGCTGGATTCCATGGAACTTTACATGGTTGGGGTGTCGGAGCCGGGCAATTTGTCCAGCCGGCCCATTATGCGCTGCGTGATGGACGAGGAAGCGAAGTATAAGCATGAGAATAAGGAAGAAGCGCACCCGGTGGACCTGATTGAAGAGCGCGCGAAGGGATTTCACCGGTATCAGATTCTGCATGCGTCCACGCCTTCTTCTGAAGATTCTTATTTCTGGCAGAATTTTATTACCACGGACATGCGGAAGTTTTATGTGCCGTGTCCGCGCTGCGGGGAAATGATGCCCCTGGAGTTTAGCCGGAATACGGTGCAATGGGAAAGGCGGGAGGATCTGGAAGGGGATGCGCTGGCGGATTGGGTGCAGGATCATACGTTTTACGTGTGCCCGCATTGCGAGGGCCGGGTGGAGGATTGGGAGAAGATTGGGATGATGGAAAAGGGGGAGTGGCGGCCGACGAATCCGAACGCCTCCCGCGCGCGGCGGGGGTATCACCTGAATTCCCTTTATTCCCCGTTTGTGACATGGGGGCAGATGGCGCGGAAGTTCATTGTGGCTCAAAATGACCTGTTCCGGCAGGTGGCCCTGCACAATTTCCGGAACGGCTGGGAGGCGTTGCCGTTTACGCAGTATGAAATCAAGGTGGGGGATGACAGCGTGCGGGGGCTGCGCGGGGTGTGCCGGCGCGGAGAGTTGCCGCGGCATTATTATTATCTGGTCGTGTCCTATGACCCCGGCCAGAATCAAACTCATTGGGTGGCGCAGGCGATAGGGCGCGGCGGGGAAACATGGGTGGTTGATTGGGGGACCCTGCTGGGCATCAGCACGACGGACGCGACGCCGGGCATAGGGGCCCATTTTGAAAGCCTGGAGTGGGGCGGGGTGCGTCCGGATTTTGGGCTGATTGATTCCGGGGATTGGGCGCAGAAGGTTTATGACGAGTGTTATAAGTATTACGGCAAGCTATGGCCTACTAAGGGGAGCGGCGCGAATTTCGGGAGCTGGAATGTTAGTGAAGTGAAGTCGCATCCGGGGCTGGAGCTTTATTTGTACGTGGACCGCACCGCCAAAATGGAGCTTTACGCGGGGCGCATCCAGAAAGGGGCGGCTCCGGCCCTGCATTTGCCGGAAGATGCGGATCAGGATTTGCTGGCCGGATTGTCCGGGCAGCAGCTTGAGAAGCCAAGGGGCGGCGGCCTGGCGCAATGGCGGAAGCTGCCGAATGACCATTATGGAGACTGCGTAAAAATCGGGCAGGTGTCCTGGTGGGTGCGGCGCGGGGATTTTTACGCGGAAGAAATGAACGCGATTGAAGAAAGGAAGCAGAATGAAGGAGTACCGGAAGAATGACGTGCTGGAGAGGCTGAAGGCGGCCGGGTGCGAATGATAGCGGGTTTTGAAAAAGCTCCTGAAGGGTATGAACCCCATTGTACAGGCTTATGTGGAAAATTATGATTTGCCGGATTTGCAGGGAATGCTGCGGGAAAAGCTGGCGATTCTGGAAGGGCGCAAGGAAATAACCGGGGCCTCCACAGGCGGCGGAACGTCCTACACCGCGCAGGAGACCATGAATTTAAAGGATCATATAGCCTGCTTGCAGGAGGCAATCACGGTCAAGAAGATGGAGGAAGGGGATTTTTCCGGCCTGGCCGCCGCGGATGACGGCGTGCGGGAAGTGCGGTTTGACCATACCATAACACGCTTTTGACTATGGGCAGGAACAGAAGGAACGTGTATGCCGGGGCGCGCCGCGGTCATGGCGCGCGGGTGAAGATGAACCGGGAACCGGAAACGGCGCGGAGGGAGATGTGGGGAGGGTATGCGGCCGCGTTGCAGTTCGGAGGCTCCAGCGTGTTATACTGGCCTACGCTGGACAGCCGGTTTGAAGTGGATTCCTGGACGCTGGACCGGGTTTGGCGGAATGCGCGGAATCTGGAAGCGAATTCCGGGCTTGCCGGGAAGGCCGTGGCGGATGTGGTGGAGTTGCTGGGCTGGCTGGTGCCCCATGCCTGCACGGCGGATGAAGACTGGAACCATGAGGCGGACCAGATTTTTATGAATCGGGCCGTGAATCCGGAATTGTTTGACGCCCGCGGAGAGCTGAATTTTTTTACGGCGCAGATATGGAGCGAGCGGCAGCGCGTGATTGACGGCGATATGCTGACGGTACTGACCAGCGGGCCGGATGACGGCGGGGCGTTCGCGTTTTACGAGGCTCCGCAAGTGCAATCTCCGGCTGATGGGGGGCAGGCGTGGAATTGCGGCGTGATGAGGGATAAAAACGGGAGGACGGCGGCTTACGGGCTGCGGCATCCGGACAAGGGGGAGGTGACGGTGATTCCGGCCCGTGATGCTATTTTGTACCGGCACAACATGGGCGGCGGAAAGCCGCGCGGCCTGTCCGATTTGCACCGCGCTATCCGGAATTTGCATGATGAGGCGGATATTGTGGGGTATGTCAAGCAGTCTGCCAAGCTGGCCGCCTCCGTTGGGCTGGTGGAAACGGGGGACGCGGAGAAACGGCCGGGCATGGGGACCGTGGGCAAGGTGTCCGTGGGGCCGGACGGGCGCAGGGTGGAGCAGGTGTTGGGTGGGCCTACTGTCCACCAGCTTCCGCCCGGCCGGGATTTGAAGGTGCTGACGGATAACAGGCCGTCTCCTAATGTGATGGCGTTGCTGAAGCATTTGATGGATGAGGTGGCTTATGGCATCGGGCTTTCCCCTGCGTTGCTGTGGGAGCCTGACAAGCTGGGAAGCGGCGGCATCCGGTTTGTGATGCAGAAGCTGAAGCGGTGGCTGAAAATCAGGCATGCCTACAGGCAAATGTGGTGTGTGCGGGTCTGGCGTTTCATGCTGGCGCGGGAAATGGCCCTGGGGCGGCTGCGCTTGTGCCGGGATCCGCATTGGGTGCGGTGCCTGTGGACGCCCATGAGCGACATGACTATTGACCTGGGGCGGGAAGGGAATCTGATGATTAACCTGGTGGATTCCGCGCTGGCGGATCAGGATGGCTGGTGCCTTGCCAATTACGGATGCACGTTTGAGGAAATAGTGAAGAATAAGATACGGAATCTGAAGATGGCTAAAGAAGCCTGCGCCCGGAACGGACTGACCCTGCAAGAGGTGATTCCGGGAGCGAACCGCGGCGGGGTAGCCGCGGCGGCGGAGAAACAGGAAGATGAAGAGCCGGGAACGGGCGGCGGGGAAGAGGAAGATGGCTTGCATCCCCATGAATAGCAATTTTGAAAAAGCTCCTGAAGGGTACAGAACAGTAATAAGTGATGAATAAGATTGTTTTTGCGCAGATGGCGGCACGTCTGGAAGGCGGTGCCGGTGAACAGAAAAAAACGGGCATGCTTGCCTTTTCCCGCATCATGGAGGCGGAAGAGAAGGTAGGGGTGGCTACCATTTCCGGTTATATCGGTTACGGCAATGCCACGGTTGACGAATTTACGAAGCACCTTGAAGAGTTGAAGGCGGAGGGGTGCACGAAGTTTGAAGTCATCCTGAATTCCATGGGCGGCAATTTGTTTGAGGCGTCCGGGATTTACGACATTATCAAGGGGTGCGGGATGGAGGTGACGGCCAAAATTTACGGGGTGGCCGCTTCCGCCGCGACGCTGATTGCCTGTGCGGCGGGCCGTGTGCTGATTTCGGAAAATTCCCGTTATATGGTCCACCGGGCGCGCGGGTGCGCGGTGGGGACGGTGGAAGAGATTGAGGCTTACGCGGCGGATCTGAAGGACGCGGAAGGGCAAGTGACAGGCATTTACGCGGAGCGTACCGGAAAGAGCGCGGAAGACGTGATGGCCGTGCTGAACGCGGAAACGTGGATGAACGCGGAAACGGCCGTGAAGGAAGGCTGGTGTGACGAGGTTATTTCTCCGTCCGCTGCGGATTCCGGCCAAAAGGAAACGGCCGCGCCGGGGAAAGAAGAGGACAGCGGCGGGGAAGGGGAAGACCCTGACGAAGAAGAGAAGGGCGGGCCGCCGCAGAATTACACGGTATTGCGCCGCATGATGGCCGCCGTGGGGCTTGCCGGGAAAAACAGCGTGGAGGAACTGGAACGGGAAGTTGCCCGGCTGGTGGCCGAAAACGAAAGGCTGGCGGCGGAAAATGACGGGTTCCGGGGCATGCAGGGGCAGCAAGCGCGCGTGATGGAGGCGCACGAGCGGGAATTTGAGCAACGCGTGAAGGAGGCCGTTGTGCGGGAAATGGCGGCTATAGGGGTTGCTCCGGTAGGGCTGCCGCCCGCGGAGGGAGCCACGGAAGAGCACGGAAAGAAAGAACCTGCCATGACGAACGAAAAGCTGAGGGAGATGGCCGCGCAGGATGCGCTGGAATGGATTATGGGGCATCCGCAGGAGGCCGCGCGGCTGGCGGAGCAGCCGGGGAAATAGCATCTTGGCCGCCATAGATAGATTTTTACTAACAAAACGCAAACATAAATAAAATATGAACAAGAAAACATTGATGAACATCCCGCGGAATGCCGTGATGGAAGGAAATGATGTCGCCGCTCTGAACTGGACCATTGTTTCACAGGCGGCTATTGCCACCCTAGAGGAAGAATTGGCTTCAATCAGCCGGTTTTCTCTGGATGTGTCCGGCGAGTTCAAGACGGACGGCGATTCCGTCAAGGTGGAAGTGATTGACGGAGCCGGGGAGGCGTTGAAAAATACGGAAGACTGGAATCAAAGCGAGCTGAAAACCAGCTCCGTTTCCGTGACGCTGAACCGTTATTCCCGTCCGGCTGGCCTGTCCTATAAGGAAAGGAAAAGCGGGGTGCAGCTTGCGAATAAGGTGCAAACGCTTGTGCGGACGGTCGCCAAGGCGTTTTGGAAGGACCTGATGGCCGCCATAGCCGATTCCGGGGCGGAAGTGGTGAATATTGGCCCGCGGGCCGGGTTCAAACCGGAAATGATGGCGGATGTGATTTGGCCGTCCATGACTAATGGCGCGGATGCCGTTTATTTGGACCGGATGTATTATTCCAGGCTGATTCCCACGAATGCGCTTGCTCTTAACCTGGCGGACGGGGCATATTCCATTCCGGGGGGAATTCACTACGTGGAAGGGGTGAACGTGCTTGCCGGGAATGCCGGGGTTGGTTTTGCGACGCGGCCGGACGCGCTGGCCGTTGCCGTCCGTCTTCCGAACATTGATCCGAAGCTGAATTTGGAAACGCAGGTGGTGGAATCTCCTAAGCTGGGGATTTCCCTGCTGCTGAAGTGCTGGCCTGACCAGGGGACGGAAACGGTTTACATTTCCGCGGAGCTTTTGGCCGGCGTGGCGGTGGGCAACAAGAACCATTTGCGACAGCTTTCCGGCGCAGCTCCGGAGACGGCGGCGGAAGGTGAAAGCGTTGAGGACGGCGGCGGGGAAGAAACAGGGCCGACTGAAGGGGAAGGGGCCTGACGGTTTTTTGGCGGAATCATGGGATAAAAGAGAGCAAAGGACCGGCGCGCGGGGTGTCAATTCCGTGCGCCGGTTTTTATTGAACGGATATGAGTTTAGCAGGGGAAATAAAAAAATTGCTGGACCTTGGGGATCATGAGCAGGAAGAAGCCTGGGGGGAGCGCGTGATGGTGGACGGTCAGGAATGCCGGGGCGTTTTTGCGCCGCTGGAAGGCTGGTATGAGGTGGAGCTTGGCGGCCGGGTGTGCAAGGTGCAAACGTCCCTGCGCGTGCGTCGGAAGGCGTTGAAGGGCGTTCCCGCGGCCGGGCGGAAGGTGGTGGCGGTCCGAAGCGGTAGGGCCTTCCGCATTGCGCGGGTGCGGGACTGGGCCGGAGACGTGGCCCTGGTGCTGGAGTTGTCCGAAGTATAGCCGGAAGGGGGGCGAATGGCGCAAGTCAGGTATAAAGTGGATATTTCCCGCGTGCTGAAAAGGCTGGCGGAGGTGAAGAAGGTGGGGGCTGACGGCATCAGGGAATTGACCCTTGAATATGCCAAGAGGGCCGCAAGCAAGGCCATACGCACCACGCCGCCAAACAGCCTGAAGAATGGCGGAAACGGAAAAAGAGCGTTGGAGGAACATATTGCGCGGGATATTGGCGGGGATCCGTTGGAAACGGATGTGAGGCTGAAGCGCGGTGAGGATGGAAGGCCGGTGCCCTATGCTTACCCCCGGAAGAAGCGCGGCGGGGTGTTGCTGGGGGTGCGCGGGAAAAAGTTTAAGGGCATGGCCACCGTTTCCGCGGATGCGTTTTTGCGGAGCCATACCCTGCTGAAAATGGGTCGGAAAAGCAGCGTGCGCGTGCTGAAGGGCGGCGGCCTGATGTCTCCGGGAGTGGCGCAGGCGGGAGACGTGCGAAGGGCTCTGGCGGAGCGAAAGCGGCATGTGGGGAGGATGGCGGCCGGGTGGCTGCGGGGCGCGCAGGTGGCCGGGCTGAAGAAGGTACCCGCGTGGATCGCGCGGCACGCCTCCTATTATGACGGCGCGGCGTCTCTGACAGTGAAGGGTTGCCGGGTGCGTTTTGAAATGGAGAATTGCCCTCAATATCCGGATCGGGGTCAGATGGCCCGCTTGGCATCGTATGCCCTGGATGCGGCGGGGAAGGATATGTTGATTGTTATGAGGAAGTATATGGCCAAATTGAGAAAGGAACTTAATTCATGATGACACAGGCAGATTGTTTGATTAAGGCGGTGATTGCGTGCCTGGAGGCGCGTTTTCAGGAAGACAGGGGGAACACGGAACGGGGGATTCCGGACGGGTTCCCGGTGCCGTTGAAGATGGCGGTGGACGAAGACCGGGAAGGGAAGGAATATGCGTTGTTCCAGGCGGCGGAAATGGAGGAAATGGTGGCCGGGTACTGTACGTATCACGCCGGAATATCCGTGGAGCTGCATTTGGACGCCAATGACCGGACGGCGGATGAAATACGGATGTTGCAGGCGTGGATGGAAGAGCGGCTGAAGGAAGTGGACCGCGCCGGGCTGAATGCCGTGGAGAGCCCGCGGCCCTATCGGAATTTCCTGGTCATCGGCAAGGTGAGGCTGGGGCCCGCGCAGGATGCGGCGGTGGAGGAAGGCGCGTTTGCGGTGACTTGGAAAATGACGGCGCCCGTGCAGTTTTGAAAAAGCTCCTGAATGGTAGATAGATGAACTCTAACACGAAAGGAAATAGATTATATGCCTGCACATATTGGAGACGTGCCCAAATACGGTATTGATTCGCCGGAACAGGGTATTTTTGTTGAGTCGATCGACTTTGACGGCCAACAGGAAATTTATGAACAGAAAAACAATGTTGGGAAAAAGTGTGGTTTGGTGATTGTAGATGAAGAACTTTCTTTTTCCATGTCCGGCGCGGTTTTATCAACCGGCTCTTCATCTTTGAAGATGGGGGGGACGCTGGCGCTTGCCAATGAAATTCCGCAGATTTGGCACACCCCTCCCACCGGAACCACGGTCTTCCTGAAGGGGGTGAAGCGCAGTTTGAAGAACACGGACGCGCAGAAGATGGACGTGAGCGGCACTGTTTACGGGTTCGGGTCGTCTTCGGCTGTCTGAAGCCTGAATAAAAAAGTTAGATAGTAAGATTGATGAATGCCGCAGACAATAAAAAACTGGAAAGTGATGTGGTAGTTTTTACCGAAAACGCCTCCAGATACGAAACGGAAAACACCATGCTTGCCGCGTTGCTGCTGACGCTGGGAGTAAACATGAAATGCACGTCCGGAAGCGTGCTGATAGGCAGCGGCGCGCGCCTTTCCGCGCCGGGCGGGGTGATTACCTGGCAATTTGAGCCGAAAAGCGAAGATGGAAGGTTTAGGACGGAGGAAGTAATCAAGCTTTTCGGGGATAAGAATTGGCTGACTGACCCGGAAAATGAAAGCCCGCTGGCTTACGTGGCGTGCGCGTTCCATAATTACAAGCGGTTATTGGATTTTGTGAAAAGCCAGGTGCCGCTTGCCGTCATCCGCAAGGGGAAAAGGAAGGCCCTGGTGCGGTTGGATGCGGATCCGTATTGGCAGGGCGTGGCGGAGGGTTTTCTTGGCGGCCGGCCTTTAATCTAACTTAATTGACAACCAAAAAAGCAAGAAAGATGGAACTACAGGAACAGGAAAGGCGCGCCCTGACGGAAGCGGCGTTGATCGGGGGAAATGAATTCCGCTGGAAGAACTACCGGCTGCGGTGTATGACCCTGGGGAGCATGCTGCAGTTGCAGCGCATCGGGAATCCTTACAGCCGCTTGGGGGAAATTAACCTGGCACCGGATGAAAACGGGCGGCACCCTTCCATGTGGGAAGCCCTGGGCGTAACCGACAAGGCGCAAATTGTCTATTATCTGGCGGAATTCTTGTGGGTTCACATGGGGGACCGGGAGGAAGTCAGGGAAGGGGTTTTTGCGCCGGAGGAAGACCGGCGCGCCCTGGTGGAAGCGGCTGCTATGAACATTCCCGGCCGGGATTTGGTGGAACTGGAATGCGCCGTGCTGGGGGATATAGAAGTGATTCAGGCGGGCATAGTGAATCCGGAGCCGGAAGGGGAGGATGAAGAGGACCCTTTAGGGCGTGGCCGTCCTGGGGCGCGGCCATGCTGATGACGGTGGCGCGTGCCACGGGCTGGCCGGAGCGGGAAATTCTGTGGGAAATTCCGCTGGCGCGGCTGGTGCAGTACGTGCATGCGGTCTGGAGCTATGACGCGACGCCGTGCCGGTGGAGCTGCTACACGGAACCCTCCGGGCATGTGGGGGACGTGCTGGAGCAGGCCCGGGAAGCGTGGAGAGAACAGATAGAGCAACTGGAATAGTCCGGTTGCTCTACTTTTTGGCAGGGGTGGAGGTGCCGTGGAAAAGCAGGTAGAGCAGTACGAGGACAAAGGCAATAATCCACGGAGTGCCATGGTACAGGATGGCAAGCGATACCCCCGCAAGAAAGGCAACGGCAAGAATTCTTTTCAGGACGTAAAGAATGAAGTCCATAGGTTAAATTTAGAACATTTACAATAATAGTCAACGGAAAACGATTATGAGCGAAGGGGCAACTATTAAAATTGACGGGGACGCTTCCGGCTTTATTGCCGCAACGGAGGAAAGCAGGAAAGCGGCAAGCGGCATGTCCGAAGCCTTGCAGGGGGCCGTGGGCGGAAGCACGGGGGAGGCCGTGAAGGGGCTGAAGGGCATGGATCAGGAGGGCCGGAAGGCGTGTAAACGGCTGAATGCCGGTCTTATCAATATGAGCGCCACCATTACGGGGGTAGGGGCTGCCATTAACGGCCTGCGGGCAGGCTGGGGCAAATTTTCCGCCATGCTGGCGGGCGGGGATGACCTGGAGAGAGTAACCCGGCGCATGGAGGCATTCACGGGCGGCGCGTCAAGCGCGGCGGAAGCGGCGCGGGATGTGGTGGATTTTGCTGATACGCCGCCATTCGGGCTGGCGGAAACGCAACGGGCGGCGCAGTTGCTTCTTGGGTGCGGCGTCAGGGCGAGCGAGTTAAAAAGTACATTGGAGGCTCTTGGGAATGTGGCGGCTGGTGGTGGTGCCAGTCTGGAAACAGTAGCGGCGCGGCTTTCCAAGGCTTTTCAAATGGGGAAGGTGGATGTGGAAACATTAGAACCATTTACGTTAAGCGGTATTGACGTTATGGGGCAAATGGCAAAACAGGCGGGAAAAACGAGGGCGGAGTTAAAGGATATGATGTCTAAAGGGAAGGTCGGATTTAGCCAAGTTTTTAGTGCTTTGAAATCCATGGGTTCCGGCAGCGGGCAGTTTGCGGGGGGGATGGAGAAAAATACGCAGGATATAGAGAGCAGAGTGGAGACCCTGAAAGGCAAGGTTGGAGCGTTGAGCCGTATTTTTGCGGAACCGGTAACAAGCGGCATCAAGGATGCCATGGACTCCATAGGCGCGTCATGGGCCGGTCATGGGCCGGAGGTGGAGCGCGGCTTGAGGAAAACGGGTGAATTGCTGGGGGGGATTGTGAAAGCGGCCGCGCCTATCGTTTCCGCAGTAGGGGGCGGCCTGGCTTCAGTAGCCGCGGGAGGCGGCCGGGTTGAAAAGATGATCCGTAGCGGCATTCTGGCCTGGGGGGCGTGGAAGGCTGTAGGCATGGCGGCAAATTCTTCCGTGGGGCGTTCCATTCAGGCGGCGGCCGCGGCTTTCCGGGTGGATTACAACAATGAATTGCGCCTGGCCGGGGGAAATATGAAGAGGTTTGATTCAGCCGTTCGGGCGGTGGGGTTGACCGCGAAACGCACATGGGCGCGCATGGGGGCCGATTTGGCCGCTTCCCTGAAGGGGCCGGCCATTATGGCGGCCATTGCGGCTATTTCCTATGCTGTATCGGAGTTGTATAGGGTAGGATCTGATGCGTTTGGCCATGTGCCTAAAGACGTGCAGGAAAAGGAAAAAAATTTTGGCCGGGATAATATTGATTTTGATGAACGGATCAAAAAGATGGCCGGGGAGGCGTCCAGCAAGCTGGACGTGGGGCGCGTCATGGATGAATATGACTCTGAAATTAAACGCCTGAAGCGCGAAGAAGAAGACCTGCTGGCGGAAGATCCGCTGGGGAGAATGACGGTTGCGGTGCAGGATAGGCTGGTGCTGTTGCAACGTGAGCGGAAGGAGTTGCAGCAGGTGGCGGAAGCGAACGCGAAAGCGGCGGAGACGCGGGAACGGGCGGCGCAGCGCGGGCAGCAGACGGAAGAGGCACGGAAGAAGACGCTGGAGAAAATCAGGGAAATACAAGATGAATTGTTATCCCTGGATTATGACCGGGCGGAAGAAGAGAGGGAGAGGCGGCGCAGCGGAATGGGGCTGGAGGACCGGAAAAAAGACCTGCTGGGAGGATATGGGAGCATGGAGGGCCTCAAGAAGGCCATTGCGGAGCAGAAAGCCCTGCTGGATGGCGGGGACGCCGTGGACGGCATGTTGAATCTGGAGGGGGTGGAATCCAGAATCAAGAGCCTGTATGAATTGCTTGGCAAGGTGGAAGAGGTGGATCGTGAAATAGTGGAGCGGAATAAGGAATGGGACAAGGCGGAAGCCAAACACCAGAAGCAGGCTGCCCTGCTGCGCGCGGAAATTCACGGGCAGAAGGATAAGCTGCGCGTGTTGCAGGAGCAGGCGCGCGTGCTGGAGCTGCAAAACCAATATGAGGCGGATGGCATGAGCAAGGCCCGCGCCGGCGCGGCGGCCCGTGAAATAGCCGCCCTGGAGCAGAACAGGAACCGGGCGCAGGCCGGGCGCGAATACCGCCGGCAAATGGCCCTGTTGAAAGCTCAGGCGGAGGGAAACAAGGCGGAAGAGCGGCGGCTGAAGATGGCGGAGCGCATGAAGGAAATTTATGACCAGCAGCGCGGCTTGGGGATAGACAGGAAGACGGCCATGAGGCGTGCCCGTGGCATGGCCGGGTTGGAGGATATGGTGGAGCGGCGGAAGGACCGGAAGGAAGGGAGCGGACCCATAGCGGACAGTCTGGCGCAAGTGGGCGGCGGGGGCCGCTCCATGATGGGGAGCATGCCGCAACTTACGGAAGCGAGGAAGCAGACAAATTTGCTTCAGCAGATCGTGAAAAACACGGGCGCGGGGCGGAGGGGAACCCTGAAAACGGTGGCCAGGCTGGGATATTGAAATAGCCGCTAAATGATAGAGAGAGAATAATAAATATGGGAAGAAAAATTAACATTAAGAAGCGGGAAACGCATGAAAAGACGCTGGAAATAGAACGGGGGGATGAAGGGGAAGTAAGGGCTGTGGGGAGGATTGTTTACACGGACAATCAGGAGGGCTGGAATACCCGGTGCCCGTCAATAGGGTCCGCTTATCCTGATGATGCCGCTTTGAGGCTCAAAAAGATAAGCATGGAAGGAATGGAGGGGGATATGGTGAGGGTGACGCTCTATTACGAGTTGCCGCGGGAAACGTCTTTTGAATTCGGTGGAGGGGAGGAAGTGGAATATTCCATGGATTATTCCTGCTCTGAACAGCCGTTGCTGACGCATCCTGCCTTTCAGGATATAGATGGAGAAGAAAAAGATGCGTTGATGGCTATGGCGTCCGGGGCTTCTCCTAAAGATACGTTTGGGAAAGAGGATAAGGTGATTGAGGATGTTGTGAAATCGGAGGCCGGAAAGAAGGCCATGGAAAAGATGCGTAAAGGGCAGGTTAGTTTCTTGTGTCCTGGTGGGGTGTTTTCCGTAACTTCTACCGTTCAGGCGTTGAGCCTGGCCGGGGTTGGGAAAAAAGGATCTCCGGGAAGCGGTGCGCCCGCGGTAAGCGGAAAATATAATTGGATTAAAGAAGGAGTGAGCGGCCGCAGAACGGGAACCGGGAATTGGCGTCAGACGGTTTCCTGGAGGTTGAGCGGTCCGGATGGCTGGGATTCTGATTTATATTGATTTATGATTAGCTGGCCGTTTTTTAATCAAGGGGAAGAGTTGAGCGCGTCTAAGTTGAGGCGTCTGGTTAAGGGGTGCCGGGAGCTGGAGCAGTTGGCCAAGTCTTGCCGCTTGCAGAACGGGGTTGGTTATACATTTAACCGGGGGCTGGGCGGCACGTCATTAACCATAAGGCCGACGGGGGGGAGGAACAAAGCAGGAGACGGAGAGCCGTTTACGCTGAAGAGGCTGGAAAAAGGGGATGCGGGATATAAGGCGTATTTCTGGCCCGGCATGGTTTTTGAAGTGCATCCGGGAGGCGTGCGGCGCATTAAGCCGGAACTTAACGGGGAGAAGATGGATCAGGCGGAGGAACCGCCTTTTTTGTCCGTGCAGGGAGGGGATAAGGTATTTTTGTATCTTGAGCGGAGCGCGGATAACCATGATTGCATTACGTATGCGGAAGTGACGGCGGAGGAAATAGGGCTGGCGCGCGCGGTCAGAATTTATCTTGGGGAATTCGAGGAAGAAACGGATGAAGCCGGAGAAAAGGTCTTGAAGTATCATGAGGCGTGGAGCGGCCATGTTCATTATGCTCAAAGTTCCCTGAATGAGGGTTGGAGGGTTGTGGTTGATACGGATGAAGAAGGCGCGCCGGATATGGCCTATGTGAAGAAGGGCGATATTTACATAGCCGGGCAACTGGCGCAGCGCGGAGGGGGTACCTGGGAGGTGGCACCGAAAGAAGAGGGGGAAATCTGGCTGGAAGTGAAATGCACCGGGGATGGCGTCATTACAAGTGCCGAACTGAAAGAAACGAAAGGATCTTCCAAGCCGCTCCAGTATGTAGCGGAACCGGATGATGAAGAAGCCGAAGAGGAATTCACCTATTGCTTCCTTTTGGCGAAGGTGGAGAAGCTTGAAGAACCCTTGCCGGAGGATGGTAATTTGCCGTCTCTGGTGTCAGTAAAACAGTATGCCCTGGGAGCGGTTTATTGCGGGGTTGCTCCTGATGAATTGGGGTTGAAAGCCGGGAAGGGGATAGAGATTGTGGATTCAACGGAAGAGCGGGAAAAAGAAATTGCCGCTCTTATTGAGGACGCAAAGGAACCTTCCAACGGAGATTGTTCCCTGATTTACGAAGAAAAGGAAGACGGCGGGAACTCCGAAGGAAATCAGGGAGGGGATCAGGGAGGGGATCAGGGAGGGGATCAGGGAGGGGATCAGGGAGGGCAAGGCGAAAACAAGGGAGAACCTTACAAGCTGAAACTGTTATGTTCTTCTGACGGCTCGGTCAACATTAAGGATGAAGAAGGAAAACTGTCATTTTCCGCCCAAAAAGTGGAACCTGGGGATGGCCTTGAATGGAAAAAGGAAAAGGATCAGGACGGGAATGACATTGATACGCAGATTTTACAGGTCAAGATTGATTCAACGGAGGCAGATTCTCCCAAGCCGGGGAAATGGCCTGTAAAGTTGTCCGTCTCTCCTGAGGGATTGAAGGGGGAACTTGATTTAACGGTAGATACCAGCGTTCATGATTTAGGTGGAGGGGCTTCCGTGGGATTGTCCAATGCTACGGCGGGGGTATTGTCCCTCGTGGTCACTCCTGGAGGCGACGCGGAAGAATTGAGTTTTCGCGCCCCTTTGCGGAAAAATGGGAAGTATGTTGTGCTGGATTATGTCAAGGAGCCACACACCTTGCCGGACGGAACAACGATTGCCTTGGGGTTATTAGGCACCCAGCTTGATTTGGTGGTAGATACGTCCAACACGACCGGCGGCGGGGACGGAGCCATGATCAGCGATTCCTGGACAGCGTTGGCCTGCGACACTGACCACGCCTTACGCCTGCACCGGGACGAAAACGGACAAATCTATATCCAGCAGGGGCAATGGATTACAACATCCCAAATATATTCACCAATCAACTAAACAACAATGAACTACGCCATATTTTGCTATCGAGAAGATCACCAATGCCTGGGGCTATGTCTGGAACAGATACGAAGCATTGACCGGGCCGCCCAGTTTTATTTATTTGATGATGCCGCGAAGCCTTTATTTCCGGCACAAGTCCCCGCGGGAAACGATATATCCTACAAAATCACCTATTTTGCGCGCCGGGGGAATTTGAACGGCCTGGAATGCGTGCGCGGCATGCTGGGGTGCATGCTGGACATACCGGGGGATGATCCGGTTATCAAGATTGACGCGGATACGTTGCTGATGGACCCGGCGGAGATTATACGGTCCCTGAAAGACCGCGGGAAAGTAGCGGGGGGAATGCAGTGCAGCGTGCCGCTTGCCTGGGCCGGCTGCTGCTACTGGCTGACGCGCCCAGCCATCAAGGCCGCGCTGGAACTGCTTGCCCGGCGGGAATGGCCGGAAAACGCCCGTCAGGAATATCCGGAAGATGAAACCATTTCAAAAATTCTGTTATACCTGTACGGGTCCGCCGGGGTGGACGTGCTGGAATTCCGGGGCGGGCGGCGTCTGATTGGCGTTCGGACGTGTGATCCGCGCGATCTGGCGGAAATCGCCCGCCTGGCGCGCGGCGGCGTGTGCGCGGTTCATTGCGGGCAAATGGCGTTTTATCATCCTATTGTGGAGCGTGACGGAGTGACGATCCGGGAAGCGTGCGCGCGGGTGATGTGGTGGATATTGCATGCTAGCGGGCCTGATTCCAAGACTTTTGAAAAAGCTCCTGAAGGGTAGGATGGAGCTTTATTTGGAAATTGAGAGCGGGATTTTTCGGAACCGCACGGGTGATGAAAATATGAATTTGTGCGGGGTGCGTCTTGTCCGCAGGCAGGATGTGCCCGTGTCTTTATCCTTTTTGGGGCGTGAGCTTGAGGCCGGGCGCGTTACGTTGGCGGCCTATCATAAAAGGAACGGGCAGTTATTGGCTTATCAGGAAGAGCAAATAACGGACGGGGCCGTGGCAATGGTGGTTGATTTTGATACACAGGAAATACGGGCGGCGGCCAGGGACGCGGAGGGCAAAACTATAGAGGCGCAGGTGGCCGTGCTGGTGGAGACGGAGGAAGGGAAAGGTGTTTATCATTCTCTTCCGTTGAATTTCTATCTGGAGCCGGGGTTGATAGGGGATGAGCATTTGCCGAATTCTGCCCGGCCGGCATGGGAAATGATGTATGAAACTGTGGTGAAAAAAGCCGAAGAAACGGAAGGTTATGCAGGTTCCGCTTTGGCCTCCAAAAGGGCCGCCGCCGCTTCCGAGGCCGCCGCCGGCACGTCCGCAACCAACGCGGCTCGTGACGCTAAGAGTGTCCATGCCGCTAAAACGGCTGTGGAGTCGCTGGCTACCACTTGGCCGGAAACGGTCAGGGAGGGAAAACAACAGATTATTGAGGCCAGGAATGAGGCTGTTACTGCTATTCAGGACAAACAGGCTGATTCCGTGCTTGCCGTGGGGCGGGCCTCACAGACCGCGCAGCAGAATATAGCCAGCGCGCAAAGTACCGCTGTTCAAGCCGTCCAGACAGCGCAGACGGAAGCGGTGGGAGCGGTCACGCCCCTTGTTCAGCGCGCCGAAACCGCCAAAGAGGCTATAGATCAGGCGGAGAGGCGTATCAATACGGCGGCAACTAATGCCACGACAGCGGCCACCAGCGCGGCTAGCTCCGCGACGGCGGCCCAGCAGGCCCTTGAGGCCATCCCAGAAGTGGACGCCTCCGGCAACATGACGCTGGCCGGAGGTCTGACGGCGGCGGGGGCTATTAACGCCAACGGAGGGGTGAATATTCCGCTGGCCGTGGGAGCGCCGACGGATACGGCAGCGGTCAACCGCCTGCATGCCGCAGGCTTGGCCGGAGTGACGGACATTTTTTCCCAGCACGCCTACCTCAACACGGGCAGCATTACGGCGACAGGGACGGCGGCAACTACCGCTTTCATTCCCGGCCAGTATGCGCAGGTTAGAGTGCCTGCCGGGACTCACAGCACGATTGTCTTTCCCTTCACAGGGCCTAACGGTCAACATAATTATTCCAACTTTGCGGGATTCTCCATTCCGTGGCGCATACTCGGCGCAGGCAAAATTACCATAGGCATCGGACGAGGCAGCAAAACGACAAGATCTGATTTAACCCAGGGATCGTACAGTATTATCCCTGGCAATAATCTGGCCCACAACAGCGGCGAAATTCTGGACATCACATTTGATAATGTACGGGATGCGACCCGCGGGGGCTACGTGGTCAAGGTGCGTGAGATTTACGCTCTTTCCAAGGCGGCAGGGTGGAGGGTGAAAACTACTACAAGTTTTGTGCCCGCGACGCATAACGAGCCTATACCTTCAATCGTTAATAAAATTATCTATCATCAACGAACCCAGTACAAATTCGAGAGCGAATATATTTCGTACGGCAGCCTCTATTTGCTGACGGGCGGAGGGCAGACGGTGCAGCTGCATAAAATCGCGGCGGTGCGCGGCGTTAATGCCTTTGAAACGGGCTTGGGGATTAGTTCGATAGTTACTGATTTGCCGGGGAACGCGAGCGGGGATGTGTACATGCAGGCGGGGTCTGCGGTGCGCACCCTCTACCAGCCCGGCAACATCAATCCCGTTTATTACGCGCTGGAAGCATTGGCAAGAAACGATATTGAAGCCGAAGAAACGGCTGATTTTGTGGACATTAACATACCTCTCTAATGATGAACGACGCAGAAATACAAATTCAGTTCCCGCAGCCCGGCAACTGGCAGGAATTCACCCTGACGCCCATTTATCAGGACGCGGACGGTTACACCCGGACAGACCGCTACACAGCGGACGAGATACCAGCCGACCAGGCACCGGCCATGCAGGCCGTCGTTGCCGCTCTGGTTGGACTGGCGGAACCGTGGCAGGCGGTGCAGGTGTGGGCCCGGCTGGGAAAAGATGTCCTGACCCTTGCGGAGGATGGTGCCTATACAATGATTGATGCGGTATCTTTGACCGTTGAGGCCGTCCATGCGGAGACCAAAGGCCGCAGGATTTTTACAGTCTCGGACTACCCGGCTTTTATCCTGACCGACCCCGCCGCCGTGGAGTTTTTCAATTACTTCACTACCTCTACCAATAACAACATAATCATATGACTACTAATAATCAATGCAATCATGCCGAGGCTATCGCCAGAGAAATGCACATGTACTATGCAGCCCAGGCACACAATGAGTCCAACACTCCAATCCCTCACTGGGCAGACCTGACGGAAAACGAACAACAAGGATGGATTGCCGTAGCAAATACTGCCCTCCCGATCATCGGTAAGCATGCGCTGGAAGATGTTCGGGCCTATCTCGGCCTCAAGGCTTCCGGCGCGTCCACTTGGTGGAAAAAGGTTCTGCTGGGCTTGGCCTACGCCGCTGTTGGTGCTCTTGGTTTTTCCCTGTTCCAGGGCTGCGGCCATTCCGTGGACGTGACGCCGAAAAAGACGGTGGTATGCAAGGACGGTTCCTGCCTGGTGCTGGAGCCGGGGCATATCTCCTATTCCCAGGCCCAGCCGGAAACGGACGTTCCGCCCGTCGTTCAATCCCTGAAAAAGTGAAGCCATGACCGGATCTGTTGTCAACGCGGGCCTGCTGGGGGCTAATGCCCTGTCCGTGATTGCGTCCGTCACGTCAGGCAACCCGTTTTTGGAGTACATCCAGAACGGGGCGAGCGTGGCCGCGGTCATGGGAATTTTTCTGTGGCGGGAAATGAAACGGGCGGAACGTTATGAGCGGCTCTATGATGACGAACGCAAAAAACGCATTGATGCGGAAAATAAGTGTTCCGGCTGTGAGTTCGTCCGCAAGGCGCATGAAGAATTTCTGGACAACAGGGACTAGTTCCAACTGTAAAGTTTTTCTTACCAGTTCCAACTATTTAACAATTAAATAATTATATGATTATCAAAGAATATCAGGAATTCAAACCCGTTCAGCGCGCCCTGGGGCTGAAGGCGGATGGGATGCCGGGGCCTAAAACGCTGGCCGCTGTAGCTCTGAAATTGCGCTGTCATGAAATATGGTCCGCGGTCCAGGCCGCCGTGAACGTGACGCCTGACGGTATCCCCGGCCCTGCCACGGCCCGCGGCATTGCCGCCGCCCTGGACATTGCCCTGCCCCGGTCCTGGCCTGACCAGGCAACCGTCCGGGCCGGTCTTTCCATTTTTGGGCGGCCAGGGGACGAAAACAACCTTGTTTCTATTGTCCCCCCTTATCCTTTATATTATGAGGGGCGGCCCGTGAAAACGATCCGCGTGCATCAGGCAATCGCCCAGGACGTTCAGGCGGCCCTGGCGGAAGTCCTGGCCGCGTATGGCCTGGACCGGATCCGCGCGCTTCACCTGGACCAGTATGGCGGATCCTACAATGACCGCAGCACGGCCGGAGGCAAAAGCAAGAGCATGCACGCCTGGGGGATTGCCCTGGACTTTGACCCGGTGCGGAACAGTTATTCCTGCAAAGCCCCCCATGCCGGGCTTTCCCGCCCGGAGTGTGAAGAGTGGTGGCGGATATGGGAAGCCCATGGGGCCGTTTCCCTAGGCCGTGAACGGAATTATGACTGGATGCACCTTCAATTCGCCCGGCTGTAAAACAGTAATCTTTTGAGCGTCAAAAAATTACAGATAAAAATATCTTGCGGAAAGTTCCGTTTTTCTGTATATTGGCCGTGCCGGGTTGGTCCCGGAACTAAGAAAGGAGGTGTAATATGTGATAATAGACTGGCATTCAATACAACGGCTGATTGAGCTTTTGATAGTTCTGTTCAGCTGACAAAAAAGGCCCCGGCTGTTCCAGCAGCCGGGGCCGATTGTTTAGAAGGTGAACATGTGATGTTCGGCAATCAATACGTCCTTACTATGCTCTTTTTGCCGGATTTGTCAAGCGTGCGGTTGTCATGCTGGCGCGGCTAATAAGGCCGCTTTTTTATCATCATCAGGATATTTGGAACGTATATTTTTTACTGCGCTTCTTTCCGCGGGAATCCCATTTGACGGTGCGGCCGTCATTTAGTTTGAATGTCTTCCCTCCATAGGTTGAATTAAGAAGGAAGGAAAAGCGTTTGTTGGATGCCTGGGTGAGTTTGTAACGGGGTATCTTGCTTTCATGCCCGGTTTCGTCCGTTTCCGTCACGTATTCCGTACGTGCGTCAATAAGAGATTCAAATGAGTTGCGTTCAATGCAGATTTCTATGATTTCGTCCCATTTGATTTCTCCGTATGTTTCACCGGGCTTCAGGCGTGCCGCCGCCGTTTGCACCAAGTCGCGCATGTCCTGAAGGTTTTGGTCTCCGCCTCCGTATATTTCATCAGGACGTTCCCCGAACGGATCGCCAATGCCAAGCAGGGAGACAATGCCCGCAATAATGGATGATGTGCGTTGAAACCCTGCTCTTGTTTTGTCCGGCATGGGCCGTTTTTGCTCTATCCAGTTGCGAACAAACGCATGCAGGCAGGCCAGAAGTTCCGCCCGGTTGCCGGAGTCCTGAATGGTTTCAAGGTCAATGACGCGCTGAACTGTCCGGTCCTGGGGATTGGATTCTGTCAAATTCAAGTCGCATATCAGCAGCCGGGAAGCAAGGTCTGTGTTCCACTCCAGGGAGTTTCCGGTGATGAAGACGGTGGCGCAGTTTTGCTTGGTAACAAGAGATTGCGTATGAAATGGGCGTATGTCTTGGGAGACGGAAGAAATGAAGGATTCTAAACAAGTAGATTGCAGCTTGCCGCGCAGGTTGTCAAAATAGACGTAGGGCGCGCGGGTGTTGAGGATGGTGTTCAAGACGCCCTGAAGCTTTTCGTCGTCATAATACCATGGATGTTTTGCGTTATTGTTGTACGTGATGCCGGTGGCAAGGTCTGCCAATAGTGATTTGCCGGATCTTTGAGAATTGGAGGTATAGACATAACCAAGTCGAGGTGAGGACAAGGGGAGCATGGCGGATGCGTACAGGGCGACGCAGGCGCAGGTATGGACCGCAAATGAGCGGGATGTGGCGGATGTGGCCCGTTCCTGGAGGTCAGAGGAAGACCAGTCCAGAAAGGGGAATTCTTTATGCCAGTTGCGCCAGATAAGCAAGGCTTGCTCCAACGGCATTTCCGTGTCGTAGTCCACGGCGGTTTTCAGGGTGTAGATCTTACTTACCGGATCATAGCCGCGTTGGTTGAGGTGGTAGGAGCCATTAGGGAGCATGGCCGGGGTGATTTGGTCGTGGATTTTGATCAATTCCGGGATGGCCGTGAGGAATTCCATGGATGAAAGGGTGAGCTTTGCTAGCGGTTCCTTCATGGGCTGGTAAACGAGCGTTGAATCATCTTTGGAGCGGAAAGCGCACGGGCAGATATATTTTTCCGCAGCGGAAATGAAATTGTTGGGGTTAAGGTACACGGTTTTGCCGTCGTCTGTGATATACACAGGAGAGCCGGCCAGATTATAAATAGGGGCATTGGCGCGTTGGAGGGCTATGGCGACGCGTTCGCACCATTGGGGGGTTGTCGTGCCATTTTTGGAGGGCATGGCAACTTTGATCCTTCCGTCCGGCGTAAGGTCGTCTCCGGCAGGGGCGGGGCCTGGTTGCTCCAGCCCGGCCAAAAATTGTTGAAGATCCGCGCCGGAGGCGTTGGTTAGCAAATTTTGTAATTTGAGAATAAGTTCTTGGGGGGAGGTCATTTTTTGGGAGGGAGTAAGGGAGTGAGAGATTGGAGGGCAGCATTGAGGCCGTAGGTGGTGCAGGCTGCGGCGGCTTGCTGGATCAAGGGCAACGGCCATTCATCCGGGCGGGCGACGATTTCCGCGGCGCGGGTTGTCCAGTCCTGTTCTACGTTGCGGAGCGGAGTGGCGTAGAGTAAGGGGCGCAGGGTAGGGCGCGGGTTGAAATACAAAAGTTCCTGAAGTTTTTCCTGGCCGTTTACGGTGCGATAGCAGCCGGGCAGCCGCGGCATGACAAGATGATTTGTGAGGGCCTGGATGTCCGCGCCAATGAGGGCTAAGGCGGGCTTTATCTGGTCCACATACCCGCGCCATTCTTCGTGTGTGGCCGCTTCCAGGCGGAAGAGTACATGCAGAGATCGGGACCCGGAGAAGGTGATGGAGACAATGGGGAGAGGAAGAGTAATGAGTGCCTGGAGCCATTGCTTTACGTCGTCCATTTGGTCTGATTCCAGCAAAGCATGACGCCAGGTGAGGACGCATTCTGAAGAGCGCCGGCTTTTTTTTCCGTCCCTGATGCGGTAAAATCCGTCCACGGGCTGCCCCAGGAAGATGATGCCGTCCGGCGCGGCCGTGGGAATGTGTTTGGCCTGGTCTGGCCAAAGGCACTGACCTTGCGTTTTCCGGTCGGCAAAAATGATTGTTTTTTCTCCGTGTGCCGTATCAAACAGGGCGCGTAAATACATATCCGGCGTAACTATGGCCGGATCTGTGGCGGAGATGTTGGCAAGGAAATAGCGGGATAATACTGGAGCCCCTTTTTCCGCCAGGGTGGCAATGACAGAGGAATCAAGCTGCGGGACTGGCGGCGGCCCTGTGGGGGCCTTGGGGGGCGGATTGTATTTGGCTTGCCCCTTGGCTATGCGTTTAGATGGAGGCAGGACGGCCGGTTCCGGTTTTTTGCGTCCCTGGGATTTGTCGGTGCCGTAGTTGCCCTTGGGGCGGCGCGCCGCATCTTCCAACTTGCGCCGGAGTTCTTTTTCATTCCACGGCGGTTCACACCGGGCGTTAAATGTTAGCAGGATAGGCCAGGCTTCATCCAAAGATAGATTATAGTCGTTTACAAGGATGCGGCATGCGCGGAACGTGGCAGCATGCCCGCCGGAGCCGGAAACGGCTGGTTCCAGGGTATCAATATGTTTTTGTGCGCGGGTGATGGCGTCCATGGTCAAAGGTCAAGATTGAGTTCCGGGTGTTTGCGTGTGCGGGGGGAGGGGGAGGCTTGCTTCTTTTTCCTGCGGTGTTTCTTTTGAGCTTTCCGGCTGGTCCAGGAAACTTGTGCGAGCTTGTGCAGGGCACTCTTGCCGTATTTGTCGATAAGAGCTTGCGCCTGGTCGGGGGTTAAGGAATCCAGGAAAGCGTTGCAGGCGTGCGCCCGCATGGATGATGCGCTGATTGTGTCGCTGGTCAGCAAAGCAAGATCGGAATGAGACAAGTTTTTTACTGATTCTGGACAGTATAGTTTGGCAAGTTTGTACACATTCCGGGTAACGCGCTGAGGATGGTAGCCGTTACGGAAGAGAATGGTGAAAATTCCGATAAGGATATGCAGGCGTGCATCCGCTATTTCTTCTTTTACCACATCAAGCTGATGATGATTCAAGCCGCATTCATAAAGTTGTTTTGAGAGTTCCGGAAAGATGGGAGCGGCATCAAAAGGCGCATTCCATTGCTCCTGTGTTTCTCCGTAGGCGTGCAGGAGGTGATCAAGCAGATCTCCGTAAACGTGTATAACAGAGGGGCTGGAACTCATAATGCACCCCCCTTCCAAGACAAGAATTGCTCCAAATGTGGAGCTAAAAACAAGATGTTTACTACACTTTTTACTACGCTAAATGCGTAAAATGTTGAAAGTAAACATGGAGGCGGGAGCGGGAATCGAACCCGCGAATAACGATTTTGCAGACCGTCGCCTTACCACTTGGCTACCCCGCCGCTGATGCTGTGCGCGGATACTAGGGAAAAGAACCGCGGGTGTCAATCTCGTTTTTGGAAAAGATGCTTTGTTTTTAAGTGAAGGACTCTCTGGAAACAGCCTTTTTCTTTGGCGGAACGGACAGAGAAGGAGAGAATGCTTGTTTTTTAAGGCATCATGATTGTGCGGCGGAATGCCGCCCGTGCCTGTTGTCAGATCTATATGGAGCAACTTTGTTCCAAAATGGCGTGAATCAGGATATAAAAATGCACCAGGAGTTTTTTTGCAAGTTCACGGCAGCACGTAAAATTAGAGGGGAGGTCGTTCCTCTTCGTTCCGAATGAGGGGGGACTACGTGTTAAACGTGTTGATGGGTTCAGGGAACGCCGCCAGAATACCGGAAGGCTGATGGTTCAGTCTTTCCAAAAAGTAAACAACAACAATAGCAATGAACAATTATATACCAATCAACAAGGCAGTTAATCCCGTCTGCATTTATCAAGGGAATGAGCCTCTTATCAGCAAGACGCTCGGAGTTGACGCGATGACGTTCAACTTTGACGGTTCGGCGTGTGAACACGCCACTTGCGCCGGAGCGCCGGAAATGTTCATCAAGGTCGAGGAAGACGGCCTGTACTATTTCGGCGTGGAAGCCGACGACACAGGCAGCCTGACGATTGCCGGTGAGCAAGCTATAAAAAAGGATGGGACACCACCCAACGGCAAGCTGAATATTGAAACCGATTCCAGGTACCTGAAAGCGGGCTATTACAAGGTGGCCCTGTCGTGGACCAACAACGCCTACACCCCCGTCAGCAACAATGCCATTGCATTCAACGTTACCATGGATACCAAACCTATTACGGAAGGGAAGTATGAAGGCAACTCGACGATGAAGCGCGAATTCTCGTCGTCCCCCAAAATCAAATTGTGGACGATTGAAAAGGAATCCACTATCACCTGTGAGCCATCCAAGGAAGTGGAACTGGAATTTGAGAAACCGGAACCCGTCTATTTGGAAGGGAATGGTGACTGCAATGTAAGTAGCTTGAGACCTAAGATTTGCGTAACGGTTTGCAAAGATGAATCGGAAAACGTATGGAGGTGTCGTGTTGTTTCCGTTTCTGCCGGAGCCAAGCTAACTATGTATGAAGGCATTTACGTGAATCCCTATGTTGATCCCCCTCTCAATGAAGAAGAAGCCACCGAAGCGGTCAACGAAATGAACGGTTATCAATCTCGTGCAGAAGTTGGAACATGGCACACGCCGCAGGCTTCCCTCGCCCACGAAGAACACCACCGCCGTCAATGGGAGGATGCCTACAAGTTCTACTGGAAGGACTCCAAAATACAGGAAATGCTTGAAAAGCAGACTATCTCCTGCGACAAAGAACCGAACATGGATGAAGCCGTGAAGTTCATGCAGGCTCTTGCCAATGAAATGGCATTGGACCTTTGGAAAGAAACGTCAGACTATGTACTGGCGTTGCCGGATGATGCCAATGACAGACCCTATTGCGCCGGACAGGAAGTCCTGAACGAGGCAACCGCCTATGTCATTCGTCTGGCCGACGCGATGGGGTGGAACAATGTGCCCAGGTTTATCACGAAACCTGGAACGATCGAGCCTCCCTGTTTCATGCCTCCGGTCAGCGAAGGTGAAACTCGCAGCATGGCTGTTGCGGAGGAACCGGCGCCCTTGATCCTCTCCATGGCGGATACTTCCCAATTCACGGAAGGCAAAATCACAGTCCGCTTCCGCAACGAAGGAAACGAGCCTGTCCGGATTCCGGACGAAATCAATGACGAAACAGCCGATTATTTCTTTCTGACGGTGTTGAGGACAGAACGGGAGGATTCCCGCATTCTGAACTCTGAATTGGGGAAAATGACTTTTCTGCGACCCTTGAACTACCGGGAACTTGCCCCCGGTCAGGAATACAGTGTCACGATTCCGGTGTGCCTGGATGAAGTCGATCTGGAAGGCTGGAAACAATGTTCTTGTGAACTCGAAACGCGCTACTATAATCAGCAGGGTAAGGATTGTTTCCTGGGGATGCTCCGGGCGACGGCCAAACTCGCGCTGTAATGAAAAAAATCTTCCGGTATTTAATACTTCTGGCAAGCCTGTCCCTCCATGCCGCGGCATGGGGGGACATGGCCGACAACGGAGTGGAATGCTCCGTGGTGATGGAAAAGACCCGGTTTGACGCAAGAGAGACGTTCCCTGACTTTAAACTGGTGTTCACGAACAAGGGCGAAAAGACCGTGCGCCTGTTTGATGACTTCTATCCCCTCAAAGATGACGGCCCTAATATCCATATCGAAATATGGGAAAAAGTGGGAGGGAAAAGATATGGGTACAGAGTGGGCAAAATAGAGAATCCAATAGCCTGTTATGTAGCCGGGTATAAAATCGAACGGGTAGCGGCTTTGATACGCTTCATTACGTTGAAGCCGGGAGAAAAGCATGAAGTCCCCATCAAGGAAGCTTACCTGTTGCTGACGTATTTTGACCGTCTTCGCAATGGTCAGAACTATGAGCTGGAAGTATGTTTCAGGGATGGATATGCGGAACCCGGTGTTCGGAGGGTGTATATAGGGAAGACTGAATTTCATACGTCGAGCCGGTCGCCCAAAGGAGTGGCTCGGTGAATGTTCAACGTGGATTCAATGAGAATGGTGAAAGTCTCTTTTCATCACGTCTGAGGTGTGTTGTTGCTTCTTTGAGGTTCCCGGTAGGGTTTGTCATCAGGTTACACGGCCAGTCACCTGTGCATCAGAGGAATGTTTCCCTACCAGCGGAAAATACCGGTATTCTCAAGTTTTGATCAAGGGGCAGGCAGGGTAGACTTTGATGTGGAATCATGGGATGGCAACAGGTCTGTGAGAAACTGTTGACCCCTTCCACTGTGCCTGAAGGATTTTTCCGGACAGTAAAAGGCTGCAGCTATTTGAGCCATGCCAGAAATTCATGGTTGCCGTCCGTTCCCGTGATGGGGGAGGGTTCGCACCCCATCCAGGAACGGTTCAGCTCCTCCGTGACGAAAGTGCGTATGGAGTCCACCGCCCGCTGGTGCAAAGCCGGATCCCGGACGATGCCGCCGGGGCCTATGTCTTCCGGCTGAAGTTCAAACTGGGGCTTGATGAGCACCAGGGCGTCTCCTTCTTTTTTCAGCAGGGGAAAGGCGGCTGGCAGGATTTTTTTCAGAGAGATGAAGGAGACGTCGGAAACGATCAGATCCACTTGTTCCCCTATATCCTCCGGAGTCATGTAGCGGGCGTTGAATTTTTCCTTCACAATGACGCGGGGGTCCTGACGCAGTTTCCAGACGAGCTGGTTGGTTCCTACGTCTATGGCATGCACTCTGGCGGCTCCGTGCTGGAGCAGGCAGTCCGTGAAGCCTCCTGTGGAAGCCCCAATGTCAAGGCAGACCTTGCCTTCCGCAGAAACGGGGAAGGCGTTCAGGGCTCCTTCCATTTTCAGGCCGCCGCGGCTGACATAGCGGGGACGGTTTCTGATGGCGATATCCGCGTCTTCATTAACCTTGAGACCGGGCTTGGTGGAGGGATGCCCCCCCACGCTTACTTCTCCGGCAATGATGAGCCGCTGGGCCAGCTCCCGGGATTCTACGAGATTGCGGGAAACCAGAAGGATATCGAGTCGTTGCTTGCTCATGATTCGGAAAAAGGTGTGAACGCAGGTATTTCATGAAACCGCATGAAGAATCAAGAAAAACCGAGCGCAGAGAGGCATTCGGGCGTAAAAATGCGGCATTCCTCGTACTGGAACATTTTACGATTGATTCAAGGCCGGTTTATAGGAGACTCTGCGGCGGATGGAACACCGCTACAGGCAATTGATGCGCAAAGTCAGGCTTTACCTGCTGACGGAGGTGCGCAAAAAATCGTGGGCAAGCAAGTTCCTTTCCGCCAGTGTTTTTGATTCTGTTTACTGGTCGTGGAACAGGCAGTCCGTAGCGACGGGCGCCGGCTGGGGGGCCGCGGCGGCGATTGCCCCGCTGCCCATGCAGAGCCTGTGGGGCGTGTTTGCCTGCCTGTGGCGCAAGGGGAATATCCCCGTAGCCATTCTGATGGCGTGGCTTTCCCCTCCCGGCTTCACCTTTTTTGCCATTCCGGGCCAGTGGTGGCTGGGGTGGTTCCTTTTTTCCAGCGTGGGGATTCCCACCTCCGGGGCAAACTGGCAGATGCTGAAAACGGGGGTGCAGCAGTGGTCCTGGGCTCCGTTTGACGGGTTGAGCATCGGCATGGTAAGCCTGGAGTTCCTGACGGGCTGGATTGTTTCCAGCGTAGTGCTGGGTTTCCTGTGCTACGGGCTGGTGCAGCTTGCATGGGGAGCGGGCCACTTCCTGCGCAGTAGGAAAAATCCGGGCAAGCCTTCTTCCGGAAAAGGTTTTGGTAAATAAAGCCGCCCCCTGTCATGTGTTGCAGGAGGAAGCAAGCGTCTGCATGGGATAGATATATATTTTATGGACTTCTGGAATTTGAAAGTATCATTTTATTATTGACGTTTATGGTGAAAATATTATTTTTGGGAAACTTTCCTGAGTATGATGTCTCCCTCTATTGATGCCCTGTTCAAGAAATATTTACACTGCCTGATCTTTCTTTGGTTTGGCGGGGGCACGCTATTGGGCTGTTTTTGTTCCCAGGCTGAAGAACCGTTGCCTGATGGGGACACGGGAGCGCTCTCCATTGAATCGAAAACTGCCCTTTATTCCGCTGATTGTTATATCACGGGAGAAGAAAATGAAGACGATAAAAAGAGAAGTTCCATAGGCATAGGAGAATCCTTCACTCTTACGTTGACGGGAAAACCTATGGGAGATATTAAAAAACTGACGTGGGCGTTTGTTTCAGGGAAGGAGCTGGTGGAAGAAATTGGAGAAGATAAACTTAAAGGAACGGCAAAAATTACATTGTCGGTCAGAAAAGATTTGACGCCCGATCAGCTTAAGAACCAGTCCAGCATCACATTGAAAGTCACAACGAGCGAAGGCCGTACAGTGACCATGCAAGATTCGATGGTCGTATTTTTCCCCACCGGAATGACCGCCACACATAGGGGAGTCGGCACACCAGAGGTAGGTTGCAATAACCGGGGAGCTACACAACCTTCAGCCCAACTGGTTGTTACATTGCAGCCTACGAACGTCTCCTTTAAAAATATTAAAATCATTGAACGGGATTTGGGCTCCGATCCCAACAACCCTCGAAGAACTCTGGATCCTGGCCATACAGGTCACGGAGTTGATAATGCAATAGAGGTTAACAACGCAAATCGATTTGCAGACCATCTTAAAGGAACAGTTGCCCATCAGGATATTCAGGGGAAAATACATATTTTGCCACAGGAGTGGAAATGGAAATGCTCCTGGCGCGTCCATAAGGGCAGGGGCGGACCAATAGCAATTTCCGGAAACGACGATGTGGGGCAAATAGGGGAAATGGTCGAACAACGTTTTAAATTTTATTATAACCTCAATCCACAAACGGGAAGAATAAGTGCCGTTTGTGGAGAAGTATCAAAATTCGGATGTACGGCTATGGCTTATTCGGATGGTACCGGGAATCATTACAACTATTTGGGACCTAAAGAAACGGATTAACGGAATTAGATTATGAGAATGCAGTGTTGTCTTCTTTCCCTGTTCATGGGAATCGTGGTTTCTTCACATGGGTCAGATTTTCCAGTTCCCTTGGAGAAACCCAGTAGTATCAAATCCTTAAGGGATGTTCCGGAAGATATCAAGGCCTTGAATATCTTGCTCAAGGAAAACAAGCTCGAAGAATTTTACAAAAAATCTAGGGAATGGTATCTCAAAAGTTATCCTCATTCAGAAGATATAGCATCTGTACAGAAGTTTTTCTGGCTTGCCTACTATGTTTCCTCCGCGCCTCTTTTTCCTTTTGAGGATGATGATTGCAGAACAACGGCTTCCTTTAACGACAATATAGATTTACGGCTTTTGGGAGATGTTTTTGATTTTTCTCTCACAATAGCCCGGAATAATCTGGATTCATTCACTGTCCATCAGCCCCTGAAAAGGAAGGAATTGGCGCATCTTTTCAGTCTTTATGCAGCCCGCATGTTGCACAGGGTACGTAACGCCTATGTTAATGATCTGCCGGAACGGGAAAAGGCCGCCCGGCAGAACTATCAAAAAGCGGTTGCCGAACGCATGGAAAAAGCAACTACGCTGGAGGAAAAACTTGATCCGTTTGGAGCGGAGACCGGAAGGATGGCGAGGAATTTGGATAACAAAATAGTGGCCAACGACGGAAGGAACATGGAGATTAAAAATACCGTTGAGAGGATGGAAGAAGATTTCGTGCCTACTCTTGTCCGGTTGTTCCCTGGAAAAAAGGGGGAAGTAATTAAGTACATCCGCATGGCAGGCTATCAGGAAGGGGAAATTAATGATCTTGTGGACCGTACGGTGGGACGGGATTCCAGCACGGAATTCCTGTACAAGGGACGCAGTAAAAAGGATACCAGATAAAACCTTGTTAATTTTCCTTTTTGATGATCCTAAGCCATTCGTGATTGTAGCTGGAAGCTGAAAATACGGGAGATCCCAGTGGTTTTCTTCATTAAGCCGGAACATTTTTCCGATCGTCAGACGGCCACTTCCATCAGCAGAACGGTCGAATTCTGGAGGGCCTCCATGGTGATGGAGTCCGTATCCGTGATGCCGGCTCCGTCCCGGCGGTGCAGCACCGTGTCTCCGATCTTGATTTCTCCGTCTATCACGAAGACGTACACCCCCGTGTTCTGGCACTTGAATTTGTATTCGCGCTCCACGCCGCGGTTCAGCTCCGCCCAGGAGAACCAGGCCTGCTGCATGATGGAGATGTCCGTTTCCGGAGCCAGGAAGGTGGAAATCTCATTGTGTTTCAGCAGGGGAGCAATGTTGTAATCCCGGTACCTGGGAGGAGCGTTGACTCTGTCCGGAATAATCCATATTTGCAGGAATTCCAGGGGCTCCGTGGAGCTGCCGTTAAATTCGCTGTGCTGGATGCCCGTTCCGGCGCTCATCACCTGGATTTCTCCGCGCGTGATGGTATGGCTGTTGTTCAGGCTGTCCCCGTGGCGGAGTTCTCCTTTCAGGGGGATGGAAACCACTTCCATATTTTTGTGCGGATGGGTGCCGAATCCTTCTTCCGGGAGAACCTTGTCGTCGTTGAGCACGCGCAGAGCTCCGAATTGCATGCGTTCCGGGTTGAAATAATTGGCGAAGCTGAATGTGTGGTATGTATCCAGCCATCCGTGGTTGGCATGTCCACGGGAGGATGCACGGTGAATGGTAATGTTCATAATTGATAGGGGGAGTGGGAGCGGTTTTCCGCCTGCAGAATGTTTGACCGGCTGCAACTCGGGGTTGTTCAAGGCGAGTGACATTATTTCCAGAACCGTAAAACAAATCGGCAACACAAATTGGTGGTGCAATGTCTCTTCTTTTAGGGTAGCGTGTTGCAGTACCCGTGCAAAGAAGACAAGGCTTATGGCTCAGCGGACATTTATGAGATGGATCAAGGGACTGATTCCCACGGTGATTATTTTGCTGGGGGCGTTGCTGCTGGGCTGCATATGCTACATCTCCATCTGGGGGGTGCCATCCTTCGTTGTGCAGCGGGTGGAGAAGGCTCTTCTGGAAAAGGGCATTCCCTCCCATATAGAGACGCTGAAAGTTACTTTGTGGCCCCGTGCCGTCGTGACACTGAAAAATGTGGAATTGCTGGATCCGGAGGCCATGCCGGAAATTCGCCGGCCCATAGTTCTGCTGCATGAGGCGGATGTGGCGCTGAATTGGAAAAAACTGATAGAAGGACAAGTAGTGCCGGAGCGGGTGAATGTGAAGGGGATGAACGTCACTCTGCCCGTAGATGCGGGGAATCTGGAAAAAGTTTTTTCCGTAACGGGGGTGAACGCGGAATTGAATCTGGGGCGGCCCGGCATGGTGGACATCGTCAAGGCAGATGCCGTTGTGCAGGGCATCCGGGTGACGGCCCAGGGGGCATTTCCCATTGGTCAGGATGATTCCGGAGACTTTACGCTGACGGCTCAGGACATGGCCGCCGTCAGAGAGCAGTTGAATCAGGTCCTGAATTACATGGACCGGGTGAAGTGGCCTGATGCATCTCCTCCCCGCCTGATTGTCAATTTAAGCGACGATCCGAAAGGCGGCGTGCGCATAGGCATGGATTTGCAGGCGCCTTTTCTCAGGTACGGAAAAATCATGGTCAGGGATTTCCTGTTCAATGGGGATTACGCAGATTCCGTTATCATGGCCAAACGCTTTACCATGCGGGATGCGGAAACGGCCGGTTTCGTCAGCCTTTCCCTTCAGGCCGATTTGAAAAAGCGCACGCTGATCTGGGATGTCCGCAGTACGGCTCCGCTGGTCTCCTGGGCGGTGGCTATTGTTGATGAAGCTCTGGTGCCGAAGGAAATGAAGTTTCTGAGCGAGCCGCATGTACAGCTATCCGGTCGTGCGGTTTTTTCGGAAAATTGGGAGGGCGTGGAACATTTGAATGCTTTAGGTTCCGGGTCCATGGGTGCATTTTCCGTGCTTGGGGAAAAATTCCAGAGGGCCTCCTGCGATTTCAGTTATGAAAACGGTAATTTTTATGTAACTGATCTGGATATAAGGCATCCCGGAGGCAGCTTTTCCGGCAAGGTAATGGGAGTGGACGGAGAGATTAAGATAGACGTTCACAGCACGCTGCCAATGAAGGCGATGTTGGGGATGGCCCGTTCCATTGCCCCGGAGGATGCGAAGCTGCCGCCAGCGCTGGAAATCAGGGGAGACCCGGAATTGAAGGTGTACGGTTCCGTGGATATGGGAAAGGGTTGGAAAGGGCCGTTCCAGGTGGACCGCCTCCAGATTGAGGCTTCCGTGACGGATGTCTTTTACCAGGGAGTGGAATTCGTTTCCGCTGCGGCCAGGGCGGAATTGATTGGCCGTTCCGTTAATGTCACCCAATTGGATTTGGTGCGGGATGACGGCCGGGTGAAGCTGGAAGGAAGCTATCTGGGCACCGACCTTGTTTTTACGCTGGAATCTAATCTGAAACCTGAACTGCTGGAGACTCTGGCTGGAAATTGGTTTTCTGTCCCTGAACATTTGCAGCTTCCGGAAAAAGCGGTTTTATGGGTACACGGCAGGCTGGATATTCCGGAGGGCAAGCCTGTGGAGCCGACTCTGGTCCGAGCACGCATCCATGCGGAGAATCTTGCCTGGAACAAGGTTCCTGTCAAAATGGCGAATGTGGAAGCGGAATACCGTCCCAACCAGCTTTTTGTGCAAAACTGCCGGGTGGAAATGGAAAAGGGTGTCTTTGAATTGTTCGCCAACGGTTTTCTGGACGGTCAGATGTTTGTGATGGGGCAGTCCACAGTTCCGCTGCAAACGATAGACCAATTGTTGAGCATGGAGGATGACGACTTTTTCATGAACCGCTTTGTCTTCCGCAAGGATTCCGGCCTAGAGTTTTCCTTCCAGGGAACGTTGGGTTTGTACAATCTGGAAAAGGCTTACGACTTGCAGGCTACTATTTCTGCAACCAACACGCGCTACAGGGGGGTGGACTTGAAGTCCGCCCGGGCGGATGCCCATCTGGTGACAGACCAACTGGTGCTGACCAATGTGACGACTGTGGTTTCCAACGGAAATTACCTGTCTTCCGCCGGATTGTCCGGAGGTCCTTCGGAATGCACGCTCAAGGCCAAGAGCATAGATTTCCGTTTTGTGCAGGATACGGTGGAAGTGCTTGGCCTGGAAGGACAGGCCTATCCCGGCTATACCCTGCGGATGTTTTCTGATAGTGCCGCCAGGGTTTTGAAGGAGTTTGTCTTTACCCGGCCCGTAACGCTTTCCGGCGGTGGCATGTTTCCGATGGGGGATGACATGAAGCTGATGAAGGGGCGCATCCGCTTTGACGCTTCCGCCGGGCGCGTGCGCTATCCCCTGCTGGGAACCACGCTGGATCTCGGAAGGACAAAGGGGGAAGTGTTGATTTCCCCGCAATGGGTGGTTGTGGACAAGATGATGGGAACCATCTGGGACGGAACCTTCACGGGCCGCGTTCTGGCGCAGATTGACGATGGGGATGCCCTGAACGGTTCTTTTGTCCTCCAGGACATGAATTTGACGTCTATCGGGAAATCCTATGACAAAAAAATGGAGAAAGCCACTGTGCACGGAGCCATTGAGTTTTCATCCAAGGGCGGCAATATGAATTCTATTCAGGCGAAGGGGGAGGCTGCCCTGGTGCATGGCGACCTGGTGGAAATTCCCCTGTTCGGATTTTTGGGGGAAGCCCTCTCTAATTACATTCCTGGACTGGGGCATCTGATTAATTACAAGATATCCAGGGCCGATTGCGATTTTTCCATTGAGAAGGGTTATGTGCGCACCAGTAATTTCGTGGCCCAGGGAAGCAACATGTCTCTGGAGGGGGGAGGCTGGATACGCCTTTCCGATTTGCAGGTCAATTCAGATTTCAAGCTGGGGCTTCGCGGTTTGCCGGGGTTTATTACTTCCCCGGTTTTCCTGTTGGCCGGAGGGCTGTTTCAAGTGCGGGGAACGGGGCCTTTGAGCAATGTTTCCTGGAATTTCGCTCCGTTTTCCGGGGGGAAAGCTCCTGTTCCCCCTGCGTCGGTTTCCACGCGGAAGAGGTAGAGCATGGCAAAAGGAGCATGAAAAGAGACGCTTTGTCCTTCGTCAAACGAAGGCCTTTCCTGCCTCCCGGCATGACTCAGGAGAGCCATGCGGATGCAGCTTACGCCGCAGGAACGCCCTCGGAACCCCGGCACTCTGCCTCACGGACCGGAACCCGGAGCTGGTAGGAATATCTCCGGGGCACTCAGGTCCAGAATTGTCCGGGCTTCCTGGTCTGACTGACTGCCCTCCACCTCCATTTGAGCGCATGCGGCGCCGGCAGGACATCATCATCGTTCCGATGAGCCACAAATAATCAGAGGGGGCGCCTTCCGCGGCCTGCGCGGAAAACGCCCCCTCCTTACTTCCTTGATGACTTCAGGTTGTTACTGAAGAAATATTCTAGAAACTCCTGGACACCCCTGCGTTCACGCGGTGGTAGCAGGAGCTTCCCCTCACTTCCAGCCCGTAGCCCCCGTACACGCTCCAGCGCTCATTGCACTGCAGGAACGTGTTGTACTCCGCGCGCAGGCCGTGCCGTTCCGGGCTCACCGCCCTTCCTCTCCAGCCCATGTCGCTGTACGGGCTGTACACCGTTGCTTCCGGCACGTCCCTCAGCACGTCCCCCACATAGGACACGCGCAGCGACTGCGCCCACGGCCTCCCCTTCCATTCGTCCGTCCTGCCTATTTCCAGGCCCACGGGAATGGACAGGTGCTTCAGCGCCGCCCCTCCGAAGTCACGGCCATACCCTCCCTGTTCCCGGAAGGCGTCCTGCCGGCCATACGTGAATTCCATCCTCACGAACGGCGTCAGCCTCCACCCTCTCGCACAGCCCGCCGTCCGGGACACTTCCGCCTGCGCCAGCCACGTCTCGTTGTTCCATTTGCCCGTGGAGGCCGGCGCCCCGCTCAGGCGGCTGGTCATGTTGTTGCGCGTTTCCGCCCACGTGAGGCTTCCCTTGAAGATCCAGTACGCCCTATTGCTTTCTTCCATCAGGCGTCCCCAGTACAGGGAGCCCATCCGGGTGTCCTGCGTGTTGCGCCCCTGGAAATCCCGGCTTCTGGCATGGCCGCAGAGCTGCCCGAAGGCGATCCCCCAGATGCCCTCGTCCTCCCCTCCCATGCCGCTGTCCGCCCCCACGGAGTAGCCGCCTCCGTTGTAGTCGTAGCCGTCCACGCCTCCCCGGCTGCGCTGCCGGGCGAAGTCGCCCAGCCCCATGCCCCACAGGTTGCGGGCATGCCTGTCGGTCAGGCGCGGCACGCTCAGACGGGAGAGGACATTGCCGCCCAGGGCCGCCGCGTTGGACGCCGAGCTCCAGAGGGAGTTGACGGCCAGTTCCCCGGCCAGTTCCGGGTCAACGCGGCTGATGGGGGTTCCGTCCGCCTTCCAGACCAGCTGGAGCTGTTCGGCGTAGCCGTCTCCGTCGGCGTCCGTCCACCGGTGGCTCCAGGTTCCCGTGTAGGCGTAGGGGTCATCCACCCGGGCCGTTCCGGTGGCCTGGGAGACGGCCCCGTCAAAGTCCTCCTCATGGATGTGCTGCACATCCGTCAGCACGTGGAAGACGCGGTCCTGCTTCCAGGAGCGGTCCGCGTAGAACCAGGGAGCGTTGGCTTCCGTGTCCGCCACGCCGATGTATCCCCCGGCCGTGAAGGTTTCCAGAGCGGAGAGCATCAGGCCCGGGCCGAAGGCCGGCCCGGCCTGGAGCTGGTAGCGCATATCGAAGGTGAAGCCGTGGGAGAGGTCGGCGTTGTGGGTGTTGATGAAGGCGCTCTCCCCGGGGCGCAGGACGGCGCCAGGGCCGGAGAGGGTGAAGCTGGAGGCGTTGGCCGTGCTTCCTCCGGTGATTTCCAGCACACCCTTTTCCACCGTCAGGGAGGAGTTGTATCGTTTATCCATTATTTCCTCAGGATTCCTGCCGAAGACAACATCGTGTTCCAGCAGGAGGACGCCGCCATAGAGGGTGGTATCCGCGCAGAAGTTGTTGTACCGGCTGGCGGCAAGATGCGTATCTTCTCCCTGGTAGAGTTCGCCGCTGAAGACGATCCCCTCTTCCGCGGCAAGCGTCAGATTGGGCGTATAAAGTGAAGAAAACAAAGAACCGTTCATGTCAATGGCATTCGCAATGCCGTTTTCCACCACGGGGAAGCCATCGTCGGACTGGCCGATGACGACGCCCCCAACCATGTTGCCGCTGAAAAGCACGTCCTTCGTCAGAGCGAGCAGGTCGCATTTCCCTCCCATCGTGATGGCTCCCCCGGAAGTCTTGGCATAATTGTTGATAAACGTAGCTCCATCGCTGAAAGAAATATCCCCATCGCTGTAAATCACACCGCCATAAGCATCAGCACTTCCGGAGTAAACAAAATTTTTGATGAAACTGGGGTTGGGCCCTATGGTGAAAGTACCACGATTGTTGCTGTGATAAATACCCCGCCCCTGGCGTTCCCTGAATTACTGGAAGCATAGTTGCCGGTAAACACGGCTCCAGCTCCAACGCTGATAGGGTATATTAAGTTACAAATAGCCCCGCCATAAATATACCCCGAAGTATTGGAGTCGAATACTACCCCGTACTCAGAAGAAATTGACGTTAATTTGGTTGATATAAAGAAAACTCCTGTGTTCGCATTACACAGGATGATGGAATTCAGTTCCAATTTTTCTCCTGTGGGAAATTGGGAATAATCATATAAACCTGACGAACTCAGCCCGGCCAGGTCAATGGTGCGGGACACCTCCGGATCATTGGAACGGAAATGGACAGCTACCTTCAGGGCTGAGGTCAGAGAAGAATCATCATTGCACAGGATAACGGTATCCCCGGAAGACAGCGCCCCGGAAGAGGACAATTCCTGAAGCGTGCGGTACACGTTCCCGGACGGGTCGGTTGCCTGGGAGGCGTCCACCACGAACTCCGCCCCGGAAGCGGCGCTCGCCATCGTTACGGAACACAGAAGCGCCCCCAGCAGAAAACGGCGCAACGGCCATGGAAGAGTAAGTCTCATATCTTTTAATAAGAATTGTTAATATTGGGAAGGCCGCTAAGTAACGGATTTCGAATCCGCTGTTTAAATGGCGCGTTGACAGAGAAAGTTTTAGAAAATATCCCGCTTATTCCAAAATAGTTCCTGCCGGAAACGGCAGGCGCGCGTCATTCCCCCGAAGAACAGCGGCAGCCAGTAGCCGGAGAGCCATGAAAAAGAAATACAATTATTTTATCATCAATATATTTTCGTTCATGTAAATCATACGGTTTCCATGGCGGCATGAAAAAATATATTTCCTACTAAAATAATAGGATTGACAGCGGATTCGAAATGCGATTATCAACATCCCGTTTTTTACAAGTCAGGAAACCCCTGCATAGTTATGTGGAACCGTTTATTCCCTTAGTTATTTTTTCTCTCTATGAGGGGATATTATATTTCAATTTTGTTTCCGGGCTGCAGGGGGGTATGTTCTCATTTGGGAAATATACGGATAATTTTTTTTGAAAATCTGTATTTTCCTTTTTCCGGGGATCATGGGAATCAATGGATTCGGAAATAAGGAGGCCATTCTGTAAAGCAGATAGCAGGAGAGACGGGCAAAACAGTCCATGGGAAAGGAAGGGAGCCCGATTTGGTCCGTGTGTGAACCCTATGAAAGAAAGGAGCAGAGAGGAAGCCGCAAAAAAGGGCGCCCGGCATGCGACGGCGCCCCAATGAAGAACGGTGAATTCCGTTATTTTCCGGATTTTCCCAGTTTGTACCCGGCGTAGGTTTCCGTGTTGTACAGGGGCTGGTTGTCCGGCACGGCGTAACCGATGGATTTGCGAATGGCAAGGAAGTCCGCCACGCCTTCCGGCCCCACCTGGTTCAGAGGTGCTTTGTGCAGGCCGGCCATCAGCACCATGCGGCAGTAGGCATCCGCATTTTCCATGAACCATTCCGCTTCTTCCACGTCACGTGCTCCGGTAATGACTCCGTGGTTTTCCATGAAAACGACGGTGGATTGTCTGGCTGCTTCCGCCACGGCCCGGGCCGTTTCCAGAGAGCCGGGCGTTCCGTAAGGGGCCAGCGGGATGTGCCCCAGGAAGATATCCGCTTCCGGATTGATGCCGGAGGGGGGAACCTGCCCGGCAAACAGGAAGGCATTGCAGTGCGGGGGATGGGCATGGATGCAGGCATTAACGCCCACGGATTTCATCATGGCAATGTGCGTTTTCACCTCGCTGGTGGAGGGGCGGATGCCCGCTTTCTGGCGCGCGTCCATGTCCACCATGCAGATGTCTTCCACAGTCATGAAGCCTTTGGAACACAGGGTGGGGGAGCAGAGCAGCAGGTTCTGAGCCACGCGCACGGAGATGTTGCCCCCGTTGCCGTCCACATATTCCCGGTTCCACAGGCGGCGCCCTATGTCGCACATGCGTTCCTTGATGACCAGAATTTCCGGGGAATGGAAGAATTCGTTCACTTCCTCCCGCGTGACGGGGTTGTATTTTTCCCATGGGAACACTTTGTCCGGCAGGGGAGGGGAGATTGACCAGTCTTCTGACATATTTAGTAGCGTGTTATTGGTTGAACTTTTCGTAGGCGGCTTCCTGGGAACCCGGCATATATGTCCGGTAGGTGATGCCGAAGGCGGCCCGGGCCTGCTCCGGCGTAGAGTACACCCCGGCGCCCGCAAAGGCAAACATGGATGCGCCCAATACCGTACTTTCTGACACTTCAGAGACTTTGACGGGAATACGGAGAATGTCCGCCCTCATCTGGGTCCAAACTCTGTTTCTGGCGCCTCCGCCCACTAGGATGAGGAATTCGCTTTTGAAGCCGCCCACGGATTCCAAACGGCGCAGGCGGGATTTCAGCCGCCAGGTGAGAGCCTCCATGGCGGCGCGGTAGATATGGCCGCGTGTTCTTCCCAGCACCAGTCCGTTGATGGAGCCTTTCCGGTCTCCGGAGGCCAGGAAGTCCGGAACCATTGTCACGCCGTCGCAGCCGGGTGGGACGGCGGCCGCTTCCGCATCCATGGTGTCATAGGATTCCCCGTGAAAGCAGGCTGCTTTCACCCATTCGATAATGCCGGAGCCCAGCCATTGGAGCCCGGGGTTAAGAAGGCCGGATTCCGCGTCGAATTCCGCCGTGGCGCCGTCCTCATAATCTTCCCGGGCCAGCCTGGCCTGTGCGGAGCGCGCCATCAGGATTTCCCATGTTCCGGAGGAAAGGACGGGCTGGTTCTTGTCTGCTCCGGAACCGAAAATGGCGAACTGGGTGTCGTGCCCGGCGGAGATAACGGGAATGCCCGCCAGGGCCGGGAGATTCATCGCGTCTGCCGCTTCCGGCGTAAGGAGGCCAATGGTTTCCCCTGCATCCACGATGGGGGGGAAGAGGCCGCGGCTCAAACCGAGGCAGTTCAAAATGAATTCGGAAAAATCTCCCGTTTCCAGATCCGTGAGCTGGGAGGTCCCTGCCATGGTCCGGTCTGTCGCCATGATGCCGGTGAGCTTGTAGGCCAGCAGGTTGGAGATGAAGAGCCACGCATGGGCTTTTTCCAGAAGTTCCGGGTGGTTTTCCCTGAGCCAGACGAGTTTGTAAATGGTGTTGAAAGCAAAGGCCCCCACGCCGGAGATACGGTTAAGTTCCTCCTGGGAGATATATTTGCCGATGTTTTTCATGACCTCCGCCGTGCGGGGGCATTTCCAGGATATGACAGGATAGAGCAGGTTGCCGGCGTCATCCACCAGCGTGCCGTCCACGCCGAAGGTGGTAATCGTGACGGCCGTCACCTGTTCCGCATTTAGCCCTTCCAGGGCCTTCACGGCACATTCGGAGAGCTGTCTGAAAATCCGGTCGGCGTCCCAGACGTGAAATTCCGGATTTTCCTCACCGGGCAGCGTGGCGTTCGGCTGTGAGGCCTTCCCCACAATGGCGCCTTGTTTATCCACAACCATGGCGCGCACATTAGTCGCGCCGCAGTCCAAGCAGAGGGAGTACATGAGTTAAGATTTAATAGTGAAAAGTTAATAGGAATCCGGCTGAGCTTGTTGAGTTGGTTTGTTAATAGAAATGAGCATTTTAGGGATTTCTGTGCTGTCCTGGTTGACAGAGGAAGATTCCGTTTCCGTCAGGCTTCCCGTGGCGCGCAGCAGTTTAGGCCGTGCATGCGTCCCGGAATATTCCTTCAGGGCGATGTGGGGGTTGGAAAAGAAGTCCCTTCTGCGGCTCCCGTAAACAGCTTCGGATAAATTGGCGGCAATGCCCGCACCGGAACGTAGGAGCTGGCTGAGCAATTCCCGCTCGACGTCCTGCTTTTTCAAGTGCCTTCATCATTGAATAATGCGGACCGCGAAAGAAAAGCTTTTCGCGGAAACGGGGCTTTCTGCCATGTTTTATCCGAAGCTGTTTACTATTACCTATTAACTGTTGCCTTTCGTTTTCAGTATTTTCCGTATAATGGCCCGTAGTTGGCGCAGGCCCGGAAATCAGCTCCTTCCGGATCCGCCGTACCGTGGAGACCCCAGGCAGAGGGGCGGTAGATTTGGTCATCCGGAATGTTATGGGCGTATACGGGAATGCGCAGCATGGAGGCCAGCGTAAGGATGTCTGCGCCGATGTGGCCGTAAGTAAAGGCTCCGTGGTTGGCTCCCATGTTGGCCATGACGCTGTACACGTCCGTAAAGGCTCCCTTGCCGGTCAGGCGCGGGGCGAACCAGGTGGTCGGCCAGCCCGGGTCAGTACGTTCGTCCAGGGTCTTGTGCACCTCGGCAGGCAGATCAACAGACCAGCCTTCCGCCACGATGAGGACGGGGCCGAGTCCCTTGACGATGTTCAGGCGCATCATGGTGACGGGAGCGCCGCCCCTGGTGACGTAGTGGACGGAGTAGCCGCCGCCGCGGAAGTATTCCCGGTTGGCCGGGCACCAGACGGCTTGTTCCATCATGGTTTTCGCATCGTCCGGGGTGACGTCCCAGTGTTTTTTCATGACGGGCTGTCCGTCCTTGCCCGTGCAGGCCATGCAGCCGTCCAGGGCGGCGGAGCCGGAATTGATGAGGTGGATGATGCCGTCCTTGGCATGGCCTTCCAGCGTATAACCCGTGACGCGCTTTACGGCTTCCGGGCTCCAGTAGGTGCGAACGTCCGCGAAGACATTGGCCTGTCCGGTCAGCAGATAGCCGAAGAGGAGGCAGGCGCCGTTGAGAGAGTCATTTTCCGTGGCGAAGGGAAGCGGGGCGCGTGGGCCGTTCCAGTCAAAGGTGGAGTTAAGCAGGGTTTCCGCGATGTCTCCGTTCGGGTAGAAGTCCGTCCAGTGGCGCTGGCCCTGGAAGCCGCCGGCAATGGCCTGGTAACCCAGGGATTCTTCTTCGCGGTCGATTTTCTTGAGCTTGGGATTGCCCTGCATCATGTCGCGGAAGATCATGGCCATCAGCACGCTTTCCTTGAAGGTTTTGCGGCGTCCGGCTTCATCCAGCTTCAGGTCCGGACGGTTTTTGTCCTCGGCGAATTTAAAGACGGAATCCGCCCATTGCATGGCGAGGTCGAATTCCGCTTCGTCATAAATTTTCTGGTCCATGCGGCGGCGCACTTCCGTCATGTCCACGGCCTGTACGCGGATGCCCAGGTAATTTTCCCAGAAAGACTGGTCCACAATGGAACCGGCAATGCCCATGGAGCAGCCGCCGATGGAAAGATAGCCTTTTCCGCGGAGGGTGGCTACGGCGAGGCCGGCGCGGCAGAAGCGCAGGATTTTTTCAGCTACGTCTTCCGGGATGGAAGTATCCGTGGCGTCCTGCACGTCTTTTCCGTAAATGGAGAAAGCCGGGAATCCTTTCTGGTTCAGGCCGGCCAGCGCAGCGGCCAGATACACGGCACCGGGGCGTTCCGTGCCGTTGAAGCCCCAGATGGCCTTGGGAGTGAACGGATCCATGTCAAATGTTTCACTGCCGTAGCACCAGCAGGGCGTAACGGCCAGGGAGACGCCGACGTTGTTGGCCTTGAATTTGTCCGCGCAGGCGGCGGCTTCCGCCGGGCCGCCGATGCAGGTGTCCGCAATCACGCATTTGACGGGTTCTCCGGAGGCGTGGCGGATGTTGGCCTCAATAAGGGCGGCGGCCGCCTTGGCCATGTTCATGGTTTGATCTTCCAGGGATTCCCGGACGCCGAGGCGGCGACCGTCAATCGTGGGGCGGATACCGATGGTTGGTAATGCTGTTTTCATATCTTGCGTAGGTGATGTGAAGCTGGTTCATGCCTGGGCAGGCTTTTCTTCCTCTTCCTTTTTCAGATGAGTGTTGCGGAAGAAGAAGCCGTAAATTAATACCACGGCAAAGCAGATGATGGGAATAAAGAAGGATGACCGCACCGCTTTTTCCACGAAGTTTTCCTGGGCCGTCTGGAATTGCTTCATGTCCAGGGGCAGGGCGATGAGGTTGTCCAGCACTTCCGCCTGGTTTCCGGATAACGTGGAGAGCGCCGGAATCAGGGAGAATTGCTGAATTTGCTGTTCTCTTCCGGCAGGAGCGGGGAGGCGTTCCAGATTGGCTTTGAAAACGGCCAGTTCCCTAGGCTTGAGGGAGGAGCAGCCGGGCAGGGATTTGGCCGCCTGCTCAAAAGCGTCCCCTTCCAAGGAGGGGAGGGTAAAGAAGGTTTCCAGGTTTTTCTGGAATTTGCCGGCGGCCCTAGCTTGTTCTTCTCCGTCCGCAGGGCTGGCTTCTGACATCCTGTACAGCGCCAGCATGGCTCCAGATAAGGATTTCCGAGCGTCCGCAGCTTCCGCCTGCGCGATCAGAGGACGGTTGATGGATTCAAAATAGGCCACCTGGTTTTTTACTGTGGTGTTGTCTATCCAGGAACCCATGTACGGGGTAATGACTGCGCCGCCCAGAATGGCCATGATAAGGCCCGCAGCTCCCAGTTTCACTTCAGACCCCAGTCCGCGCAGGGCGATGCCGTAAATAGTGGGGAACATCAGGGACATGCAGCCGGAGATTCCGACCAGTGTCCAGACGGAGATTTCCCTGGGCAGATAGATGGTGCCCAGGCAGCAGAGAATGCCGGCGACGGCGAAAAGGGACATCATGTTGGCCGGGTTAAATTTTTTCATCAGGGCCGTAGTGATGGCGCGGCAGGCGATGAACAGGATGATGGAAAAGATATAGTAGTTGGAGGCCGCCGCTTCCTGCATTCCGGGGAAGACGGACATGATGTATTTAATCGTCCACGTCCACACGGCAATCTGCACGCCTACATAGAAAAACTGGGCTGCCACGCCGCAGAAGTAGCGCGGAAGCTTCACCAGTTTCATAAGCTGGCAGCGGTAGTCCGGCATGATGAGCAGGAAGGCGATGGGCCCGATCATCATAATCAGGATTTGCTGCACCATGCTGAATTCGAAAGCGGAATAGTACTGGAACAGGAAGGGGATGAGAATCAGGGCGATGCAGAGTCCCAGGCGGCCGAGTTTAGAGGAAAGGGGCTGTGTGTTTTCCCGGGTGGGTACGTTTTCATCGTCGGATTTGTAACGGCAGAAAAAGAACCAGATGACGGCGGCGATGGCTACCAGGCCCACATAAGGAACGCATACCCAGAAAAGTTCATCGCTGACAATGGCGTTCAGTTGTTCCGGGTCCATGGCTTTGCGGGTGTCCATGTCCGCATCGTTCAAGTGTGCCAGAATGAAATATTTGGCCAGGAAAATACCTGTCAGGGAGCCTATGGGATTGAAGGCCTGGGCGAAGTTCAGACGGCGGACGCTCGTTTCCTGGGACCCCATGGAGAGAACGAAGGGGTTGCAGGTGGTCTCCAAAATGGAGAGGCCTCCGGCCAGCACGAAGATAGCCATCAGATAGATATCGAAACTTTGCCCGATGGCGGCGGGAATGTAGCACAGCGCGCCGATCATGTAGAGCCCCAGCCCGATGAGGACGCCCGCCTTATAGGAAAATTCCTCCAGAAGGATGGAGGCGAAAATGGCAAGCACCGCATAGGCCCCATAGAAGGAAATCTGAACTCCGGCGGATTCCGAAGCATTGATCATGAATATTTTGCTGAATGCCGGAACCAGGTTGTCCGTCATGTTGTTCAGGAGGCCCCACAGCGCAAAACAGGAGACCAGCATGAAGAACGGCAGCCGGTATTGTTTGGGAACGATCGGCACGGTAGAGGTACGGTTGTTATCCATATTGCTTTTGTCAATTTCTCACAAGGACGGCGGTGCGTCAATCTGGAAACCGAAAAGAGTCCAGAAATTATCCAACCTGTTGATAAAAAAAATAAAATGATGTTTTTCCATGGTGATATTCCGTCAGTGTCCGCAGAAGCTCTTTCTTCTTCTTGACTTGTGTTTCCGCGGCGGATAGGAATGAAGAGATGAAGAAGAGTATTCTAGCCGTCTGTCTGGGCCTGGCCGGATTCTGGAGCGTTCTGGCTGAAGATTCTCCCATTGCGGCCCCGGGAAGGGTAAATGAACAGGGGGATGCGGAACTGCCTTCCGGGGAATTGTTGTCGGATCATGTGGCGGAAGCGGAATTTACGGGAATAATTCATCGGAAATGCAGGTTCCTTACTTCCCTGTGCCCGGACAAGTGCGACCATGCCAGGGATTTCGCCGTTTTCCGGATCGTCAAGTACCTGGATTACCGGAAACCAGGCAAGTACGGCGATGAAAAGCAGGAGCAGCTGATGGTTGACGTTAATCCGGCGCACAAGCCCATCCTGCAGAGTGCGGATATTTTGAAGAAGATATCCGCCCTTAAACCGGGGGACAAGGTGGTTCTTCACTGGGCTCATTATTATATGCACCGGAATTCCAGTTCTTTCCCGGAACGTCCCGTGATTTCCGTGGAGCCGGCGGCTCTTTCCGGAGGAAAAACGGGAAAGTAAGGACTGGTCTTTCCTCAGGCCGTTCAAGCGGGGCTGGACGCAACGGAAAGCCGTGTGTTAGGAAACGGACCGGCAAATAACGCTGCTCCGGGCAAGATTGCCGCGGGGGGCGGCGTATATATCCCGCGAAACACACCATAAATACGATGCGTTTATCTTTGAATAAATTAATGGGGCTTGGCCTGTTGTGCGCACTGGGCCTGTCTATTCCCTCCGTTCTCGGCAAGGAAAGCTTTGAGCAGGCCAGGCGTGGCAAGTTTACAACGCTTTCCACCAAATACGGCCTTATGTCCTGCCGGAACGGTGTGGCGGAAATCGGAGGAGGGGGAAAATCCGGAGAAGCCTCCCTGCGAATGTTCGGCGGACAGGATGCTGAATTGAAACTGGACTTGAAGGATACGCCTTCCAGGGAAGTCCGGCTTTCTGCCTGGGCGGAGCGATGGACCGGGCAGGCCCCTTTTGAATTTTCCATTGTGGCCATAGGGCCGAATGGAGAAAAGAAAATTTATGACGGCAAGGATATCAGGACGGGCGGGTTTCATACCAGGATAGAAGCCAGTGTTCCTTCCGGAACGCGTTCCCTGGTGTTCAGGCTTACTTCTCCGGAAAACAAGGGAATGAAGCTGGACGACCTGTTTCTTGTTCCCTGTATTCCCATGAAAGTGAATCCGCAGGTGGAGATGGCCTCTTCCATTTACCCGGTGATGGTGCGTATCCCGTGCAGCCCCGTTCTTTCTCTGAATGTCCGGACGGACGGCTGCCTTAATCCTCAGTTCCTGACAGCTGTCAATCTGGATTTTACGGGTACGACGAAGCTTTCCGACATTGAGTCCGTGGCTGTAATACGGGGGGAAGAGGCCCCTATCATCCATCATGGGGAAGAGCCGTTCCCGAAAGACTCTTCCCAAGTTTTTGGTACAGTAAAGCTTGCCGGTTCCGCCAGACCCCAGATTTCTGTGAAGGGGAAAATGGAGCTGGAGCCTGGAGACAATTACCTGTGGGCTTGCGTGACGATGAAAGAAGGAGCCTCCCTGGACGGCAGGGTGGTGGTGCGTCCGGCCAGCGTTGTGGCGGGCAATAAACCGGTGAGGGTTGCCAATGCGACTCCCGTGGCGCAGCGCATCGGCGTGGCCGTAGTCAGGCATGGGGATTTCAAATCAAAATTCTACCGTATTCCCGGTCTGGCCCGTTCCAGGAAGGGAACCCTGCTGGCCGTGTACGATATCCGGTACAACCATTCCGGAGACCTTCCGGCCAACATTGATGTGGGCGTAAGCCGCTCTACGGACGGAGGCCGCACCTGGTCTGATGTCAAAATCGCCATTGATGATTCCAAGATTGACCCCTCTCTGGGGGCTACCAGGGGCGTAGGGGATCCGGCCATTCTGGTGGATGAAAAGACGGGGCGCATCTGGGTGGCCGCCATATGGAGCCACAGGCATTCCATCTGGGGCAGCAAGTCCGGAGACAATTCTCCGGAGGCCTGTGGACAGCTGGTGCTGGCCTACAGCGATGACGACGGCCTGACCTGGTCCAGTCCGATCAATATCACGGAACAAACCAAGAACAAGGATTGGCGCATTTTATTTAATGGACCCGGCAATGGCATTTGCATGAAAGACGGCACGCTGGTCTTCGCCGCCCAGTACTGGGACGGCAAAGGGGTGCCGTGGTCCACCATTGTTTATTCCAAAGACCGGGGAAAAACCTGGCACTGCGGCACGGGCGTCAGCCAGCAGACGACGGAAGCCCAGGTGATTGAGCTGGAAGACGGCTCCGTCATGATCAACGCCCGGTGCAACTGGGGCGGTTCCCGCATCGTGGGCGTTACGAAAGACCTGGGCCAAACGTGGGAAAAACACCCCACCAACCGCACTGCCCAGCTGAAGGAACCGGTCTGCCAGGGCAGTCTGCTTGCCGTGGACGGCGTTCCGGGCGCGGGCAGAGTGGTTCTGTTTTCCAATCCCAATACCACATCCGGACGTTCCCACATGACGTTGAAAGCTTCTACGAATGATGCCGGGTCATGGCCGGAAGACAAATGGCTTCTTTATGATGCCCGCAAAGGCTGGGGATATTCCTGCCTGGCGCCGGTAGATAAGAACCATGTGGGCGTGCTGTACGAATCCCAGGGGGCGCTGAACTTCCTGAAAATTCCCTATAAGGATGTTCTTAACGCAAAAAATGCGCGCTGATTCCGTTTCCCGGTAACATGTTCAACGGGCCGTTTTCGTTGGAGAACGGCCCGTTTTTTTGTTTCCGAGTGTTTTTGTGAAAGGACTTGGCCGCTGCGCTACGGGTTATTTGCCGCTAAAGACGGGAAACTGTACCAGGAACCGGCTCCCCACCCTTTGGCGGGAAAGCCGGCGGTGTGTTCTTAACTTGTTTTGAGGACGCCATTGTCAGGATAAAAAGGAAGCAAGAGCCTCCTTCAGCATGTTTCTGGCGCGGAACAGCAGGCTTTTGGTAGCGGGAACCGTCATATCCAGCGCCCGGGCTATTTCCTCATAGGGCATGTTTTCGAAACGGCGCAGTTGGACGGCCAGCCGCGCCTTTTCCGGCAGAGCGGCGATTGCCGCGTCCACGGCGTGCTGGAGTTCCGTATGTTCCAGTGCTTCGTCCGGGGTCTGGGAAGGTTCCAGAAACACGGCCATGCCTCCTTCCTCCTCCATGGCGTCTGCGGAGGTGGTGGGCTTGCGCTTCTGGCGGCGCACTTCATTGAACACCAGATTGCGCAGGATGGTGAACATCCATGTGGTAAACCGTGCGGAAGGTTCATAATTCCCGGCTCCCTTCCAGATGCGGATGAATACCTGCTGGGCGATGTCCTCTGTCTCCGGACCGTTGTTCAGCATACGGGCCACCGTCGCATATACGGAATTCTGGTGTTTGCGGACCAGCATTTCCATGGCGGAAGCGTCGCCATTCCTGACCCTCAGCATCAGCTTGGCATCTTCGTCTGGTTCCGCAGGCGGCATGTCTTGTGCTTCATCCATGAAATTCCCTTTTATAAACCCCGTCTCCGGTGAAAGGTTGCAGCCGGCAGGGCGCATTCCGGAAAAAGGTCTATCCCATTTTTACACGGCTGACTAGATGAAAACGGGTCTTTCTTTTCTTTCCGCAGGGAATGGAAGTAAAATGTTTTACTCTTTCCAAAGCCCGGGAAATATTCGCGCCTTTGCAGGAGAGAACCCGATGCACGATGGATTCCCTCCATGCCCGCCGATTTGACAGGGGCCGGAAGGGGCTTGTCAGGGCAGGGAAGAATGGAAGAAAGGAATATCGGCTAATTAATTTATTTAAGGAATCATTCCGAATTTCTTTTCTCGGCTTCTTCCTGGTTCAGTTCCAAATGGGGTATTCCCTCAGAAGTTTATGAAGAAAGCATGAAGGAATGCATGGAGCGGAAAACAGGGATTCCTCAATGGTACGTTATTGTGGACGGGCAGCGGAATACCATTGCGGGAGCCGGAGTAATTGAAAACGATTTTCATGACCGGAAGGACTTAACTCCCAATTTATGTGATCTTTTTGTAGAGGAAAGGAAACGCGTCAGGGGAATAGCCGGGGTGGTGCCGGATTTTGTGAGGAAGGATTTGGCCTCTCTCGGATATCCCAGGCTCCCAACCACACTCCGCGCGGAAAGAAGAGCAAGGAATGAAGAAAGTTCCCCGGCAAAAGGAAAAGAGGGGAAAATAATGAAAAACCGTCCGGTGTTTTCGTTGGAAGATGCACGGAGCCGCCTGCCGGGGGAGGACTCTGTTCTTGACAGCATTTCCTGTCTGCCTGATAACTTGATAATACGAGTACCCCTCAGCAGCATCAGGAAACGCCGCCATGAAACAATGCATGAATTCCGAAAATTTGCATCGCCGCCTCAAGAAGATTATCGGACAGGTGCAGGCAATCGACAGGATGATTGACGAAGACGTTCCCTGTGAAGATGTTCTTGCGCAGCTCAATGCCGCCAAGTCCGCCTTGCATAAGGTGGGGCAGGTCGTACTGGAGGGGCACATCAGCCATTGTGTCCGGGACGGGCTGGAACACGGAGACCCGGAAGAGACGATCGCGCGCTTCACCAAGGCGGTTGAGCGGTTTGCCAACATGATTTGAATGGGACAATGGGTTAATGCCTTTTTCCGGCAGGTTCGGGGGTGGCTCTCATATTTTTTTTCTTGAAAACCTATACCCCTATAGGTATATAAATGCCCGTACCTGTATGGGTATAAAAAGAAAAATCATCATATGCTGGACCGATTGGAAAAATTGCTGGAATGGGGAGGGACAAGGCGGAAAGTCGCACTGTTGTCCGTTTCCGGATTAGCTCTGTTAATGAGCATGCTTGGCATGGAACCTTTGCCCTTTGAAGTTTCATGGATAGCCATTGTGCTGTGCGGCGTTCCAGTTGTGCTGGAAGCCGTTCTTGGCCTGGCGACGGCCTGGGATATTAAGGCGGGAGTGCTTGTTTCCATCGCGTTGATCGCCTCCGTCATCATTGGGGAGGACTTCGCCGCAGGGGAGGTTGCATTTATCATGCAGCTTGGGGAACTCCTTGAGGAGCTGACCGTGGCCCGGGCCCGGAAGGGTATTGAAAGGCTGGTCCGTTTGACCCCGGCGACCGCCCGGAAAGTGGAAGGAACCAGGGAGGAGGTTATTCCGGCGGAAGAGGTTCGCATCGGGGATATTCTCCGCGTATTGCCCGGAGAGACGATTCCGGCGGACGGCGTTATTCTTTCCGGGCACACTTCCGTCAACCAGTCCGTAATGACGGGGGAACCTCTTCCGAGAGACAAGGAAGCCGGGGATGAGGTTTCCAGCGGGACGGTCAACCAGTTCGGAACCTTTGACATGAAGGCGGCCAGGACCGGGAAGGACAGTTCCATCCAGCGCATGGTGCGCCTCGTCCAATCCGCAGATGCGGGGAAGGCTAAAATCGTGAGGCTGGCGGACCGCTGGGCCACCTGGATCATTGCCATTGCCCTGGTTTCCGCAGGGGGGACCTGGATGGCCACGGGCGAATTGATTCGCGCCGTTACCATTCTGGTGGTATTCTGCCCCTGTGCGCTTGTGCTGGCAACTCCCACGGCGGTCATGGCCGCCATCGGGAACGCCACCAGGCATGGCTTTCTGGTGCGGGAAGGGGATGCCCTGGAACGCCTGTCCTGCGTGTCCCATCTCACTTTCGACAAGACGGGCACGCTTACCTGCGGTGCTCCGCGCGTGGCGGCCGTGCGCAGTTTCCTGCCGGAGCTCCCGGAACAGGAACTTTACAGATATGCCGCCTGTGCGGAACTGCGTTCTGAACATCCTCTGGGCAAGGCGATTGTCCGCTGTTACCGGAAAGATTCAGTGCGGGAACTTCCCCAACCGGAACAATTCCGCATGATTCCCGGCAGGGGAGTACGGGCTGTGGTGCAGGGAAAGGAACTTCTGGCCGGCAACCTGGAATTGTTCAGGGAAAACGGGGTGGAGCTGTCCGATGAGGCCAGACGTGCGGCGGAACGGTATCAGGAGGAGGGGTGCTCCGTGATTTTCATAGGAATGGACCGGCAGGCCGCAGGGTTGATCGCCCTGTCGGATACCTTGCGGGAGAATGCCGTAGCTACCATCCGGGAAGTACGGGATGCCGGAGTGGTTCCCGTATTGCTGACCGGGGACCATGGGAATGCCGCCGCGCGTGTCGCCGGACAACTGGGGATTGACCTGGTTTGCGCGGAATGCCTGCCGGAGGACAAATTCAACTGGATTGACGCGTGCCAGAAAGAGCGGAACCGTGTGTGCATGGTTGGGGACGGAATCAATGATGCCCTTGCCTTGAAAACCTCTCATGCGGGAATTGCCATGGGCGGCATAGGAAGTGACATTGCCGTGGATGCCGCAGATATTGTCCTGGTCAATGACGATATCCGGGAACTGCCCCATCTGCTCCGTCTGTCAAGGCGCATGATGGGGACAATCAAATGCAATCTGACATTCTCCATGGCCCTGAACTTCATCGCCATCATCCTGGCGGCGGGCGGCATCCTGAATCCCGTGGCTGGCGCGCTGGTTCACAATGCGGGCTCCGTCGTCGTGATCGCCAACTCCGTTTTTCTGCTGAAATGGAGGAGGAAAAACGCGTGAATCCGCCTGGAGGGTAGAGAAACTTCCCCGTGTTGATTGCCGGGAGGGAACGGAGTCCGTCTTTTTGACGCTCCGGTTTCACCGCGCCGGGCTGGAAAACGCTTGGATGAAGAGAAAGTCCGTGTTATTCTTTTTCCAGTTCGGCAGGGGTGCCCAAATAAAGGCTGAGATTGCAGGAACGGCATGCTGTTCCCGCAGAACCCTTCAAACCTGATGCGAATAATTCCGCCGCAGAGAGTTCGATTGAACGGGCTTGTCCTGTTTTTCGGGGAGGTTTCGTTTCCGCTGTTCCCCTGCCGGAACAGAACAGCATTCATCCCATGAACGATACCTCCAATTTGTCTTATCCCGGTTCCCGCCGCATTTATGTTCCGGGCCGTCTGTACCAGGATGTTCGGGTTCCCATGAGGGAAATCATTTTGGGCGATACCTTGTTGCCCGACGGCACCGCCCACCCTAATGACCCGGTGCGCGTGTACGATTGCTCCGGCCCCTGGGGGGACGCTGCTTATGAGGGAATTGCGGAGGAGGGGCTTCCCTCCCTGCGTGCCGCCTGGATACGGGCCCGCGGGGATGTGAAAGAGGATGTGGGGCACGAGCGCACCCTGCGTGCTGCGGGCAAGACGCCTGTGACACAGCGTTATTACGCCCAACAGGGCGTCATTACGCCGGAAATGGAATTTGTCGCCATCCGGGAAAATCTGGGCAGGGAACAGGCTTTCAAGGCGATATACGACCGCTATCCGAATGCCAAGAGCCGCCCGGACGAAGCAGCGGAAGCCCTGGAAACGCTCACCATGATGCCGCGTCCGTCCGAATTGGAGGCGCAGGAGGGATTTGGGCCGTCCAGCATGGTGGCCCGCGACCGCCTGGATCACCAGCATGCCCCGGAACGCCGGAACGGCTGCCGCATGCCTGCCTACTTTACGCCGGAATTCGTCAGGGATGAAATTGCCTCCGGCCGTGCGCTGATTCCCGCCAACATCAATCATCCGGAATGTGAGCCGATGGCTATCGGCCGCAATTTCCTGGTAAAAATCAACGCCAACATAGGCAACTCCGCGCTGGGATCCAGCATTGAGGAGGAGGTGGAAAAGCTGCGCTGGGCCATTCACTGGGGGGCGGATACCGTTATGGACCTGTCCACCGGGAAGAATATCCACGCGACGAGGGAATGGATTTTAAGAAACTCCCCTGTCCCCATCGGTACTGTTCCCATTTACCAGGCTCTGGAAAAGGTGGGAGGAAAGGTGTCTGACCTGAGTTGGGAGGTTTTTCGTGATACCCTGCTTGAACAGGCCCGCCAGGGCGTGGACTATGTGACGGTGCACGCCGCCCTTCTGCTCAGGTTCGTGAACCATACGGCGCGGCGCATGACGGGCATCGTTTCCCGCGGCGGTTCCATCATGGCGCAGTGGAGCATGATCCACGAACAGGAAAATTTCCTTTATTCCCATTGGGATGAAATTTGTTCCATTCTGGCGGCTTACGATATTGCCGTCTCCATCGGGGATGGCCTGCGGCCCGGTTCCGTGGCGGACGCCAACGACTTCGCCCAGCTGGCGGAGCTGGAAGTGCAGGGGGATTTGACCATGCGCGCGTGGAAAGCGGGCGTGCAGGTCATGAATGAAGGCCCCGGCCACGTTCCCATGCACCTTATTAGGGAGAACATGAGCAAGCAGCTGGAATGGTGCATGGAAGCGCCCTTTTACACGCTGGGGCCGCTGGTAACGGACATCGCCCCCGGTTACGACCATATTACCGGAGCTATCGGAGGGGCGATTATCGGCCAGCTTGGCTGCGCCATGCTTTGCTATGTAACCAGAAAAGAGCATCTGGGGCTTCCTGACCGGGAGGATGTGAGGGAAGGCGTGGTTGCCTACAAGCTGGCGGCCCACGCCGCAGACCTGGCGAAGGGGCATCCATCCGCGCAATGGAGGGATAATGCCCTGGCCCAGGCCAGGTTTGAATTCCGCTGGGAGGATCAGTTCAACCTTTCCCTGGATCCGCAAAAGGCCCGGTCCTTCCATGACCTGACGCTTCCCCATGCCAACGCCAAAAAAGCCCATTTCTGTTCCATGTGCGGTCCGGACTTCTGCGCCATGCGCCTGAGCCAGAATATCCGCCGCCGCTCACAGCAATAGGCGTCTTTTCTCCGGCATTTCGGGGGGCTTGCGGTTCCGTGGGGGGCCAGCTCTTAAAAAAGAATGACAAGCCCCGGTATCCTGCTATAGTACGGTTAAGATGAGAAATTCATTTTTTCCTGCAATTGGTGTTCTTTCCTTGGCCTCCGCTTTGATTTGTTCTGCGTCTTCCTCCTGGGAGACTGATTGGAATAAAGCGCTGGAGAAGGCCGGAAAGGGCGGACATCCTGTGCTGGCTGATTTTACCGGTTCCGACTGGTGTCCCGGATGCATTCACCTGCGCAAAAATATTTTTGACACGGATGCGTTCGCCAAATATGCGGCGGATCATCAATTCGTGCTGCTGGAACTGGATTTCCCCAAGGCTGCCGGGAAAATGCCGCCGGAACAGTTAAAATTCCATGAAGAGCTGATGCGGCGTTATGGCGTTTCCTCGTTCCCATCCGTTCTGTTGATGGAAGGAAATGGCGCTCCCTACGCTAAAATAGTGGGTGCCACCAGAACTCCGGAGGAATATCTGAAAAAACTGGAGGCTGCCGGAGAAACGAGGAGGAAGTTGAAAGAGGCCGTAGCGGCGGCCCAACCATTGAAAGGAAAGGAAAAACTGGAGCAACTGGTTAAGGCCTTGAACGTGCTTCCGGAAGATTTGCAGCCTTTCCAGAAGGGGTTGATTGCAGAAATTTCCGCTCTGGACCCGGAGGACAAATACGGTTTTGCAAAGAAGTCTGAAAAAGCCGCAGCCATGGAGAAGCAGCGGCTTATGTGGGAACAGTTCTGCCAAAAATATTCGGGGAGGCTCTCCGCAGAAGAAACGCGCGCCGGCCGGGAGGAAGCATTGCAGATGTTGGAAAAAAAGGATACGCTTCCTCCCATCCGCCTGAAGATCGCCAAATATATCAGTGATGGATATACCTTGGAACGTAATTTGCCCAAAGCTTTGGAATACCTGGAAATTGCCCGTGATGCCGATCCGGAGTCTCAAGCCGCCAAAAAACTGGAACCGTGGATTGACAATATGCGGAAACATATCAATCAGGAGAAGTAAAAATTGTTCCGAAAGGCATGGCCGTCTTCCGTCGAAGGGGGAGGGCCATGCCTTTCCGTTTTTTATTTTAAACAAAAAAACAGGGCTGTTGCGCTATGGCTGATGAAGGAACCGAATGTACGGATGCAGAAATGAATACGCCGGCTTACGTCAGGAATGAGGAGGTTGATGAAGAAAGCAGCCATTTGCTGAGTTGGGATGAGTGGCTGCGGGAACATGCTTCCCAGCTGCTTCTGTTTGCACGCCAGCAGTCCCGCTCACCGGAAGATGCGGAGGATATACTTCAGGATGCCCTGGTGCGTTTGGCTCGCAAGGAGGCTTCCGGGGAATTTGTGGGTGGGCAGGAGGCGTGGCTTTCCTATGTCTTTGCCTCCATCCGGCGTCTGGCGGTGGATTATGGCCGCAAATCCGACCGTCGCCAGAAAAGGGAGGATGAAGCCTGCGCCTCTGAACGGGACGAAGATGTTTATACGGACCCCTGGTTTTCCAGTGCTGCGGCAGATGAGGAACTCAAACAGTTCATGGAAATGCAGCTCAGGAAGCTCCCTTCCAAATTCTCCGAGGTCATTGTCTTGAAAATATGGGGGGAACAAACTTTTCAGCAAATTGCGGAAACGCTGGAAATTTCGCAGAATACGGCGGCGAGCCGGTACCGTTACGGTATTGACTTGCTCCGCAGGGCTTTGAGAAATAAAAAGAATCAATTCTAATGCCGCTCTACCCTTATGAACCATGAAACAACATCATCCGCCGCAGGGGAGGAAGACGGCGGTACTGCCGTCCTGCAGCCCCTTCCCGTATCTGATGAACTGATTTCCCGGCTGGCCGGAAAGTGTGAGGAAATCTTCCCTTTGGAGAGCCGTTTCCGGCGTGATGAAATCTCCGATGATGAAATTCATGAGATGGAATCCCTTTTGAAACGTTTTCGGCCCTCTCCGGCAAAAGTCCTGTTCAGGGAACAATGCTGTGCCCTGATGTGTGCGGAATCCGAACATGAGATGGAAACCCGGTTGAAAAGGCTTTCCGCTTCTTCCATGTTGGAATTTTCCGTCTGTAAAATGGCGCAAGCCATGAATTGCGCCAGTGATGAAAAACGGGAAAAAGCGCTGAACATCCCCCTGTGGCGGCGTTGTGCCTGTATTTCCGGCATTTCCGCGGCTGCCGTTGTGGGGGCCGTCATGCTGGTTCAACATGCTCTGGTGGCGCCCGTAGGGACGGTGGCAGCCGGAAATGCCGGGGAAGTTCCCTCGGAAAAGGCTGAAACTCCTGTGATTCCCGGTGAAAAGCGGGAGTTGCTCCGGACGCCCACCCTTTTTGAATTGCAGGGAGGGGATGAGCGCGTGCCTGTGATTGCTCCCGCCGTTATCCGCAAAATTCTTCCTGAAAAGGAATATTAAAAATTGCGGTGCATGAATATCGCCGGAATTGTGCGATCTGCTGCGGCATTGCGGCTTTCCTTGGCAGGCAGGAAAGATGCCTAGCGTTTTCCGGTGTTCTGCGGCGAAGGATGCCGTCCCGGAAGCGGCGAAAAAAATGCACAAATTTTGAACATTGTATGGACAGATGCTGTATATTATCTCACATGGATATGAAAACCTGTATCTTTCTGACATTGGGATTGCTGGTAGGTTCGGGCTCCGGATATTCCATTGACCGGCCCGCAGGAAGTACGGACAACCTTCAGCCGCCTCCTCTGACGCCGTACGCGCATCAGGTGAAGCCGCTCCCCTCTTCCAAACCGGCCAGACTGGGAATTGTTCCGGGCACGGTGCCTCAAGCGCTCGTTGCGCAGCTGGAGCTTAGCGGATTCCCCGGAGTGCTGGTGACCAAAGTGATGCCGGACAGCCCCGCCGCCAAGGCCGGGCTCCAGGAAAATGACGTCATGGTCAAGCTGGGGGATGTCTCCCTTTCCGGTCCGCAGTCTGTGACGGAAGCCCTGTCTGAAAAAGTGCCTGGAGACAGGATTACGGCTGTATTTTACCGGAAAGGAAAGAGGGAGACTGTTGAAATTACCCTGGATGGGGGAACGCTTTCCGCTGAAGAAATACTGGCGGCCCAGGGGGATCCCCGCACGCAGCCCCGCGCAGTTCCTTCCGTCCGGCGTCAGACGGCGCCTTTTTCCGGAATGGCTGCACGGCCTAATCTCCCCCAGCGTATTCTGGATATGCAGCAGATGATGGATGAGTTTTTGAAGGATTCCGCCATGGATGATTACCGGATGGACGACATCATCGGCCGGATGAACCTGACTCCCGGCGCGGCGCAGATGCTCCGGAGCTTGCAGGGACTTCATCAAATGCCCATGCCTCCCATGGGCAAGGTTTCCGGAGGGGGCCAGAGCATGTCTTCCGTCCGGATGTCGGATGCCAACGGGACTATCGTGGTTTCTTCCAATTCCCGGACGGGAACCACAGTTCATGTGACGGACTCTGCGGGAAAGGTTCTGTATTCCGGCCCCTACAATACGCAGGAGGAAAAATCCGCCGTGCCGGAAGCCGTCAGGGAACGCTTGAAAAACATAGAAACCAATTTCTGCTTTTAACGGCTTCATGAAATAGCGGAGAAATTCGTATTCATGAAGTTGACGACAGCTGCCCCGTGCGGGGCAGCTTTTTTATTACGTGGAAGAAGAGGGGAAAGCTGTGTTGATGCGGCTGATGAAAATAATGACGGGCAGAATGAAAGGAAAATCATGGAAATGCGTATCCTTTAACAAAATAGACCGCTTCATGGTTAAGTGCAGGTGTTGGGAAAACGGCGGTTTTTTCAGGCTGCCCGTTTTCTGGCGGCGGTCTTTTCACAAAGAACGACATGAATGGTTTTATTTTTATTTTGTGGATGCTTTGCTGCGCTTCTTGGAGCCTGGGAGCGGATATATTTGTTTCTCCTGACGGAGATGACGCTCATGCGGGGACGGAAGAATTTCCGATGCGTTCCGTGGAGGCCGCTGTGCGGAAGGCCGGGCAAGGGCATTACGGAAAAGGCTGCCAGATTATCCTGGCCGACGGTATTTATCACCTGGAGGAACCGCTGCTCCTGCGTCCGGTTCATTCCGGTCTGACTATTCGTGCCAAGAATCCGCATAAGGCGGTATTGAGCGGTGCTCAGCCCTTTGTTGCGGACTGGAAGCCCTTCCGTGATGGGATCATGAGAACTTCCGTGCCCTCCGGACTGGAAATGGACGTATTATTGGTCAACGGCAAACCCATGCACATGGCCAGGTATCCCAACGCAACTCCCGGAGAACGCATTTTCCAGGGAACGGCCCCGGACGCGGACGCTCCGGAACGGGTAGCCCGCTGGAAAAATCCGGCGGGTGCGTATCTGCATGCCCTTCATCATCGCATGTGGGGAGACATGCACTTCCGCATTGCGGGGAAGAATGGAAATACACTGGTCAAGCAGGGGGGCTGGCAGAATAACCGTCCCTCTCCGCCGCACGAAAAATATAAATTTGTAGAGAATGTTTTTGAGGAACTGGATGCTCCCGGAGAATGGTATCTGGACAGAAAGGAACATATCCTTTACCTGTATCCGGAACAGGGAACGGACCTGGCTGCAGCCAGACTAGAAGCCGGCGGCCTGGAAGAACTGGTCAAAATCCAGGGGGAAGGCTCATCCCCCGTCAGGAACGTGACACTCCGGGATCTGGTGCTGACTGGAACGCGGCGAACCTTCATGGAAAACCGGGAGCCCCTGCTGAGAAGTGACTGGACCATTTTCAGAAGCGGAGCCGTACTCTTGCGGGGAACGGAGGGGTGCCGCATTCTCTCCTGCGAATTTGCCAGGTTGGGTGGAACAGCCGTTTTTGTGGACGGGAATAATGAAAATCTTCTGGTGCGGTCCTGTTATATCCATGACATAGGTTCCAACGGCGTAGCGTTTGTGGGGGACCGTTCCTGCTACCGGGGACCGAAGAATTATCGGGAAGCCAAAGGAATGTCCTTGGAGGGAATCGACAGGGTTCCGGGACCTCGAAACAATGAATTTCCCAGGAACTGCATGGTGGATGATTGCCTGATCACCCGGACGGGGCTGGTGGAAAAGCAGACTGCCGGAGTGCAGATATCCCTGGCCCGGGAAATTACCGTCAGAAATTGTTCCATCTACGAACTTCCCCGGGCGGGTATCAACATAGGGGAGGGGGCTTTCGGCGGCCATGTGATTGAATACAATGACGTTTTTGATACCGTTAGGGAAACCAGCGACCATGGTTCGTTCAACTCCTGGGGACGGGACAGATTCTGGGTCCGGGACCAGATGGCGCTGAGCCAGGACAAGGACGTCGTCCTGCTGGATATCCGGCAGCCTAATATCATCAGGAACAACCGCTGGCGCTGCGATCACGGATGGGATGTGGACCTGGACGACGGTTCTTCCAACTATATTATTTACAACAACCTCATGCTTTCCTCCGGCCTGAAGCTCCGGGAGGGGTTTTACCGCAAGGTTTACAACAATATTATGGTTAACAAAACCCTGTACCCGCATGTATGGTTCAGGAACAGCGGGGACGAATTTTACAATAACATTATTTTTGAAGACCGCTACCGTCCTGCCGGCAACATGGATTTTTCCCCGTGGGGAAAACTGATGGACAGGAACTTTGTGCATGTGAAGGGAATGAAAGGGGTGGAACCCGCCTCCGAACTGGCCAGGCAATCCGGCAATGACAGGCACTCCCTGAAGGGGGATGCCCTGTTCTCTGCTCCCGGTCTGGGGGATTTTTCCGTCCGGGCTTCTTCCCCCGCCCTTAAACTGGGATTCCGCAATTTTCCCATGGACCGTTTCGGCGTGCGTTCCCGGCATCTGAAAGCCCTGGCGCGAACTCCGGATATTCCTGAAGTTGCCGGGAACAGGTTGGAGAAACGGGAAACGGTGCTGGTGAAGAAACTGGGGGCGGAAGTGAGGATAGCGGAGGGCGAAGGGGATTTGTCTGTCTTTGGGCTGATGCCGGAGGATCTGGGCCGGGCGCTGGTTATTGTCAAGGTGCAGAAGGACGGCCCTTGTTCCTCTGCCGGCATTCTGCCCGGCGACGTTCTTCTGATGGCGGGCGGGAATAAGGTGGATGGAGTGGAAAAGCTCGAACGCCTGCTGCCGTCTTCCGGTAAATTAACCGTAACCGTCAGGAGAAACCAGGAAAATAGAAAGGTGGATTTGCAGTTTTGAGGATGCTTCTGGCCTCCGGAAAAAGAGGAAGCGGAAATTACAGAATTCCGGTCAACTTCCGGTAAGTTTCCAGGGCAAAGGAATCCGTCATTCCGGAAATATAATCAAGCATGTGCGCCAGGCGTGCAGCCTTCCCGCCGTTGTTCCGGGGTACGCCGGTACCCTGAAGCATGATGGCGATTTTTTGGGATTGGCCGGAGGATGGATGGTTCACCCATTCCATAAAGAAGTCGATCAATTCTCCCAGTACCTTATAACCCATGGCTTCCACTTCAATAACCTCCCTGGCCTGGTACACATTCTTGATGGCGTACTGGTACAAGCCGTTCAGCGGGGCGGCCAGTTCCGAGCTGTCTATCAGGGATTGTTCCAACCTTCCTTGCAGCAGGTCTTCCTCGTGGTTCACGAAACTGTCCACGGCGGACTGAATGCTTTTGCCGATGGCGAGCGCGCGCATATAATGGATGCAGGAATCTTTTTCCTCTTTTGCTTCCAGTTCCCGGACATAACAGAGCTGGGATTCCGTCAGGAAAGGGCTGAACAAATCCTTGGTGGAAGCAAAATCCAGAAGTCCGGAAAAATACCCGTCCTCAATATCCGCAATGCGGTAACAGATATCATCCGCAGCTTCCATCAAATACGCCAAGGGATGGCGGCTCCAGCAAAGATGTGCTGCATCAGGTGTGGAACGCGGAATCAACCCCAGATGTCCAGCCATGAAAGAAGCAGCTTCCCTTTCCTGTTCCCCGATGCCGAATTTCTTGCATTCAAGCTTGTTGGCCGCAACTATGCTGCCTTTCTTGACGGCGGAGGAATAAGATTGCGTACAGGGATATTTCATAAAGGCGCCCAAAACAGCCGCCGTCAGTTTCAGGCCGTTGCCCTCCATCGGATCTCCTGTACGTGTCAGGATGCGGAATCCCTGGGCATTCCCTTCAAAAGGCAGCTCCAGGCCGTGCCGTTTCAGGGCGGTTTCAATGGCGTCTTCACCGGAATGGCCGAAGGGCGGATTGCCGATGTCATGGGCCAGGCAGGCGGTGGAAACAATAGTGGCGACATCGGAAGGCATGATAGGAGCGGGCAGGGACCCTTTCTTCGCCAGCCACTCCCCTGCCAGCATGCCGAGGGAAGAACCGATGTGGGCTACCTCCAGGCTATGCGTCAGGCGTGTGCGCACGTAATCATTGCGGCCCAGGGGAAAAACCTGTGTCTTATCCTGAAGGCGGCGGAAAGCACTGGAAAACAGAATGCGGCCGTAATCCCGGTCATAATTGCTGCGGTTTTTCTGTGGAGACGCCGTACCCCGATGCCTGGATCCCCAGCGCGCGTCCGACAAAAGCTGCTGCCAATTCATCATCCCTGACATGGTAAGGAAATGCTACAGGGGAATGCCCGGATGTAACAGAAGAAAAATAGAGAGGGAGTTCAATAGGTCAGCATCAGCCCCACGCCCCAGTGCAGGTTCTTGTCGTAATTGGTGGAAACGCTGAGGTGTGAGGTCAGGATGTAGTGCAGGCCCACGGAATAATCCTGGTCCGTATTCAGGGAAAAGGAAAGGCGCAGGCGGGAGGTGAGCGGGATATCGTCCCGCTCCAATTGCAGGCGCACCTTTCCGTCCGTGTCAATGCGCGCATCCGCAATCAGGAGCAGGGGCAGCGTGTACCGGGCGCCCAGGGTGCCGTCCATTTCCCGGTCCTTTTTGGTGGTCTGTCGGAACATGTTGCGTTCTCCGGCCTCCCCCTTGCGGCAAGTCCAGTCCGCCCCGATGTAGGGGTAAAGCCATTGCTTCTCCCCGATATACCTGCCCAGCCTCCCTTCCGCCTCATAACCCCGCGTATCCTTGTAGCCTGTTTTCCACTCTCCCTGCATGCTCCACCGGGTGCCCCCGAATTCCAGGTTCCCTATGTTCCCGTTGGTGGCGAAATCATTGTTCACGCTCAGGTACCATTTCCTGTCCATGTCGTAAACATGCTGAAGTGCCTGCATGGGGTGGGGAAGCTGAGGATTGGGGGGAGAATCCTCATACGTAAAAATCCGGCCCATGCCGCTCATCATGTGGTACAGGATATGGCAGTGGAAAAACCAGTTGCCGCGCGTTTTCTCCGCAGCGTTAAACTCAATCACCTGGGTGTCCATGGGCTGGATATCCGCTGTAAACTTGAGCGGAGAAAAATCCCCATGCCTGTTCACCAGCCGGAAAAAATGCCCGTGCAGATGCATGGGATGCCTCATCATGGTATTGTTGGTCAGGATTATGCGTACATTCTGTCCTTCCCTGATCATGATCCGGTCCGTCTCGGAAAGAGTTTTCCCGTTAATGCTCCATACGTAACGGTTCATATTACCGGTCAGCATGAAATGCAATTCCTTAACGGGCACGCTGGAAGGAAGAGTGGTGCGGGAAGGGGACTTCAACATGTCATACGTCAGGGTGGTTCCTTCTCCGTCCTCCTGCATGTTGCCGTGTCCTCCCCCATGGGAGGAACCGGACTTCATGTCCATTATCTCCATATTTCCGGAATGGGCGGTCGGCATGCCGTGATGATGCATCTTCATATTTCCTCCCATGGCCATCATCCCGTTCATTTGCTTCATCTTTTTGAAGTAATTCAGCTTGGGAAAGGGGCGCAAAGGCTGCCTTTCCCCATGGCCCAGCCACAGGGAGGAAGACCCGGAAGTATCCTCTGCCGTCGCCTGGAACTCAAAGGCCTTGCCTGATTCCGGCACTTCCAAGATGACGTCGTAAGTTTCGGAAACCGCGATTACCATGCGGTCCACGTCAACGGGAACAACGTCTTTCCCGTCGCTGGCCACCACGCGTATTTTCCCGCCTGCATACCTCAGCCAGAAATAGGTGGAGGATGCTCCGTTGACGATGCGCAGCCTGATGCGGTCGCCGCCCCTCAGCCGGGGCAGGGAAGCCCGCGGGATGCCGTTGAGCAGAAAACATTCATAATACACGTCACTCACATCCATGGCGTTCATGCGCTTCCATTCGCTTAACAGCTTGGTTGCCATGCAGCCGGAGCGCAGGGCCTCCCAATAGCTCTGTACACTCCCCTTGCGGATGGAAAACCAGTCGGAGCCCGTGTGAAGCATTCTGTTCACCTCCTGGGGATTCTCGTTCGTCCAGTCGCTCAGTACAAACGTATATTCCGGCAGGGCGTCCTCCGTCCTGCGTGCCGGGTCATCGGGCCGTTTGCGGACGATGAACGCTCCGTACAGGCCGCTCTGCTCCTGAAAACCGCTGTGGGAATGGTACCAGTACGTGCCGTTCTGGATGATGGGAAAAGTATAGGTATGCGTAGTGTGGGGCTTGACAGGAGCGGAAGTCAGGTACGGAACTCCATCCTGGTCATTGGGCACCAGCAAGCCGTGCCAATGGAAGGAAGTTTCCGTGTCCATCAGGTTATGCACCCGTATTACCGCAGTATCTCCCTCTGTAAAATGCAATGTGGGGCCGGGAATGTTCCCATTGATGGTCATGGCTTGGCGTGTGACTCCGGTAAAATTGACAGGAGCGTTCCGGACATATAAATCGTATTCTACCGTTTTTGCCAGAGAAGGGGAGAAGAGTATCGGCAAGCAGCACAGGAATGGAAGAAAATGGAAGGTTCGTGTGAACATGAATGGGAAAAAGCACTGCCAGGAAAGACCTGCCTCTTGAATTTCCAGTTCAAAATGAAACGGATGTGATGTGTCATGCCCACCCTTGGCCAAATCTGCTAAATGGCGGGGCCTCCAATTCGGACGGAATAGGGCGTCTGGAATTTATTTTATGCGTCGTTTTTTAAGGAAATAGGGACGATCAGGAAAGAGGCCAGGATAAGCAGGCAGCCGATGAACAGCAGGAACATGTTGGGATGCTCTCTGAACAGAAGCAGGGAAGTCAGAGCCGCCAGGGGAATTTTAAGATTGTTCATAACCGCCAGCTTCACGGGAGTGACCCGCCGGGCGCCGTAATTCCAGAGGAAAAAACAGACTCCTGAAGCGATGACGCCCAAATAGGCCAGCAGCCACCATTGCACGGCAGAAATCCCCTGCCAGCAGGACAGCCCTGACAGCAGGCCGGAGGGCAACGTGACCAGCAGAGCGCCTGCATAGGCATAGGCGAAGCAGGAAGCTTCACTTCTCCCGAACCGGGAATTTTTCAAGGAAATGTAGGCTATTTGACCTGCCGCGAAGCAGAGATTGGAAAGCTGGACAAGAACAATTCCTGTAAACACCCCGTTACCGGCGGAATATCCTTTCCAAAGGATGCCCGCTCCTCCTATGGCCGCAAGAATAGCCGCCGCCAGATGGAGCGGCGGAAGCTGTTTTTTCATCAGACCGTTAATCAGAACCACATAAATCGGCGTGGTGGCTGTAAAAAGGGCAACCTGGTGGGAAGGCAGATAGTGAAAGGCCGCGATATAGCAAAGATACATTCCTCCGAACTGGACGGCGCCTATGCCCATCATCACCAAGGCATGGCTGAGGGGCGCCTTCCGGACGAAGGGGAGAAAAACGGCAAGCGAGCCGGCCATGCGCGTCATCGCGACAAAGCTGGCAGGGTGGCCGGACAGGCAGTTTCCCAGAAGTCCGAATGACAACGCCCAGATGAAAGACGTGAGCAGCAACGCAGGCATGTGGGCGGAAGCATACGGAGAAAGGAAAACCAAGTCAATGCCCACGGCGCAGAGCATATAGTCGGGGACATGCAAGATTACCCAAAAAACGGGGTGAGATAATGGTCCTAAACATAAAAACACCCCGAAATATTGAATTCCGGGGTGTTTAGGAAAATGGTACGCGGTACTGGTTTCGAACCAGTGACCCCATGCGTGTGAAGCATGTGCTCTACCACTGAGCTAACCGCGCATTTGCAGTGCGGGGGGAATATATCGTTCGTGTCGGGGATTGGCAAGGAGTTTTTTGAAATCGGGTAAAAAAGGATTCCTCTTTTCCGCCGTCAACAAGTTCCCGGAGGAATGACCGATGTACAGTTTCTCCGAGGGACGGTTTGGAAAAGTGGAAAGGTGGCTTAATTCCGGCTTGTACAGCATCAACCGTCTTCCTACACTCCGGGCATGAGTTGCACAAGCCCTCCCAGAGCATGGGCCCAGATTGATACCAATGCGTTGAGGCACAATTTAAACGTCGTCCGGCGTGTTATGCCGGATCACCGTCTGATGGCTATTGTGAAGGCAGAGGCTTATGGTCACGGTCTGGAAGGGGTGGTGAAGGCTTTGGATGGCGAAGATTGCGCTTTTTTCGGCGTTGCCACGGTGGCGGAGGCCTGCCGGGTGAGGGATGCCGGGGCAAAAACATGCCCGTTTATTCTCGGTCCCTGTTTTGAGGGGGAGCGGGAGGAAATCGTGCAGAACGGCTGGCGCGCCGCTCTTTCCAGCATGGAAGAGGCGGAGCATTTCAATTCCTTGGGCGCCTTTTACGGCAAAACCGTCCATGTCCATTTGGGCGTGGATACCGGCATGGGGCGCAGCGGTTTTTTACCGAGTGAATTGCACGGCCTGACGGACAAGCTCAAACAGTTCAGTTATCTGGATCTGGAGGGCGTGTTTTCCCATTTATCCGCAGCTTCCGATGATATTTCCTTCACCCACGGACAGATCAGCGGTTTTACGGAGGCCGTAAATGAACTTTCCCAAGGCCATCGGTACAAGTTCCGGCACCTGTGCAGCAGCGCCGCTGTGTTTAATTACAAGGTTCCCTGCGCCAATATGGCGAGGCTGGGCAGAATCCTGTACGGGTATTCCCCCATGCCGTCTCCCTATAATAAGGAGCTGCGGCCTACCATGACCCTGTACAGCCGCATTACTCTGATACGCACGCTGCCGGGAAATCACGGCGTTTCCTACAACCACTGCTATATAACGAAGGGGAGCACGAAGGTGGCCACTATCGGCATCGGCTATGCGGACGGCTATCTTCAATACCTGTCCAACCAGGGAGCGAGGGTGTATATCAATGGCCAGTACTGTCCGGTTTTGGGCCGTGTGACGATGGACCAGATCATGGTGGACGTTACTTATATGGACCATGTGGAGACCGGAGACCTGGTGGAAATCATGGGGCCAAATGTAAGCTGGGAGGAACTGACGCGCCGTGCCAATACCATCCCCAGCAATGTGCTGACCAGCATCAGCGCCCGCGTGCCCCGGATTTACGTGTAGGATGATGCCGGGGGCATGGTGATTAAAAGCTGTTGTCCGCCGTCCGGGAAAAAATCAGGGGATTTGTTTGCAGATATATTTTTCCCCGGCGGGCACGGATAAACGTTTTACCGTACTTTTACCGCTGGCGGATCCTATTCCAGTCTTCCGGCTCCAGAGCGCAGGGATCAGGGGCTACCCAGTGGCCCGGTTCTATTTCCACAGGGGTAAGGTCCGCTCCCACCGTCTCCGGATAGGAGGGGTGCTGGATGCGGTGGCCGAAAGCAGAGCCGAGCGGCGGGTTGATGGGAGAGGGGACGTCTCCCGGCAGAGGCTGGTGCTTGTTGGCCCGGGCAGGGTCCGGTTCCGGAATAGCGTCCAGAAGAGCCTTGGTGTAAGCATGTTTGGGGGATTGATAGATGGTTTCCGCATCTGACATTTCCACGATTTTACCCAGATACATGACCGCCACGCGGTCGGAGATGTGTTTGACGACCGCCAGATCATGGGCAATAAACAGGTAAGAGAGTTTGCGTTCCTCCTGAAGTTCCAGCAGCAGGTTGAGCACCTGGGACTGGACGGATACGTCAAGGGCAGAGACGGGTTCGTCCAGAATAATGAGGCTGGGATTCAACGTCAGGGCGCGGGCGATGCCGATACGCTGGCGTTGCCCGCCTGAGAATTCAAAGGGGAAGCGGTCAATAGCGCTGTCCGGCAACCCTACGCGGTCCAGCAGACCGCGCACCCATTCCCGGCGCGCGGCGGGGGTGCCCATGCGGTGGATGACGAAGGGTTCCGCTACGATTTGACCGATGGATTGCCTCTGGTTGAGGGATTCCGCAGGATCCTGGAAGACCATCTGGATGTGCGGACGCAGAGGCCTCATTTTGCGCTGAGAGAGTCTGGCGATATTGTTGCCGTTGAACCGGATGGAGCCCCCGGTGGGTTTCAGCAGGCGGACAATGCTTTTGCCAATGGTTGATTTTCCGCAGCCGGATTCCCCCACCAGGCCCAGCGTTTCCCCCGGGTAAATATTGAAGGAAACGTCGTCCACAGCCTTGACCCATCCCGCTTGCCGCAGGAAAATTCCGGAGCGGACGGGAAAGTACATTTTCAAATTGTCTACTTGCAAGAGAGGTTCCGGCATGGCTGGGAGAAAAAGAAGTTAAAGGTTGGCGCAACGGGGGCAGGCTTCCACGAAGTGGTCCGGGGATATTTCCACGAGGGGAGGGCGTTCCGTGAGTTCTTCAGCGGGCACACCCTGCCTTTGGCAGAAGCGGCATCCGGGAACGAAATCCGCAATAGAGGCCACCTGCCCGGGAATGGTGGGCAGTTTGGTTTTCCGCATGGAACTTAGCTGAGGGATGGAGGCCAGCAGTCCCTTGGTGTAAGCATGGCGAGGGTTGGCAAAAAGTTCCCGGACAGGGGCCTTTTCCACCACGCGGCCAGCGTACATGACGACTACGGAGTCACAGCTCTGTGCGATGACGCCCAAGTCATGTGTAATGAGGATGGAGGATGACCCCATTTCTGCCTGAAGATCCTTGAGCAGGGACAGGATTTGAGCCTGAACGGTGACATCCAGGGCCGTGGTCGGTTCATCCGCAATGATGAGTTCCGGATGGCAGGCCAGGGCAATGGCTATGACGACGCGCTGGCGCATGCCGCCGGAGAGCTGATGAGGAAATTCGTCCACACGCTGTTCCGGGGCAGGGATACGAACGCGCTGCAGGAGCTGGATGGCTGCATCCCGGGCTTCCCTGGTGTTCATTCCCCGGTGGAGCATCAGGGATTCCCCAATTTGCCTTCCGATGCTGTGTACGGGATTGAGCGCCGTCATTGGTTCCTGGAAAATGACGCCGATATGGCGGCCGCGGATGCCGTGCATGTCCGTCTCTTTTGCCTGAACCAGGTCGCGGCCCTTGAACAGAATTTGCCCGTCCAGAATTTTCCCCATGGGCTGGGGCAGCAGCCGGACGATGGACATGGCCGTAACGCTTTTGCCGCAGCCTGATTCCCCTACGATGCCTACGCAGGTGCCTTTGGGGACGGTGAAGCTGACGCCGTCCACCGCTTTCAACAGGCCGGATTCCGTTTCGAAGCCGGTGACCAGGTTCTTGATTTCCAACAGGGGGTCGCTCATGTGTTATTTTTCCGTGGCAGAAGGTTCCAGAGGGTCGCCGCTTTCCGGGATGACAGGCACAGACGGCAGCTTGCCGCCTCCATCCTTGTTATCCAGGCTTTCAATGGAGTCCATGTAGCGGTACTGGTCATACACGGTATCCACTTCCTCGAATGTTTTTCCTTCCCGCTTGGCTTCCATTGTTTCCTTTTTGATATCGTTATCCACCCAGTACAGATAACTTTCCATGGGATCAAATACGACGGGATGGCAGAATTGCGTAGTCGCGCTGTTCGGCCATTTGACCCAGCGCCAGTAGCCCAGTCTGATGAATTCCGTGGTCCAGCAGGGAACCCACAGGGCTTCGTCATCAATTTTCTGCTGCACTTTCCACGTGGCCTTTTGGAGTTCGTCTTCCGTGGCTGCGTTTGTTTCTGCGTCCAGCAGCTTGTCCATTTCTTTGTCCGCGTAAGCGCAGATGTTATTGGTATAGGTAATAAGGCCACCGCGCTCATCATAGGCGTACCGGGAGTGAAACCCCTGCTCGTTCATCGGATGGGGGGGAGTGAATCCCCAGGCCATGAAGGAGGCCTGAGCGCGTTTTTCCATGATTTTGCGGAAAGCTACGGTGGAGTCCAGAGGGTCAAGCTGTATTTCCAGACCGCACTTGCGCGCATCTTCCTTCAGCTTGCCCAGAGTGGAAGCCAGGGAAGGAGATGAATTGGGGAAGGTGATGGCTGCAGTGAGCCGGGTGCCGTCCGGCTTGCGGAGGATTCCGTCCGGGCAGGGGATAGTGTAGCCCGCCCTGGCGAAATAAGCGCGGGCCTGTTCCGGGGAATAGGGGCGCGCCTTGATATAGGGATTGGTGAATTTGCCGAAACCTGAATTGTAGGAATTGAGCCGCTGGTAGTCTCCGCGGAAGGTAATGTCAATGATATTCTGGATATTAAGTGCGTGCTGGAACCCCCGGCGAACATTGAGGTCATTGAAGGGGGCTTTGGAGGTATTCAGAAAAACTCCGTAAGGAGGGCGGGGGTAAATGGTGTAAAATGTGCTGCGGTTGATGTAGCCGTTGTGAACCTCCGGTATTTCCATGCGTTCGTGCCATAGTTCCGGTTTGGTGATGTTCAAAACGTCCAGTTCTCCAATGCGGAAGAGTTCGATGGCCTTGGATGGTTCCGCAATGAAATTGTACACGATTTGATCCACGTTATACATGTATTTCGTGAATTTTTTGTCCCTGGCCCACCAGTCCGGCACGCGCTGGAGCGTTACCTGGCGGCCGCGGATGATACCGTCCGGCTTGACAACGTAAGCGCCCGTAGTGGGCGGTATGCGCCACTGGTAGCGTTCCACGTAGTTGGGGCCGAACTCGCAATAAAAATGCGGCGGGGACGGAATGAACAGCGTGCAATAGTACGGGAGCAGAGGTTTGGCGAAGGGGAGTGTGATGGAAAAGCGGCTGTCGTCGTAGATGGTGATGTTGGAAGCGTTCTGGTAAAAAAAGTTGTTGTAGAATACGTCCCGGCTGTATTCCGAAGTGCGGATATACATGTTCACCAGGAGGTCGATGGCCTTTACCTTGGCTCCGTCCGTATAGCGGGCATCCGGATCCAGTTCGAAGTAAACAGTGCGCCTGTCTGGGGATTCCGCCCATTTATGAGCGATTCCCGGAATGATTTTTCCCGTAACCGGATGGATGGAAACGAGGCCGATGATGATTTCATCATACAGGGGGCCGCGGAAACCGCTGTTGCTGTTCGGGCCGTTGGGCCGGAATGTGTCGGGATAGGAGCCGGGGGCCCACTGGCGCAGCACGCCTCCTTTTTTGGCGTTCGGGTCCCCTATCTCCGGATTGTCCAGTCCATCCTCCCACTTCAGGTCTTGGGGGATGTCCGCCGGGGTTTTGAATTTGATGTAGTCGCCTTCCGTCTGCCTGCGGTGAATGACGGACAGGGCGGCTTCATCCGCAATGAGCTTGCTTTGCAGTTTTTCCCTGACTTTAGAATCTTCCTCTTTAAAAAACTTGTCCCGGAGCTCCCGTATTTCCTTTTGCTTGGCAGCTTCCTCACGAGCCAGGCGGTCATTGATCTGTTTGTTCCATCGTTCCGGGAAGGAATCAAATCCCGGTGGGAGTGTGCCGAAGGGTACGTTCGGCTGCCAGCCTACCCCCTGGGATTGGGAGGAATCCTTGCAACCGGACCCGGCTGCCAGCAGAAGGGACAGCATCACGGAAGAAAGGGTGGAACGGAGGAGGGTGGACAGCTTAAGCATAAGAAATGGCAAAGCGGGAGTCTTTTTATTTATAAGTGGTGAATTTTTTAGGGTCAAAGGCTTCGCGGACAGCCTCCCCGATAAAGGTGACGAGCAGGAGGGTAATCACCAGAGCGGAAAAGGCGGAGGTAACCACCCAGCTGGCGGAAAGATCCGCCAGTCCGTCATTGAGCAGGCGCCCCCAGCTGGCGTATGTGTCAGGAAGGCCGAAGCCCAGATAGTCCAGGGAAGCCAGAGCCAGAATGAGGGCGGAAACGCTGAACGGAACCAGAGTGACCAGAATGGCGACCAGGTTGGGCAGGATATGAACGAAGAGAATACGGCTGGTGGAAGCCCCAAGCACGCGGGCGGCCGCCACGTAGTCGCGCGCTTTTTCCTTCATGGTGGAGGTTCTGAGCTGGTAGGTCATGGACATCCACCCGAACATGATTAGAAGGCTGATAATCAGGAACATGCCCTTCATATGAAGGGGAACCATATCTGAAATAATCATGATGATGAAAAGGAAGGGAACCTGGGAGAAGATTTCAATGAGGCGCTGCATGCCGAGGTCAAACATGCCGCCGAAGTATCCCATCATCATTCCAAAGGTGATGCCGATGAAATATACGATAGGCAGGTAGAAGAGTGCGGCTTTCATATTTACCTGGAGGCCGCCGTACAGATAAGCCAGAATGTCCGCCCCCTGGGTATTGGTGCCAAGCAGGTGGCCCCCCTTGAGGGGCGGGGAGGGGTGGTAGAAGATACGGCTGATTTTATGTTCATCCGTCTGTTTCAGGAATTCCTCTTTGGTGCCGGGGCCGCTGTAATGTTCCGCCACAATGTTGTTGTTTTCATACGTGGCGCTGTACACCTCCGTTCTGTCTTCCAGCCAGCCGGTGGCCCGGTCCACTTTCTTTCCCTTGCGGAATTTGTAGCTGATGTGGGGAAGGGCTTCTTCATCCTTATGCAAACGGGAGGCCAAACCGGAATACGGCTTGCCGCCGGCCTCGCAGACGAGACCGTCTTCATTCACCATCAAAGCTTCCGAACCGGGGTTGGTGGAATCTCCCGTGGGATCGTATGGAACCAGAGGCATGATGACAAGGGAGGGTTTTCCCGGCTGGCCTGCCTGTTTTTTCAGTTCGCGGTAGTTGGCTTCCGCATCCGCAAAATCTCCGGTCTGGCCAAATGTAGAACCCTTGTATACTTTGCGCATCATGGCCGGAAAGTACCAGGAGCCGTCCTGAACGACAAGGAGGGCCCGCTTGCCCACCAGGCACTGGTCCATACAGGCCAATAGCGTCAATACAAGCAAAATGAGGAGGGATACGTAGCCGCGGGAGATGCTTTTAAAACGCTGGATGCGGCGCCTGGTGATCGGCGTTGGATGGAACCTCCGGGGGCCTTTCAGCATGAGCCAGAAACCGAGGCCTCCCATGACCAGCACGCAAACCCAGCCGAACCACAGGAATTTCCCCTGAGGCGTCAGAAAGCCGCCGTTGTTCTGGTCCGTACAGACGATGTTGAGCATGCTCATTTCCCGTGAGACGGTGAAGGGCCAGCTTAACGTGGGCAGGAGCAGCCCGCACAGCTCTCCCACGGCAGTAAGAACCGCCAGAATGACCAAAAGGTATGCCAGTTTTCTAACCATGTGTATTATTCAAATTTGATGCGCGGATCCACAGCGGCCACGATGATATCGGAGAGAAGGTTGCCCAGCACCATCAGGAAGGAGGTAAGCAGCAGCGTTCCCATGATCAGGGCGTAATCCTTGTCCATCAGAGCCTGGTAACTCAGCATCCCGAACCCCTGGATATCGAAAACCTTTTCCACCAGCATGGAGCCGGCCACAATCAGGCTGATGAGGCTGCCCAGAGTGGAGGCAATGGGTATAAAGGAGTTGCGGAAGGCATGCTTGATGACGGCCCCTCTGAAACTCACGCCCTTGGCCATGGCTGTCCTGATGTAGTCCGCGGAAAGATTGTCCATCAGGTTGTTTTTCATCATCATGGTGGTGATGGCAAAGGAACTTACTACATAACAAATCAGGGGGAGCACCGTATGGTGCAGCAGGTCTCCGGCCTGTTGCCAGAACCCCATGTCCGCAAAGTCCGGAGACGTAAGCCCGCAGAGAGGGAACCATTCCAGCCGCGCGCCCAGATACACCACCAGTACGGCGCCCAGGGCGAACCCAGGCACGGAGTACCCCAGGAAAATCAGGACGGAAGAGATATTGTCCACCAGGCTTTTATGGCGGATTGCCTTTACTACCCCAAGGGGAATGCAGACGGAATAGGTAATAATGGCGCTCAGGATGCCGAAGTACAGGGAAACGGGAATGCGCTCCTTGATCATGTCCCATACGGGTTCATTGTACTTAAACGAATTGCCCATAGTTCCCTGGAGCAGCCCGTCAAAGCTGGTCTTGTACATTACGGCACGCCAGGCATAGCCCCGAGCCTTGTCGCGGACGGCCTCCGTATTATCCGTCTGCCTCATGCGGCGCGCCCAGCGTTCCGCGCGGTCCATGGGGGATTCTATATCCACGGTCCAGCCTTCTGAAGCGGCTTTCCGGGACGGTGTGCCGGAAAAGAAAGCATCTTTCACGCTGCCGGAATCCTTGTCCTGGCGAACTACGACGACTTGTTCTCCTGTTTCATTCAGATTGATCCGTGTATGCGTATCGGAAATGCCGGAATATTCATCTTCCTTGTCTCCCTCTCCCGCTCCGCCGATTTCCCCGAATTCCTCACGGGAAATGAAAATCTTTTTGGGCAGCACGCCCAGCCATTGCAGATAAGCCGTGATGATGGGCTCCTGCAGGCTGTACTGCTCTTCCAGCCGCTCCATATCCGCTTCACTCAGGTTATTGTCGCCGCGCTGGGAGCCGGCTTTCTGTCCGGACAGGGCGCTCATGCTTTGCTGCTGCATCATCTGCTCAATGGGACCTCCCGGAACAAAACGGGTTATGCAAAAGACGAGAAACGTAACCCCCAGGAGCGTCAAGGGCATGAGAAGGAGTCGTCTGATGATATAGGTCTTCATTCGTCGCGCTGAACTCTACCGATTTGTGGAAGGTGAGGCAAGTAGCAATGCAAATTTGTAAGCCTTTGCTAACATAAGGCGCTGTCCGGTTCTTCTTAAGATGAAAGGGAAACAATGCAATACGGCAGGGTTCCTTTCTTTTGGCAGGCCTTTCAGGAGGTGCGGACTATTACATTCCTTCTCCCAACCGGCGCGCCAGCATGTCCGGAAGACCGGCGGCCAGAATGCGTCTTTGGGCCTCCGCTACATCGTATTCCACGCGGCGCTGGTAGTACACCATGCTGTCTTCGTCAAGCACGCCGTAGGCGGCGCGGGGATCGCCGTCTCTGGGCTGGCCTACGGAGCCCACATTAATCAGATATTTGTTGATTTTGAGTAGCTGGATATCCCCGGATTCATATTCATGGATGCTTCCTTCATGGCGGATGAATGTACGGGGGACGTGAGTGTGTCCGTTAAAGCACAGGAATTGATTGTCACGCAGCATATTAATGCTGTGGGTGGCCGTATCCACATTCGTGACGTAGGCCCAGGAGTTGGGCTTGTCCTGTGTAGCGTGCACCAGAACGATTTCATTGGGGAGAATGCGCTGGAAAGGAGCGCGGCGAAGCCACTTTTTCTGTTCTTCGGAAAGTTGCTGCCGCGTCCACATCAGGGCATTGTAAGCTACTGGGTTCATCCCTGCCGGATTGTCTTCTCCAATGGCTTCCTCATCATGGTTGCCGCGCACGGTGGGAATCTGGCGGCTGCGGATGAATTCAAGGCATTCGGACGGATTGGCGTTATAGCCCACAACATCGCCCAGGCAGTAAACGGCATTGCATTGAAGCTGTTCTATATCCTTCATCACCGCTTCCAGAGCGGGCAGATTGGCATGGATGTCACTAATCAGGGCTATTCTACTCATGGTATTGTAAGCAAAGAGCATAGCACTTTGGGGAGGTTTTGCCAAGCGCGTTTGCTCACAGGAAATCATGGTTGGGGCACAGGGTGCCGGCCTTCCCATGACCCCTTATTTCCGTCTGTTTGCTTTACTCGTCTTTTGCCGGAGGCAAAGATTCCAGGGCTTCTCTCAGCCCGTCTACCGGATATTTCAGGGAATTGGCCAGATGGCTGGTCATCAGGTCACGGGCGATCTCATCCGTGGGAAACAGTTCCCGGAAGGGGATGCGTTCCTTTTCCGGTATGTTCAGCCTGTTTTCCAGAACAAAAATATTACTCACCAGGCTGGGTGTCCTGTTGCGGGGATCCTTGAATAACTCCCGGCCCAGTTCCAGAGCTTCTCTGGATTTGGAAGGCACACGGACGAGCGCATAAAATTCTTTTCGGGCCGTAAGGGGAGGCGCTCCCAAATCCCGTGCCTTGCGGTAGGCTTCCGCCGCCTTTTCAAAGTCCGGTTGCCGGTAGGTATCGCTATACATGTTGCCCAGCAGGGATTGAAGGTACCAGCTGTCAGGATTGGCGTTGATGCCTTTTTCCAGGAAGCGGCGCCCCTTTTGAATGTATTTGCGGAAGCCTTCCCGGCGTTCCATGGGAGAAAGACGTTTATTGTCCAGATAACTGGAGGAAGCGTTATTGCCCAAATGCCACGATCCGTTGTCCCAGTAAAAATCGGAGTGAGGAGCGAGAGAGGTAACCTGGTTGTAGCGGCGTTCCAGGTTGGCCCAGTCGGAAATCAGGAAACAGTCGAAAGCTTCCATGCTCAGCACGGCCGCCACCAGGGAGCGGAGCCCTCCCAGGGAGACCATGGCAAGTTGTTGTTCCAGATAATCGGAAGAGGAAAGCTCTACCGGATTATCCAGCAGCCCCTCCGCCTTCTCCTGTTCCAGAATATGATTCTGCAAAGGCAGGCGAATCATGCCGAAGCCCAGCAGGGCAATGATGAAAATGACGATGGTCTTCAGCATGATTCGCAATTGGTTCGAGTTAATTCATGTTCAGGCGCTTGCGGATGGCCTTGTCCAGAAGTTCCCATTCCGGCACGGAGGCTCCGGCTTGCCGGGCCTTGGAGAGAGGGTCTCCCCAGATAGCCGTGTATTCGACGGGGCGGCCTTCGTTGTAGTCCACGGCGCTGGACGGGATGAAAGCCCCCATGGTTTCCGTACGGGAAAGGTGGAATTCAACCAAATCTTCCGGCAGGGCGTAGCCGCGGGCCCTGGCTGCCTGTACTACTTCTTCCATGATGCGGCGCGCGCGTACGACGTTTTCCGGATTTTGGTAGAGTTCTGCAATGCTGATGCCGCCCAGAGCCAGGCAAAGCCCGTTAAACGGGATGTTCCAGACGAGTTTGTACCACTGGATTTGCTCTGCGGCGTCAAAGGCGCGCGTTTTGATGCCGGCATTGGCAAACAGCTCGGAGAGTTCCCTGGCTTTTTCAGTCCCTTCCGGCGTGGGAATGAAGGGGGCGAATTGGATGTTGCCCCCTTCCAGATGGTTGACATGGCCCGGTTTTTCCCGCATGGCGCAGATGAAGCACAGGCCCACATAGATACGGTCCGCCGGGATGATGCGGGCAATTTCCTCCGCATTTCCCATGCCGTTCTGGAGTGTAACCACAGTTGTGTCCGGCCCCATCAACGGGGGAAGGGCTCTGGAAAATCCGGCGTTTGCCGTGCTTTTCCATGCAACGACAACGAGGTCTACCGGGCCGACTTCCTCCGTGTCCCGGTAAACGTTGATGCGGGGCAGGGAGATATTCCCATGCAGGCTTTTCACCTGAAGGCCGTGTTCTTTCAGATAGCCGTATTCCGAACGTACGATGAAGGATACGTCCTGCCCCGATTCCTGAAGTCTGGCTCCGTAATAGCAACCCAGGGCTCCGGCTCCCAGAATGGCGATTTTCATGGCGTGCGGCGCGGTTGGTGATATTTTTCAGAGCCCCTGGACGTTGCCCTTGTTATCCAGGTAGATGTGCATGGCGTTCGGTGAGACGGGAAGGGCGGGCATGCGCATGATTTCCCCGCAGAGGGCCACCAGGAAGCCGGCCCCGTTGGCGATTTCAAAGTCGCGCACGGTGATGGTGAAGCCGGTGGGACGTCCTCGGAGGCGTCCGTTGTCGGAAAGGGAGTTCTGGGTTTTTGCCATGCAGATGGGAAGGTCCGTCAGGCGGCTGGCTTCAAACTGGGCCAGCTTCTTTTTGGCGGCGGCTGTCAATTCCACACCGTCCGCCCCGTAAATGTTGCGGGCAATGATGTTGAGTTTTTCTTCCACCGGCAGGGCGGATTCATAGAGGGGCTTGAAAGGGGCGGAACTCCTGTCCGCAGCTTCCACAACCATTTGGGCCAGGTCTTTGCCTCCTTCTCCTCCCTGGGAGAAGATATCCGCAATGGCGCAGGGAATACCGCGTTCCGCGCAGTGTTTCACGATAGCGTCCAGTTCTTCCCGGGAGTCGTCAAAGAATTTGTTGACGGCGACCACAACGGGGCGTTTGTAGTGGGCGGCAGCGTCCAGATGTGCATCCAGGTTGGCAAGGCCTTTTTTCAGCGCATCCACGTCCGTGTTTTTCAGATCCGCAAGGGCAGTTCCCCCGTGCATTTTCAGCGCGCGTGCCGTAGCTACGATGACAATGGCCGCCGGATCCAGTCCGGACTGGCGGCATTTGATATCCAGGAATTTCTCTGCACCCAGGTCAAACGCGAATCCGGCTTCCGTGACGGCATAGTCCCCAAAATGCAGGGCCATCCTGGTGGCCAGCACGGAGTTGCAGCCGTGGGCAATGTTGGCAAACGGGCCGCCGTGCAGGAAACAGGGCACTCCTTCCACGGATTGGACCAGATTGGGCATCAGGGCATCTTTCAGCAGGGCCATGACGGAACCGGTAATGCCCAGTTCCCTTGCGAATACGGGCTTGTCATCCGTCGTGAATCCGATCACGATGCGGTTGATGCGTTCTTCCATGTCCTTGTAGGAAGTGGCAAGGCACAGGCACGCCATGATTTCCGAAGCCGGGGTGATATCGAAGCCTGTTTCTCGGGGGAACCCCTGCTTGTTGAGCCCCACGATGATGGAACGCAGGGAACGGTCGTTCATGTCCATGACCCGCTTCCATATGACTTTGCGTTCGTCAATGTTCAGCGTGTGGAAGAACATGGCGTTATCAATGATGGCGCTGATGAGGTTGTGGGCGGATGTAATGGCGTGGAAGTCCCCTGTGAAATGCATGTTGATTTCCTCTGCCGGCGTCAGGGAGCTTTTGCCGCCTCCGGTAGCTCCGCCCTTGCGGCCGAACACCGGTCCCATGGAAGGTTGCCGGAGCGCCAGGCAGACTTTTTTGCCGATGGCCTGCAATCCCTGCGCCAAGCCGATGGAAACGGTGGTTTTGCCTTCTCCTGATGGGGTGGGAGTGATGGCGGATACCAGGATGAGTTTGCCGGGGGCTGCCGGCCTGTCCAATACGTCCAGGGAAATTTTGGCCTTGTTGCGGCCGAAGGGGATGACGTCTTTTTCATCGACGCCCAGCTTGTTGATACAGTCGGAGAATGCAGGTGTAGCCATGCGCACATGATGACGGAAGCCCCCTCTTTTGGCAAGAAGGTTCATGGGCATTCCGGGCCGGATGAATCAATGAGCGGGAAAGGGTCGCCTTCTTCCTGTTCCGCGGCATTCTCCGGATATCTATGCAACTCCGTCCCCCTGGAAATACCCGGTATGGCAGGTTGCGCTAAGACGGGGGTAAGAATCAGGGTTGCTCTTTCTGTTTCCCCTCAACCAGCACGGGACGATAGTGGCCTGTGATGGTGTGGGAAAACAGGAAATCTTCTTCCTGCGTTCCGGCGCCGACATTATGAATGATCAGCGGCGTGCCTTCCTCCGTTTTCCGGTCGGAAACGATGCCAATGTGGGGAATACTATCGGACAGGTTCCATGTAACCAGGTCGCCGGGCTTGTAGTCCGCCGCGTTTTCCGTAATGGGAACGGACCAACCTTTTCTGGCAAAAAAGGTACGAAGATTAGGGACCCTGCGGTGGTCAATGCTGCGGTCCGTCGTTTTCAATCCCCATATTTTAGGGTATTTGGAAAAGTGGGCCTTCATGTCCTCATGCACGGCTTTTTGAAGGTCCAGGCCGAAGGCCCTCATGGCGCGGATGACCACATCCGTGCATACTCCCGTTTCGCGGGGAACGTCTCCGTTGGGGTAGGGAATGGATTGATAGCCTCCGTTGTAGGAAACCGTTACTCCTACCTGTTCACGCGCCCTGGCCGCCAGCGCGGCGTTGTCCGCCATCAGGCATGCAGGGCAGGAAAGAAACAGGAGGATGAGAAGGGCCGCCGGTTTCATAGGGCAGATGGGGAGGGAAACGCGGAAAAATCAGACGAAGCTGGCAAAGCCGATGTCCGGCCGGCGCTGCATGCCGTGAAATTGAATCTTTTTGATTTCGTTGTGGGCACGCTGGCGCGCTTCGGAGAGGGTATCTCCCTGTGCCACGACGGCCAGGACGCGGCCGCCATTGGTTTCATAACAGTTTTTATCCGCATTCCATTTGGTGCCGGCGTGGTAAACGGAAGCATTTGAAATATCGTCCAGTCCCTGAATAGCGTCGCCGGAATGGGAGGTCTCCGGATATCCTTTGGAGGCCAGCACGCAGCAGACGCTCCAGCCGTTTTGGAAGGAAATTTCTTCCGGCGCAAATTCTCCCTTGGCCCCATGCAGGCAGAAGGAAGCCAAGTCTCCGGAGAGCAGGGGCATAACGGCCTGGCATTCCGGATCGCCGAAGCGGCAGTTGTATTCAATTACTTTTGGGCCGTTTGGAGTCAGCATCAGGCCGAAGTACAGAAAACCCCGGTAAGGCAGTCCGTCTTTTTTTAGTCCGGCTACCGTCGGAGCCACGATTTCCTTTTCAATGCGTTCCAGCATTTCCGGCTCCACCAGCCGGCGGGAAGCCACCGCTCCCATGCCGCCCGTGTTGGGGCCAGCATCGCCTTCCTTGAGGCGCTTGTAGTCCCGTGCCGGGCAGAGGATGAGATAATGGTCGTCCACCAGAGCGCCGAAGATGGAGACTTCCGGTCCGGTAAGAAATTCTTCCACCAGCAGCCGTCCTTCACCAAAACGCCTGTCCGTAAATACTTCTTTCAGGAAAGAGTCTGCTTCCTCCTTGCTCATGCAGACGGCTACGCCCTTTCCGGCGGCCAGACCGTCAAATTTCAGCACGGTAGGATAGTTGTTTCCGATGAATTGCCGGGCTTCCTCCAATGTGGCCGCTACGCGCGCCTGCCCGGTAGGGATGCGGTGGCGGAGCAGGAAGTCCTTGGCAAATTCCTTGCTGGCTTCCAGCTGGGCGCTTTCTTTTACCGGCCCCCAGCAGGGGATGCCCGCACGGGAGCAGGCATTGGCCAGGCCTTCATCCTTGACCAGATAGCTTTCCTCCCCGGCAACGCAGAGATCCATTTTATTGGAAACCATCCAGTCGATCAGCGAGGGCAGATCCCTGGCCGGGATGGGGGTAGCCAGACGGTTGATGGCGTCACTTCCCGGGAAACAGTACATTTCCGGAGCGGAGGGAGATTCCTTGAGTGCCTTGACCAGTGCATGTTCACGTCCACCTTTTCCAATAACGGCTATTTTCATACGCCGCCAGTATGCCGGGACGGACTGATTTTGCCAAGCTGAAATGAACGGTGAGGTTTTCCCTTTTGTCCGGTTGTTCCCATGCTTTTCCTCCATTGCCGGGAATGGGGTTGTACCACTTTTTCTTTTCGTGGCACGGCGCAGCCATTCCGTTCGGGGAAGATGATGTAAAAAGGCCGCCTGACCCGGAGGAAAGGCGGCCTGTAAAAGGAAAGGGTGGTATTTGCGTTTAGAACGGGATTTCGTCGTCCATGTCTCCGAAGTCGTTAGACGGTTGATTGGTGGGGGGCATGGGGGGCGGGTTGTAGTTCTGGGCCGGGCGGGATTGTCCGTAGTTGTTGGAACGGGGAGCATTCTGGTACTGCTGGCGCGGAGCACCTCCCATATCGCCTTCACCGCCGCGGGGGAAGAGCTGGATGTTTTCCCCAATCACGCGCAGCTTGGTGCGTTTCTGCCCGGAGGCTTTATCTTCCCAGGAATCCAGTTGAAGGCGTCCTTCCACAAAGACTCCGCGGCCCTTGCTGAGGTAGTTGCCGGCAACTTCCGCCTGGCGGTTCCAAAGGGTGACGTCCACGAAAGTGGTTTCTTCCTGGCGTTCGCTGTTGTCGCCCGCGTAGTAACGGTTGATGGCAAGGCGGATGTCCGTAACGGCGGTTCCTTTGGGAGTGTAGCGCAGTTCGGGATCAGCGGTAAGGTTGCCCATTAAGAAGACTTTGTTGAGATTGGCCATATAGGATGGGTGTTAACGAGGTGTATGGTATATAGGAAAAGGGCCTTGCCGTTTAGGAGGAAGGCATGTGTTTGGTCGCTAGCAAGTATGGGCCTGCACATGGTCTTGTGCAATACTAAATTACGGAATCGTCCTTCATCATGTCTCCTTTCTACATTGCATTCGTCATGGAACCGTGAAAACTTTACCTCCATGAGTTTCAGGCAGCGGCGGAGAAACGGACTGTTCCGGGTTTCCTGGGGCACATGCCTTTTGCTGTCTGTGCTGGCACACCTGTTTTTGCTGGCGGGGAGCTGCCTGGTTCCTGAAGAATGGCTGGCTTCCCCACGTCCGGCTGAAGCGGCGCGGAGGAAAGTGGCTGTAAGCGCGCGCATGGTAAAGAAAGTGGAACCTCAACTGGAGAGCCGGAGACAAGAGCCCGCGGAATATCTGCCTGCCGTCGTGAAGACCAATGAGGAGCAGGAAAGCGCCACCAGGCCGGAAGTGCCCAAATTCCAGAGCAACAGGAACACGCGGGCGGAAGGCGGCCGGAAGGATCCGGACGGCGACAGGGATATGCCCGCCCAGGATGGCGTGGAACGGGAAAACGGAGAGATTGTCCTTTTTAACCAGGAAAGGCAGGATGGGGATTTAAGCCATGAACGGGACGGCAACAAAAACGCCTCCCCCGGAGCTTCTTCCAATGTTCCCTACCAGCCCCTGGAACCATCCATGCCGCCTGCCGGTCATCCCGGTTCCCTGGCTCATTCTCCCGTCAAGAAGGGAGAGCCAGGCAAATCGGAAGAGGAAAAAACGGCCCGACAAAACATCCGTCATGCACAGGAGAAGGCCATGCAGCTTCCCCATGCGGTAGTGTTGCCCAGCCCCGGAGATTCGGAGAAGCCGGATCCGCTTGAGGAATTGGCCAAAAGCATTGCGAAAGGGGCGGACAATCCTCCCCTAAATCTTCCCAATCTGGATTTGGTGCCCAATACAAAACCGGTTCAGAAACAGCCCTTGTATGATCCCATGTTCAATGCGGAGAGCCAGCCCGGCTTCAAGACACATGAGCGGAAGACCAAGCAGGTCGGCAAATTCAGCTTTGGCCGCCGTCCGACATTGGATGTGGAAGCTACGCCCATGGGAACGTACCAGGCGATCGTTTACCGGGCTATCGGGGAACAATGGTACCGCCAGTGCGATTTGAACCGCGACCTGATTGTTACCGGAACTGTGCGCATCCGCATCCTGATTAACAAGAATGGCAAAATTTCGTCTATGAGGCAGACTTCCCGCGTGGGAGCCAGCGAGGTACAGAAGTCCTTTACCTTCCTCGCCATCAAACTCGCCAGGCTTCCAGCGATGCCCCCGGAGGTAAGGAGTATGCTTGTGGGGGATTCTTTGGAAATGTATTTCGATTTCAATTTTTAACAACCTACCATCCTGCAACAAATACCATTCACAGATATATGATGATGAACTTGATCAAAGACTGCATTACATTCTTCCAGGCAGGCGGCGTTTTCATGTACCCGCTGGCAGCCTGTTCCGTTCTTCTTATTGCGGCCGTTATTTACCGCATGTTCAATATGAAGAAGAGCCTCATTTGCCCCGTCGTGCTGACCAGGGCAGTGGAGCAGTACACCCGCGGCGCCGTGGAGCGCACTGAATTGGAGAGAATAGCTGCGGATTCGGATTCCGTGGAGGGCCGCCTGGTGCTGGATGCGTTGAATTCACCGCTGGAGGATGAAGCCTCCCTGAAGGAAATGATCCAGGTGAAGGCCCGCGAGGAGTTTGTAACGCTTCAGGCGGGTCTGCCCCTGCTGGACATGATTGTGATGATAGCCCCCATGTTTGGCATCCTGGGAACCGCCAGCGGCCTGGTGCAGATTTTCAGCGTTTTCGGAATGGATGAGAGTCACGGCATGATTGCTCAGGGGATTGCCCAGGCTCTGAATACGACGATTGCCGGTCTCGCCATCGCCACTCCGGCCGTGATTGCCCACGTTTATTATTCCCGCAAGCTGGAGCGCATTTCCGCCTCCATGGAAGTCCTGCTGACAGAACTGGTTTCCTTCCGCTGCCATCATTCCCAACGCTGACAAGGCCATGCAGTTTTACCGCAAGAAAGCAAGGAGCATGGGGGTGCCCATCGTCCCCATGATTGATATATTGACCATTCTGCTGATTTTTTTCATTGTCCATACGCAGTGGAAGAAGCCGCAGTCCCTGCTTAAGATAGATGTACCCGGAGCGGAATTCATGGAAGGGACTCCGTCTTCGGAACAGCGGGCCGTTTTGGCCGTGACGGGGACATCCGCCATTTCCCTGAATGGCAGGCTGGTGGAGATGAATGAACTGGCTGCTGCCCTGGAGGCCTTGAAAAAGGAAAATCCGGGCGTCAAACTGCAGCTTGACGTGGATAAAAAAGCGGAGTTCGGCGTCATTGTCGGCATTTGGGATGCGCTGACGTCTGTGGGTATTGACGCAGGAGAGGTTCCTGCCAGAATAGAAATCAACAAGCCCGGCGCACGGTAAGCGCCTTAACATATATATTATCCCCCTCCCGATGTTATTGGAAATAGCACAGTATGGAAATCCGGTATTGAAGGAAAAATGCCGCCCTGTAGAACATTTTGACGACAGCCTGAAAACCCTAGCGGAGAATATGCTGGAAACCATGTACGCAGCAGAGGGCATTGGCCTGGCGGCTCCCCAGGTGAGCATTCCCATTCAACTGGTAGTGATTGATATCCCGAAGGAGGAAGAGTCCGTCACCTGGCTTAAAGTGAACGGAGAGGACAAGGAGCTTTCCGACATCATGCCTTTGATGTTTGCCAATCCTGTTCTGGAACCTTACGGACCCATGCATCCTTTTCATGAAGGCTGCCTTAGCGTGATGAAGATACGCGCTTCCGTCGTGAGGCCGGACTTTGTCAAGGCTACGGTGCTTCTGATTGACGGAAGGGAAATAACGATTGACTGCAACGGCCTTCTGGCCAGATGCCTGCAGCATGAATGCGACCATTTGAACGGCATCCTTTTTGTGGAGCGCGTTTCTTCCGCACAGAAGATTACCCTGCGCAACAAATTGAAGCGTCTGGCATTGGGATACTAGCTTTCCGTGACTTCCCTCAGGCCTTTATGGCAGCCAAAGGAGGGGGGCAAAGAAGACCGCATTCCGGAACCGCAAAGTTTTTACAGCCGGGAACCGTCCCGTGATGTTCCCGGCAGACTATAATCCACCCGGGTTCGCAGTATTCGGAAGAGAAGAGGTCAGGACGCTTTTTCCGGATCCGGCTGAACCGGTTTTCCAGATTCCCTTTTGACGCGTATTTGCAAATCCGCCAAAGCGTTCATGTAGTAAATGTACGCGTCAAAGGCGGATGCATACGGCGTGAAGGAGTTTTCCTTCTGCATATAATGGAAGTGGTCCGCACTCTGCAGTTTGCGCCAAACGTGGGTAAGATCCTTGTCATGGGCTGCCTTGACCGGTTTTTCCAGACGGTAGATTTTGCGGAGGGCTTCATCCTGCATGACGTTGCCATTCCAATGGGACATGGTTCCAAAAGTGGAGCAGGTCATTTCCTGGGTGCATTCACAGACGGAAACAGGTTTGATTTCCCGCGCCACTTCGGACGGAGTCATGAACCGGTTGCCGGCGTCTATGCAGGCGAGAATCATCGTACGCCAGAATTCGAAGACGCCTGTAGCGTCAGACTGGCGTTCCCCCAGCGTTTCATAGTCCATGGACAGGGTAGTGACGCTTCCCTGCTGGTGCGTCAGCCAATCCGCGAAAGTGGTGGGGGAAAGCGGGTATTCCGACCATTCCGGATCAGTCCGCATGATTGCCAGGTCATTGGAGAGTTCCCGGTTGCGGAAAATGGTGGTGGTGTTATACACCCACGGAGCCAAGAAGACTTCATTGCTGGTGAATCCCTTGAGCATGGCCGGGTTGCCGTCCGCCATGATGCCCTTGAAGCCGAGCGTTTCCGCCTGCGCCGCAATGGCGTTGGAGTACAGCATGCCGGTATTCATCAGCACATCCGTTTCCTGATGGAAGAGTTTTTTGAGAAGCTCCCGGTGTTCTTCAATTTGTTCGGCAAATTCCTGAGGAGAGTAAACGGAGGCCAGGGAATTGTAGTAAGGCATTGCCAGAAAGTCCACGCATCCGGTTTCCGCCAGATCCTTGAAAGCGGCAATCAGGTCCGGCCTGTGGTACAGGGCCTGTTCCAGAATGACTCCGCTGAGCGCCAGTCCAAAACGGAATTTGCCCCCGGTGAGTTCAATAAGCTGTTTCATCAGCCGGGTTGCCGGGAAGTAACAGCGCTCCGCCACCGTGCTGAGCACGCGGGCATTCAGATCATCATCTTCATAAAAGGCGTGTTCTCCAATTTTGAAGAAGTCATAATGAATCAGCCGGTTGGGCTGATGAGCCACGAAAGTGAGGGAAATGTTGCTCATGGACGGAGGGGAGAGGGCTGAGAGTTATTAAGTAAGGTAAAAAGGCGTTTTTAGCGGTTCAGCACATGTTCATAAACCCGGATGACCTTGTCCGCGGCGGCGTCCCAGGTGGAGGCCTTGATGTCCTCCGTGCTCTGTTCCACTACTTTCCGGTACAGTTCCTCATCCGTGCAGAGATGAACGATATGCTCCGCCATTTTGTTGACGTCCCAGAAGTCCGCTTTCAGGGCTCCCTTCATGACTTCCGCTACGCCGGACTGCTTGGAAATCACGGCGGGAATGTTGAATTGGGCCGCCTCCAGAGCAGAAAGGCCGAATGGCTCCGATACGGAAGGCATGCAGTAGATGTCCGTGATGGAGAGGAGTTCATTGACTTTATCCTTGTTCAGGAAACCAGTGAAGTGGAATTTGTCGCCCACGCCCTTGAAGGCTCCGGATTCAATCAACTGGCGGAGTTTTTCTCCCGTACCGGCCATGACGAAGCGTACGTCGTCCGTCTGTTCCAGAACCTTGGCGGCAATCTGAAGGAAGAATCCCGGACCTTTCTGCGCCGTCAGGCGACCCAGGAAGAGCACGAGTTTTTCCGGGAATTTTTTCTTGCCTTTGAAGACTTTGACCGGATCCGCGCCGTTGTGAATGGGAAATATCTTATGGGGGTCAATGGCATAGTGCCCGCTGGCGATGGTTCCCGTGTATTTGCTGACCGGGATAACGGCATCCGCCTGTTCCATGCCGAATTTTTCAATGTCGTAAATCCAGCCGCGGGCATCCGCTCCGGCCCGGTCAAACTGGGAAGCGTGCAGGTGCACCACCAGGGGCTTGCCCGTGGCTTTTTTCACTTCCACGCCAGCCAGGTAGGTCAGCCAGTCGTGGGCGTGGATAATGTCAAAATCCTGCTGGAGGGCGACTTTTACCGCTATTTTTGAGAATTGAATGACTTTCAGGGCCAGGTCTCCGGCGTAAAGGTCTTCCTTGTTCCTGAACAGCTGGAGGTCGGCTTCATGCGTTTTGGAGAAGGTGATGCGGCCTTCCTTGGTGAACTGCACCACGCCGGATTCCCCTTCCACGGTGGTGTAGGGGTCCAGTTCAATGGGCGCGCGCTCCACCAGGGCAAAGCTGTCATAGGAATATTTCCGGTCCACTTGCTCCACTTCCCGATAGGAGACGTTATTGAGACCGGTGAGCTGAAATCCGTCAAAAAGGACGGAAGGGTCGGCCTTGGGAACGATCACCCTTAAATCCACTTTTTTTGCCAGCGCCTTGGAAAGACCCAGGCAGGCAATGCCCAACCCCCCGTTGACCAGGGGCGGGAATTCCCATCCTAATGTAAGAACTCGAATTGTGCTCATCGGTTGATGTGGTTTGTCGGTGCCGGGAAGGATACGGACTCGTGCCGTGTTGTACACCAACGCAATAAAACCAGATTTTTCATGTTCGGTCTAGATTAATATGAATAATTTTACTCTAATAATGAAAAGAAAAGTGCTGCTTTAGTTCAATCTTGCGTTCGTCATGAAATTGATTTAGTCTGGACTGAACGCTTTTGATCCTCTCTTCCGTTCGGCTTCAATGTGCTCCGTTTCCAACATCCCTGAAAGACGAAAAACACCTCCTCTCCGGGGGAGTCTCGTCAAATGGGAGTACACGAATACGGTTTCCAAAATAACTCTCAGCGTGTGTCTTGCTGATGCCGGTATTGTCCGCGTAACGTATTTCCCCGGAGCGGTGCCGGAAGACGAGCCGAGTTATGCCGTAAGCCCCGGATATTCCGCGCCGGGAGCGGAAATCCGCGAGTATGATGAGGACGGGGTTCATGTCGTTGAGACGTCTCTGCTCCGCATCCGCATTCGCACGGAGGAGCAAAAGGTGGATTTTTACGATGTTGCTACGGATGAGCCCCTGCTGACGGATGAGGGCGGATTCGGCCGGGAGAGCAAGGACTGGACTGGAGACGCCCGGGTATGGATACGGAAAAATCTTCAGGAAACGGAGCATTTTTTCGGGCTTGGGGACAAGCCGTGCGCCTTGAACCTGAGGGGCAAGTATTTCTCCATGTGGGGAGCGGACCATTATGATTTCCATGAGGAATCGGATCCCCTTTACAAAAGTATTCCCTTTTTCCTCAGTTTGCGGGAAAGGAAGGCGTACGGCCTGTTGTTTGACAACACGTGCCGTTCGTATTTCGACTTCGGAGCTACGGATGAAAAGGTTCTTTCCTTCGGGTCCTTCGGGGGCCTGATGAATTATTATTTCATTTACGGCCGCACTCCTCTGGACATCATCTCCGCTTATACGCGCCTTACCGGTACGCCTGAATTGCCGCCTTTGTGGGCGCTGGGGTACCACCAGTCCAAGTGGAGCTATTATCCGGACAAGGCCGTATACAATCTGGTGGAGCGTTTCCGGGGCCTGGGCATTCCGTGCGATGCCGTGCATCTGGACCATCATTACATGGAACGGAAGGAGGGATTTACCTGGGACAAACAGAATTTTCCCGACGCGGAAGGAATGGTCCGCTCCCTGGAGAAGGACGGTGTGAAGACGGTTCTGATTGTCAATCCCGGCGTGAAGGTCAACCCCGCCAATCCGGTCTGGAAAGAAGGGATGGAACGCAATTATTTCTGCCGCCGGTCGGAAGGCAATTTATTGTCGGAGGAAGTATGGCCGGGACTTTGCAATTTCCCGGATTTTACGGCTCCCGCCGTACGCGGCTGGTGGGCGGATCTGTTCAGCAGGGATATTGGGAAAATTGGCGTGCGCGGCCTCTGGAATGACATGAACGAACCTGTCGTTTTTCCGGACCGCACTTTCCCGATGGATACGCGGCATGAATATGACGGCATGCCCTGTTCCCATGAAAAGGCCCATAATATTTACGGGCAGTGCATGGCGGAAGCCTCCTGGCTGGGCATGAAGCGTCACGCTCCGGACCGGCGCCCCTTCCTGCTGTCCCGATCCGGTTTTGCCGGATTGCAGCGTTTTGCCGCCACATGGACAGGGGACAACCGGTCCAGCTGGGAACATTTGAAGCTGGCCAATTTCCAGTGCCAGCGGCTTGCGGCTTCCGGCATCTCCTTTGCGGGAGCGGATGCTGGGGGATTCATGGGGCATCCCACGCCGGAATTGTTTTGCCGCTGGATGCAGATGGCCTCTTTCCACGGTTTTTTCCGCAATCATTCCTCCGGGGAGTTCGGAGGTCAGGAGCCATGGGTTTTTGGGCAGGAAGTCACCTCTTACGTGAAAGCCGCCATAGAGGGCCGCTACCGCCTGCTTCCCTATATCTACACGCAGTTCCGCCGGTACGCGGAGACGGGCATGCCCGTGCTGCGCTCCCTGGCCCTGCAATGTTTTACCAACAAGGACACCTACTGGCGGGGGGCGGAGTATTTCTTCGGAGACCATCTGTACGTCATTCCCATTCATGAGCCGCAGGAAGGCGGGCGGTTCCTCTACATTCCGGAGGGCGTCTGGTATTCCTACCACACGGACAGCCTGATGGAGGACACAGGAAAGGATGTATGGGTGAAGTGCCCCCTTTCTTTCCTGCCCGTGTATGTCCGCGGAGGGGCGGTAATTCCCCATTGGCCGGTGCAGCAATACGTGGGAGAACTGCCTCGACCGCCGCTGACGCTGGATGTATGGTGGGCGCCGGAAGGGGAGGTAGCCTCCCATTTGTATGAAGATGCAGGGGACGGATATGCATACCGGAACGGAGAATGCGCCGTGCATGATTTCCTTTACCGCGGCGGCTCCAATTCCCTGGAGCTGGATTGGAACTGCGAAGGGGATCCCTGTGCGTTCCATGAGTCCGCAGAGGTGGTTTTGCACGGTTTGCCTGCGGGTATTTCCGTCAGTGCATGCATGGACGGCGTGCCGTGCTGCGGCGTGATGAGGGAAGGAAGGGTGTGGAAAATACCGGTGAAGGATAAATTTGACACGCTTTCCGTCTGCTGGCCGGAGGAATAATGTTCTTCCATTAAGGGATGAGGCGTCCGGAGGAACTGTCATGGAAGGTGGAAACTGTGCCTGACCGTATCCCTCTTCAGTTTCAGTTCCCGCCATTCATGCGTCAGGGTGGAGGAGGCCACTACGCCGCCCCCGGTGCAGAGTGCGAGCCTCTGCCCCTGCCAGTACAGGGAGCGGATGCCTACCAGGCAGAAAAAGTCTCCATCTTCCAGAAACCCGAACGGGGCGCCGAAGTGAAGCGGACAGCGGAGACGTGAACGCCAGTCGTCCAGCTGGGCGAGCGTGTTTTCCGTGCGGGGCTGGGAACCCAGGGCGGGGGTGGGGTGGAGCAGCCGTATCCAGTGGGCCGGAGTATGCTGTTCGTCCGATTCCAGTGTGAGGTAAGTGACGAAGTGGATCAGGGTGCCCAGGTTCAGCACGCTGCGTGCCGTTCTGGTGACGCTGCCGAAGGGGGACAGGCGGGAAAGAATGCTGCCCGCCACGATTTCATGCTCGCGGATTTCCTTGTCGTCGTTGATGAAAACCCCTTCATCCTCCGGACGGGCCGTTCCTGCCAGGGCCATTGTCTCCAGGCGGCGGCCCTGCTGGTGGAACAGTGTTTCCGGAGTGATTCCGCAGAATCCTTCCCGTTCCGTCCACCAGGCGTAGGGATAATGGGACGGAGAGCTGCTGATGGCCCGCAGGATGAGTTCCCGGGGTGTGTGTGGGAGCAGCATTTCCCCGAACTGGGGAATCGCCGGAACGCTTTTCATCAATTGCCCGGCAGCGATTTGCTCCATCATTTCCGCAAAAACCTGCGCGTATGCGTCCGGAGATGGTTCCGCCCACCGGATTTCCGGAGCAGGCGGGGGAGGATTTCCCTCCGCCGGGAGAGCATGAAGGGCTGCCGGTATTTTCCATGGCCGCGGGTCGTCCAGCCGGAATGTATCAATATAAAAAGCGGGGCCGGAATCCGGCGGTTCCGCTGATTCCCGGAAAGGCCCGGTTCCGAGAAGAAGGCCGCGGGAAGGGTGCTTGATCAGGGCTCCGGAAGTCAGCGTTTTTATGTCCATGCGCAATTCATGTTAAAATGCCGCCGCCGGGAATTCCAGCTATTTGAATGTTTGTGAAGTGCGGAAGAAACGGGAATGACGGTTCAGTGGGCGCCTCCGTTTTTCCAGAATGTCCCATGGATGGCATGGACCTGAAAAAGGGCATTCCCCTTCGTCCCTGACGCTTTTTCCTCCTCCGTTGAAAAAGCAGGGGATGACGGCCTTTCCCTGCCCGGAGCCTGTAACGGAGAGGAACTCCGCCCCTGTCTCCTAGAGCCGTGCGCCATGTCACGTGCGTTCCCCTTTTGAATTGACGGGGAAAAGCACTCAAGTAAGCTCTAAAGAGCTTCCGACCCTATGCAGATAATGAACAGACCAGCACCATCAGTCCCCACCGCCGATATTCCGGTAGAGGCCATGCTGGCAGAGGTGCGGAAGCCGCTGGGACCCGTTTGGTGGAGCGTGTTTCTCGCCAGCGCATTGCTGGCGGCGTGGGGCATAGGGTGGAGTTCCTGGCGTATTGCCGCAGAGGGTGTGGGCGTGCTGGGGGTGAATAATAATGTGGTGTGGGGGCTGGACATCGTGCATTTTGTTTTCTGGATAGGCCTGGGGCATGCGGGCACCCTGATTTCCGCCGTCCTGCTGCTGACGCGCCAGTCATGGAGAAGCCCGATTGCGCGCGGAGCGGAACAGATGACCCTGTGCGCGGTTATCTGCGCCGCCGTTTTCCCTGTGGTGCACGTAGGGCGTGTCTGGATGGCGTGGATGGCTTCCCCGTTGCCGGAAGTGAGCGGAATTTGGCCGGACATGGCCTCTCCTTTGATGTGGGATGTCATGGCAGTCAGCACCTATTTTCTTCTTTCCCTGTTGTACTGGTATATCGGCCTGGTGCCGGATTTCGCGTTGCTGAGGGATTGCTGCAAGGGGCGTCTGAGGCGCCGGTACGGGTGGCTGGCACTGGGCTGGCAGGGGACGGGGCGCCAGTGGCGCGCCTATGAAAAGGCCAGCCTTCTTTTTGCGGTTATTCTGACTCCTCTCGTGGTATCCGTTCATTCCGTGGTGAGTTTCGATTTTTCCGTGACTCAGGTGCCGGGGTGGCACCAGAGCATTTTCCCGCCCTATTTCGTAGGGGGGGCCATCCTCAGCGGCATGGCGATGGTTCAGCTGATTCTGCTGGGGGTGAGGCGTCTGATGGCCGGCAGCGGCGTTCGCCGGGCCGTTACTCCGGCCATTCTGGATTTAAGTTCCCGGTTTGTGCTGGCCCTGAGTCTGGTGATGGGAGCCATGTATTTGTGGGAGCATCTGGCAGCCATTCTGAATGGAGGCTCTCCGGAGCCGTTTCCGGGCAGAAATCCTGTGAATGCCGTGTTCCTCATCGTCATGGTTGCCGGGAATGTGGCGCTGCCCCAGTTGTTCTGGTTCCGCTCTCTGCGAACCAACCGCTGGGTGATCGCCGCCGTGGCTCTGGGAGTGCTTGCGGGCATGTGGATGGAACGTTTCTGGATTGTCGTGAATTCCCTGAAGGCATCCCTGCTGGCTGCCAACATCGGAGATTATTTCCCCAGCGTGACGGATTTGGCCATGATGGCCGGGAGCGTGGGGCTGTTTATGGCCCTGTACATGGCGCTGGTGCGTGTGGCTCCATTCTTCTCCCTGTGCGACGTGCGGGAACAGCAATCCCTGAACAAGGAGGGCGGGGCATGAAAAAGCCCGTCATTTCCGGCTGGGTGCTTTCCTTCGGTTCGGAGAAGGCGCTCCTTCAGGCCGTCCGCGTGCTGGTGAAGGAGGAAAATCTGCGCTGGGAGGTTTGCGCACCTTATCCCTGCGCCGCTGTTCGTCTTGCCAACAGGCACGCCGGGAAGGCCGTGGGAGCAGGCGTCCGGCTGTGGGCCGCAGCGGGCGGCGTCTGCGGGTTTCTGGCCGTGGCTCTGTGGCTTTACTGGACGCAGTTCTGTGCGGATCCCCTTGTGACCCAGGGCAGGGTCCAGGGCTGGGACAGCTGGCCCGCATATGTCCCTCCCCTGTTTGAAGGAACTTTGCTGGGGGCCGGATTGCTGACCGCCGCCGGTTTCCTGAAGGGGGCTCTTCTCCCGCAGTGGCACGACTGGGCGTTCGAGTGTGATTTTTTCAGGACGGATGAGCACGGGAACGGTTACTTCATTCTGCTGGAAGGCGGGAGCGAAGGCCATGCCGCCGTTTTGGCTGAAGCCCTGCATCCGGATGCCCGCGAGTACGTTCATGGGAAAGGAGGCCGGGCATGAGAGGAGGCATCACGGCGGTAGCAGCCCTTGTTCTCCTGGGAGCGCTCTGGTTCCTGGCAGGGGACGACGATGGAAGAAATGCCGTTCCCCGTTTGTTTGACAATATGAATGATCGTCCTCTGGCGGATGCCCAGCAGGTGGGGATTTCTTCCGCCGCCCCGGATCGGAAAGCGCGCCTGACGCCTCCCCGCTCCGTGGCGCAGTCCCTGGGCATGAACGGAACGGTCCGAAAACGGGAGGATGACCGGGACTCCTTTGCTGCGGAAGGTTCCTATTTTTCCTCCGGCCGCATGCAGGGCGGAGAGGAGGATTCCATGCCTCTGGAACTGGGCGGCATCTCCCGCAGCCGCGACGTGCTGGCGGAGGGGCGCGCGCTTTATCTGGCGCATTGCGCCGTTTGCCACGGAGAGGACGGAAGCGGACGCGGAAGCATGGCCGTTTATGAAACCTATCCGCAAATAGGCTCTTTCCGGGATGAAAAGTATGCTTCCTATTCTTCCGGAAAAATGTTCAGGAGCATTCGGTTGGGGCAGGGAAACATGCCCGCTTTCGGAAACATTCTCACGGCGCGGGGAATCTGGTGTCTGGTGGCGTTTATCCGTCATTTGCAAGCGCCGCCGGAAGAACCTGCCGTTCAACAGAAGGAACAACATTCATGAACAGCAATACATCTTCAACAGGCGGGGAACGCCAGGACCGTCCGGGATTCGGCTGGGCCGGGCGTTCCGTTGCCCTTTCCCTGTGGATCATTTCCGTTCTATTATGGTGCGTGCTGATGCGCCAGTCCTTTACGGCCATGCCCTGGGACGACATGACGGTAGCCGGAGAAAGGCTGCAGGAATTGAGAAGGCCGTTCGCCGCTGCCGGAATGGCCGTAGGAGTCCTTGGCTCCAGCCTCTGTCTGGGGTGCCTGTTCTGGCTCTGCCTGTCTTCACTGACGGGTTCCGGCTGGGGCATTGCGCTGAGAAGGGTGCTGGCGGCGGGTTGCTGGGGGTTTTTACCCGGTGTTTTGGTATTGGCCGGAACGGTCGGCTGCCTGACTACCGTGATTTTTCCGGAAGCAGCCCGCTATTGGGGAGTGGCGGATGTTGCCTCTCCCGGCGTCCAGCCCTTCGGCGTTCTGGATTTGGCTGACTTCTCATGGTGGAACCCGGCATGGCTGTACGTGCGCGTGGGGAGTATTGCGGTGCTTTCCTGGAGCATGACCCAGGTATGGGAAACGCTGGTTGCGGAAAAAAATGTCTGGCAGCCTTCCTTCCGCCGGGGCTCTGCCGCCTTCTGCATGGTTGTGACGGTGATGATGCTGGGCCTGCTGGGGATGGACATGCTGGGAGGGACGGGAAAGGTCGTTCTTTCCATGTTCCCCGTATACATGATTGCATATGTTCTGCTGGTGTCCCTGGCATTCGCTGTGTTGTCTGCCGTGTTCCTGAGGCGGCTGGACGGAGGGAAGGAGCTGCCTTGGCCCCGCCTGGGCGGCATGCTGACGGCCATGGTTCTGGTGAAAGCCTATATTGTGTATTCTCAGTACATGATTACCTGGTACGCCTCCATTCCGGCTGAAATGTCCTTTTATAACGCAGCCGCTTCCTCCGGCTGGTCCGGAATGTTTGCCGCGGCTCTTGTTCTTCAGCTTCTGCTGCCTTTCCTTATTTTGCTGTTCCCCGCGTTGAGACGCCGGCTGGTCGCTTTGGGCGCTGTATGCGCCGGGGTGCTGTTTGGCTCCCTGCTGGAAGCATGCTGGATGTTTGGCCCCGGCTTTGGGCTGGACCCGTCTGCATGGAAGGCATGGCTTCCGCTTGTCCTGCTCTTGGGAGGGATGGCCCTGATCTGCTGTTTTTCCTTTCTGGGGGTACTGAGCGTCCGCAGGGTATTTCCCGAATCATGATGAACCGTACCGCCGCCGTTTTTTTTCTGTTTTTCCGCCGTCCGGGCGAGTATCTCCCCCTGTTCTGGCTGGCAGGGGCTTTCGTGCTGGGTTTCCTGTGGTCGCTGGCGTACGCTTCCGGTCTGGTGGCGGAGGAGCCTTTGCCGTGGCCGGCCGGCCGCCTCATGTTCGCATTCTACGGCATGCTGGTGTACGGCTGGGCCCTCCCCATCCTGTTTTCCTTTGCGGCGGGAAGCAGGAGCCGGTGGATGAAACCCGCAGAATGGCTCTGGCATACCTGCGTTGCGCTGGGGTTGGCGACTATTGCCGCGGGGAATGGGAGCGGCGTGCTCCTGATGCCTTTTGACTGGTGGGTTTGCCCGGTTTTTGCCTTCCTTGCCGCAGGGGCGGCGTGCGTCGCATGGTTCCGTCCGTTTCCGTGGCCTGTACGGCTGTTGTTCAGTTCCTCCGCCGGGTGTGTGGCTGCGGCCCTTTGGGCGTTGGGATATACGCAGGCATTGTCCATGAATGGCCTGCTGGATGTTTCCGCCCTGGGAGGAAGCCTGTCCTGCGGGCTGATGTTTGCCGCCCTGGGAGCGGCGGCGCTCCGCCTGGATATGGCGCAGGGGAGGGCAGCCGGAATTCTGTCCGTCTGGATGGCCCTGGTGCTGGCAGCGGCTCCGGTGATTGGCGGGCTGGGGGGGCTTCAGGGGTTTCCCGTGTCGTGGATGTTGGTGGAGGCCGGTACCGCCTGGTTTTGGTGCGCCGTTCTTCCCGCCGTCCTGGCGGTGGCGCGTTTTTGGATAAAATCCGGTACGAAGACCGGAATATGGGTGAAGACCGGAGTTTCCCTGCTTGCCTTGCTGGCGGCATGGAACGTGTTTGTTGTGGGTGCGCCTGAGCTGATGCAGTTTTCCCTGTCTGCATGGCATGAACCGGAATTATGGATTCTGCTGGGGGCCGGAGTTTTGATGATGGCAGGGGGGAAGGCCCCCGGACATTTCCCTGTGGCATGGCGGCTGTTGGGCGCAGGCGTCTGCGGCGTGCTTCTGGCGTATGCCGTGGGCGTGCTTGCCGCCCTGGATGTCCAGGCTTTTCCTGAGGCCCGTCGCGCGGAGCTGATGAGCGGCTGGGTGGGCATGGCTGCCTGCATCCACGCCGTTGCCATGGCTTTTTGCCTGGCGGGCAGCCTCTGCCTGTGGCGGCCAGCGGGAGCGGAAGACGGAGGCCGGGAGCCTTCCCCTCCGTTTTTGCGGCGTTTCTTCTTCATTTCAGCCGTAGCGGCGGCTTTGGCGCTGGCGACGGCTGCGGCCGTTGTTCTGCATGCTCCGCCTCCGGATTCCATGGAGGTCAGGAGACCCGTTCATGATGCGGAAGGTTCCGGTATTTATGCCGCGGAGGGGTGTGCCCTGTGCCATACCCAGATTATCCGGCGTTCCCTGTCCGGAAAGGACTGGCAGACGGCGATTGACCGCGGCACGGATCCTGATTTCCCCTACCGGGTCAGTGAACCGGAAGACATGGATGCCGAATTCAACAGGGAAGGAGCGCCGCAGGCGGGGGTGGCGGCCATAGGCCCGGACCTGAGCAATGCGGCGGAATACGCCGCCGGGAGGCTGGAATATGAAGACGCCGTATCCGGCGGCACGCGCCGCGCCGCGCAGGTGCGGGAATGGCTGGCCTTGCATCTTTACAACCCGCGGGAAATGCAGTTCAACAAACCCTGGACCATGTGTCCGGCCATGCCCGGACTATTTGAGGAACGCCCGGTGGAAGGGAACGCCCCCTCCACGGCTGCCCTGCCTGTCCGGATGGAACGGGGCCGGGAGCTGGTGCCTTCCCCGCGCGGGGAGCGCCTGTTGAACTACCTGGAGTCCCTGCGGAGGGTGGAACCCTCCCTGAAGCGCGACCAAATCCATTCCTTCCCGGCCCTGTCCCACATTCACCCGGATTATGCCGCGCATCCTCCCGCCGTGGACATGGAACGCCTGAAGAAGGCCCGCGCCGCCGCCGTGATGGAAAAGGGCAGGGGCGTGTACCTTTCCAAATGCGCCATCTGCCACGGCAACGACGGCATGGGGGACAAGGTGACCTATCCGCCCCTGGCCGGATCCGAATGGCTGAAGGAAAAGCCTGATGCGGAAATCGTCAGGATCATCCTCCAGGGACTGACCGGACCCATCACGGTGAATGGAAAGGAATGGGATTCCACCATGCTGCCGCCCGGCGTCACGGATTCCCGCGACCTGGCGAACCTGCTCACATTCCTGCGCCGCCAGTTCGGCGGGGTGGAGAAGGCGGCCTATACGCCGGAGCAGGTGGACGCCATCCGCCGGGATCTGTGACGGGAGGGCCCCCGATTACAACGTTTCATGCTCCTTGCCCCGGGAACGGAAATGGCTGCAAATGCCATTCTATGAATTTAGATGATACGTCCGCCCTTTCTACGGACAGAAACGTTGTAATCGGAACAAATGCCAGTGCCGCCAATGGCACGGACAATGTTGTGATAGGTTACCTCTTCCACCAGAGACGACCGGGGTACCGTTGTGGGTTCCACGTTCGTGGGCACCAACTCCGCCGGAACCGCCCTGGGGGATCATATTAAAGTAGGGAATTCCTGCGTTTCCGTAGGTTCCTGGTCCAATACGGACCACTGTCACATGGGGATTGCCCTGGGTTATCAGAGTAATACGTCCAATGAATCGGAGAAGCTCCATACGGCCACGGCCTATTCCTTCTGCGCGGGCATGGGTTCCCGGATCGAGGGGGACCTTCTGCATAGGCATCGGCAGGGGGGGTATGTGGAAGACGGCTGCGGGCACAGCATCGTGCTTGGCGGCTATTCCAGGTCGGAAGTACTCAGCGACATTGTGATTTCCGGCGGCCACGCGACGGCCACCCGGTGTGGTTCGTCAGTCCGGGCGTCACCAGCGGGGAGATGATGCTGGCCAGACAAGCCCTTTTAGATTTCCACAACTTCCTCTTTCGTGATGGCATTGTAGGCCAGTGTTATCCCTCCGAAGCCGGAACCGGGGGCCGGAGGATTGCCCGGGTCAATGTCCTTTGCCAGCAAATCCAGCGGGTATAATTCCAGTTTGGTGCCGGGGGTGCAGAAAAATACCACGTCGGGATTGTCCCCGGTCTCGTCCGTTTTAAAACCAAGCTTGTCCCGGTAAAATTGCAGGGACTTTTTCATGTCTATGACTCCAAGGCAGATGCCGGTTACTCTGTTCATGTTCTTCTTCATGGAATTGGCGAATAGCCTGTTTTTCTGTTTAATGTTTTGCGCAGCCTCCGCCAGGAAAATGTGTTTTTCCCGGTTTTGTTAACGTCTGGTTTTATGGTGAAAGAAACGGAGCCGTCCGCAGGTAGTTAAGGAACCCTTTCATGAATCTTCCTTCCTCCCGCATTCCCTGGCTGGACAACATCCGTGTTTTTGCCTGTATTCTCGTTATTGCCAGCCACATCGTGGGGCAGTTTTTTGTGTCGCCTCCTTTCACTCCGGACAATGAAACCTTTGCCTGGTCCTCCTTTTATACGGTGCTGGTGCGGGTCTCCATCCCCCTGTTTTTCATGATTTCCGGCGCCCTCCTGCTGCCCGTTCGGGATACGACGGGGCAATTCCTGAAAAAACGCTTCACCCGCGTCCTGTTCCCCTTCCTGCTGTGGTCTGCGTTTTACACTGTTTTTCCGTGGAGCTATGAAACGCTCACGGGGGACAGTTTTCACTCCGTCTTCCCCCTCTCACGGGTCACGCCGGACCTGGAAACCATGGGAACGAACCTGCTGCTGATTCCACTGAAATTCAGCGTGGGCATTCATCTCTGGTACCTCTACGTGCTGATGGGCCTTTACCTCTTCCTGCCAGTCATATCCCCCTGGGTGGAGAAAGCGGGAAAGGCGGCCTTTGCCTACTTCCTGCTACTGTGGGCGCTCACCCTCTTGTTCCCTTATCTCCAGACCATTTTCCCCAGCTATCTGGGAAAATGCCCCTGGAATGAATACGGGGCCCTGCATTCCTTCTCCGGGTACCTGGGCTACATGGTGCTCGGCTGCTTTCTGAGGAAATACCCTGGGAATGCCTCCTTCGCCCGCACGGCCTGCTGGGCCGTTCCGTGTCTGGCCGCGGCCTTTTGGTTTACCCTCCATTTCTACCGGACGTCCACGGCTCAGGCCTGGTCCTCAAGCGGCGACTACATCGGCTTCGCCAGCATTAATGTGGCCCTCATGTCCGTGACCTTATTCGTTCTCTTCCAGTCATTTACCGCATTCAGAGCCGGGTCCGCGCCGCGGCGGTTCCTGGCTGATTTCTCCAGCATGAGTTTCGGCATCTACCTGGTCCACTTTGTGCTGGTGGGAGCCGTTTACCGCCTCTTTGGCATGCTCCATCTGTTGTTCCTTCCGGCTTCTCTTTCCATTCCGCTGCTGACTGCGGCGACGTGCCTGGCAGCCTGGGGAATCATCAAGCTGCTCTCCTTCCTCCCCGGCAGCAGGTACCTGATCGGATAAATTCCGGCATGGAGACAAAAAACTGCCCTCCGCACCGTGTGGCGGGAGGGCAGTCCGGATGGAAAAAGCGGGAAAAACAGGGATCAGCTCAGGGTTTCCACCAGTTTGTCGCCGTAAGCGGAGCAGGTAATTTCCGTGGAACCGGGAATCATTTCCGCAAGGTCGAACGTAACCGTTTTTTCGGAAATCACCCGGTCAATGGCCTGAATCAGCAGATCGGCGGCTTCCGTCCAGCCCATGTAGCGCAACATCATCTCCGCAGACAGGATGACGGAGCTGGGGTTGGCCTTGTTCAGTCCGGCCAGTTTCGGCCCGGTGCCGTGCGTAGCTTCAAAAATGGAATGCCCCGTCAGGTAGTTGATGTTGCCTCCGGGGGCGATTCCGATGCCGCCGACCTGCGCCGCCAGGGCGTCGGAGATGTAATCCCCGTTCAGATTCAGCGTGGCTACCACGTCGAAGTTTTCCGGATGGAGCAGAATTTCCTGAAGGAAGGCGTCTGCAATGCAATCCTTGATAACGATACCGTTGGGAAGTTTCAGCCAAGGGCCGTCCCCTATGGGGAGGGCGCCGTATTCCCGCCGTGCGACATCGTATCCCCAGTCACGGAAGCCGCCTTCCGTGAATTTCATGATGTTGCCCTTATGCACCAGCGTGACGCTTTTCCTTCCGTTTTTCACGGCATAGTCAATGGCGGCGCGCACCAGGCGCTCCGTGCCTTCACGGGAAACGGGCTTGATGCCGAAGCCGGAGCTTTCCGGGAAACGCACCTTTTTCATGCGGTCCGGGAAAATGCGGCTCATGGTATCAAAAAACAGCTTGGCATCCTCCGTGCCTTCCTTGAATTCGATTCCGGCGTAGATGTCTTCCGTGTTTTCGCGGAAAACGACCATGTTCACTTTTTCCGGAGCTTTGACGGGAGTTTCAATGCCGTTGAAATAGCGCACGGGACGCAGGCAGACAAACAGATCCAGATCCTGCCGCAGCGTGACGTTCAGGCTGCGGATGCCTCCGCCCACCGGAGTGGTGAGGGGGCCTTTGATGCCGATGAGGTACGTGCGGAAAGCTTCCACCGTTTCATTCGGAAGCCAGGTGCCCAGATTATCAAAAGATTTCTGCCCGGCAAAAACTTCATACCATGCGATGGAACGCCTGCCCTGATAAGCCTTGGCTACGGCTGCGTCAATGACACGGGAGGCCGCCGCCCATATCTCAGGACCGGTTCCATCACCGATGATGAAAGGAATGACGGGCCTGTCCGGAACGCAAAGCCTGCCGTTCTGCATGGTGACGGCTGCACCGTCCGCGGGAGGGGTGAATGTTAAATTGGCCATGACGTGCGTTCCTTTATAGGACGCAGCCCGGTTTGGCAAGATAAAAGAGCGGAATGAGGAACTGTGCTTCTGGAGCTTTGCCGGCTCCTGAAGCAACCGGCCTTGAAAATGTTTTCCTCTTGTACCTCAGAACCAGCGGTCCTTCCCGGAAGGTTCTTCCGGCTGCCCGGCTTCTTCCCGGAGGCGTTTGAGGAAATTTTCTTCAGCCTGGTGTTTCAAGCCGCTCTCCATGATATGCTTCCGGGCGTTTTCGTTCAGCTGGTTGACGGCAATGGCGGCATCTTCGGAAGTCAGCCTGTTCCAGATGCCGGCGTCATCCTTCACGATTCGCAGGGACCCCTCCACCATCTCACAGGAAATCAGCTTGCCATGAAGGCCCTCTGCCGTAATGGGGCCTTTGTTTCCTGCGGGAATGATAATCCGAAGAGGTTCGGGCCCTTCCAGATTGATGCCCCCGTGGGCGCGGTAGGCCGCTTTCAGAATCAGCGTTTTCCTGCTCCACCACCAGGTGGTGGAGTAACGGTATTCATATTCAAAAGTCCGTTCCACTGTTACCAGGTTGGCCACTTTTTCATCCTTCTGCACAATCAGGGCCACGCCGCCGTGGTTGGAGGAAAAACCCTTATTGATCAGGGTGAGGCCCGCTTCCCTGCCGGCTTCAATCAGTTTTTCCGCTACAGCCATCGGCTTTTCCGCCGGGGCGGTGATGCAGGTGCGCACGCCCCAGAACAATACGGCCAGCACACCTATCAGAACGGCTCCCCTGGCCAGCGCGACAACGGCGGGGGAATGGAAAAAGGTGGGGGAGGATCCGCTCATGAGATGTTGTGCGTGGCGGAAATTCAGGGTTCCGGGTCTTCATGGGAGCCATGTTCCCTGATAGGGGGCATGAACAGGGCCAGGAAGGTGAAGGCGATGACGGTCAGGTCATCTATCTGTCCTACTCCCGGAATGAAATCCGGAATCAGGTCAATGGGGGAAAAGGCATAAAGAGCCGTCAGAGTCAGAAGGACAAGCTTGCGTCTGGTGAACAGGCGCGGTTCTCCTTCCCGGCTGCGGAAGTAATTGATGGCCCTGACCAGAAGCTGCTGCCTGGAGCCGTTGGGCGGAATGGGAATCTTGTTTTTCATGGAGCTGCAGGGGTGAATTTACCGTCAATGGAAAGGAAACTCTTTTTTATATGGACCGGAAGCAGACCCGGAGGCGGGATAACGGGCCCCTTCGTCCTGCCTTGTTCCGGCAACGGCACGGGAAGGGATTTTTTTGAAGCCGTTTTCTGTAGGCGTCTTTTCATCAGGAAAGCTCTTTCCTTATTGTCTCATGCACTCCCGGCCGCGTCCAGAGCAATTCCCGGCTTCTTCCGGGAATGAGCTTCCTTGCGTTTGAGAGAGCATAACGTTTACGGCGGTTGCGCCGTGCATGTATTTCTTTTTCCTGGCATTATCATCGGCAAGGGAAGAGGGCAAGTGCCGGAAAGCGCGGAAGGAACCGGAATATTTGTTCTGTCCCTGCCGTTTTCCGAGCCTGTTTTCCCCCAGCCGCAAAAACGTTCCGCAGGGTAAAGGAGGGCTTCTTCCCCATTGGCCTGCGTTCCCTTCCCGGCAGGGGGCCTCTTGGGCTTGCGGCATTGACACGGCGGGAGGCACGGGGTACTCTCCTGCGGCATATAATGATCAGTTTTACCAATATCAGCGGGGCCGAGGAAATTGGGGCCAATTGCTATTTGCTTGAGATGGACGGCACCAGGATTGTGCTTGACAGCGGGATGCACCCCAAGAAGGAGGGGAAGGCGGCCATGCCGGATTTTGATTCCCTGGAACCCAATTCCGTGGAAGCCGTTTTTTTAAGCCATTCCCACCTGGACCATCTGGGAACGCTGCCTGTGCTTCAGGAGAAACAGCCAGCGGCGGAGGTGTTCATGACGCCCGCCGCGGCAGCCCTGTCTGAAGTGATGCTGCATAATTCCGTGAATGTGATGAGCGCCAAGAGGCTGGACCTGGGCATTGTGGAGTATCCTTTTTTCACCCATAATGATCTGGACAGATTGAGCGACGCCTGGCATGCCAAGTCCTGCAATGAAGTGTTCCGCGTGGGCTTCCGTCAGAACGTGCTGGCCACGTTTTATGATGCCGGGCACATCCTGGGGTCTGCCGGCGTGATGCTGGAGGGCGAGAGCGGCCATACCGTATTTTACACGGGGGACGTGCAGTTTGAAGACCAGAGCATGATTCCCGGGGCTGATTTTCCGGAATCCGGCGTAGATACGCTGGTTATGGAGTGCACGCGCGGCGGTTTCCAGCGCAGCGCCCACTATTCCCGGCCGGAAGAGATGGTGAGGTTCGGGAAAGCGATTGCGGAGACGCTGGAACGCGGCGGCGCCGTACTGATTCCGGTATTCGCCATCGGCAAGAGCCAGGAGATGCTGTTCAACATTCACCGTTTCAAGCAGCAGGGGGTGATTCCCTCCAATACTCCCGTGTACTTCGGCGGGCTGAGCGCGAAAGTTTCCCTGTTGTACGACCGTTTTGCCGGGTTGACGCGCAGGCATGACCATGAATTCAAGCTGAAGGAGGAGATTCAGACCGTGCCCCTTCCGCGCAAGGGAAAAGCTCCGCTGGTGTGTTCCCCGGGGAATATTTATGTGGTGTCCAGCGGCATGATGACGGAAAATACGCTTTCCAACGTCATGGCGGAGCAGGTTCTTCCCCAAGAGAAGAATGCTATTTTGTTCGTAGGATATGCGGATCCCGATTCTCCGGCGGGACTGCTGAAGGCAACTCCTGAAGGGGAACTGGTGAAAATGAGGCCCAACGGGCAGCCGGTGCGCCGCAAGTGCACCGTGGACTGTTTTGATTTTTCCGGGCATGCCACCCGGGACTCCCTGGTTAATTATGCCGTGAAGCTGAACCCCAGGCAGGTGGTTCTGGTGCACGGGGACCCGGATGCCATGGAGTGGATGCACCACACGCTATCCGCCAAAATGCCTGATTCCACCATCGTCGTTCCTGAGCCGGGACGCCGCTACACTTTCGAGCCATGAGTTTTACCGGAGAAAGAAAGGGGAGGCTGATCGTCTTTGAAGGCATTGACGGCACGGGCAAGTCCACCCACATCGGCCACTTGCGGAAGTATTTGGAGGGGAAGGGGCTGGAAGTGGTGCAGAGTTTTGAGCCCACACGCGGACGGTGGGGCCGGATGCTCCGGGACTCCGCCGTGACCGGACGCCTTTCCGTAGAGGAGGAAGTAGCCCTGTTCCTGAAAGACAGGAGGGAACATGTGAAGATGCTGATTGCTCCCGCATTGGCGCGGGGGGCATGGGTTCTGCTGGATCGCTACTATCTTTCCATGATGGCTTACCAGGGCGCGCGCGGCATAGATCCGGAGGTTATCCGTGCCGCCAATGAAGAATTTGCCCCGGTGCCGGATGCCGTGGTCTGGCTGGACATTCCCGTTTCCGTGGCGCTGGAACGCATTGGGAACCGCGGGGAACGCGACGCTTTTGAGACGGAAGCGGGCCTGGCGGCCTGCCGCAGCGTGTTTGCATCCGTCCATGCTCCCTGGATGCTCCGCATAGACGCGGACGCCGGGAAGGAAGAGGTGGCGGCAAGAGTGCGGAAGGCTCTTTCCATGCGTTTCCCCGATGTCATTGGGGCATAGGCATCTCCTTTCGGCCATAGGCCGGGGATTTTTCCTTAGCGTTTCATTCCTGGCATTTGGATGCTATTCCGCAGGCGCATAAGCCGTTGGATCCGGAATTCCGGCTTCCCTGAAGGCTTCCCGGCGTTCCATGCAGGTGGAACAGACGCCGCAGTGGACGGCTCCGCCCTTGTAGCAGGAATAGGTGCGGGAAAAGTCCACGCCCAAATCCTGGCCCATGGCGGCGATGCCGCCCTTGGACATGTGGATGAAAGGGCGCAGGATGCCCAGACCGGCATAGGTTCCCAGGCGAATGGCTTCCGTCATGGCGGCCATGAATTCCTCCCGGCAGTCCGGATAGATGCTATGGTCCCCGGAATGGGCCGCAATGACGAGCTGCTGCGCCCCGCAGCTTTCCGCAACCCCGGCGGCGATTGACAGGAAGATGCCGTTGCGGAAGGGGACGACGGTCTGCTTCATCAGTTCTTCATCATAGGAACCGTCCGGAATATCGTCCGCGCCGGAGAGGAGGGCTGATTTCAAATGGGAGGAGATGGAGGAAATGTCAATCACGCGGTGTTCTATGCCCAGACTGGCGGCCTGCCAGGCAGCGCATTTCAGCTCTCGTTCCGCGTGGTTGGAGGCATAGTCAAAGCTGAGGGCCACCCGGACGCGGTGGTTCCGGTGGGCCCAGTGCAGGGCTACGCTGGAGTCCAATCCCCCGCTGAGCAGTACGGCTGTTTCCATTTTGTCCATGGTCTGGATTACAGGGGGCGGTTTTCCGGATTGTGTTCGGCTGTTGCGGTCAGCTGGATGCCGCCGCGGGGGGAGAAGCGGCCTTCCACCTTCAGCCACCGCGGGGAAATGGCGGCCACCAGATCATCCGTGATGCGGTTGACGATTTGTTCATTAAAAGCCGGATAGTTGCGGTAGGAGGCCAGGTAGTATTTGAGAGATTTGGTTTCCACGCACTTTTCCGCCGGAACGTAGGTGATCGTCAGGTGACAGGAATCCGGTTGACCGGTAACGGGGCAGAGGGAGGAAAATTCATGGGTGTCCAGCGTGATGGTGTAGGGACGCGTGCCGCGGTTGGGGAAGGATTCCAGCCTGGCGTCGTCGGGATTGGTAAAGAAGGAGCTTTGAGAGCCTAATAGAGTCAGATGGTCGTCGGACATGGTTGTTGTATATGGTAATGGATGTTCAGGTCCCCTGGACGGGGGCTCCGCCGGGGAATTCTTTCACGTACAGGTCCTGTTGAGGGAATGGGATGGAAATGCCGTGTTCATTGAACGCATTATAGATGTGTTCCCGCACGGAGGAAAGGCTGGAGGACTTTGTCATGACGGGAACCCAGACCCATACGCCCAGATTGACGGCACTGTCTCCGAAACTGTCCAGCACCACGCTGGTTTTCTTGACTTTGGAAAGGAATGGCAGGGTTGCCAGCGTTTCCAGAATGATTTTGCGCGCCCTTTCCACGTCCGTCCCGTAGGAAATGCCCACTTCCACCTTCACGCATTCGAATTTGTGGTTGCGGGTCATGTTGCGGAAGTTCTTGTTGAAAAGCTGGGAGTTCTGGAAGGCGATGATAGAGCCGTCCAGCGTCTCGATCATGGTGGAGCGGTAGCCCAGGGAGGAGACGCGGCCCCGGTAGCCGTCGCATTCAATCATGTCGCCCTGGCGCAGGCGACCCAGCATTAGGGAGAGGCCGCTGATGATGTTTTCAATGGTATCTTTCAGGGCGAAGCCGATGCCCATGCTCAAGCCTCCCATGACCATCAGCAGCCCGTTGTAGTTGGCGTTCATGATGATAAGCGCCGTAAAAACGAAGAGCCCCCAGAGAAAAAGGGTGGAGAGTGTCACGAAGGTGGGGATGGTGCCTACTTCATAATCTTCTCCATAGATTTCATGCAGCGTATTTTTCCCCAAGAATATCAAGTAGTTGAGAACAATGGCCATCAGGATGACCGTGATGACGCTGCTCCAGCTGAAAGTGAGCAGATCCTTGATTTCCGTGGTTGCGAAAATTTTATTAATGATGAGGTCCCCCATGTCGAAGGTGGCGGCGGGCCAGATGATGCTGAACAGGATGAGGAAAATGGTCAGGCAGGGAAGCAGCAGCTTGGAGATGAAGGGGCGGAACCACAGGATGGCCCTCTTGTTCCGTTCCTTCCGGCGGTTTTCATAATGGTGGAGCAGATCCCACAGCCCCACCAGCAGCAGGATGCTGGTCATCAGCATGATCCAGGTCATCAGCACCAGGAAGGCCATGAAGCTGAATCCAGTCCAGCACAGGACGCTGCCCAGGATGGTGAATACCAGAGATACGGTGGAGAAAAAACGGTCCAGCCGGGGCAGCTTGTGCCTCTGCCGCACCCAGGTCAGCAGGGAGAAGAGGGAAACCAGCGTGAACAGGATGGGCATGGAAATGTCCACGATGATGTTGGGGGCCATGAACATGCGCAGAAGCATGAAGAATCCGCCCAGAAGTAGATAGGGCATGTAGATGCGGATGCCGGAGTTAATGGTGCCATACGGAAGGCGCGTGACCAGGGAGAACAGGATGGCGCTGACCAGAAGAAGGAATTCCGCGCCCAGGGAGGCCGCGCTCTCCAGCAGGTAGTTCGGCGTGCGCAGTGAGGCAATGACGAGGATCAGAGCCACGATAAGAATGGTGGTGACGTTGGCGAAAGCATGGCGTTTGTTGTAATGCCCCGTCTTTTTCAATGTATTTCGGAATCCCAGGAAGATGATGAGGCGGGAGAGGCAGTAGGAGCACAGGATGATTCCCAGCAGGATAAGTCCGTAATGCTTGAGCGTTTCCGGGTCTGATGGAAGCTGGAGCTTGCTGTCCGCGGATGTTTCCCATACGCTCATGCATATTTCATACGTTTTGAGCGGCTTGAGAAAGATATACCTGGCCGCATGGGAGGGGGTGTAGAATATCCTGTTGAACAGGGAGGTGAACATTTGGGCGCTTTCATAGTTCAGCGCGTCTATCTTCCTGTCCAGATTATTGAAAAGTTCCTTAAGGTAAATAAACTGCTCCTTTTCTCCCTGAAGGGATTTTTCCAGCTCCTGGCAGGCATACAGAGCTTCGTCCCTCTGCACCAGGGATGGTTCCGACAGGTTGGCCGTGTTGACTTCCTCCAGGGATTCCGCCAGTTTTTCTATGCGTTCTATTTCCTTGCTCAGCCGTTCCTCCTGTTCCTGGAAGTCCGGTTTTTGGGCGTAATACATTTCCACCAGCCTGGTGGCGGCCTTGCAGTAAAAAGCCAGCGTAAAGATTTTTTGATCGTCCAAGGCGTAAAGCACGGCGGACATTTCATATACCCTAGTGTCAAAATAATTGTAGGTGGCGTCCGCATTCTTTACCAGCACTTCCCGGACGGCCATCCTTTTTTCCTCATTCTTTTTCAGGATGGTGATTTCATGGCACAGGGCCATGATAACCGCATCCATTTCCGATTGGTTCGGCTGCGTCTGAGGCTGTTCCTGCTTGGCTTCCTCCGCCTGTTCCGGGGCGGCGGAAGGCGGTTCCGCCTGCTGTGCGGACGCAGAACCTGCGGCCAGAACCCCCGCCAGAAAAAAGGCGGCGCAGCGGCGGAAAAAGATCCGGTAATCAGGGATGCTCATGAATGGTCCCTGTTCTAGGGGCTGCGGGCATTACGGTCAAGGTTATATATTTTTCCTGCTGACGGAGGGGGAGATTCTCAGGAAAAGCCCGTTTTCTTCAAAGCAGGACGTAGGAAAGGGCAGGGCATTTTCCGTGAATTCGGAAAATGCCCTTTCGTAAACAGGAAACGCTCCGGAAATCTTCCGGAGCGTTTGAAGAGAAAGCTGATTCCGGCGGGAATCAGTCCAGGGAAAAGGAACGGATTCTCCTTACGGTTTCCTCCCGGCCCAGCAGGGAAAAGACGGAGGAAAGATCCGGGCCGCCGCTTAACCCGGTGAGGGCCACCCGGGCAGGGAACATCACGGCCCCCATTTTTACGCCGTTTTCCTTGGCAAAGGCTTTCAGCACGCCAATGAGTTCATGACCATCCCATTCCGGTTCCTGTTCCAGCCTGTCCGCCAGTTTGAAAAGCAGTTCCAGGGCTTCCGGCTGAACCTTGGAGACGGCTTCCGAATCCATGCACAGTTCAAAAAAGAAACGGATTTTATCCGGGACTTCCGCCAGGGTCTGCACCTTCGTTTGCACGGTGGCGATGGCGGCGTCCAGAATCGGGGAATCAGGCAGGCCGGCTTTCAAACAGAAAGGGCGTGCCCGGAGGGCGAATTCTTCCGCAGGCAGGGCGATGATGTGCTGCTGGTTGACCCAGCGGCATTTGGTGATATCGAATTTGGCGGCGGAGTGGTTAACGGCTTCCAGAGAGAAGCGTTCGATCAGCTCCTGAGGGGAGAAAATTTCCGTATCGTCCTTGGGGGACCAGCCCAGCAGGGCCAGAAAGTTCATGACGCCTTCCGGCAGAAAGCCTTCTTCCGGGTAGGTTCCCAGGGCGGCGCCCACGTCACGCTTGGACATTTTGGAGCCGTCCTGATTCAAAATCAGCGGCATGTGGGCGAAAACAGGGGGAGTGACGCCGAAGGCCTCAAACAGCTGGATGTGCTTGGGCGTGTTCATGATGTGGTCTTCCCCGCGAATGACGTGGGTCATCTTCATCTCAATATCGTCTACCACGTTGACAAAGTGGAAGATGTAGGAACCGTCCGCGCGGCGGATAGCCATGTCCGGGGTGTTGGAGGCGTCCCGGTAGTCAATGGTGATGTCTCCGCAAATCAGGTCATGGAAGGTGACGGGTTTGGAGCGGTCAAAGCGGAAACGCCAGGCTCCTTCATCCTCGTACACGCGGCCGGCGTCCTGGAGCTTCTTGAAATAGGCGTCGTAAATATCGTTGCGCTGGCTTTGAAAATAGGGGCCGCAATCGCCGCCTTTCATGGGCCCCTCATCCCAGTCCAGCCCCAGCCATTCCATGCCGGTGAAGATTGCGCGGGTAGCCTCCTCCGTATTGCGGGCGTTGTCCGTGTCTTCAATGCGGAGGATGAAGGTCCCCCCCATCTTGCGGGCGAACAGCCAGTTGAACAGGGCGGTGCGGGCGCCCCCGATGTGAAGGTAGCCTGTGGGGGAAGGTGCGAATCTTGTTCTGACGTGACTCATGATGGGTAAGAGAGTAAGGGCCTCTCTTCCCGCGTCAAGCAGATACAGGGGGTGCATGCCAAAAAACGGGGATGCGGAGGCAGTGGATTTTTTAGGACGTTGTCGGCCTTGCGGCTTGCGTGGAGAAGGCTTTTAGGCTTCATTTAACGCCGTGTTCTTTTTAAAACACATATTCCGTCTGCGGGAGAAGTGGCAGATTAAAAGGGAAGATGAGGAAAAGCCCTTTCTGGAGCATCTGGACGACCTGCGGACCATGCTGCTGAGGATGGCCCTGTGCCTGACCGTCAGCACAATTCTGTGCGCCGGGTTTGCGTCCAATCTGATGGACATCCTGAGGCGTCCCGTCAACCAGGTGTGGGATATGTTTGAAGAATCCCATCTTCCGGCAGGTATTGGTCTGGATGCCTGGGGCAAGGCCAAGGAAATGGCAACGGCCATGACGAGCCTGGGAGCTTCCCAGCGGGCATTGTTTCTCCGCCAGGTTTCCCCATCCCAGGCAGATTTGACGGAGGCTGCCCTGGTGCTTCGCGGCGCGCAGCCGCTGCCGGAGGACAGGAAGCAGATTTTCATCAGGGAAGGCAGCCCCTCCACGGCCGTGAGGGATCTGGCGGAATCCCTGTATTCCAAAGGAGCCGTGCTGGCAGACGGAACGGGGCGGGGGGCCCTCAAGATGATGAGCGCGTTCCAGCCCGGGGAGGCGTTTATGCTGACCATCAAGCTTTCCCTGTATGCTGGAGTGGTCATTTCCTTCCCGCTTCTGTTGTACTTCCTGCTGCAATTCATCATTCCGGGGCTGCTGGAACATGAACGCAAGCTGCTGTACAAGTGCATGGCTGTCGGTTTTGGTCTCTTCCTGGCCGGAACGCTGTTCTGTTACTTCATCGTCCTCCCGCGGGTATTGACGTTTTTTTACACCTATTCCTTGGAATTCGGCATCTCCAATGAATGGCGCATCGGCTACTACCTGTCCTTCGCCACGCAGATGATTTTAATGTTCGGACTGGCTTTTGAATTGCCTGTGGTAGTGATGCCCTTCGTCAAACTGGGGGTGTTGACCTATGACATGATGAAGTCCACGAGACGCTATGCCATTGTGGCTATCGCCGTCCTGGCTGCGGTCATCACCCCTACGCCGGATGTAGCTACCATGATGCTGATGGCCGTTCCCATGTATGCGCTGTATGAAATATGCATCATTCTGGCCTGGATGCATGAACGCAAGGAAGCCGCGCGCGCCCGGGAGGAAATAGCCCGGTTTGAAGAAGATTTCAACAACAACAATTCTCCCTACAACCAGTAAATACATCCAACCCACGCCAATATCATGAACCTTCTGGAAATTATTATCCTGGGCATTGTAGAGGGCCTGACCGAATATTTGCCGGTCAGCTCCACGGGCCACCTGCTCCTGACGGAATCCCTGCTGAACATGTCCCAGAGCAAGGAAGCTCTGGATGCCCTGGCCGTCTGCATCCAGGGGGGAGCCATCCTGGCGGTTCTGAGCCTGTATTTTCCGAGGGTAAAGGCCATGGCGCAGGGCGTGCGCGGCAATAACCCCGCCGGGCTGAAACTGCTGGTCAACCTCATTCTGGCCTTCCTTCCCGCCGCCGTGGTGGGCCTGTGCTGCGCTTCACTGATTAAGGAATATCTGTTCAACACATATACGGTGGCTTATTCATGGATCGTAGGGGGAGGCGTTATTCTGGCGTATTGCGCCTGGCGCACCAGGGAGGGGCGTTCCAATGAAGGGGACTCCGGCGCCTCCATTGAAAGCCTGACGCCGGGCAAAGCGCTGACGGTGGGTGCGCTCCAGTGCGTGGCCATGATCCCCGGCACCAGCCGGAGCCTGATGACCATGCTGGGAGGCATGTTCGTGGGGTTGAGCGTGGAAGCGGCCGTGGAGTTCAGCTTTTTGCTGGGATTGATTACCCTGGGCGCGGCCACGGTCCATGATGCGTATAAGGACGGAGCTCTGATGCTGGAATCCTTCGGGTGGGAAGCCCTTGCCGTGGGGACGGCGGTCAGCTGGCTTTCCGCATGGCTGGCTGTAAAATGGATGGTATCCTATCTGCAAAGGCACAGTTTTTCCGTATTCGGATGGTACCGCATCGCCATTGGTATCGTGACGCTGGTTCTCCTGTCCATGGGGCTGGTGCATTGAAAAACGGATTCCGGCATTCAAGCACCGGAAAACGTTTTTTTCCGGCAAGGCGGTTCTCTCCCGCAGCGGGAAGCGGGTTTTGAACAATCCCGGAGAAGGTTGGCCGCTGCCTGGACAAAGCCATGACACAGGGCCGTTTTGCATCCCCGGAACAAAACAGCCCTGCGATGAATAGCGTTTCAGGAAAACTTATCTCCTGTGCGTTCCGTGGGAATTCCCGGGATTGGAGGGTTTCGGTGAAGGAGATGAATGAGGGGAGGACGGCCTGCTGGGTGCGCTGGCGGAATGGGGCGGGGAAGAAGGCCGGGAAACGGGAGAGGGCCTGCCGGGACGGTTGATGCCGGAGTGGCCTGGATTGGGGGAGGAAGGCCTTGAAGACGGCAGGGTGGAAGGGCGGCTGGGACGTCCGAAATCCGGTCTGGAGGGACGATTGCCTTCCGGGCGGTTGATGACGGGGCGATTCGTGCCGCCGGGACGGGAAAGATTATTGGCGGAGGGGCGAGAAGGCCGTCCGGGCTGGTTGATTCCCGGATGATGTACTGGCGGTCGCTGTAAATTGCCGGGTTTTCCAAAGTCCGGCCGTTGATTGGGCCGTCCGGGCTGAGGGGCCGGCCTGTTGTTTCCCGGACGGAAATGGTCAGGCCTGAAGTGGGGTTTCATCGGCGGTTTTGCCATGGGGCGGCAGTTATGGGGACGGACATAATGCCCGCGGTAATAAGGAGCCGGCCCCCACGTGGGAATATAGTAATTCGGACGGATCAGGTTGATGGAGTAAATGGGGCTTCCGAACGTGTCGTAGGCATAAATGGGTCTTCCTCCATAATATCCGTAAATGGGGTAGCCGGAGCTGTCATACATGTACGACACGCCGGAACCTCCGCTGCTGTAGGAGCCTGACACGCTGAAATGGTCATAATAAGGATCGTAGCAGCTGGACAAAGCACAGCCGATAGCGGCCGCCAGCAGTGAGTTTTTTAAGATAACGTATGCTTTCATGATGACGAAACGGGGTGAATTATATTTTCCCTTCGCCTGAAAAGCGGCAAGGAAAAAGTACATTTGTTTAAAATTATTTTGCTTGGAAACGCACTTACTGTTGTCTTAGACTGCAAAAACGTTCTACGTGATGGGAATTCTTTTTCAAAATAAAAAAGTCGGTCTGGCTCTGCTGTGCGATAACGCCCCTTATACGCTGGCCATGACTCTGGCTTCCTATGGCAGGTCCGGGCTGCTTGGCTATTTTGACGAAGCATGCGCCGTTTTTCCGGAAAGCGCCGTCAAGGTGCGGGAGACGGCCCTTTCCCATGGGCTTTCCGCGGTGGCCGCCCCAGTGGAAGGCGGTTTTATTGGAGCCCTGCATACGGCGGTCAACGCTCTTGATACGGATTACGTGCTGCTGGCGGAGGATGACTGCATGATCTGGGAACACCTGCGCGGGGAAAACCTGGAAAAGCAGTTGAAACGGGCATTGGACCTGCTGATTTCCGGACAGGCGGATATGGTGCGCCTGCGCCATGCATGGCGCGGTTGCACGCGCTATAAGGCCGCTTATACATATTCCTACTTTTATCCCGTGGAACAGCTAGCCACCATGTGGGTGCATGCGGAAGGTTTGTCGGAAGCGCCGGACTGGATTAAAAGCATCCGGCGCTTCTTTCACCCTCTCCGCTCCAAGCGTTCGATAGGCCGTTGCGTTTATGTGGAGCAGAACCCGCATCTTCGCTTTCCCCAGTACATTACCAAGATTGATGAAGGCTATATTATTGACAGCGAGGTTTTCCAGTGGACCAATCAGCCTACGCTCATCGCACGTTCCAGAATCAGGCAGATTCTGACGGGGCTGGAGCAGATGTCCGGCTCCATCGGGAAATTGCCGCAGGATTTTGAACATGCCGTCAATAGCCCGCGATGGAGGAACGCCCATATGAACATAGGCGTCATCAGGGGAATTTTCACTTAAATGCGTATGGAAAACGGCGGAAAAGCGGTGCGGTATGAATGCACCAGATGCGGCGCGTGCTGCCGCTGGGCCGGGGATGTGTGCATTGAGACGGATGAAATCCACGAGATTTCCCGTTTCCTGAACATGGACGAACAGGTTTTTATTGACACATGCTGCCGGTTGAGAGCCAACCGGCGCGGATTGTCTATCCGGGACGCGGAAGACGGAGCCTGCATGATGCTGACGAAAGACGGCTGCCGGATTAATCCCGTTAAACCCCGCCAGTGCCGGGATTTTCCCAACAAATGGAATTTTCCCGGCTGGCGGGATTTGTGCCGCGCCAGAGAAGTGGGGGAGGAACGGGAAGCATAATATTTGCCGGGATGCCGCAAGATTCTTTTCTTCTTCCGGCATTATTCCATGGACGGGGTGAAATCCGGCCGGAATCTTGTGTTTTTTACAGGAACTGAGCCAGATCCCGTTCAAAACCGGGATAGGACGTATTGATGCATTCCGCATCCGTCACTACGGTTTCTCCCTGTGCGCTGAGTCCGGCCACCAGGAAGCTCATGGCGATGCGGTGGTCCCCATAACTGGATAATTCCGTTCCCTTCAGGGGGGTGCCGCCGTGAACAACCATGCCATCATCAAATTCTTCCACATCCACGCCTATGAGCCGGAGGTTGGCAGCCGTGGTGGCAATGCGGTCCGTTTCCTTGACGCGCAATTCGCGGGCGTTTCGGACGATGAAGTCTCCCCGGCCCAGGGCTCCCGCTACGGCCAGGATGGGTATCTCGTCAATGAGGTTGGGTATTTCTTCCGGGAGGAGGCTGGTGCCGTGCAGGGAATCCGAACCGTACACGGTAATATCGCCGTATGGTTCGCCGGCATCTTCCGGAGAAGTGGGCACGATGTCCATTCGCGCGCCCATCCTTTGCAGAGCGCTGATGACGGCGTTCCGCGTCTTGTTCAGCCCCACCTGGTGCAACGTCAGGCGGGACCCCGGCCGGCTGGCGGCGGCTACCATCCAGAAGGCTGCGGAGGAAATATCTGCCGGGACTGTCAAATTATGGGCGACGGGGAGAGCCGGCCCGCAGGTTCCGACGGTAAGTCCATCCACGGTGCAGGGAACGCCGAAATGGCGGAACAGGCGTTCTGTATGGTCGCGGGTGGCGGCCGGCTGGCGCACGGTAGTGGTTCCGTCCGCAAACATGCCCGCCAATAGAATGGCGCTTTTAACCTGGGCGCTGGCCATGGGAAGCGCGTAGGAAATAGGGTGCACCCGCCCGCCGTGAATGCTCAGCGGAGCACAGCCCGGTTTGGTTCCCCGGGCTTCAATCCGCGCTCCCATTTGTTCCAGCGGCTGCATGATGCGGCCCATGGGGCGGGAGCTCAGGGAAGCGTCTCCAAACATTTCCGAATCAAAGGGGCAGGCGGCCAGCATCCCGGCCAGCAGCCTCATGCCCGTACCGGAATTGCCGCAGTCGATGGGCCGTTCAGGAGCCTTGGGGCTCATGGCGACGCCCGTAATTCGGAAGCGGACGGGACCGTATCCCTGCCGTTCTTCCAGCACATCCACTTTGGCGCCCAGCTGCTCCATGGCGCGCAGGGTATTCAAGCAATCTTCACTGCATAGAAAATTATCCACTTCCGTCACTCCTTGCGCCAGGCCTCCCAGAATGGCGGCGCGGTGGGAAATGCTTTTGTCTCCGGGTACGGTCAGTACCCCTTGCAGGGAGGAAATGGAATGGGAATGAAGGTTCATGAGTTTCCGGAATAACTACCCTGTATCGGCTGCCGAATCAAGCCAATTACGAGACGGGCGGAGGCATCAGGGGACATTCCAGAATGGAGTTGATTTTCCGGGACGGTAGCGTATATTCATGTGCGTTATCGGCTGCATCCCCCTGAAAAGAAGGAGAGAGCTTTTCAGGATCAATGGATCAAGCTGGTTTTCATAGGTAGTAAGTTGGAGCGGCCACGGGAGCAGTCCTGTGGCCGCTTTGCCTTATTCAGGGAAGAGGGCGCCCATTGGCTTGAAGAAGGAAGCGGAAGGAAGAAAGAAACAAAATTCTTTCCATGTCTGCTTTGGGCTTTACCGCGAGCCGATGAAAGCGTATGTAGTCCATGCCGATCAGGTTCGGGTGGTCGCTGTTCCGGTCTCCGGACCGGAGTAGAGGAAAGTCCGGACATCACAAGGCAGCGTGTCCCGTGAAAGCGGGAGACGGGAATCTCCCAAGGGTTCCCGGACGGAAAGTGCCACAGAAAACAAACCGCCCGGATGGGGTTCTCCTCATGCCGGGCAAGGGTGAAAAGGGGAGGTAAGAGCTCACCGCTCCGAGGGTGACCAAGGAGGCATGGTAAACCCCGCGCGATGCAAGACAAACAGGGGAAGGGTCGCCTGCCCGCCGGATCCCCGGGTATTAGTCGCATCCGTTTCGTGAAAGCGAACGGGCGCGCGGAACGTCTGACCGCGGTCCGCGTGAGAAAAATGACCGCACAGCCGGCTCTGTCCGGCGGACAAAATCTGGCTTACAGAACCTGGTCGGCTCCTGCTTTTTTACCATGCCGTTTTCCTTCCCTCTTTTCGGGGGAAGAGAAACATCCGGGAATTTGTCCCGTTCCGGGGGCTCTTTGGGGTTGCATGGGCGTTTTAAATGTGTAGAATCCGTCACCTAATTGCAACCCACTATGGAGAAGCTTGTCGTACATGGAGGTTTTACGCTGAGGGGAGCCGTCAATATCAGCGGGTCCAAAAATGCCTCCCTGCCTATTTTGGCCGCATCCCTGCTGACGGATGAGCCTGTAGTGGTGCGCCGGGTTCCGGATGTTTCCGATACCAATTTCATGGTTCAGATCATGGGCCAGCTGGGAGCCTCCGTGGAACGGTCCAGCGGCAATGTGCGCGTGGAAGCCAGGAGTCTGCATTCCGAAGCCGCTTATGAACAGGTACGCAAGATGCGCGCCTCCATCTGCCTGATGGGGCCCTTGATGGCCCGCATGCAGCGGTGCGTGATTCCCCTGCCGGGCGGCTGTGTGATTGGCGACCGTCCTGTGGATCTGCATATCAGGGCCATCCAGGCATTGGGGGCACAGGTGCAGATTGAGCGCGGCAACCTGATTATTGAAGCTCCCAGGGGGTTGAAAGGAGCCACGGTGGATTTGAGCGGCGACCACGGCCCCACCGTTCTGGGAACGGACAACCTGATGATGGCCGCCGTATTGGCGGAAGGCACCACCGTTATTGAATCCGCAGCCTCCGAACCGGAAGTGGTGGATCTGGCGAACTTTTTAATCAAGATGGGCGCCAATATTCAAGGTGCGGGAACGCGCCGGATCGTCATTGAGGGAGTGGAAAAGCTCCGTGGCTGCAACCATACCGTTATCCCGGACCGCATTGAGGCCGGCACCTTTATGGTGGCGGCGGCCATGATGGGGGATGGCGTGACCCTGCGGCGCGTGTGTGAGGAACACATGACTGTGGTGACGGATTTGCTCCGGAAGTGCGGCCACCACGTGGAATTCAACGAGCGGGGGGATACGGTCACCATCATTGCCGGGAAAACGCCCAAATGCGGAGAAATCAAGACTGCCCCGTATCCCGGCTACCCCACGGACATGCAGGCCCAGATGACGGCTCTCTTCGCCACCACGCCGGGCATCTCCGTGGTGAAGGATACTATTTTCCCGCAGCGTTTCATGCACTGCTCCGAACTCAAGCGCATGGGGGCGGACATCAAGGTGGATAACGGCACCGCCGTCATTTCCGGAGTGGAAACGCTCAGCGGCGCCCCCGTCATGGCCTCCGACCTGCGGGCCTCCGCCGCCCTGGTGCTGGCAGCCCTGAAGGCGGAAGGCACTACGGAAATCCACCGCCTGTACCATATTGACCGAGGCTATGAAATGATTGACGAAAAACTCCTGGCCATCGGCGCTGCAGTAGAAAGGCTGCCGGATGACGACAATTAACGCCGTTTTAGGTCCTGATTTTCCTTCATACCGCATTTTTTCTTTACTGTCAGGGCTCCATATGCTATTCACCGAAGTCCTATGAACAAGGCTCAACTGATCGAACTGATTCAAAGCAAGCTGGGTGCTGATACGACCAAGAAGCACGCTGAAGAAGCTCTGGCCGCTGTACTGGAATCCATCAAGGAAGGCGTGAAGGAATCCGGCAAGGTGCAGATCATTGGCTTTGGTACTTTTGCTACCAAGACCCGTGAAGCCCGTACCGGCCGCAACCCGAAGACCGGCAACACGATCAATATTCCCGCCTCCAAGACGGTTGCTTTCAAGGCATCTTCCGCCTTGAAGGACTAAGACGGCAACTCCTTCTCAAGGGAGTACTTTTCTTTCAGCACCCCCGTCCTTTGAGGACAGGGGTGTTTTTTATGTCCCGCTGCGGATGCCCACGGCTTGACCGGATGAACGCCGCCGTCTAGAATGCCGCCATGTCCAGCAGTTTTGGTCAGGTGTTCAGAATTTCTACCTGGGGTGAATCCCATGGAACTGGGGTAGGCGTGGTGATTGATGGTTGCCCGTCCCTCGTCCCGGTGATGGAAGAAGACATTCAGCGGGAGCTGGACCGGCGCAGGCCGGGACAAAGCGACATCGTAACCCCCCGCAGGGAGGAAGACCGCGCGGAAATCCTTTCCGGAGTGCTGGACGGCAAAACCCTGGGAACGCCTATCGCCATCAGTGTTCGGAACAAGGATCACCGCTCTTCCGCCTATGACGAGATGGCCAGCACGTACCGGCCTTCCCATGCGGACTACACATACGACGCTAAATACGGTATTCGCGCCTGGGCAGGGGGGGGCCGGGCCTCCGCACGGGAAACCATCGGCCGCGTCGCAGCCGGAGCCGTGGCCAGGGCTGTACTGAAGCAGGCTTTTCCCGACATGGAGGTCATAGCCTGGGTGGATCAGGTTCACCATGTGAAAGCTTCCGTGGACTGGGAGGCCGTGACGGCTTCCGTTATTGAAAGCAACATCGTTCGTACGGCGGATTCCTCCGCTGCGGAAGCCATGATCGCTGCCATCAAGGAAGCTCGTGACTCCGGAAACTCCTTGGGCGGCGTGGTCAAATGCGTGGTGCGCGGCTGCCCTCCCGGGCTGGGTGACCCGGTCTTTGACAAGCTGGACGCTACGCTAGCCCACGCCATGATGAGCATTCCCGCCACCAAGGCTTTCGCCGTGGGTTCCGGTTTTGAAGCGGCGGGCATGACCGGTCTGGAACATAATGACCCTTTTTACATGCAGGGCCGCCGGGTGCGTACCGCCACCAACCACTCCGGCGGTATTCAGGGAGGCATCTCCAACGGGGAGGACATTCTGATGCGCATCGGCTTCAAGCCTACGGCCACCTTGATGATTGACCAGCAGACGGTCAACAGGGACGGGGAGGATGCCCGGCTCAAGGGCAGGGGACGGCATGATGCCTGCGTACTGCCGCGCGCCGTGCCCATTGTGGAGGCCATGGCCTGGCTCTGCCTGTGCGACCACTACCTGCGCCAACGCTGCCAGAGGGCTTTGTAACAACCGGTTTCACGGCTTCTTTTCCCTCACTCATGGATTCCTCCCTCACATTTTACCTGGTTCTGGGCGCATTGCTGCTGGGTTTCATCGTGCTCGGCATGCTGAAGGGGATGATTAAGATGCTCCTGTTCGGTGCGGCAGTGCTCTCTTCCGTAGCCGCTTACTTCTGGCTATCCAAATACGGTTTCACCTACCTCTCTTTCATCACCAGCGATCCTCGGGAATGGATGGTCACTGTGCTGTCCGTCGGAGGCGCGGCGGCGGTCTTCTTTGTCTTTATGCACGGTCTCTTCTGGTTCAGCGACGTCTTCTCCTGGGGACGGCGCATGGGCTTCGGCGGGACCAAGGGAATCGTCACGACGGTACTGATGGCGGCAGTCGTATGCTGGGTGGGAGTCATGTGCATCTTCTTTTACGGCTCCATGGCGGAAATGACCCGCGCCCGAGAACTGGCCCTGTACCACATGGACCCCAACCGCACCATTTCCCTCCCTGCCATTTATTCCATCAAAAAGTCCATCATGGACAACCCCCACCTGAGCTGGCTGGAAAAAATATCTCCGGAGCATGATCCGGAACGGCTTTCCCTGGCAAAAATGATCGCCTACCTGGTGACGCTCAGTCCGGAGCTCTCCGACCAGCGGCGCACCCAGCTGGACTGCTATATGCCCCGTTCCCGCATTACCAGCCGCGTGCTAAGCCTGAAAAGCCTGAGCGAAGACCCCGCCATCCGTCTTCTGGTGCAGAAGGGGGATATGCAGGGCTTATACAATGACGTCAAGCTGACCCGCTTTCTGGAAGACCACGATGTCCGTTCCGTCCTGTCCCAACTGGATGTTGATCGTGTGCTGGGCTTTGTCACGGAAATTCGCCGGACGGCCCCAGCCGGAAATGAATACATTCCCGAAGCCACGCCAATTGAGTGATAAACGCGGATTTTTTGTTCCGCCGTAGTGGATTCGTTCCTTTTATCCGCCTTTAATTCAAGAAAAAATCAGGGAATTATCCCCCCTTGCGCCCGAACCGGAAAAAGAGAGTTCCTGCTTTTTTAGGAAAAAGCGCTTCCTCCAGGCGTTCGTCCCGGAAGAAGCGCTCTTTTGAAGATAAGATGACTGAAATCTTGAAAAAACATCAGGAGAGTTTTTCCGCGATGGCATCCACCCATTCCGGGAAGGTGTCATCATGGTCTCCATTGGAAAGCACTACCGGCAGAAGCCTTTGCGCTTTCAAACGTTCCAGGAAGGAATCGAAGTCCTTGCCAGCCTGGCAGAAGTTTTCATAAAATTCATCTCCAAGGGCAAAAACGGCGTAGCTTACCTCGGACAAATCTTCCGAAGAGTCCTTCAATTCCTGATGGAGGGCCTCTGCGTTGGTGGGAGGTTCTCCGTCCCCCCACGTACTGGTGATGACCAGCAGCGTTCCCGCATTCTTCAACTGTTCCACCGTCATACCTTCCATGTCAACCACCTTTGCCTGATGGCCGAGCTTGGTCAATTTTGCCCGCGCGTCCTGGGCCAGACTCTCCGAATTGCCGGTTTCCGTTCCGTAGATAATAGTGATTTCCATGCGTTCTGATTATTGGTTCGACAACGAAAGTTAGATTGAACTAATTAAACAGGCAAGACAAAACAGCGGAACGACGGTTGAATTTTTCTTCCTTGTTCATCCTTCCGGGTAACTGGTTTTCCGGAAAATTCTCCGATGCCATACTACTCTCGTTTGATTATCAAAGTATTCGGATGCTGTGGAAAGGTGAAGCACCAGCCGAAAAGACGCGCAAAACGGTAGTATAATCCCTTGCGGCAGGAATTTTGGCTGGTCATGATATCGTAAAAAGCCAGGTCAATCTGGCTTCTGGAAATAGGGGCTCCATTCATTTTGGCGTGCAGCATGGCGTCGTGGAACAGGGAAGGGAGGAGCATATCCGGAGGGGTGGACCCCCAGGTGACGCCGTCCCAGCCATAGCCGGGAGTAATGCTGAAACGACCGCCCTCCGCCTGCATGCGTATGGATGGGTCATACACGCTGACGGCTGTCCAGCGGCCAAAATCCGCCTTTTTTCTTCCGCTGGTCCAGCTGATGGCGTTTTTAGTGATGTAGAAAGGCTTGTCTTCATAGAGGGTTCCTTCATACCAGCCTGCCACGGGTTCCGGAGCCGCGGCTGGCGTGGAGCAGGATTTCAGAAACATGGCTGCACATATTGTTGTGAACAATATGTAAATACAATGTGAATAAGAAATAAAGGGCATGAGGGGACGGAGCGTTATCCGGATAGTTGTTTCTTATTGGATTTCCAGCACGATGATTTCCGGAGGGCAGCAGAAGCGCAGGGGAAGAACGCTGCATCCCAAACCTCGGGTAATGAGGAAGGGAGTTCCGTTCAGCTGGGACCAGGGATAGGAAAATTTGACCTTCTCTCGTGAGATGTTTGCCAGGGCCCTGCCTCCGGGAAGGCATATCTGGCCTCCGTGGGTATGCGTGCTGATGACGAGGTCCGCCGTGCCGGGAGCCAGCAGGGGAAAAATGTCGGGTACATGTGAAAGAAGGATATGCGGAATATCCGGGGAAAAACGCAGAGGCAATTCCTCCGGCCTGATTCTCAGGTGGTAGTCGTCCCTGACGGAAGAGAGCTGCAGCTCACGGCCTCCGGGAAGGTGCAGCAGCAGGGAATCATTCCACATGGGCAGGATGCCCAGCCCGGAAAACATGTTGCGCCATAAGTTCCAGCCGTAATACTGGTCATGGTTGCCCTGCACGGCAAAAATGCCGAGAGGGGCTTTCAACATCTTGAAATATTCCCGGGCCGTCTCCGGGGCCATGCTGCTCTCCCTCGTGTGGCCGTTGGCATAATCCCCCAGCAGGAAAATCATATCCGGCCGAGCTTCCATGATTGTTTCCATGTACTTGTGTGCCAGATCGCCTCCGTTCGGACGCAGATGGAAATCCCCGGCAATCGCGATGCGGAGGGGAGGGCCTTCTTTTCTCTTCCACTGAGGCATCTCCATCGCAGCCGTGACGGTTTCCACACGCCTGGGTTCCACCTGCCATGCCCACATGAATAAGGAGAAGCCAATCATCAATATTGGGACAAAGATGATTGCCAATTTGTTGAGAAAGGGTCGGCGTGGTCGTGACTTCATGCAGGGCAGGGCTCCTGACTGATTATGAGGCCTTTTAACCGATTTTCAATCATTCGTGTTTGCTAATCGGGAATTTGCTGGTATGATCCGTCCCGCTCAAGGTAGGGCTGTCCGATGACTGCAGCTCTATCTTCATATTAACATCCTAATACCATGCAGTTTACACACGAAATCGAACAAATGTGTTGCGTCAAGAAAGGCTGCAACCATGGTCCGGCCCCTATCCCGCAGGAAGGCAACTGGACGCAATCCAGGGAAATCACGGATATTTCCGGCCTGACCCACGGCGTGGGCTGGTGCGCTCCCCAGCAGGGCACCTGCAAACTGACGCTGAATGTCAAAAACGGCATCATTGAAGAAGCACTCGTGGAAACCAGCGGCTGCTCCGGCATGACCCATTCCGCCGCCATGGCTGCGGAAATCCTGCCCGGCAAGACCGTACTGGAAGCAATGAACACGGACCTCGTGTGCGACGCCATCAACACCGCCATGCGCGAACTGTTCCTGCAGATCGTGTACGGCCGCACCCAGAGCGCTTTCTCTGAAGGAGGCCTTCCCATCGGCGCCGGTCTTGAAGACCTCGGCAAGGGGCTTCGCTCCCAGATTGGCACCCTGTACGGCACCCGCGCCAAGGGCCCCCGCTATTTGGAAATGGCTGAAGGCTACATTACCAAGCTTGCCCTGGATGAAGACGGTGAAATCATCGGCTACGAGTTTGTGCGCATGGGGCCGATGATGGAAATGATCAAGAAGGGCGTGGACGCCAACGAAGCCGTCGCCAAATGCACGGGCAACTACGGTCGTTTCGACGAGGCAGCCAAGTACATTGATCCTCGTCACGAATGAGATTGAATTAAAAAGAGTATCTTAACTTCAAGCACTATTACTATTATGCCTCTTTTCGAATCCTACGACCGCCGCATCAAGCAGATCAATGAAGCCCTGGCCAAATACGGCATCGGCTCCATTGAAGAAGCGGAACAACTCTGCCTTTCCAAGGGAATCAACCCCCGTGAAATTGTGAACGGCATTCAGCCCATCGCGTTTGAAAACGCCGGCTGGGCCTATGTGGTGGGAGCCGCCATCGCCATCAAGAAGGGCTGCACGAAAGCCGCCGACGCTGCTGAAGCCATCGGAGAAGGCCTTCAGTCCTTCTGCATTCCCGGCTCCGTTGCGGATGAACGCAAGGTGGGCCTGGGCCACGGCAACCTGGCCGCCATGCTCCTGCGCGATGAAACGGAATGCTTCTGCTTCCTGGCCGGGCACGAATCCTTTGCCGCCGCTGAAGGTGCCATCGGTATTGCCAAGTCCGCCAACCGCGTCCGCAAGCAGGATCTCCGCGTCTGCCTGAACGGCCTCGGCAAGGATGCCGCGTACATCATCTCCCGCATCAACGGGTTTACATATGTGCAAACCAAGTTCGACTATGCCACAGGCAAGCTGAACATCATCCAGGAGAAAGCTTTCTCCAAGGGCCCCAAAGCCGCCGTGCGCGTGTATGGCTGCGATGATGTGCGCGAAGGCGTGGCTGTCATGTGGAATGAAGGCGTGGACGTTTCCATTACCGGAAACTCCACCAACCCCACCCGCTTCCAGCACCCGGTGGCCGGCACCTACAAGAAGGAATGCAATGAGAAGGGCAAGAAGTACTTCTCCGTGGCTTCCGGCGGCGGCACGGGCCGTACCCTGCACCCGGACAACATGGCGGCCGGTCCCGCCTCCTACGGCATGACTGACACCATGGGCCGCATGCACTCCGATGCCCAGTTCGCCGGTTCTTCCTCCGTGCCCGCCCATGTGGAAATGATGGGCCTCATCGGCATGGGCAATAACCCGATGGTTGGCGCTTCCGTAGCGGTGGCCGTGGCTGTTGAAGAAGCCGCCAAGCAGAACGCCTGAGCGAGCAGCTGATCAAAAAAACCGCAGAGCCGCTTTCCCTAATCGGGAAAGCGGCTCTTTTAGCAATTGAAAGAAAAAGGGGGATGTCCCCATTTCCGGCCCCCTCTTCCTTCCCTTGTATCCGCATCAGCTTCCGATACGGAATCTTCCATCCCGGTCCGCCCGGGGAGGAAGTCCGCGCGAAGGAACGGATCTTCTGGAAACGGATTCCTGGCTGGCAGAGGACGGCTTGACGGAGCGGATTTCCGGGCGGGAGGCAGAAGCGGGAACAACCGTTTTTCCCGGTTGCGTGCCGTGGGAGGAAGGGAGAACAGGAACGGTTCCGACAACCGTTTTTTGCCGTTCATGGGCCTTATAGGCGCGTTGCAGGGTAAAATCCCGCTGTTCTCCCGGTCTCAGGGAATAATCCGCCTTTTTGGGAGCTCCGGCTTTTTGCGCCAGAGGTTCCACGCGCCGCTGCAGCTGTGCGGCGGCATCCAGTTTGCCTGCCACCCATTCCGGATTCCATTCCGGCTCGGATATTTTCAGGGACTGAAGCAACTGCGCCGCTTTTTTGCCGCTTTCCAGGGCTGCCTTATAATCCCCCTCCTTCTCCTGCCGTGCCGCGCGCGTCAGGGAAAGGTTGGCTTCGTAAAAAGTGTCTCCGGGATTGCCAAAGGCCGTTGTAGCCGCCAGGAACATGCAGAGCAGGGAACAGGGTAGAAACTTCCTTTTCATGATTGTTGGCACGATAACATGATTCCTCGTTTTGGAAAGTCCTTTCTTCCGGCATGTTTTGCGCAGGGCCGGACTCCGTTTCCCTTGCGGATAGAGGAAAGGTTCTCCATCCCGCACCCCGGAGCAACTTGACGGAAAGTCCGGAGTGCCGTATGCTGGGCGGGACCTGCTATATGACCCGGAACGAGCCATCATCCCTTCCAGCTCCGCAGATGGAGGAAGATCCCAGATTCCTGACGGAACAAATTGTAACCTATTTGGGCAATAAGCGTTCCCTGCTTCATTTTCTGGGGACGGGACTGGAACAGGTGAAAAAACGCCTGGGTAAGGAAAGGCTGAAAGCAGGGGATCTTTTTTCCGGCAGCGGCATTGTGGCGCGTTTTCTGAAACAGCATTCGGAAGAGTTGATCGTCAATGATCTGGAGGAATACAGCCGGGTCGTCAATACCTGTTACCTGAGCAACGCGGAGGAAGTGGAAAATCTGGAGCTGGACAGGCATTACAGACGCCTGCTGCGGTATATGGAAACGCATGAATCCCCAGGCTTCATCACGGAACTGTACGCTCCCAGAAATCCGGACTGCATCACGGCGGATGACCGCGTTTTCTATACGCGCCGCAACGCCGTGTACCTGGATACGGCGCGGCAGACCATCAATTTGCTTCCGGCAGAAATCAGGCCCTATTTTATCGCTCCTCTACTGGCGGAAGCTTCCGTCCACACAAACACGTCCGGCGTATTCAAAGGCTTTTACAAAGACAGAAACGGAATCGGCAAATTCGGGGGAACGGGGGGCAACGCCCTTTCCCGCATTCTGGGCGACATTTCGCTGCCGTTTCCCGTGTTTTCCCGGTTTGACTGCCGGTATTCCATCCATTGCCGCGATGCCAATGAACTGGCTGCCGAGCTTCCGGAAATGGATGTGGTGTACCTGGACCCTCCCTATAACCAGCATCCGTACGGTTCCAATTATTTCATGCTGAATTTGCTGTCTTCTTATGAAAAGCCGGAGGAAACCAGCCGAGTTTCCGGCATTCCCGCAGATTGGAAACGCTCCATGTACAACAGCCGTCAGCATGCTCCGGAGGCCCTGTTCCGGCTGCTGGAGGATTGCCCGGCCAAATTTATTCTGCTTTCCTACAGCTCGGAGGGATTCATCAACTATGAGGAAATGACCGGTTTCCTTGGACGCCTGGGCCGTACCGTTACGCTGGAAACGCCGTATGCCGCGTTCCGGGGCAGCCGGAATTTCAGAAACCGTCCTCAGAACGTGACGGAATTCCTGTTCCTGGTGGAACGGTTTTAACAGACAACAGGAAAGGCAAGCCTCCATGCAGACTCATTTGGAACGCTTCATCCGTTTTCTGGCCGCGGAGAAAGGCTTGAGCACCGCCTACCAGCTTTCCGTGAGACAGACTCTGGAGGAATTTGCCCGGTTTCTGGAAATGGAAAATACCGGCCTTGCCCAAACGGGCATTGATACGCTTTCGGCATTTCTGCGGCATTTGCAGGACCGGGGCATGGCCCGCAGCTCCATGCGGGTGGAAATGGTGCATCTGCGTATTTTTTTCCGGTGGCTGGCCGGAACGGGAATACTGGAAAAAGACCCTTCCGTATTTCTGGAAATGCCCCGGCAGGGGCTGTCGCTTCCCCATGTGCTGGATCAGAAAACCGTTTCAAGTTTGCTTGAAAGCATTGACATTCAAGATATTCCTTTAGGATGTAGAGACAGAGCGCTCCTGGAGATGATTTACGCCTGCGGGATGCGTGTTAGCGAAATAATCAATTGCAAATTAGAGAGTTTTGATAGAGATGAAGCTTTTGTCCGCGTGCTGGGGAAGGGGGATAAAACCCGGCTGGTGCCCGTAGGGAGATCCGCTTTGAACGCTTTGCAAATGTATTTGGAAAAAGGAAGACCCAAACTGGTCAGGACAGTGACGAAAAGTCATATCTTTCTGACAATGCGCGGTCGACCGTTGACGAGGGAGCGGGTTCGCCAAATTCTCCGGGAACGTGCCAGAGCCGCAGGACTGGAACAGCATGTTTTCCCGCATATCCTGCGCCATTCCTTCGCCACGCATCTTCTGGAAAACGGAGCGGATCTGCGCATTATTCAGGAGATGCTGGGTCATGCCGATATTTCAACCACCCAGATCTATACGCATTTGGAGCAGCAGCGGCTGAACTCGATTCATCACCGCTTTCATCCCAGAGGATAGGAACGCTAATTCATCATTCATTCCCATGCCGCGTTTTTTCACATCCTCCCAATCATATCATAATCATTTAAATATTAACGCCCGGAGAATTATTCTACCGGAATTATATTTGGCATTACATATATTATGCGAAGTATAGTTTAGGCAGCATTCTCCCATTCTCATTGGACGGAAAACGCGCTCTGTCACTTGACAAATATGCAAGCATTTCATAGCTTCATTAAATGAGTGGCCCTTGCCTTGTCCGTACCGTTGCCATTTTCATCCTTTTTTCATCTTTTTCCCTTCTTCATGCCGAAGATGAGGAATTTTCCGATATCATGGAACTGGTATCGGAAACGGAGAACTGTTCCGCCAAACTGGCCCGTGACAAAAACGCGACGGAAGAACAGAAGAAGGAAGACAGAAAGCGCAGGAAAATCGGCATTGGAGAAACGGTCACCGTTACCCTGAACTGTAAAAAACCGTTTTTACTGGAACCGAAGGATCAAATCCAATGGAAAGTGATTGAGGGAAAAGAGTTGCTTGAAGGCGGTCTGAGAAAAATCCCCAATAGTTATCACTCGGTAACATTTCAAATAAATCCTTGCGCCAGTAAAGAACAAATTCAGCAGTCCGGAGGGAAAGTAGCCATTGAAGTGGAAACAGAACAGGGAACAGCCCTCCCCCGCCCTATTGAATTTGACGTGGTTTTCCCTGAACATCTTACTGCGGAACATGAAACTTTGGGCGGGATGGTTAAAGGCGTTCCTGCGGCAGATATGGGATTTCCAAGGGATGGAGATTCTGCACATGGAGTTTCTGCCCAGCTTCTCGTCTCCATCCATCCCCTGGACGTCTGTTTTGACGGGGTCTATGTAATTGAAAAAGACAAAGGCTATGCAGGAGCTGCCGGAAGCCTGGCTCAGACTCATTCGGCGGACAGCATCTGGCGTGTAGGTATCGACAATCGTTTTGACCAGCACGACAATATCGGCATAAAATCCGGGAAAAACGGGGACATGCAGTGGGATGAGATTCAAAGTTATGACGCTGACGGAAATCCTGTCTATAAACATTCGTATCCCAACGCATTCACATGGAATTGCCTGTTCAGAACATACCAGTTTATGGGGAATAAAGAGGGGATATCCGATATCTCCACTGTCTTTCAGAGGTTTTATATAGAGACAGAGGCAATGGCCTGTTTTACGCCAGAATCCGAAAATTTCTGGTTGATCCCGAAAAAAAGGATGAATGTTCCGTCGAACGCACTACCGGCGGCAGCCATATTTTTAAACCCTGATATAATATAAATATGATGATAAAATCTCGGAAGAACTGTTTTCTGACTTGTTTTGCCGCCATAACGCTGTTTGCTGTCTTTTTTTCTGTGACAGCCTTGCCAACGTTCGGCTCTATCCCGACAGATTCGCAGGAATTGACATTCCATGCAGATCCTGTGCTGAAAGAACTTAAAATTCTGCTAAAACAGGGAGATCTGGTAAAGTTTTACCAAACAGCCCACACCCATATGGGGCAGCTTGAGTGGAGAGACATCAGAGGGGGAGTTTCCCCGGATAAGCTGGATCGGTTATTGCTGATCGCCCGGCTAGCTTCCGCAGCCCCCCTGTTTAAAGAAAACGAGAGCACGCCGTTCGAACAAATGACGCAGGATTTCGATTCGGCAGGAGATATTCGTCTCAAGGGGAAAGTTATGGTAGATCTGGTCATCATTTCCAAAATCAATCTTAGGCAACAATGCTCTGCCGTGAGAAAGAAAGAAGTGGGGCAGCTTTGCTCCATTTACGCGGCAACGATGCTGAAGATGATGAAAGAATCCTACATTCCTGATTTCGAGGGCTGGAAGAAGGAAACCATGGAAAGAAAAACGGCGGCCTGGAAAAGAGTGTTTGACGCCAAATGGGAGTCTTTCCTGAAAGAAAGAAACGAGAGAGAGGAGCGAGCCAGGAAGGAGCTATCCATACCCTTCAAACAGAGAATGAGAATGAGACAGCAAACAACGGAAGAGGAAAAGAAAAAGGATCGGGAATTCGCGGAACAGGACGACGCCTATATGCTGGAGGCTCGAAAGGAATGGGACAAAAAAAGGAACCTGTCCAACATTCTGGGGTCCATGGGAGGAAGGAACTCCAGAATCAGATCATTCCTCAAAGATGGAGGAGGAGGTTTATTACGAATTTTATTGGACAACTACCCCGGCAAAGCCACCGAAGTGTTTAAATACCTGAAGCTGGCGGGATATGAGGAAGGAGAAATGATGGAGTTGGTTGATCGGGAGGAGGGAAAAACCGAAGAAACGGAATTTTTGTATCAAAGCCCGTTGGGAAGAAAGTTCCTTAAAGAGAAGAAACAAAAGAAATAATTCCTGCCAGAGCGCGGAATCATGATATTTTTAGTTTGCAAGGGTATTTTATCTTTTTGAGATTCCTTCTCTCTTGCCAGATCACCTTTCATCCTTCATAATAAAAAAAGCATGAATACTTTCGTTTCTCTTTGCCTGGTCGGGAGCCTCAGCCTGGGTTCCTTTTGTTATGCTCAGTACATGGATAACGATGCCAAGAAGAAGGTAATCAAAGATTTGGATAATCTGCTCGCTCTGAACAGGTCTGCGGAAACCAAAGTGATCAATGCCGCTATCAGCAAACTGAATTCCGCCGGCAGGGATCCCGGCGCCGCATATGACCTGCTGATCCAGTCCAAGAAATTTCTGATGGAAACAGAAAAGGAAAAGGACAGGAGCCAGGGAAAGAGCGCCAAAATCGCCTCCAATTCCATGAAGGACTGGATGGACCGTGAAGCGAAGAAGTACCAGGATAAAAATGCCCGTAAAGGATTAATGCTTCAATATCAATGGGGTGTTCTCGTCCTCAAGGCGCGCCTTAAGGAAAATTTAATGAACGCCACTTCCCATTCCTCCGGCGGAACAGCGGAGGAAATCCTGGATGTTACGGAGTTCCAGAAGCCGGCCATGGATTTGCTGAATGCCTACCTGTCCGCCTGCTCAGACCCTGATTTTATCGACCCTTCCTCTTCCAAAAATAATAATGGAGCGGCCGGAAGAGCCGGCGCCCGTATTGCGGAACAATCCGTCCTGAATACGGAAGTGGGTGAGGCCCTGGGCATCAGCAGCATGTCTTCCAAGGCTTTCCCGGATTCCATGAAGAACCGGGATGAGATTTTTGACAAACTGTTCTTTACCGGATACCGGAAGACCCGCAACCTCCCTGCCCTCAGGCAGGCATGGAACAAGAGAATTTCCATGGAAGTGGCTCTGGGAAAAATCAGCCATGCCATTTCTTCCGGAAAGAAGTCCGGCATGCAGGGCCGCATCGCCAATGCGTCCGAAGACGAATTTGACGAGCAGGGAGCCGCCGTTCTGGATCGGCTGCGCTGGCGCTGCGAACTTGATTGCTTCGACTTGGGAGACCAGGCAAACGCTACGCGGAATATGATGGCGCTCATCCGGACGACGGTGGATCCCGTGCGCCGGGAACAGGGTATCCGCACCCTCCGGGATAAACTGGTTCAGAGCATGAAGAGCATGATTGATTCTCCAGAAGAAGGGGGCATGGCTGACGGTTCCGCTTCATCCCCTGCTCCACGCCCTGCCGTGCGCGCGCCCAAAAGGAAGACGCCCTCCACCACGATCACGACCAGTCGTGAAATGGATGATCCCGGTGCCATTGGAACGGATGTGCCGTCACCGCCCAAACCGGATCCAACCCGGAGCGACGATTTTTTTGAAGACGTTTAACGTTCTTCAGACAAAGATGCTGCCCGAACGGCGGTTTCCCTGTTCATGGAATGCACAGAGCATCCTTGACGTCCGGAACCGCCGTTTTATACAGTAAGGGCATGTATCAGCCATTTCAATTTTTCATGCCCGCGCAAATCTTCTTCGGCGCGGGTTCTTTGGACAATCTTGGTTCCGCTCCCCTGCCCGGCACCAAGGCCCTGATCGTCATCGGTGGCACGTCCGTCAAACGCCTCGGATATCTGGACCGCGTGCAGGCTCTTCTGAAAAAACAGGGAGTGGAAAGCGTCGTTTTCGACAAAGTGCAGCCCAACCCCGTGGTGGAGCATGTGATGGAAGCCGCCTCCCTGGCCAGGGAAACGGGGTGTGATTTCGTCATCGGCCTGGGCGGGGGCAGCAGCATGGATTCCGCCAAGAGCATCGCCGTGATGGCAGCCAATCCCGGGAACTACTGGGATTACATCCAGGGCGGTTCCGGCAAGGGGCTTCCCATTCCCAACAAACCTCTTCCCATCGTCTGCATTACCACTACGGCGGGAACCGGAACGGAGGCGGATCCGTGGACCGTCATTACAAAGGAGGACACGCAGGAAAAAATCGGTTTCGGCTGCAGGGGTACTTTCCCCACCATGTCTATCGTCGATCCGGAGTTGATGCTTTCCGTACCTCCCAAATTAACGGCATACCAGGGATTTGACGCCCTGTTTCATGCCGTGGAGGGATATATGGCCACAATCGCCTCTCCCATGGGGGACATGTTCGCGCTCCAGGCCATTGAATACATTGCCAAATATCTTCCGCGCGCCGTGAATAACGGGGATGACCTGGAGGCGCGCGCCTATGTGGCTCTGGCCAATACCTATTCCGGATTTGTGGAAACCATTTCCTGCTGTACGTCGGAACATTCCATTGAACATGCCCTCAGCGCCTTCCATCCTTCCCTGCCCCACGGCGCGGGGTTAATCATGATTTCCTGGGCCTACCATGAAGCCTACGCGCCCTCCTGCCCGGAACGTTACGCAAGAGTTGCCGCGGCCATGGGGCAGGAGGCCTCGGTGGACGGGTTCCTGAACGGCTTGAACAAACTGAAGGAAGCCTGCGGCGTGGACAAGCTGAAGATGTCCGAGTTCGGCATTACCCCGGATTTATTTGACGAATACGCTAAAACGGCTTTTTCCACCATGGGCAACCTGTTTGAGCTGGACCGTTGCAAATTGACTCCGGCGGACGTGGTTAGCATCCTGGAAAAATCCTATTCCTAGGAACAAGCCGTCGAGGAAACGCAGGCCGGGCGGGCAGCTTTCTTGTATGGCAGCCCGTCCGGCAAAAGATTGTTGTCGTTCTGATGCGTTCAGGAATGCCAGCCATTTCCGTCATGCCGGGGCATTCCCTATAGAGAAGGAGCATGGTTCGGTTGGCTGTCCATTTTCCATTTCAGCAGTTCCCCTGTAACACAGCGCGGCTGGACATGTGTCGCGCCGGGGTTGCCATGTTGTTCTCTTATCGGGCGGCCAGATAGCCCAGGCCAATGGCAAGGAGCCCCCCGGCAAAGCTGATGAGAGTGTAAAGGAAGAAGGCGGAGAAGTTCCCTTCCTTCAACAACAGGAAGGATTCATTCATCAGCGTGGAAAAGGTGGTGAAACCGCCGCACAGGCCTGCGGTAAGAAAGAGCCGCGTTTCCGTATGCGGCAGGTTCCGGTCGAACAAACCGTAGAGGGCGCCCAGGATAAAACATCCCAGCAGGTTGACAGCAGCCGTACCCCAGGGGAACGAACTTGCCGAATTGACCTGGACGAAACGGGACAGCAGGAAACGCAATATGCCGCCCGCAAAGCTTCCCAGACCCACCATCATCAGCATTTTTATCATAGCGGCTTTTCTACGTTTGAATAGAAAATAAAGTTCCGGAGCAATCCCGAAATCTTCCGGGAAAAAGAACTGCCGGCTACGTTCCTGAAAACTGGTCTGGAAACATCCGTGCCTCCTGGTGAAGCCCTTTAACTGGAAACAGACTTCTGCGGAAGCTGTCGGCCAGTATGCCGGCAGAACCCATTTCCTTTAACGCGTGCGGATAAAATACCCTGTTTTTTCCATATCGCCAGCCTTTTTGTTCTTGATTGCAGGGTAAAACCGTATTTCCCTTTTTCCATGTCCCAGCCCCTTCTCGTTACCGGAACCATCGGAATTGATACCATCCTTACTCCCAGCGGCAGGGCGGACGGCGTTCTGGGCGGTTCCGTCTCCTTTGCGGCCGTGGCCGCCCTTTTGTTTGCCGACCGCGTGGATGCCGTCAGCATCATCGGGGAGGATTTCCCCGCCCATTATGAAGCGGCCCTTGAGGCCAAAGGAGTGTGCATGAACGGGGTAGAACGCAAGAAGGGGCCTTCTTTCTCCTGGACCGGGGAATATTTTGACAATATGAACAAGCGGAGGACCGTTTGCGCCAATGATTCCGTGATGCTGGAATGGGATGTGCACGTTCCGGAGCCTTTGAGGAACCATCCGGTTCTGGTTTGCTGCTGCATGGTTCCGGCCCAGCAGCTCAAGTGCATGGAACAATGTCCGGACGCGGCGCTGGTGCTTTCCGATTCCATGGACAAGTGGCTGCGCCGCCAGCCGGAATTGCTGGATGCCGTGATCAGCCGTTCCCATATCACCATGATGAATGAGGATGAGGCGAAGGAATATGCCCAGGCGTCCACCGTCCTGGAAGCCGGGGAATTCCTGCTTTCCAAAGGCGCCGCGTACGCAGTGGTGAAACAGGGGGAATACGGAGCCACGCTTCTGGGCCGGGATGTCGGCGGGAATCTCCGGATGTTCCGTTGTCCCGCCTATCCTCTGAAAACGCTGGTGGACCCCACCGGCGCGGGGGATACGTTCCTGGGGGCTCTGGCCGGCTATTTGTCCACCCTGCCTCCCGGCCTTCCTCCGTTTGAGGAAGTGAAGAAGGGAATTGTGTATGGAACGGTGGCGGCCTCCTTCACCTGCGAGTCCTTTTCGGCAGATGCTCTTCTTTCCATGACCAAAGAGACCTTTCGCCGCCGTCTTGAAGAGTACGCGGAGATGTGCCGCCTGCCTGATATCCGGCTCTTTTCCGCAAGTGACTGTTAAGACGGGATCAGATCTCCTGAAAAGGAGGAAATACCGCCCTTGATTTCGTTTTCCGGTCTCCGTTTTTGCGGGATGTCCGGAATGTTCAGGTAAAGAAAGCCCGGATGCGGAACATGAAAAACCCCGGCGTGGCATGCACGGCCGGGGTTTCCGTAAAAACAGGGGATGCAGTCGGCGGGATCAAGCATCCTGAAGGCCGAATTTAAGCTCGGCTTCCGAAACCACCTGTCCGTTCACCAGGCAGCGTGCCGTCGCCTGGCCAATGTTTCCGCGCATCTTGGTCAGCTCCGCTTCAATGATGAGCGTATCGCCGGGAACCACGACGCGGCGGAATTTTACCTTGTCCGCACTCATGAAGTAACCGAGCTTGCTGGCATTGCCGGGCTGGCGCAGCATGACGATGGAGGCCACCTGGGCCATGGCTTCCACCTGGAGAACGCCCGGCATGACCGGATGGCCCGGGAAGTGGCCCTGGAAAAAGAGTTCGTTCATGGTCAGGTTCTTCAGACCCCGGCACTTGGTTTCTCCTTCAAAACCGATAATGCGGTCCACCATCAGGAAGGGATAGCGGTGCGGCAGAAGGCTCATTACTTCGTTGATGTCCAGCACGGCGTCTCCGTACGGCACGTTGACGGGATTGGGAGCCATTTGCTGGTTGCGGTGGTGTTCCTTCTTGAGCTTGGCCGTGAGTTCGGTGTTCGGGCCGTGGCCCGGCTTGATGGCGATGACGTGGCCCAGAATGGGCTTGCCGCACAGGGTCAGGTCCCCAATAAGGTCCATGGCCTTGTGGCGGGCGAACTCATTGATGAAACGCATGGGTTCCTTGCTCATGAGCTCCTCGCCGCGGATGACCACGGCGTTTTCCAGGCTGCCGCCCTTGATGAGGCCCTTTTCCAGCAGGGGCTTGATGTCTTCGTAGAACGTAAAGGTGCGGGCCGGGGCCAGTTCCTTTTCATACGTTTCCGGCGTGATGACCGCGTCAAAGTACTGGGTGATGCGGTTTTCCGGTCCCACGCAGGTGACGGAAACGCGGAATTGCTTGGAGGGGAGAATGGTCAGGATGGAACCGCCCTTGGTTTCAATGGTGACGGCCTCGCGCACTTCCAGATAGCGGCGCGGCACATCCAGTTCCACGATGCCGGCGCTCTTGATCAGTTCTACGTAGGGGGCTGAGGACCCGTCCCCGATGGGCGGTTCATTGGCGTCCATTTCAATGACGGCGTTGTCAATGCCCATGCCCGTGAGGGCGGAGAGAATATGTTCCACGGTATGCACTTTGACGGAACCTTCAGCCAGGCTGGTGGCGCGTTCCACAGTCTGCACCTTTTCCACGTCCGCGCTGATGAAAGGCTGGTCCGGAATGTCCACCCGGCGGAATTTAATGCCGAAGTCGGCAGGAGCCGGCTTCAGGGTCAGGGTAACGGGCTGTCCCGTATGCAAAGAGGTACCGGCCAGGGAGGCCGGAGAGCCGACAGTTCTTTGGTTTCCACATGCCATGCGGGGATGCTAGTGAATGAGCTTCCGTTTGGAAAGCACGAAATCACGGATTTTCCTTTAAATTCGGGGAAGAGGCGGCATGCCGGCGTGTCATCCCGGAAAGAAGAGGATAAAGGGCGCTTGAAAAAAAGCCGCTCACCCAGTAGTGATGTTCCATGCACATCACAGCAGGCCTCCGCATTTCCCGTGCGTTTATTCTCGGCGCCGGGCTGGGTACCCGCCTGCGCCCTCTCACCGACATTCTGCCCAAGCCGCTGATTCCCTTTTTCCATGAGCCCCTTATTCTGCATTCCATGCGCCGATGCTACGATTGCGGCATACGGGAGTTCATCATCAACACCCACCATCTGGCGGCAGCCTGGGACAAAGTGTTCCCTGAACATTCATGGAACGGCTGCCCCGTTCATTTCAGCCATGAACCCGTGCTGCTGGATTCCGGCGGCGGCGTCAAAAAGATAGAGCCCCTGGCTTCCGCGGAAGAGCCGCTGCTGGTGGTGAACGGAGACATGGCGGCCACATTTGATCTGGGCCGCCTGCTGGAGGAGCATTTGAGCCGCCGCCCTCCCGTGACGCTGGCCCTCCGCACCTCCGGAGATAAGAAAAACGTGGGATTTGATTTTTCTTCCGGCCTGGTGACGGATATGAGGCACGCCCTGGGCCGCGACCCCGGATCCTACCAATTCACCGGCGCGTACTGTATGGAGCCGGAAATATTCCGACGCATCCCTTCCGGGGAAGCCGTTTCCATTATTCCCCTGTTTCTGGATTACATCCGGGAAGGACGCCTGCGCGGCATTCTGGCGGACGACGGGTTGTGGATGGACATGGGAACACCGGAGGCCTATCTTCAAGCCCATCTGGATTTCCCATCCCCCGTTCCACGCATCCACCCCCAGGCCAGAGTGTCCCCCCGCGCCTTTGTGGACAGCCATTGCGTGATAGGCCCCGGAGCTGCGGTAGAGGACGGTTGCCGCCTGCAAGGCTGCGTTGTCTGGCCGGGCGTATGCGTGCCTTCCGGCACTTGCGCGGAACGCCGGATTTTCTATTGTTCCCCCACCGATTACTGACGATGCTTTTTCTGCGCCTGCTTCCCCTGATATTGTGCTTTTCCGGCCTGGTTCACGCAGAACACCGCGTTTTCACCAGGAAGGACGGATTTTTGTCCATGCGGGACAAGCTGAACGTGTATTTTTTCCGTTCTGATACGCACCGCCTGCTGGTAAGGGATGAAGGGAGCGTCAAAACGCCCCGGTACGGCTCCCTGGACAAGGCCATGAGGAAAAGCCCCTGCGTGGCCGGAGTCAACGGAGGATTCTTCAGCGCAGACGCGGAGGGAACTCCCCTGGGCCTGGTCGTCCAGGACGGCAAACGGCTTTCTCCGCTGGCCACGGGATCCTTCGCTGTTTCCGGTGTCGTTTACGAAGGAGGCAGAGACGGATTAACCCTGATCCGCAGTTCCGTGCTGAGGCGCATGAGAAGACTGCCGGCCATGCAGGCGGCTATCCAGGGGGGGCCCTTTCTGGTGGAGAACGGCTCCGCCGTAAAAGGGCTTAACGCGCAGAAGTCCACCTACCGCACCTTCATTGCCACGGACGGCGGCAGGAGATGGTGCATCGGCGTTTCCTCCTCCCTGACTCTGAAGGAGCTGGCAGCCTGGCTGGCGGCTCCCGGGGCATTGGGAAATTTCCGGGTGGAAACGGCCCTGAACCTGGACGGCGGCTCTTCTTCCGCCTTCTGGTGCCATGAAACAGGCATTTCCTACCCTGCGTTCAAACAAGTCAGGAATTATCTGGGCGTAGCCCCCGTGGAACGCCGGTAAACTCCGTTCTCCACGGGACCATGGACGCGTTTCCCTGCGCCTATCCTGCGCAGCAACAGAGCCGCGAACATCAGGAAACAAACCAGGACGGCCCAGTCGCCCAGCATGGCGTACAGGGTTATTTTCGTACAGCCCACAGGCAATGTGGCAGCCATCACCCCTCTGGTAAACGGTGAACCGGAGGAATCCCGCAAATCCGCAATAACCGCGCCGTTGGGGGCCAGAGCCACGCTTACGCCGGTATTGGCGGCACGGACCATGGCACGGCGCAGCTCAATACACCGGAACGCCGCATTGCGCCAATGCTGTTCGTTGGCGCAGGAACGGTTGAACCACCCGTCATTGGTCACGTTCACCATCAACTGGGGCTCCTGCCGGATGAAGCGGCGCACCCAGCTTCCCACAACATCCTCAAAGCAGACAAGAGGGATGACCCCCACCGTAACGGAGCTTCCGGGACGGATGGGCACGGGAACGGGGCTGGAGGAACGCCCGGGCGTATAATTCAGGCCCATGGCTGTTCCGGCGGAAGCCTCAAAGGCTTTTTCCAGAAACGGGAATGTTTCCCGCATAGGGATATATTCACCGAAGGGAACCAGCATGGCCTTGGCGTGCGGACGGGCTGTGGAATAATCCCCCTCAAAGACGGTAAGGCAGTTGTAAGCCCGCGCCACACGCCCCTCATCAGACAGGTAAATATCATCCGTGCCCGTCAGCAGGATAAAATTGCATATCCCGTTCCGGAGGGCCTGGACGTAATCCTCTTCCGCGCTCAGAAAGTTGACATTGTCCTGATTGGGGAAGCGTTCCCCTGTGGAATCACGGTAAAACGTGGAAATGGGGAAGGAACTTTCCGGCCAGATGACCCATGCCGGCATATCCAGGGAGGCTTCCGCGCCGTTTTTGACCGCCTGTTCCAGAGCGCGGTTTTGAAGATCCAGCATTCCCTGTTCCGTCATGTCCAGCAAAGCCCGGTAAATGCTTCCCCGGTTGGCCGGATCCCATTTTTCCTTCTGGCTCAGATTCAGCTGCACGGCCATGACGGGAACGGTAAGCCTGCCGTTTCCCGTAACCGCGGCAGACTGGGGGGAGTAGCGAGCCGTCCAGCACACGCCGACGACAAACATGGTTAAAAGAACCGCCACCAGGATGAAAAAGTCCCAGGGAACGGTACGTCTGCCTTCATGGACAATCATGGTTCCGGCCCGGCGGCAAACACGCCAGAGCCAGACGGAAAAGACGGCCGGAATAAAGGCCAGCGCCGTCACGCCAAAGTATTCCGCCCATTGGGCCAGCGGATTTCCGTACAGGGCCACTCCCAGATTGTTCCAGCCGAAACCCGGTATCAGCCAACCCCGCCCCCATTCCAGGCATACCCATAAAGCGGCGCCCGCCAGAGCGGCGGAAGCACTGGGCAATATGTCGCCCATGGCCCAGGCTTTCCAGGCGGCCCGACGTTCCTTTGCCGCCAGCTTCGCATCAGGCAGCGGCCGGGCGTCCGGACGGAAGAACACTCCCATGACCAGAGCCCAGAGGCCGGGAAACAGGCCTCCGTAAAAAATCATCAGGGGAATATAGCCCAGCGTGCTGACTTCATTGACCCACCAGAAGGAAATGCCGTAAAATACTACCCCAAACATCCAGCCATACAGGGCGTATGCCAGCATTCCCCTTTTCCCCTCCCGCCTGCGGCCGTACCACAGGGCTGTCAGCAGAGGCAGGAACCCTATCCATACGCACCCGCCCCAGTCCACCGGGATAAAGGCGCAGGCCATCAGAATTCCGGAAAAAGCGGCCAGCAGCAGCCCTGCCCACACGGGCAGGAGACGAGGGAGGGAAGCAGGTGGGATATTCATCGTGAAAAGCCTTTTATTCCGGGAACGGGAATGCCGCCATTGTCCCCCATGCTGACTCATTCCTGCAACAAAAAAGATTGCAAAATTTACTCAAATGCGGAAATAGTGGGCGCAGTTCATACAACCCATCATACACAATGGCAGATATCGACGAAAAAACACCTCTAAACGTCCCCGGCAAATTTTACGTGGACAGTTCCTGCATTGACTGTGACCTTTGCCGCGAAACGGCTCCAGAAAACTTTGGACGGGATGACGATGAAGGAGTATCCTATGTCAAGAAGCAGCCGGACAACGACGAAGAGCTGAGCGCCTGTGAGGAAGCCCTGGAAGGCTGCCCCGTGGAAGCGATTGGCGACGACGGCGAATAATATTCCCCCATATATTATTTTAACCGCCCGGGGCTGTTGGTATTCAACGCTCCGGGCTTTTATTTTCCCCCTATGTCCTCCCCCTGGTTTCCCTACACGCCGGACAGAGACCGTCCGGATCCCCACGCCTCTCCCGTCCGGTATGATTATCTTTCCCGTGACGAACAGGAGGTGAGGCAGGCGCTGGCGGACTGGTTCCAGATATCCCCCGCCACCAGTGAAACACGTAACCTCCATACGGCGGAATCCCTGCTGGGGGATATTCTGTCCAAGCTTCCCCTGGACGGCGACGGGATGGATCCCGAATTGCTCCGGGCAGGATGGCTGAAAGCTGCGGGGCCATTCCTGGGCCAGCAATCCAACCTTCTTTCCATTGTCAAGGGAGTGGCCACCATTCAGGTGCTTCAACCGGCCATGCGCTACCATCTCCAGCAGTGGCAGGGAGCCCTGCTGGGAAAACTGAAGGACCAGTTCGGCAAAGACGCCGTTCATTCCATCCGCATACGGATAGGATAATTTTATACTGCGTAAAATGTTTTCTTTTGCAATTTCTCTGTTTCCTTGAAAAATCATTCATCATTCACGTGTAATATTTGCCATGCGATTATCCCTTTCCGCGCCTTTGCTGGCTTCCGGCCTGATGCTTTGTTTTACCTCCTCCCATGGAGACTGGACATCCCCGCACCCTCTCCAGCAGGAAAAAGCCGCTCCGGTCCCACTGATTCCCTTCCCGTCCCAGGTGGACTGGAAAACGGGAACATGCCCTAAAAAGGCTCCCGTTTCCGTGAAAAAAAACGCGTCCCTGTCCAAGACGCTGGGCAAGGAAGGGTATGAACTGCGGATCCGCCCCAACGGCATTCTGATTACGGCCGCTGACGATGCGGGCGTTTTTTATGCCCGCAGAACGCTGGACCAGCTGGGAGCCAGGGGAGATTACCCGTGCTGCGACATCAAGGACAGCCCCGCGTTCGCCATCCGGTGCTTCATGCATGACGCAGGCCGCCATTTCCGGACTGTTGAAACACTCAAGGCGGATATTGATGAAATGGCCCGGCTGAAAATAAACGCTTTTCACTGGCATCTGACGGATTACCCCGCATGGCGCATCCAGTGCAAAAAGTACCCTGTTTTGAATGATCCCTCCAAGAGGATTCAGGGACGGGACGTTAACGGCACCTACTCCTACGACCAGATACGGGACTTATTCCGCTACGCCAGGGAGCGCCATGTCCAGATTATTCCGGAAATCGATATGCCCGGGCACAGCACCTATTTTAAAAACTGCTTTGGCTTCCCGATGCATGATCCCAGAGGCATCAACATTCTGGAAGAACTGCTGGAAGAATTTTGCAGGGAAATTCCGGCGGAAATGTCTCCCTACCTTCATATAGGAGCGGATGAAATCCGCATTCCCAACGGAAAGCAGTTTGCGGACCGGATGGCGGCCAAGGTCAAATCCCTGGGACGGCAGCCCATCCAATGGGCGGGCAACAATGACCTGCCTGTGTCCGGAGACAGTTATGCCCAGCTGTGGAATGATGAAAATTCCGTAGGCCTGCCGGATCCAGCCAGGCAGAAGAATCCCTACTTCGACTCCACGGCAGGATACGTCAATTCCTTTGACCCCGGCATTCTGGTGCGCAGGAATTTCTTCCGCCAGCCCTGCGGAACGGCCAGGGGAAACAACCATTCCCTGGGCGTCATTCAGTGTCTATGGCCGGATACCCGGGTGGAGAACAAAAAAAACATTCCTGTTCAGAGTCCCCAGTGGCCTGCCATGTTCGCCATGGCGGAACGCAGTTGGAAAGGAATTCCAGAGGATGGTTCCCGTTTTGCCGGCAGTCTGCCGGAAAAGAACACGGAGGCTTATCAGGCCTTCTCTCTGTTTGAAAAACGCATGGAAGCCCTGGCCGGAAGCAGGCCTTTCCCTTACTGGAGGGATTCTTTCGTGGAATGGACGGTATTCGGCCCCGTTCCGCAGGACAGGCAGGAAGAAGTAAGAAATAACCTGCTGGCGGGCAAATCTCCCGCAGGGTTGTCTTCCATCCAGACGCGCGGAGGCAATTTGTATTTCCGTACCCGTGCGGGTGCGGAGGGTCTATTTTCCAAGACAAAACCGGGGAATACGGTATGGGCGGAGACGACGTTTCACTCACCCGTGGAGGGCACCATGCACGCTATGGTGGGGTTTGACGCTCCGGCCCGTTCCACACGGCGCTGTTCCGGAGTACCGGCTGCCGGGGAATGGTCCCAGTGCGGCACCAGAATATGGGTAAACGGCAAGGAAATGAAAAATCCCCAGACTTACAAACTGGCAGGCCAGCGGCGTTACGAAAAGCATACATGGAATTCGCCCGCAAATGAAATACCCTTTGACAACGAGGAATTCTGGTGGGCCCGGCCTCCTGTTCCCTTTCAAGTGAAGGCCGGGGAAAACAGGATCCTGATAGAACAACCGTACACAGGAGAATTCCAGTCGTGGGGAGTCAGCTTCATTCCGGTGAAAAAAGCGGGAGACCGCTGGATTGCCGACCCAAGCTATTATGCCAAACCCAGGAGAGAGAAACAGGATGACGTCTCTCCGGTGCCATCAAAGTAAGCGACAAGGAACACTCCCGGCGGAGCTTCCCGTCCATTGTTTCAAAGGTCATTTTCCCCCGCTCATCAGGACGAGGGAACAGGGGAAACAGCGTTTGAGGAATACGTAAACGCTCCGCGCCATCATGTAAACCGCGGGAACCAGGCACCACCACGCCCAGGCAGGCCAGGGGGAGGGAAAACAGCTCTCTACGCCCATCAGGGCTATCAGAACAAAAATATGGGAACAATACACGAAAAAGCTGCCGGACGCCCACCGGGCCAGCTTTTCCGACCAGCCGGGGCTGACGGCTTTTACAATAATTCCGAAGCTGAGGAAGGCCAGAACGATCAATCCTGAAAAAGAGCCGTCCGCAATCAGGAAAGAGTCCGTACAGCTTGCCCAGACAAGAACCACGGAGGCTAAAAGAATGGAACCATGCACGGCAAGGGGCATGTTGCCCCAGCGGTTCAGACAGCCCGGTGCGGCGGACGCCAGCATAACGCCGAGCGCAAAATCACCAAACATGTACGGACTGGGCCATGCCAGGGAGTCGTCCCACCGGTGCAGAAACAGGCAAAACAGGCCAAAGGCGTAAAGAGCTGGACGGAAACGGGAGAGCAAAAACGCAGCCAGGGTAAACATCATCAAGTCTCTCAGGAACCACATTGGGGTCAGCATGGGACATGTTCCCAGCCCAAACACGGAAGCCAGCGAACCAGGGGAAAGAGGCATGCCCGCCGCCAGCCAATAGGCCGCGCACCAGAAAAGATAAGGCCGCAGCAAAACCAGCAGGCGGCGGGCCGCCCACGTTCCGGCCCCCTGTTCATCAAGGCCGGAGGCGGAAAAATACCCCGCCAGCAGGAAAAACGTCGCCAGCGCCGGACCAATCAGCCATTGGTTGGGAGGAAACCCCATGGAAGGAACGTGCTGCATGATAACCACCAGCGTCGCCAGCAGCCGAGCAATCTCCACCCAAGGCAAACGAGGGTGAATTTCTTTACCGGACGCAGGGGAGACGGTCATGACAGCCCCATTCTGGATGATTGCTTTAAAAAAGCACTATTTTTTATTGATTTTATAGACGAAAAGCGGCCTTATCAGGCCTTCACAGGCATCGTATTATGGAAAATACCTGAAAATGATTTTTTTCTCATATTTTCATTTACGGCTTTATATTTCCATATGGGAAACAGCATTTCTTTCTGCACGCATTCCGAGCGCAGAGGCTGCATCAATACACGCTCCTGCACTGGATATTCTCTGATTTTGCCGAAACAGCTGCTGCCACACCACCTGCATTGATAAATGGTGAAATGCATCTGCCATATTGCAGGTTCTCCCGAATGGTTCTCCCATTGCAATTCCGTATTTTCCATTCATCAATGCCGTATGTCGCGAACGCCTCCCCTTCCCTGCCCGATGGTTCGTAAAATCATCAGCGGCTCCTTTGGGGAATCAGGGCTGAAGCTGCCGCAAGGACCTGAAGGCCCACAAAAAGGAAAAACCAGAACCAGCCACCTTCCACAAAACCGTAGGAGTGCAGGCCAATCCCCATGAGGTTGACACCGAACCACCCCCAGGCTGCTACGATATTTCCGAGCGAGGCAAGAACGAGGAAGCCTTGACAGGAACAGACGTGTAAAAGGCGGGCATGGAGGGTGCAGGAGCACCAAAGGAGTGTCATTAAGGCACCGTTTTCTTTAGGGTCCCATCCCCAAAACCGTCCCCAGCTCATGTCAGCCCAGATGCCGCCGAGCATTGTCCCCAGAAAACAAAAGAAGAGCGCCACGAGAAGGATGCGATAGACTCCGCAGGACCCGGCTTTCAGCCCCTTTTCACCCTGTCCGAAGCCGAAGAAACGGGCCACCAGATGATATGAGGCTAAAAACCCGGCAAAAAAAACACTTCCGTAGCCTATCATGATGGTCATTACGTGCATGGTGAGCCAGAAATTCGAATTGAGAACGGCACGCATCATGCCCATGGTATCGCCGCTGTAGGGCAAATTCATGGCTACCAGCAGTGAGAGAAGGCCGGAAGCGCAGGCGACCGCGGCAACAGGAAGCTGACGGCGGAGAATATAAAGCGTCCCGCCGAATAATGAGGCTACCACGCCCGCAAAGACGACTGAGGAATACAAATTGGTAACCGGGGGGCGCGATTGAATGTACATGCGGGCCGCAATGCCGAATAAATGCCATAATACCGCCATACACAGAAAGACCGTCGCAAAATGCAGCAATGCCTTCCGCCGCTTGAGAAACAGAGAGACTACGAAACAAACCAACGACATGCCGTAGAGAAGGAAGCCTCCAAAGAAGGGTTCGAGAGCATTGATGCAATGCTCGAAATGCAGTTTGAAAGAATCCATGGGCAGTATTGACTCCAATTCCCCGGAAAGTTGACGCAGAGTCTCTGCAGCAGTAGATTCATCTCCGGCAGCATAGGCATCGCAGGCTGCGGCATAGGCTTTCAGGGCGGTCCGCCCGGCGGGACTGAGATTTTTTTCGAGCAGAGCAGCAGCCGGAGTCAGGTAGCTTCCCTCATGTGGGATTACTCGCAGGGCCACATTCGGGTCCGCTTCTTCTACCTGCACAAGAGCCTGGAGGAATTGAAAATAGCGATTGGCACGGTAGAGCCGGTCAAGCGAGGGATGGCGTTTTTCGCGTTCAGCGGCTTCAAGCTCTGCTGAAGCTTCAACCATAGCTTCATGCCATGCATCAAGCGTCCCCAAACAGCCCGATGTCCCCTCCAGGCGGAGAGCGAGCGCAACGCCGGCCTGCTCATAAACGGCGAGTGCGCCCAGTATGGCTTCCGCGGCATGGGCCTGATGAGAATTGCCCCGCAGAGAGCCGCGCAGCAGGCCAGCCTTCTCAACTGCATCGGCATAGGAAAAATAACGGCCTCGTCCGCCAAGGAATTCGACCATATCCCTGTTATCCGAACGCAGAAAAGGTTCGCCGGCCATTTTTGCCGGGCAGGCGTTTAATGCCAGCAACCACTTCACCGGCCCGGTCCGAGAGCCTCCAAGATTCACCGACGTGCGGCCGCTTGCCAATTTAAGGGAATCCGCCGCTGCGCTTGAAACCGGCATCACTCGTCCTGCCTTCAGGCATGGCAGCGCTCCAGGTGAGGGCGCCCCTATGCCGTCAAATGAGGAAAAAGAATCCCCCAACCTCTGAAACAGAGGCGATAATGCAATCACAAGAGCAACGAAAAACGCCGTAAATAAAATAATTTTACACTGCATGTTTTTTTCGGGCACGCAGGGTTGAGAGAAAAATCAGCAGCATGCCCGCAAATACGCCGAGCACCGATATCCACGGAAAAAAGCGCACCGGATTACGTACGGCTGTGATTACACTCGTGCGGCCCCCATTGGCGTAACTGTTCTGGTAAAAAATCCAGCCTCCAAAGGAGACCGGAGCATTCATGCGAATAACCGTTTCCGTGCTTTCCCCGCCGCGCATGAAGCAAACCTCGCTTGAAAAGCTGCTGGGGATATCGCTTCCCGTCCATGTCCGGGCATCAAATTTTTTCAGCTTTACTGAAAAACCAAGGGGGATATTTTTCCTTCCATTCCCTCCGCCTGCCAGTATTTCGTGTGAGACCTCACCTGCATCCAGAACGAGTATTCCCTCCGTACGCAGAAAATACTGCAACGCCCCCGCCAAAATCAGCACTACCAGAAAGGCATGCGTGAGGCTCACTCCCACGCCGTGCAGTGTGAAGCGCGCACGCCGGAAAACAGACGCCGAAATATTCAGTACGGCCAATGCCCCTACGCCGGCGCCGCCAATCAGAGGAATCATCCCGAAGGAAAGGCAGCCCCAGCTTTCAAAATACCTGGCCTGCACAGCGGAAACATCGATAGACCGCGCCTCAAGAGTGCCGAGAAAAATGAGCAACACGGCATAAGCCATCAGCGCGCACGCGAGACGGGGAGATGCCATCCACTGCAAAATTTTCTTCATCAGCAGATCCTGAATGAAAAAGGGCCGCACGCCTCTGCCGCTCCAGCCGGGAAACGGAAGCATAGGGTCGTGCGGCCTGCTTCGTGATGAATAAGGACGGAATAATTATTTTTTGTCCGTGAAGGCAGCTTCCACTTCAGAGATCATCTTGTTCAGAGAAATGATGCCGCCGCCGGAAAGATACCATACCTGCGGGTCAAGCAGGATGATGGCGCCGTTTTTAGCCGCCTTCGTTTTGTTCACAAGCACATTGTTGAGGACATTCGGATTTTTGGCCGAACGGCCGATAGCAACCGAACGGTCCACCACAAAGATGATATCGGGATTGAGCATGGCAACGTATTCATAAGTCACCTGCTGCCCATGAACCCCCACCTTGATGTTTTTATCGGCCTGGGCCACCCCCAGGGCATCGTGCACCAACCCGAAGCGGGAACCCGAACCGTAAGCGCTTACCTTGCCGTCGTTCGTGAGGAGAACGAGAGCTTTCTTGCCGCTGGCCTGGGCCTTGTCTTTCGTACGGGTTACGGCTTCATCAATGTTTTTGACGGCTTCGGCTGCCTTTTCGGGCACGCCGAACACATCACCCAGAAGCCTGATGTTTTTCTTGGCTTCCCCCAGCTGATCCTTGGCCAGAATATCGACCAGGTAAACGGGGGCGATGGAGGAAAGTTTCTGATAATAATCCTGCTGACGTCCTGAAATAATAATCAAGTCCGGCTTGAACGCATTGATGGTTTCAATATTGAATTCCTTGACCGTTCCAAGATCCGTATATTGTTCTCCGGAGAATTTGGAGAGGTAAGGAGGAAGGAATTTTTTGGGTAAAGCCAGCGCGGGAGTGACGCCCAGTTCGCTGATGGTCTCAAGCGAACCGTAGTCCAGCACGGCGACACGTTTCGGATTGACCGGAAGCTCGACCGTGCCCAGCGTGTGCGTGGCGGTGATCGTTTTGGCTTCATCTGCCGCGGCCATGGAAAGACCGGGAAGAATCAATGCGGCCAGAAATGCGGTGATTGTTGTTCTCATATTATTTGTTATTGTTTGTTGTTTTTGGAATTTAAGGAAATTCTATTCATAGTATACGCATATCTTTTTATCACCATAGGGTTCTATGGCGATATCCATACCGTAAATATCACGCAGCACATCTGTCCGGATGATATCTTCTGTCGGCCCTTGATGGCACAGGACTCCGTCCCTGAATGCCACCACGTAATCCGCATAGAAAGAGACAAAGTTAATATCATGAATTACGATGCAGATCGTCTTGCCCTGCTCCCGCACCAGGGAACGCAGCAGTTTCATAATGCGCGCCGCACGATGCATATCAAGGTTGTTCAAAGGTTCATCGAGAAAGATGTACTTCGTGTCCTGTGCAATGGCCATGGCAATATAGGCCATCTGCCGCTGGCCGCCCGAAAGTTCATCAAGGTAGCAATGGCGCAAATCGGCAATCTCGGTAAGTTCCAAAGCCTTTTCGATTTGCAGAAAATCCTGATTTTCCAGGCGGCCGCGGGAATGAGGGAAACGTCCGAAGCGAACCAGTTCCTCGACCGTGAGCCGCGCCGGAGTATGGAGGGTTTGCCCCAGGATGGTGAGGGTTTTGGCTAGCTCCCGGGAATCCCATTTCCTGAGTTCCCTGCCATCAATGGATACAGAGCCTTCTGTGGGTTCCAGAAGGCGGCTGATAATGTTGAGCATCGTGCTCTTTCCGGCGCCATTGCTGCCGATAAAGGCCACCATCCGATCAGAGGGAAGCCTCGTGCTGACGTGCCTGAGCACGAAGGTTTCACGGTATTTTTTGGAAATGTCTCGTATCTCAATCATATACGTTTAATTTTCATGATCAGGTAGATAAAGTAAACCCCGCCAACGAAATTGATGATTACGCTCAGGGGCACGGAGAAGTTGAGCCACCGTTCGGTAAGCAGCATGCCGAAAGTCAATGCAGCTACGCCCACGAGAGCCGTGCCGGGCATGAGGACAATGTGGCGGTAGGTCGGGAATATGAAGCGGGCAATGCTCACGATGAGAATGCCCAGGAAAGTCACCGGCCCTACGAGCACCGTCGAGGCCGAGGCCAGAATAGAGACGATCATCAGGGAGCGCAGCACCACCCATTTGTAGTTCACGCCCAACGTAATGGCCGTGGAGCGGCCCAGCGTAAGCACATCGAGCTTCCTGAGGTCGCAAACCAGCCAGATGACCGTCGCGGCGATCACAAGCCCCGCCGTAAACAGCAGTTCTTCATTAATGCGATTGAAACTGGCGAAAAGACGCCCCTCAAGTATGGCAAATTCACTCGGATCTATCAGCACCTGCATGAAGTTCGACAAGCCTCCGAAGGTTATGCCGAAGATCATGCCTACCAACACCACAAAATAAATATTGCCGCCATTCTGTCCACGGAACATGTAGAAAAAAATACCCGTAGATACGCAGACCATCAACAACAGGGCTCCCATGAAACAGAGCGGGCTCTGCATGGTCGTCAACTGTGTGCTGCCCACAAAGTAGAGCACGAGCGTCTGCAGTAATACGTAGAGGTTATCCAGCCCCATTACGCTGGGCGTGAGGATATAGTTGGTTGTAATCGTCTGGAAGACGACTGAAGACAGCCCCACGGCCGTTCCTACCAGCACCAGCGCAATAACGATGGGAATGCGGCGGGCCATGTTAAAGTCCCACGTTTCGGGGGTCATCCCCTGAAAGACATATACGAGCGCCAGCCCCACGCAGAGCAGACCCAGAATCAGGAAGGCCGGGAACGCGCGACGCCGGCCGGCAGCATTGCGGAAGGCATCATCTTTTTGATGTTGAATGGAATCAGGCATACGTTTTTCTATGGAAGAGCATGGCCAGAAATACAGCACCGCCGACCACGCTCAGGATAACGCCGATGGGGATTTCGAAGGGGGCGATAAGCATGCGCCCTGCCACGTCGCAAACAAGAACAAGCATGGCCCCCAGCCAAGCCGTATCAAACAAGATTTTCTTCACGGCATCCCCCCGGAAAATGCTCACGATATTGGGCACGATCAATCCGATGAAGGGGAGGTAGCCTACCTCCACAATCGTGATTGAGCTGATGATGGATACAATCACCAGTCCCATGTGCATGATGCTTGCGTGGTTCAGCCCCAACGCCACCGCGGCATCGCGCCCCATGCCGGCAATCGTAAAGAGATCGGCATAAACATAGGCCAGCAGCATCAACGGGATGCTGGCATAGAGCAATTCATAATTGCCCTCAATGACAAGGGAGAAACTCCCCTGCAGCCATGACGCCATATTCTGTACAATATCAAACTGGTAGGCATAAAAAACGGCTCCGGCATTCACCACGCCGCCCAGCATGATTCCTATCAAGGGCACCAGAATGACATTCTGGTGCCGCACGCGCGCAATCACCGCCAGAAAGCATGAGGTGCCTATCAGAGAAATCACGAAGGCGGCCCCCACGCGCCAAATGGGAGAGGCTCCGGGCAGATAAAGGATGGCGATCATTACCCCAAAGCGGCACCACTCCATCGTGCCTGCCGTAGTCGGCGACACGAAGCGGTTATTGGTGATGCGCTGCATGATCAAGCCGCTGATGGCCAGGCTGCTGCCTACCACGAGAATGCTGCAGAGGCGCGGAATGCGGCTTTGCAGCATGATTTCCCACCAGAATTGCAGCTGCTCGCCATCCATGTGCCACAGGTCGGACAAGGACACTTGAGCCGCCCCGATAAAGAGCGAATAAAAGGCAAGGCCAAGCAGAAAGCTCCACTGAATGATTCTTAACACCATTTTCTCAGGCCTTCAACACAGCTGCATCAAGTTCCATTTCAAACAGCAGATTGTCCCGGCACACATCGGCCTGTATGCCGATGCAGGGCATGATGGAGAGGCCGCGGCGCAGAGCTATTTTTCCGTAGTGAGAGGCATAATCCTTATCTTTGAAATAGGCTACGGCGCGGACAACATCCTTCCAGCCCATGCCGCGTGATTTCAGGATGGCTTCAATCACGTCCAGCGAGAGCTCTGTCTGCCTATCGATATCGCCGGGATGCAAGGATTCTCCGCCAGGGGCAATGCTGGCCGTACCGGAGACGATGACTTGCCGGAACAGCAGGTGATCCACTTCCACCGCACGGCTGAATGAGCTGCGGTAATCCTGAGCCGAACATTGCAGCGGCGAAGGGATATCTTTTACTGTCACACGGCCACTCTTCGGTCGAATGGCAAATGCGCGGGCCAACAAGGCCGCATTTTCCCGATTGCCGGATCCAATCCCCGTACTGGCAGGAACAAGGCGATCAAACACGCCGCGGCTTGCAAAAAATATGTCGCGGGCGCGATTGAACTCTTCATACCAGTCCAGCAGGCTGTTGTTGTAAAACCATGTGCGGACCACGTGGGAAAAATCCATACCGGTCCGGTTCAGCGCTTCTTCCATTTGCCGGAAGACATCCAATGTCTGCTCGGTGCGTCCGGCTGTCCGGTCGCGGGGCGACAAACCGCCCAGAACGGCATACTCGGCATATTCATCCTCATAAAAAACGCCGGCGGAGCGGCCATTGAACTCAATCGTCCGGGCATTCCCCCCCTCCACCGCGCAGATTTGCATGCCTCGATAGAAGGATGCGCCCGTTTTCGTACCCAAAACGGCAGTCAACCCCGCCCCGGGAACCGGGGAGAGATCCAGATCAGCGCTGCCGTACACTTCCGGGCCAACCCATTGGAGACCGCTTTTCTCAGCTTTTTGGAGCAATGCGGCATGCTCGGCCAACTGCTCAGGTTTGTTTCCGGCAAGCGTAATGAATTGCAGAGATGCGCCTTCGCCGCCCAGCGGGAGCGACTTGACGGAAACACCTTTGTTTTTTTCCAGGTTGCAGGTCATGAGTATTTTCTTTTTTAAAGTGCTTTCAGAAATTGAATCAGCTGGCCGCGCTCTTTGGCGGAGAGATGGCGGAACATTTCACGGGAGAATTCGCTTTCGCCGAAGTGCCACAGGATGGCTTCTTCAAAATCGCGGGCGCGCAGATCATGGAACATATCGGTATGGTTGGCGGTTTTGTGCATCAGCCCCCTTCCCCACAGGGGCGGCGTACGCCAGAAACGAGAACGCCCGCGGTTGATTTCCCCCATATCGTGACGCAGCATATCCGTATAGGGGCGGATGGTCTGGTTCGCATAGCCGGGAAGCGGTTTGTATTCTCCCGTTGTCCATTCAGGTTTGTGGCAACCGGCACACCCCAGTTTATTGAAAAGTTCCCGCCCGCGGCGCACGTCAGGCTTGTCGAGGTTGCGGGCGGCAGGCACGGCCAGCCCGCGATGCCAGACCATGAAATCCTCATACTGCTGCATTGAGAGTTCCTCTTCCTGCGGGCCTTCAAGACCGCTTACATCAATGCCAAGTTCCTTCTGTTTTTCGAGCCATTCGGGCGTCATGTAAATGTTCGGACGGTTTTTGCGCGTTACATTCGTCACGTTCCAAAGCGCATTGGCGCCAGGACCGTTTTCCAGTGTGGCGCGCGAGCAGTCCCACGTGAACTTTCCGAGGCGCCGGGTACCGTCGGGCTCGTCAATCCATTTGCCAGGAATCCCCTTCACCGGGCCTGTCATGCTCTGCTGGCGCCTGTATTCGGCAATAATATCCTCGTCACGGATGGCATCAAGCAGCCCCGTTCCGTAAATGCCGATTGTTGATTCGATTGACACGCGGTAATCGGCCGGAAGCGGAAGCAACGGCTCAATCACATCTGCCGTGGGATAAGTCAACGTGCCCTCCGTCGGCTTGCCCGCATTGTAGGGCGTTCCGTCCGGGTATTTGTTTCCGTACTGGTCAACAAAATCATGCCATTCTATTTTCACTCCCTTGGCATAAGGCACAAAAGGAGGAACCGCTTTCGTCTGCAGCATGCCCGTGTACCCCTTAACCGGGGTGCCATCGGGATTATGTACAAAGGCCAGATAACCGTTGCCGTACTGCCTGTCAAAATTGCCGGTGCGCTGTCCGCGGCCATAACCGGGGTGGCAGGCCAGACAGGATGATTTAATGTAAGTGGGACCGAGACCGCCGAAGCGATTGCGCTTCACGGGTACGAAGTTCCCTTCAAAAATAATTTCGCCCGCCTTGAAACGATTCGTCAGGCCGGCTTCAGTAATTGCCGGCGATTCCTGCTCAAACGCTTTACTGGTGGCATTAAACACCGTTCCCTTTTCACCGCCCAGATAGTAAGCCGGCCCGGGCTCGCCTTCTTTCGTCCTGAGCGCGGGGGGCGTGAAATCACGGCCACGGTTTACATGGCAGCTCACGCATGAAGCTGTCATGTATTCGGCTTTGATATTGTCAAATTTTGATGCACTCCCCTGGGCCGGATTAATCAGTGCGCGTCCGGAAATGCGGGGATGTCCCAAAATGCCGGCATTCCTTGCCGTGTCCGGGATAAAAGATTGTTCAGGAGCCGCATCCCCAGAACCTCCGGAATTCACTATTGCCCAGGCGGCCGCTCCCGCTCCGAGCACCAGGACAGCCGCAGGTTTTGCAAATTGTCGATACTCCATGTGCATTGATGATTGGCAGGCTTTCCAGAAATACGGCCCGTGGTACATGTCTCCGTCAGCCGGCCGACAATATGATATTGCAGCCCAGGGTCTTGCCGACCCTGGGCAATGCGGGTTAAATTACTTCACAAGAAATTCCTGAACCTTGTCGAGGTTTTCGGAAAGTTCCTTGCAACTGTCGATGATTGCCTTGAGCTGCTCCTTTTTGTCGAGGTTTTTCACCAGGGGGCCCTGTATGGCGTCGAGGCTCTTGAATACCTTGGCGATAGAACCTTTCACAGCCTGGTCAACCTTCGCGGACTTGGCGGCTACGAGAGGGGAAATCACATTGTAGGATTTTTCTACGCTCTGTACGTTGTGGCGGGAGTCCACCAGAGAAGTGTAGCTGTAAAGGGATTCACAGTCGGCGGCGTCAGCCGTTTCGTAGGGCTTGCCCACCTTTGAATCGGCTATTTCGTCAATAATGTCCTTGCTGCCGCCGATGATTTCATCAAGCACTTCAGAGTTTGACTCGTAGCGGCTGCCTGCCTGGCCAGCTTTTTTGAATTCCCCCGCATAGGACTTGCCGGGTTCTATTTCAGCTTCTTCAAGAATCTTGGCCTTCTCTTCGCTGATCTTGTCAGAACCCGCCCACCAGGCTTCAAGCGTGATGGCATCCTCTGCAATCACCTCGGCCACAGCGGCAAGGTAGGAAAGCTGTCCGGGCGTCAGATCGGCGGCCTTGCGGGGTTGCCCATCTCGGAACAAGAGGTATTCGGCAGCATGGAAACCGCGCGTTTCCGCGCCGAGGGAATTGCGGACGTAGGCGGCGTCAATCGTTACGCTCTTGCTGTCCGCGTTTTTGGCGACGGCGTCAAGGTTCGTGGTATCCAGGGGCCAGGAGTCCAGCTTCGGGTCAAGGTTGGCGAAAGCAGCCGGACCAAAGAGGAAGGATTCCGAAAGTTCCCACGGCACGCGCGTTTCAAGAAGAAGCTTCCCTGCTTCAGCAACCTTGGCATCGGTAGGAGCAGCCTTCAGCTCTTTAGCGGCCTTGGCGAATTTGAGAGCGTTATCACTCATCGTCTTGTAGGTGGGAATGACAAGCTCATCCGCGTAGGCGGCAATCGCCGCGCTCGTTTTGTCCACCTTGGGGGAAGCGGCCTTGGCCGCCTGAGCCTGGCTACCGAAAGCCAGGATTGTACTTCCGGCGCAAAAGCCGGCCAGCAACATGCGTTTGTATGCGTTCATGGTTTTTTATTGATAATGAAAACATCCGTATCCTCCTCAGGGAGGCATCCTCCAATCCGGCAGGATTTCATGGCATATCCGCCATTTTTTCCCGCCGGAGCGGAAAATAATAATCCGGCCAAACGATGTCAATTAAAAATTAGTTTAAACTAACTTTGCAACAAAAAACCCCTCTTGTGGCCGCATGCCGGAACATCCGGCATGTTATTGATTCGGAAATATTTTCTGTTTCCGAATGCGCCCAGGAGCCGCCTTTCACCAAATTCCGAGTTTCTCCGCGACAAGGCTCCTTACCTCGCCAAAAGATTTCACTACGGGCGGATTTTCCGTATGGCCTCCAAGAAACTTCTCCATCCAGATCATATGGTACCAGCGGCCGAATTTGTATCCGCACCGATGAAATTTCCCTGCAAATTGATACCCCAAACGTTTATGGAACTGGACGCTGTCCCGTGTAAGATAGGGGTCCTCAGCTTCACAGGGATAAGCAATGCACGCGTTTAAATTCAAAATATTCTGCATGGAGAGAATCTTTTCCAGAGCTGCATACAGTTCCCTTCCCGTTCCCATTTTTTTCATGTCTTCCCGCACGTATACCGTCGTTTCCACAGCCCAGCGATACGCTGCGCGGTCCTTGAACACTCCTGCATAGGCATAACCGGAAATATCCCCTGCCCTTTCCGCAACCAAATAGGGGTATTTTCCCAGTATGTGATCTATTCTTTTTTCAAACTCCGTCACTGCAGGCACTTCATATTCAAACGTGACAGCTGTCTTTTCCACATACGGAGCGTAAATTTCCAGCAGCTTGGCCGCATCCCGCCTCGTTGCAATTCTGATTCTGCTGCTTTTCATTTCGGTTGACTGTGCTGGGCCCCTGAGCCGGAAGCGCTGCCGATCATTCTAATATTTCACAAGCGATTGTCAATTTGAGGCCGCCCAAGCACCCGCCATTTCCGGGAAATATCATCCGCCGCATGTTTTCCGCCGTTCCCGTTCATGAACGGGAAGAAACGGGGTCAATATTCATTTCAAAATCAGAGTAAAAACCGCATTTTTTACCTTGTCCGGTACCCCGTGTCCATTTATGGAAAGCCCTCCCGAAAAAGTGAAAAAAGGCCGGAGTCCATAGAGAATCCGGTCTTTTGGAAAGGATAGGATGCCACTTCGCGGCGAAATCCGTCTCAGGAGTAAAAACCGATGTCCGGTTCCCGGTCCCGCCGCCTGCGTTTAAAATACGGATTGCGGTAGCGGTGGATGCATTTGCCGGAACTCCCAGGGGTATAATGAAGAGGGGCCGCCTCCTTGACGGCTTCACGGCTCAATATCTCCACAAAATCCTTCAAGGACATTTCCAGATCTGCATCGTGGCATGCCAGCGCGGCGGACAGGCGCACTTTGCCGTTGTCATAGTCCACATACATGGCGAACAGCGTGGTCTGGTACAGGTGCCACGGTTCCCCGCCCATTTTTCCGGACTGGTGTTGGCTGATGGCCTCCAACAGCCACGTCAGCGCATGTTCCAGTTCCAGATTGTCCAAAACATCCCGTATAAGAGATGTTTCGCGGCCGAAAACGGCCACGCTTTCCTGTTGTCTTGCCCTGTTGATTTTCATGTCTTGGTTCTCCTTTCCGGTTTCCCTTGTTAAGCAGAACGGCGGATAATTCTGCCGCTCCAATTGTTTTGGACACTTTTTTTCAACAGGTTGTTCAATCTGAATTCTCAACTGTGTCAGCCATGACCACTTTCCCAATGTACGGGAGTTCCCGGTAATGCCCATCCAGGTCCATTCCAAACCCCACCAGGAAATCGTTTCCCTGCGTAAAAGCCACGTAATCAGCCTCAAAAGGCACTTTCCGGCAACAGTGCTTGTCCACGGCTACAGCAGTGAGGACTTCCTTCACCCCTCTTCTTTTCAATTCCCGGCAAACTTCATCCAGCGTAGCACCCGTATCCAGAACGTCATCCACCACCAGAACAGGCACATCGGGCTGGAAATCCCCGCAATCCCCCTCCCACGCCACGGAACCGGAATTTCTCATTCCGGCATAACTGGAAATTTTGACGGCTTTCACCGCAGGCCGGGATTTCAAATGCTTCTCCAACATCGCAGCGAAAGGAAGAGCGCCGTTCAGCAGCAGCAATAAAATATAGGGTTTTCCTGCCATGGCCCTGTCAATGGATGCGGCCAGTTCCCTGACGCGCGCGCAGATGGCATCCTCTGCAATCAAAGGAGTGATGGTGTAAGTCATGGAAACGGAGTATGATAATGTTTCCTGTAAGAAAATCAATCCTTAAAGAAGGATGAACGGAGACAAAACATTCCCGGCCGGGCTCCAGCAAATTTTACAAGAAGCAGGACTGGTCTTCATAGTCAGGAGGCAACAAAAAAGCGCTCTCAAGATTGTTTCTCCGCCCCGATCGGCAGAGAATGCGGAGGCGCATTTAACGGTGGCTTCCCGCCGGACCGCATGGTAAAGTAAGGCAGAAATGACTGATTCCCCTTCCAAGCGCCTTTTTATTCTGGATGGAATGGCCCTGGCTTACAGAGCCCACTTCGCCTTTTTCTCCAATCCCATCCGCAATTCCAAGGGAGTCAATACTTCCGCCGTGTACGGCTTCGCCAATACGCTGCTGGGCATTCTGGAGCACGAACGCCCCACGCACATCGCGGCCTGTTTCGACACTTCCGCTCCCACGGCGCGCCATAAGCTTTACCCTGCCTATAAAGCCAACCGGGAATCCATGCCGGAAGAGTTGAGCGACCAAATGCCCCTGATTTTCAGATTGCTGGAAGCCATGAATATTCCCATTCTGCGCTATGAAGGCTATGAGGCGGACGATACGATAGGCACGCTGGCACGCATCGCGGACGGTACGGAGGGATTCCAGACCTACATGGTTTCCCAGGACAAGGACCTGGGCCAGCTTATTTCCTCCACCTGCTTTCTGTGGAAACCCGGCAAAAGGGGCAATGACCACGAAGTGATTGACCTGGCAAAGCTCAAGGAGCAATGGGGCATTGAACGTGCGGACCAGGTAGTTGATATTCTGGCCCTGATGGGCGACAGCTCCGACAATATTCCGGGGCTTCCCGGCGTGGGGGAAAAGACGGCCAAGCTGCTGATCAGAGAGTTCGGCTCCGTGGAAAACCTGCTGTCTAATACGGATAAACTGAAAGGGAAGCGCAAACAGATTGTGGAGGAAAACGGGGACATGGCAACCCTTTCCAAGCAACTGGCCACCATTGACCGGAACGTTCCCCTGACGGTGACCCTGCCTGAATTGGTTAAAAGAGAACCCAGTCCGGAAGAACTGCAGGCCCTTCTCCAGGAGTTGGAATTCCGGTCCATGCAGGCCAAGCTGTTCGGGAAAAAAGCGCCGGAGCCCAGAAAAGCCCCCCTCCCGGCAGACGATTTGTTTGCTCCCGCCCCCCGGACGGAACAGCCTTCGTCGGCGAAACCCTCCGCCCCTGTGTCGGGAGTACGGCAGAACGGTTCGGGACAAATGGATTTATTTGAGGAACGCCATTTGAAAACGGTAGATGATTTCAGGCACGAATATATTATTGCAGATACGCCGGAAGCCCGTTCCGCCATGGCAGCCGAGCTGGAAAAGTATGATTCCTGGTGCTTCGACACGGAAACGACGGGCCTGAATCCCCTCATGGACAACCTGCTGGGCGTCGCCTTTTGCGCTGAACCGCACAAGGCATGGTACATGCCTGTCTCCGGTCCGGCGGATCTGGAAGCAGTCAGGCCGCTCCTGGAAGGCCCCGCAGAGAAGATAGGGCATCATCTGAAATTTGACCTGGAGGTTTTGCGAGCCAACGGCATCCATGTCAAAGGCCCCTTTTTCGATACATTGCTGGCTCATGCCCTGATCGCTCCAGGCATGAAGCACGGAATGGACGTTCTGGCGGAAAATTTGCTGCAATATTCCACGATTAAACTGAAGGACATTGCCGCTCCAGGAGCAAAAAAACGGGAACTGGACACCAGCGGCGTTCCCGTGGAAGTAATGGGCAAATATTCGGCGGAGGATGCGGATATCACCCTCCAGCTTTCCGCCGTCCTGAAAAGGCAGGTCAAGGAAAGCGGCATGGAAAAACTGTTCCGTACCGTGGAACTGCCCCTGCTTCCCGTGCTGGCGGACATGGAGTTTTCCGGCATCCGCGTGCTTCCGGAATCCCTGGAGAAGGCTTCCGTCAAGGTGGGAGCCATCATTGACGGCCTACGGGAAAGAATTGAAGAAGCCGCAGGCCATCCCCTGAATCTGAATTCCCCCAAGCAGCTCGGAGATTTCCTGTTCGGAGAACTGGAGCTGGTGAAGAAGCCCAAGAAGACGAAGACGGGCCAGTTCGTGACGGATGAAGACACCCTTTCCGCTCTGGCCCCCCAGCATCCCATTGTAGCGGATATCCTGGCTTACCGGGAGAATATGAAGCTGAAGAGCACATATCTGGATGCACTGCCCAGGTATATCTGCCCGCGGGATGGACGCATCCATACCCAATTCCACCAGATGCTGACCGCAACCGGGAGGCTTGCCTCCCAGGATCCCAATCTTCAGAATATTCCGGTAAGGACGGAACAGGGGCGCCTGATCCGCACCGCCTTTGTCCCCGCCTCAGAGGAATACACCATGCTGTCTGCGGATTATTCCCAGATTGAACTGCGCATCATGGCGGCTCTTTCAGGAGACCCCGCCATGTGCGGAGCATTCAGGGAAGGACGGGACATCCATACGGAAACGGCCGCCCGTGTGTACGGCATTCCCCGCGACCAGGTGGACGCCGTTATGCGCCGTGCGGCCAAAACGGTGAATTTCGGCATTATTTACGGCATTTCCGCCTTCGGTCTCTCCCAGAGGCTGGGCTGCCCCCGCGGAGAAGCCGCCACTTTGATTGAAAACTATTTTACCCAGTTCCCCATAGTTAAATCCTTCATGGAAGACCTGGTTCACAAAGCGGAACAAGCCGGTTACGCGGAAACGCTATTGGGGCGACGGAGGATGATTCCGGAAATCAATTCCGCCAACAAGACCATTAAGTCCGCCGCGGAACGTACTGCCATCAACACCCCCATCCAGGGCACGGCGGCGGATATGATTAAAATAGCCATGATCCATGTGGACAAATTGCTGAAAGGCACCAGATCCCGGCTTATCCTCCAAATTCATGATGAATTGCTGGTGGACCTGCACAGGGATGAGTTGGCTCTCATTCCCAAGATAGAGGAAGCCATGGTCAGCGCGCTGCCCCTGCCCAACGGCGTTCCCATTCTGGTGGAAGCCAGGACGGGAGGCAACTGGCTGGAAGCCCATTAAAAAATATCGGAATTATGCAGAATAGTCTTGTCGCAAGATTTTCAGAATATTTTAAATATTGATATTTAGCAAATTGCTTCGATAAAAAATCGGAAAAATCAACGAAACAAGACTAAAGTAAATAATACCGAAAAATATTTTTTCAAAAGACTCCCACGCGTTCCGCATTCCAGAATTCCCGCGCCTTCCCGATGCCGTATTTTCCCTTCCGGCCGTATCGGTTTCCAGTTTGTGGACGAGTTGTCCCTCCAACGGGAAATTTTTGAAAAGAATGATTCCCCCGCGGCAGAAAAATGGGTGGGAAAGGATATCCCTTTGAAAAAATGAATTAAAGAATCAGAGCGTCCCCTGACTGGAATTCCGGAACGGTCACCAGGGCTCTGCCGTCTTTTAACGCCACTACCTGCACCTTGCGTTCCTGCATTCCTGACGGCGTTTTTACCTGGATGGAGCTGCCGTCCCTGACGGCGGAAGCGGGAATCCACGCGGAAACGGGAACTTGAACGTTGATGGCTACTTGAAGAGCCATATTGACGGGAGCCACTTGCCACTCGGAAACATGGGAGGCATTCGGCTCCAGGGAGGCAATCAACACGGCGGAATTGCTTTTGGAATCCAGCGCCGCATCCACCGCCGTAACGCGGCCCAGCCACTGCAGCCGTTTTCCATTATTCAGCACGCAAGAGGCGGTCAGAGCCGTATTCACCTTGCCCTGCTCATCCCTGGGCAATGCGGAAAATTCTTCCAGCGGAACGGGAATCCGTATCATCCGCTCCTGAAGAGGAATTACTTTCCCCACCGGCTGCCCGGCGACCACGCGGGCACCGGCTCCCACAGAGCATTCCACCACCTGGCAGGTATAGGGAGCTTCCAGCACCGTATCCCGGAGGGCCTGTTCTGCTTCCGCCACATACGCCTCCGCGGCGTTCAGCCTGGCGTTTACGGCTCTGCGCTGCGGCACCCGGAGCACCAGTTCGGATTCCTTTCCGCTTTTGGAGACGGAGCTGTATGTCTTTTTGATGGCTTTCAGGGCTTCCGCCTGCTCCGTAGAAACATCCAGGCGGGCCTGTTCCAGTTCCGCCTGAGCGTTCGCCAGCCGGGCGCGGTATTCAAATTTTTCCAATTCCATCAGGGGGGTTCCCTTCAGGACAATTTCCCCCACATTAAACAGGGGATGCACTTTGTCCACCTTTCCGGAAACGCTGGGAGAAAGCATCGTCAGGTAGGAGGCCTTCACGATGCCGGGCGCGGAAATAAAAAGAGTGTTCGTCTGCAGCCGGAGGGGTGTCTCCGTTCCTGCGGGCGCGCAGCCCCTGTTTCCGGAGGAGGAAAAAGAGACGGACGGCTCCGTTACAATAGCCGTGCCTATCAGAAGCGCCACAATCCCCAGGCCGATGCCTATGGACCAGGACGTTCCCTTTTTTTGAGGGGCCTCGCTCATCAACAGCTCCGGGGGAAACGCGTCCCGTTATTTGGGATATTCCGTCTCCATGATGTGGGAATAGGCCTCCGCCGTTTCCACAGCCACGGTTTCAATATTCTTCATCAACTGGGCAAACTGGGCTTCCGTGAGGTCCATGCCTTCCAGAACGAAGGACTGGCGGTAATAAACATACCCGCTGTTGGGGTCCAGCTGAAAGGCGCCGGCCGTCTGGTCCGCGTTCAGTTCGCTGAGGATAATGCTGACTTCCACACGGCGGTTTTCAGGAACCTTGGCGGCAAAAAGCACGTCAATGACCAGCGTCTCCGGACGTTCAATCATGGTGTACAGGAGGCTCACCGGGGTGAACGTATCACAGGGGACGAATGCGATGCCTGTCTTAATGTTGTGGTCATCAGCGGAAGTAATCCATTCCGTTTCTTCCCCTCTCTTTCTGAGAACGGTGTACACACGGTCCAAAAGGCTGAGATGCTGGTTTTCCATATTGAAAATTGTTTAACAGGGGGTTGCTTGCAAAGGCGCATGCAACGTACGCGCCCGTTTACTGAATTCAAGCTTACTGGCATCCTTCTGATTCGTCAAGCTCTCCTGACGTAAAGAAATTGAAAAAACACGTATGCGGACGGCATAAAAATACAGACGCCGTCCGAAAAGGGCGGCGTCTGGAAAAAACGCGTGCACCGGGAGTTCCGGCTTCTTTCCGAGGTTCTTTTTACAGGATATCCCCGGGCTGGTAGCCCGCTCCGTCCGGAAACCTGTCCGTCACTTCCTTCACCATGGAGCGGAATGCTTCCACCTGGGCGTCAGCCATGCCCGTAGCGGAGGAATTGGAATCAAAAATGCGCTGAAGGTCCGCCCGGTCTATTCCCAGGCGCCCGTCTTCCGCCAGGCGGTCCAGCAAATTGTTTTCCATGATTTTCCCGGCCCGCAGGTCATTGGAGACGGCCACGGCATGTTCCTTGATCACCTCATGGGCGGTCTCCCGGCCAATGCCGCGCTTGACGGCCTCCATCAGGATGGTGGTTGTCATCAGGAAAGGCAGGTAGCGGCGCAATTCCGCAGCCACCACGGCCTCATACACGCCCATCTGGTTCAACACGGTCAGGAAAGTTTCAAACAGTCCGTCCGCAGCGTAAAAGGAATCAGGCATGACGACACGGCGCACCACGGAGCAGGAAACGTCCCCTTCATTCCACTGATCCCCGGCCAGCCCGGAAATCATCATCAGGAAACCCTTCAAGATGACATGGAAGCCGTTGACGCGCTCGCAGGAGCGGGCGTTCATCTTGTGCGGCATGGCGCTGGAGCCAGTCTGTCCCTTGGCGAACCCCTCCGTAGCCAGTTCATGGCCGGCCATCAGGCGCAGGGTCTTGGCGAAGGAGGAGCAGCCGGAGGTGAGTTCCACCAGCCCGGAAACCACGGAGAAGTCCAGAGAACGCGGATATACCTGCCCCACATTCATCCACTTGGCAGGGATACCCAGGTGGGCGCACACGCGGTCTTCCAGTTCCAGCACGCGGCCGGCATCCTGCCCGAAGAGGGAAAGCTGGTCAAGCTGGGTTCCAACAGCGCCCTTCAGTCCGCGCACGCTGTAACGGTCCATGAGGGAAATCCAGGAACCCAGGCCGTGCACGATGTCTTCCCCGAACATGGCGACGCGCTTGCCCATGGTCGTGGTCTGCGCGGCTACATTGTGCGTGCGTCCGGCAATGGTCACGTGCTTCCATTGTTCAGCCAGGGCGCTCATGCGGTTCAACACGGCCACGGCCTTGTCCCGGATGATTTGCATGGACTTCCATATCTGGAGCTGTTCCACATTTTCCGTCAGGTCCCGGGAGGTCATTCCCTTGTGGATATGCTCGCATCCGGCCAGTTCACAGAATTCTTCTATGCGCGCCTTCACATCGTGGCGCGTCACGCGTTCACGCGCGTCAATGGAAGGGAGATTTACCTGGTCTTTCACCCGTTCATAGGCCTCAATCACCCCGTCCGGAATATCCAGCCCCAGATCCTTCTGGGCTTTCATCACGGCAATCCAGAATTCGCGTTCCAGAATGATGCGGCCCTCTGCGGACCAGATGGATTTCATGGCGGCGGAGGCGTACCTTTCAGCCAGGACATTGGGAATCACGCTCATATCAAAATGTGTATATGCGGGGGTTATCAAAAACGGTGAGCCGCCATGATCATGACGGAAGGGAAAAAAGCAAGCACTTTCCCGCAGCTTCACGGATTAGGGACGCCGGGGAATTCAAAGCCATTCCTTTTATGAACTTGATTCAGTATTGCGCCTCCCTCCCAATAAAAGTTTCAGGAACAGGCAAAAATTTTTATTTCCGAATGCCGGAATCGCAACATCTCCGCTTATCGCCATGTTCCTCATTCCCCTGGCGGCGGTTCCAGGCCGTACCTGGCATAACCGGAGACGATTTCCTGAAGGATGGCGGAAATTTTTTCCAGGGAACGGACAGGAACGTATTCATACTTTCCATGGAAGTTGTGGCCTCCGGCGCACAGGTTGGGGCACGGCAGCCCCATGAAGGAGAGGCGGGCTCCGTCCGTGCCTCCGCGCACAGGGACGATTTCCGGCCTCACTCCCACGGCTTCCATGGCCCTGCAGGCATGTTCCACCAGGTGCATGTGCGGAAGTATCTTTTCCTTCATGTTGTAATAGGAATCCGTAATCTCTGCCTTTACCGTCCCCTCCCCGTATTTACGGTTCAGCAGGGCCACGCATTCCTGCATGAATTCCTTCTTGCGCTCAAAGGCCGCCCTGTCATGATCCCTGATGAGGTACTCCGCAGCCGCCTGTTCCACATCTCCCCGGAGTGAATCCAGATGATAAAAGCCCTCGTACCCTTCCGTAAAAGCGGGATTCTGGAACGCGGGCAGCATTCCCTGGAATTCCATGAGAACCAGGCAGGCATTCAACATCCTGCCCTTGGCGCTTCCGGGATGAATGGAAGAGCCCTGCACCGTCACCACTGCGGAAGCCGCATTGAAATTTTCGTATTCAATTTCCCCCAGGGCGCCTCCGTCCACGGTATAGGCGAAATCCGCACCAAATCGCGCCACGTCAAAGGCATCCGTTCCGCGTCCTATTTCCTCATCCGGCGTGAAGGCGATCCGTATCTCGCCGTGAGGCCGTTCGGGGTTCAGCAGGAAGGAGGCTGCCATATCCATGATTTCCGCCACACCGGCCTTGTCGTCCGCGCCAAGCAGGGTAGTTCCATCCGTCACGACCAGGTCCTGGCCCAAATAATCCGTCAGTTCGGGAAAAACGGCGGGGGAAAGCACCATTCCCTGTTCCGGATTGAGCAGGATGTCTCCGCCGTCGTACGAGCGCACGATGCGGGGCTTCACTCCGCTGCCGGAGACTCCCGGAGCCGTATCCACATGGGCCACCCAGCCGATGACGGGAACATTCCCCTCCACGTTGGAAGGGATGGAGGCGTAAACAATTCCGGAATCATCATCCAGTTCCGCCTGCGCTCCCATGTCCTTCAATTCCCCGGCCAACAGCCGGGCCAGCTCCGTCTGGCCGGGGGTGGATGGCACGGTGGCGGAATCCGCGTCCGACTGAGAGCCCACGGAGACATACTTCAAAAAACGGTCTAAAACGGAGATGTTCATGGGAAAAATCAAGGATTGGCAAGAGTCTACCACCCGCCCCCGCGAACACAAGCACAAGACACGGTTTATTCTTGCGATTCAGGACGGTGTGCCGTATGTAAACAAAGCTTCTCCCCATGATGACTCCTCTCCCCCTTGGCATTACCCTTGCTTTGTCCCTGACCTGCGGCTCCATGCCCCTTCTGGCCCAGGGGTCGTATATGCCCGGCCCCATGCCCGCCACCGCCGGGACAAAGCAGGATCCAACGGACATGTACCTGGAGGCGTTGAGGCTGGTGACCCAAGCCGCAGGACTGGTGGAAAAACGGGATTATATAGGAGCCATCCGCCTGACACAGCAGGCGGAAGACAAGTTCGGACGCCTGGCTAAGTCTTATCCCCAATGGCGCCCCAACCTGCTGCAAACGCGCCGCCAGCTCAACAGGGAAAATCTGGACCAGTGGCAGAAGCTGGCCCAGCAGCAGGCCGCCGCCTCTTCTTCATCCGGCCTGGAGCTGGAACGCCCGGCCTCCGTGCCGAAGCGCCCCAGGCCAAAACCCAACATAGCCCTCCCTCCCGGCTACAAGGGCGTGGAATTCCCTACCCGTCCCGGAGAATCCCTGATCAATACCATCCCGTCCCCTTCCGTTTCTCCCGGGGCGGCTCCGGAAGTGGTGGAGAGCAATTACGAACGCATCCGCAGACTGCTGGATAAAACCACCATGGAGAACAATGCTCTGATCCAGGCTCTCAAGCGCACCCGCCGGGAGCAGGAGGAGATTCTGGCAAAACTGGCCGTGGCATCCGCCGGAGAATCCGTTTACCGAGATGAATTGCTCAAGGTCAAAAAGCAGATGGAGGATGAAAGAAAGACCAGCAACAAGCTTATTCAGACTCTCACCAGGAGAGTGGAGGAACTGGAACAAAATGTCACCTCCCTCAGCCAGGACAAAGCCCGTTATCTGGCGCAGATCGCCGATCTTCAGCTGCAGCTCAAGGAGTACCAGGACAAGCTGGACAAAGTGACGGATGAGAAAAACGCCCTTCAGAAAGACCGGGACCAATTGGCGGCCCTGGTGGAGCTCAACAGCCCGGACAAAACAAAAAACCTGTTGGACCGCAACCTGACGCTGGCGGCCCAGCTCAAGGATGCCCAGGACAAAATCGCCGCTCTGGAAACAGCCAAATCCGATTCCGAAGAACAGCGGAAAGCCAACCTGAAAGCGTTGGAAGAGGCGCGTGAGGAATCCGCAGACCTGAAACAGAAACTGATTGCCATCCGGGATGAAAACATCGGCTACCGCAAACGCATCACAGAGTTGAATACCAAGCTCATCAATGCGGATGTGGAACTGTCCAAGCTGGAGGCCAATCCGGAAAAAAGCCCGCTTCTTCTGGAAGAAAACCAGCTGCTGCGCTCCACCATCGCCAAGCAGCTCCGCATACTTTCCGTGCAGGACCAGAGCCGCTCCCTGCTCATCAGCACTTATAAGCGGCTGCATCAGGAAAATCCGGACACGGCGGAAATAGCCTCCCTGATGGACAATGAAGAAGCCATCAAGCTCACTCCTGCGGAAAAACAAATTGTCAACGCCATTGCCAGGGATAACAATATCAATGTTCCCCTGACGGATCAGCAGAAGGAAAAAATCAACAAGCTGGCACAGGCCCTCTCTGCGGAACGCGGCAAGGCCGCCCAGCTTGCTCGGGATTTGGAACTGGCGCGCAGTCAGATGAAGACCAAAGCGGACAAATCCGCCAGAAACGACAAGAAACAGGCGGAAGCCCTGGCGCGGGCCCAGAAGGCCCTGGAACAGAAAAACATTCAGGTGGAGGAACTCACCCGGCAGATGGAAGAACTGAAAAGCCGTTCCGCCGAACAGGCCCGCCTGGCCGCCATCTCCGCCGGAACCATTACTCCGGACCAGGAAAAAGCGCTGAACCGGAGCATGGAAGCCACGGTACGCCGGAAGCTGGAGGCGGAAGCCCTGGGGCAAGGCGCCGCAGAAGCCTTCGCCAAAAAACGCTATGCCGCCGCAGAACAGCTGTACCGGACTTTGCTGGACTTCCAGCCGGCTCACGTTCCGGCCCTGGTCAATCTGGGGACCATTCTGCTTCAGCGCAACAAGGCGGAGGAAGCCATCAAATTTCTGAAAAAAGCCACGGAACTGGACGCCTCCTCCTCCCCCGCATGGTTCATGATGGGGGTGGCCCAATACCGCGCCGGGGAAGACCACCACGCCATCGCCTCCCTGACGGAAACGGTCAGGCTGGATCCGGCCAACGCTCCCGCCCTGCTTTACCTGGGCAACCTGGAAACCAGCGCCGGGAACTATGAAAAAGCGGTGGCCCACTTTGAAAACGCCCTGAAAATCCAGCCGGAATCACCGGACGCGCACTTCAACCTGGCCTGGACCTATTCCCGGCTGGGCCGCACGGCGCAGGCACGCAAAAGCTATGATGCAGCCATCCGCTGCGGAGGCTTGCCGGATTCCGACCTGGAGCTTGCCATTACCGGAACCACCACCCTTCCCCGCAAAAAACAGGCTGCGGACCAGAATCCCGCCTCCGCCGCAAAAGAGGACGGCCCCCAGCTGGCCGCGGCAATAAGCGATCCGTCTGCCATTCCCCACGACGCCAATGAAGTGCCTGCTCATGTGGCGGAGGATCCGAATGCGCAGGAAAAGCCGTCCGCCGGTCCCAAACAGGTCGTCGTCAGCCACCGTCCGGAAACCGACCCCATCTCTCTGGCAGCCCAAATGAGGGAAACTGCCCCTGCGGCGGCATCCGCACAACCTCCGGCAGAAGCCGCAACTGCCGCAACGGAAACGCCCAAGCCGGAAAAGCAGGAACCTCCGCGCAGGAAAAGCCGTTTCCGAATCGGTTCCTGATGGAATTCTTCCCTTTCCCACTAAATAAAGCCATGTATCACGTTTCCATTTTAGGACTGGGCCTCATTGGCTCACGGATTGCACGCCATATGGCCGGAATGGGCGACAAGGTCACCGTCTGGAACAGAACTCCGCGGGAAGATTTTCCGGAAGCGGTTCCTACCCCGGCGGATGCGGCACGCGCTTCCAAAGTTATCCAGCTCTACCTGAAAGACAGGAATGCCTGTCTGGAAGTGTTTGAACAAATGAGAGGGGCTCTGACACCGGAGCATATCATTCTGAACCATTCAACCATTGACCTGGCGACCGTCGGCAAACTCTCCCTGATGAGTTCCGCCATCGGCTGCACGTATGTGGATTGCCCGTTCACCGGCTCCCGTTTGCCCGCGGAAAAAGGGGAACTGGTTTACTACGTTGGCACGGATTCCACCACACTGGACCGCATACGCCCCGTGCTGGAGCACAGTTCCCGGGACATCCTGCACCTGGGCGGCATCGGAGCCGGCACCGTCGTCAAACTGGTTACCAACATGGTCTCCGCCACCATGGTGCAGAGTTTGAGCGAAGCCCTGGCCATCTCCCAGGCGTACGGCATTTCCCCGGAAATGCTGGGCCAGGCCATTTCCCGGAACGTCATCGCCTCCCCTCTGGCTGCATTTAAGCTGCCCCTGATGGCAAAGCGTGACTTTTCCACCCATTTCTCCCTGGACAACATGAGGAAAGACAGTATTTACGCTCAGGAACTTGCCGCAGAAAAAGGAATCCACCCGCCTGTTGCCGCCCTGGTTTCCTCCATCATGGGGAGGCTGTGCCGGGAAGGTCGCGCGGAAGAGGATTTCAGCTGTCTGGCGGAACAATTCGACTAACTTTTTCCGTTGATGAAATTCAGGGGAACATGCGTCTTTCTGTTGACGGCTCTTCTTCTGCTCCCTGCCGGCCGGGGACAGGAACGAAAGGAGCCTGGCAATGATTCTTCCGCGGAAGTGCGGCAGACGGAAGAAGAATCAGCATCCGTCCAGGATGCGGATTTTATTGATGACGCCTCGGACCGTCCAGTATTGCAGGGCAGTTCCAATGTAAACCCCGTCGTTCCCCCTTCACCTTCGGCAAGGACCGCCGCCGGAGCGGAGGAACAGCCCGCCAAAAGGCAGCCGTTCACCAGCGTTTCCACCTCCAAGCAATTCCACGTCACCGGGATGGACTCCCTGCTGGCCGGGGCCATCGCCACCCGGGCGGATGCCATACGCACCGCGCTGCTAAAAGTCCTCAAGCAGCCTGACGAATGGAAAAACGGCATCAACATCCGCCTGGTAGGAGAGCCGGGAAGCCCCGTTCCGGCCAACCCCGTCCGCATGCAAACCGTCATTGTAGGCAATACCCTCTCCTATAGCATTTTCATTCATCTGGGCCACGGCATCAACCAGGACAGCCTGCGCCGCGCCATCGTCTCCACCCTGCTTTATGAAATGATGCTGCGCACAGTGGACCCGGAAGGCCTGCCGGACAACGTCACGCTGCCCCCCTGGCTGATTGCCGGGTTGGAACAGGCTGTTCTGTGGCACAATAATGAAGCTGACCGTGCCATGTATTCCACCCTGTTCCAGCAGTCCGGAATTATGACTCCGGAAGAAATCCTGAATTGCCGGGAACCGGAAAAGGAACTGGATGCGACCTCTTACGCGGCCTATCAAACTTCCTGTGGAGCCCTGGTGCTTTGCCTGCTGAACCAGGAAAACGGTCCGGAAGGAATGAAACAGCTTCTGGACCAGGCTATTCTGGGCAATGACGATCCCAGAAACCTCATCAAACGCCATTTTCCGCAGCTCAGCCTGACCCCCACTTCCCTCCATAAATGGTGGACGCTTCAGCTTTCCCGCATGGCGACGCCTCCCCTGACGGAAACTCTCACGATTACGGAAACGGAACGTCATCTCCAGGAAGCCCTTACCCTGGTCAAGTATGATCCGGATACCCGCACCACCGTCACATTTCCCCTGGATGACCTGGAACAGGCCCGTTCCCTGCCGGATCTGAACAGGCAGCTTTCCAACGTGGCTGGCAGCCTGCTCAACCTCAGCAGGCGTTCCTTTCCTTCATACCGGCCCGTCATTGTAGAATATGCCAAGCTGGTGGCCCTGATGCAAACAGGGAAAGTCAACAGCCGGGAAGCCGTCCCCAAAATCAGCCAGCTTCGGGAAATAAGAAACCTTTCCATGAAAACCGCCCGCCGCGTCCGGGACTATATGGACTGGTATGAAATCAACACGCGGTCCGGAACCGGCAAGACATTCGCTTCCTACGCGGCAGCCGTGAAAATCCTCCGGGAACAGGAACAGCCGGCCAATACCCCTGTTTCCCGCTACTTGGACGACATTGAAAAACTGTACACCCTCCCGGCCAGGGCTCCCGTGCCCTCCCTGCATGGGAAGGATTAAGGAATTAAGGAAAGGCGTTCTGCGGCGGAACCATCCTGCCGTCCCCATCAAGAGCGCCGCACTTCTAAAAAAACGGCTTCCTGTGCCGTGCAATGTTCTATCTTCACGGCATCACAAAATGCCGATGAGTTCTCCCCGGAAGCCGGATGGTGCGGAAATCTGGTGCTATGAAGAGAATTGCTTGCCGGAACATGCCAAATCACCGGCAGAAACCATGCATCACGTCATGAACCAATAGACTGTCCGTCAGCGTTTTGAATCATTCTCTGCATCAGCGCTCATCCCCGCCGCAGAAACGCGCATTTTTTTATGTGGTCTTTTTTTATTCAGAAAGATTCAGGGATTGTCTTTCCCAAGATGATTTGCAATCATCACCCCGAATTATTTTCATATCACTACATAATATGGACACGTCATTGAAACTCCACGGCCTGGTGGCCGCCGTACACACTCCGTTCAAGGCGGACGGTTCCCTGAACCCTTCCAGCGTTGACGCCCAGGCCAAGTTGCTTGCCTCCCAGGGCATCAAGCTTGCTTTCATTACCGGCAGCACCGGGGAATCCTCCTCCATGCAGCTTGAAGAACGCAAGGAAATCTATTCTGCCTGGAAGGAAGCCTCCGCCAAGCATGGCGTGGAAGTTATCGCCCATACCGGTTCCAACAGCGTCTGGGACGCCCGGGAACTGGCCTCTTTTGCCCAGGAATGCGGATTCGTGGCCACCAGTTCCCTGGCCCCGTCCTACTACAAGCCCGGCACTGTTCAGCGCCTGGTGGAATGCTGCGCCTTCGCCGCCTCCGGCGCTCCCGACCTGCCCTATTATTACTACGATATCCCCGTGCTGACGGGCGTACGCTTCAATCCGGTGGATTTCATCAGGCTGGCCAAGGAACAGATTCCAAATTTCGCAGGCATCAAATTCACCAATCCGGATCTGGCCCTGTACCAGACCACGCTGAATTACGACGAGACCGTGGATATTCCCTGGGGTGTGGACGAATGGTTTACGGGCGCCCTTTCCGTGGGGGCCAAGGGCGCTGTGGGGAGCTCCTTCAACTTTGCTCCGGCCCTGTACCAGAAACTCATGAAAGCCTTTGCGGAAGGCGATGTGGAAACGGCGCGCGACTGCCAGTGGAAATCCGTTCAGATGATCAATATCCTGGCCTCCAAGGGCTATATGGGCTGCGCCAAGGCTCTGATGGGCTGGCTGGGCGTCGATCTTGGCCCCGCCCGACTTCCGCAGGGCAACCCGACCGCAGATCAGCTGAAGGAACTCCGTTCCGAACTGGAAGGCATCGGCTTCTTCCAGTGGGCTTTAAACTGAACCCCGGAACCTGACTGACATGGCTGCAACTCTTGATATGCCCTCTTTGGGCAAGTTCTACCGCCGCCAGCTTCTGGAAGACGTTCTGCCGTTCTGGTTCCCCCGCGCCTACGACGAAAAAAACGGTGGTCTTTACCACTGCTTTGACGCAGACGGCACGCTGGTGGACTCCGACAAATCCGTCTGGGCCCAGGGCCGCATGGCATGGATGCTGCTGACAATGTACAACAGCATCGAAAAGAATACGGACTGGCTCAAATGGGCGGAAAGCGCCTTGGAATTCCTGAAAACCAAGTGCGTTGACCCGGCGGACGGCCGCATGTTCTTTCATGTGGCTGCCGACGGCACCCCCATCCGCAAACGCCGCTACGCCTACAGCGAATCTTTCGCCGCCATCGCCTTTGCAGCGCACGCCAGGGCGACCGGCAGCCGGGATTCCGCCCGTGAAGCCCGCCACTGGTTCGACATCTTCACGGACAACTGCTTCACTCCCGGCAAAATGGTTCCCAAATTCACCGGGGAACGCCCTACGACCGGTCTGGGCACCCGCATGATTACCCTGAACACAGCTCAGGAAATGCGCAAGTACCTGGAAGATGACGACGGCTTCTATACCGGCTGGACAGACCGCTGCATCAACGACCTCCGCACCCTGTTCATGAAACCTGACATCCAGGCAGTCATGGAAGTGGTGGGAACGGACGGTTCCATCATCGACCACTTCGACGAACGCACCCTGAACCCCGGCCACACTACGGAGGGTGGGTGGTTCGTGCTGGAAGAAGCCCGCCATCGCGGCAATGACCCCGAACTCATCAAGGTGGGCTGCGACATGATCGACTGGGCATTCGCCCGCGGCTGGGACAAGGAAAACGGCGGCATGCTGTACTACACGGACGTGTACAACAAACCCGTTCAGGAATACTGGCACAACATGAAGTTCTGGTGGCCGCATGATGAAGCGCTCATCGCCATGACGCTCGCCTACAAGCTCACAGGGGAAGAACGCTATGCCATCCGTCACGACATGGTGCGCAACTGGGCTTTCTCCCACTTCCAGGACGTTCAGCATGGCGACTGGTTCGGCTATCTGAACAAGGACGGTTCCAGGGCTAACACCCTCAAGGGGAGCCTCTGGAAATCCTTCTTCCACCATCCCCGCGCCATGTGGTGCTGCGCCCACTACTGCGGCGCCATTTAAGAAGGCGTCAGGCGGTCATTCCATATCCATGGAACGGCCGCTTTTTTATGCCCTCAATACCAAAATTCAGAGGGTTCCGGATAAAACAATCTATCCGTTTTCCACCCTCAACACAGGATAATATCCTCCGTCCGCACCACCACATCGCCGGGATCCAGCATGGAATTAATCAGGGAACAGAAGCGGAATTTGCCTATATCTTCCGCTCTTACGGAACATTCCTGAATGTCTCCGCGGGACAGCAGGAAGGCGCGCTTGGTTCCCGGGAGCAGGAAAGTTTCCGGAGTAACCCAGAAAGACCCGTCCCCGAACACCACGTTGCTGTACCGCGTATCCGTCACCATCCCGTTCCGGAGAATCAGCGCTTCTTCGTCACAGCCCAACGCCGCCCCTGCCGCCAGAAGCCCTGTCCGATCCTCCCACTTGCATGAGTAATCCAGCCCGGGCATTTCCACACACGTCAGCGTCTTCACCTGCCGGGGACGGTAGGGCTCAAAGGAGGTGCGGCGCACCCTTCCCCGCGTATCATACGTGATATGGCATTTGTAAACACCACGGCCCTCCGGGCCGGGACAGTCCGAAAGAACGGAAGCCAGATCGGGGACGGAAGCTCCGTCCGAACCATGAACGCCGATGGCGGCCTCCATCCTCCGCTGGTGCCAGGGAAGCAGACAGGGAGCGCCATTCTCCCATTTAACGGTTTCAAAAATCAAACGGCACATAAACTTTGGCAACAGCTTCCTGGTATTCCTCTTCCATCCGGCTCATGACGGTAATTCCTCCACCGCTCTTGTATACCATTCCCCGTTCATCCTCCTCCATGAAGCGGATGGAGACGGCGGAATCCAAATCCCGCCCGTTGAAAAAGCCGAAAATTCCGGTATAAAACCCCCTCTCCATATCCTCCGCTTCCGCGATGGCCCGGCAGGTGGCTTCCTTGGGCGCTCCGGTCACGCTCCCGGCAGGAAGCAGCTTCAGAAGGATTTCCCCCAGGCGGGAACGCCAGTTTTCCGGCAACAGCCCGGAAATCTCGGAACTGCATTGAAGAATAGGCCCTTTGGACGTTTCTACAGGGCTGATATAGCGGTAACGCTTCACCCTCACGCCGGTTGCCACCATGGAAAGATCATTGCGCATCAGATCCACAATGGTGGCGGATTCCCTATTCTCCTTTTCATCCGTTTCCAGCCAGCGGCGCGCTTCCTGCGTAGCGGACGGAACCGTTCCCTTCATGGGAAACGTGGAAATGGAGCGGCCGCGCACCGTGACAAACGGTTCCGGAGAAAAGCAGACGCAGCCGCGGCCGTGCACTCCGGAAATCCGCGCGTCCGGCCCCAGCAGCATCCGGTAAGGCGCGCGGGCAAACCGGAACAGATGGCGCAGCGTCAGGTTGGTTTCCACGGGGGTGGACACGCATAAATTCAGCAGGTAGGAATCCCCCCTCATCAGATGGTTCCGGACGGAGGCGAAGGATGCCGCATACCGGGACACGGGATGGGGGGATGGAATGAACCGCAGCCGTTCCGGAAGCGGAGGGCCGCCGTCCTGATTTCCCATCGTGCCCAGCGGCAGGGAAAAAGCAGCCATGCGCTCCCCCTCCGTTTCCGAAGGTTCAAACAGCAGGTTATGGCCCATATCATGGGAGATGACAAAAAAGAACGGACACTCCGCACGGCCCAGGGCATTCATGCGGCTGATGGTCTGTTCCCGTGTGTACATTGTCGGGAATTACTCTATCATGTGCGCGCCATGAGTCAACCGAACGTCTGGATCATCGACCACCGGGATTCCTTCACCTGGAATCTTGCGGAACTCGTCAGAATGACGGGAATGGCCGTTCCGCGCGTGGTTTCCAATGAATCCCCGGAACTGGAACAGGCGGTTCAGGCGGGGGAAAAGCTTATCCTGTCTCCCGGTCCGGGAACGGTGGAGGATGCCTGCCACCGGGCCACCTTCCGTCTTCTGGACCGCCTGCCCCGCTTTACCCCGGTGCTGGGCGTATGCCTGGGGCATCAGATCCTGGGCGTGCGCTTCGGAGCCCGTCTGGAACACCTTTCCCGCCCCCTTCACGGAGCGCGGGAAGTCATATGCAGGACGGAGCAGTGTCCCCTCCTGGAAGGATTGCCGGAGCAATTTCCTGCCGCGCTTTACCATTCCTGGCGCCTTGCCGCTTTTCCCTGGCCGGCGGAGCTGATTGTCACGGCGAGGGATTCCGGGAAAAACGTGCAGGCCATCCGCCACAGGCACCTCCCCCTTTACGGCATTCAGTTCCATCCGGAATCCATCCTGACGCCGGACGGAGAAGCGCTGCTCCGGAACTTCCTGTCCCTTCCGGCAGGCAGCAGGGAAAAACGGCGCATCCAATGATTCCACCCCAGCCCCCGGCATCAGGGATGAACGGGACAAGACTGGAAGGTGTCTCACTCCCGTGCGGTTCCGGTTCCCATGCCCGGCCGCTTCAGAGATAACGTTTTTCACCTTTATGAATGCACAGGACGAACTCAAGATCAGGGACATGGAAATCCTGTTCCAGCCCTTCCACTCACGCAAGCTCAGCACTCCCACCCGCATCGTCCTTCCGGCCATGACCCGGGGATTTTCTCCCAACGGGGTTCCCACGGACCAGGTAGCCGCTTATTACAAAAGGCGGGCCAGACATGAAGTAGGGCTCATCATCACGGAGGGCACTTTCATTGACGAGCCCAGCGCCTCGCCTTCCTCCAACTATCCCAATTTCTTCGGGGGCGCTTCCCTGCGGGGATGGAAAAAGGTGCTGGAAGCCGTCCACACCACGGATTGTAAAATAGCCCCGCAACTCTGGCATGTGGGCATGGCCCGGCCCTTCAAGGGAGAAAACCTGCCCAATCCGGAGTTGCCGCCCATCGGCCCTTCCGGAATTGACGTAAACACGCTGGAACAGACGGCGGAACCGATGAGCATCGCTAAAATTGAGGAGGTTATCAATGCTTTTGCGAGGGCGGCTGCGGACGCCAAGCGGCTGGGTTTTGACGGTGTGGAACTGCATGGAGCGCACGGCTACCTGATTGACCAGTTTTTCTGGAAGGAGACCAACAGGCGCACGGACGAATACGGAGGCGACCTGGTAGGCCGGACCCGTTTTGCCAGCCGCATCATCCATGCCGTCCGCAAGGCAGTGGGCAGCCAGTTCCCCATCATCTTCCGCTTCTCCCAATGGAAAACAGTCCATTATAACGCCAAGCTGGCGTATACCCCCATGGAACTGGAAGCTTTTCTGGCTCCGCTGACGGATGCGGGCGTGGATATCTTTGACTGTTCCACGCGCCGGTTTTGGGAACCGGAGTTTGAAGGTACCCGCCTCAATCTGGCCGGCTGGACCAGGAAGCTTACCGGAAAGCCCACGATCTCCGTCGGCTCCGTGGGGCTTAAGGGAGATTTTACGAATGCCTTTGACGGGGGGCCGGAAGCGGAGGCCGCCAGTGTGGAACCTCTGGTGGAACGGCTGAAAGCAGGGGAATTTGACCTGATTGCCGTAGGCCGCGCCCTGCTGGCGGATGCGGAATGGGCGGAAAAAATACGCCATGCGCGGGAAAAAGATATCCACCTGTTTACGAAGGAAGACCTGAAAACGCTGAAATAACGGATCAGGCCTCTTCCCCCATTTCCGCAGTAATCATCATTCCCGCAGAAGAGACCCTTTTATTTCTTCCTGACGCGGACAGTCAGGTACAACAGCCGCAAAAGAACCAGGGCCGGAATCTGAAGCGTCAGCAAATACCACGGAGCGGAACCGAAATATTCCAGAACAGTTCCAGCCGGGGCATACCGGGTAAAACCGTAATTCGTATCCAGCCAGATATTCACCGGAATAATCAAAACCAGGTAGGCGTCGCACAAACCCAGAGCCCGCATGTCGTCCCACGGCCGCGCGCGCCATTGCAGGACGGCGGGAAGGTAAAGGGCGGAAATCAATAAAAGCCCGTGCCCAACGAAAAAGGCGAAAAAGGCGGCGGAGGGAAAACCGTCGTGAAGCATGGGTGTAATCAGTCCCTGGACGCTCGCCGTCAGCACGCCGAAATACGCCACGGCGCATGCCCAGGGCGTGCGGAACCACAGGGCAATAAAACAGACCAGCGTCATCAGACTGCAAAAATGCAGCGGAAGCCTGTCCTGCCAGGGTTCCCAATGTTCTCTGACGATGCGGCCGAATGTTTCCATCAGAAACGTCAACAGGAAAACCCCTCCCAGAATCTTTCCCACAAGCAAACGGCTCTCCATCCGGAGCCGCCGGCATCCCCACAGGAGCCCCCCTGCGGCCAGGGCCACGATGCCCAGGGCAGCCCAGTGCGGCAGGCTCCAACGGACAAACAGGGGCGCCATTTCTCCGGTCATAAAAAGATCCATCAACGGGAGGGAGGAGGTTCCGGGCACGCATGAAGTTTGGCGCTGATGGCCTCCACCTTAAGACGCAGAACACATACGGAACGGACCATGCCGGGGGTAAAATCCGCATCCCTGCCCGTCTGGTGCAGCATGATGCGGCGCAAGGCATGCATCTTTTCCTCATCCTCCCGGAGAAATTCGACGACGCCACGCCCCATGACGCAGCCGTAGGCGTAACTGTACCGGCACGGCATATCCCCCTCCAGCAACACATGATCCCCATCCATTTCAAAAGAAACCTCCGGACGGTTTTGCAGGATATCCAGCTTTCTTCCTTCCCTGGCGCAGTGGAAAAACAGGCTCAGGGAACCATTTTTTTCTTCATAACCGAAGTTGAGAGGAACTACATACACCTCCCTGCCGTCCCACAGCCCCAGGCGGCACACCTTAAACCGGGCGATCATTCCCAGCAAATCCCCATGCCGGGTTACTTCCCTGTCTTTTCTTCTCATAAGCCGGCGTCCTCCATCCGTTCATTCATCCAAAAAACGGCATGTTCGTCCGGCAGAAAACCATTCCGCACGGAAGAACAGGGAGAACTCGCCTGAATGTACAACATTCGAAAGCCTCTGCCCCTGAAAAGAGACGCCGGCGTGCCAGAATCTTCCGAAATAGCATGGAGCGGAACCAGACAGGGACGGAATGTAGAACGGCTACTCATGGCGACGGAAGATGAAACGCAACAAAAAATACAGGGAAAAGACCTCCGGGAAAAGCTTTTTGCCCTCTTCTCTACGCATTTCCGGAACCGGGATGTTCATCATGAAACGGGAATATCCGCCACATCCGCAAAAATACCCTCTGCCGCGCGGCATAAATCCACAGGATTCAACTCAATCTGGCTCCCCAGGCGTCCGCCGCTCACCACCATTTCCGGCAGGGCCTCCGCGCTGGCATCAATTACAGCAGGGTATTTCCTTTTCATCCCCAAAGCCGTGCAGCCGCCGCGCACATACCCCGTCACGGCGGTAATATCCTTCACCGGAAGCATGGAAAGAGCCTTTTCTCCCACGGTGCGGGCAGCCTTTTTCAAGGAAAGCTCCGCGCCTATGGGTATCACGAACACGTAATACTGCCGAGGAGCTCCCTCCGTTACCAGCGTCTTGTACATTTTCTCCTCCTCCAGGTTCAGTGCTTCCGCCGTATGCCGCGCATCCACAAACTCGCGGCATTCATAGGAATAATGCCTGTACGGGATATGCAGCGCATCCAGCAGGCGCATGGCATTTGTCTTTGCCTCCTTCTTTTTGGACATAAACTTGAAAAGGGAACGTCCCGGTAACATAGAAAAAAAGCCTTCCTTTGACAAGGCCGAGCCCCCCAACGGACCCATGAAAAATTGGAACGGAAACGGGAATTTCTCTGAAAGAGCGGTAAGGACAGCAACGCCGTTCCCCCAGTGCAGCCCGTTCACAGCGGAGAATTTCAGAAACGGAGGACGGCGAAAAAGAAAAAGGAAAAAACGCCTCATTTCCTCAGAACCCTTGACTTGCCGCTGGCAGAAAAGATAACATCCGGTATCATGGAAGATTATCGTGTCCGGAGAAGCCTTGGAGAACATGTCCTGCGCTGCTCCGTCCTGATTGCTGCGCTCTTCATCATGTCTCTGGGCATCGCTTTGTCCACCAAGGCTGACCTGGGAGTCTCCCCCATCTCCTGCACGCCCTATGTGCTCAGCCTGGCATTCCCTCTAACCATGGGGACCGTCACCATCCTCATGCACCTGAGCTTTGTGGCCGTGCAGGCGGCCCTGCTGAAAAGGCAATTCCGTCCGGCGCATCTGCTCCAGATTCCCATAGCTTTTATCTTCGGCTTTCTGACGGACTTTTCCATGTGGATCATGGCGCCTCTGGAACCGGACGGATACCTGTGGTCCGTTATTCTCTGCCTGTTCAGCTGCGTGGTCATCGGGTTCGGCGTCTTTCTTCAGGTTAAGGCGGATTCCGTTCTTCTGGCAGGGGAAGGCATGAGCCTGGCCTTCGTCAAACTCTTCAAATGGGAATTCGGAGCCGTAAAAACCGGGATGGACTGCACGCTCGTCTGCATCGGACTGTCCTGTTCCCTCATCTTCCTGCCCGGACTGACAGGCATACGGGAAGGAACCGTGGTGGCCGCCGTCCTGGTGGGAATGATCGTCCGTTTTTTCAACAGGCACGTCTTCTGGCCGGACAGGCTCCTGGAACGGCTGGCGCGCCCCGGAGCAACAAGCGAGCTTCCTCCGCTGGCACAAACGGCCGCTTATGCTCCGGACGCCCCTCTGGTCATTTCCATTGACCGGGAATACGGTTCCGGCGGCCATGCCATCGGGAAAATGCTGGCGGAAAAGCTGGGCATCCGATTCTACGACTCGGAACTGGTGTACCTCACAGCCTCCCGGAGCGGCCTCACTCCGGACTACATCCGCAAGCACGAACAACAGCTTTCCAGCCGCTTCCTGCACGAACTTTACGCCCAGAACTATGCCTACACGGCGGAGGAAATGCCCCCTGAAGACGCCACCTTCCTGGCACAGAGCAAAGTCATCCGGGACATTACGGCCAGTCAGGCATGCGTCATCGTGGGCCGCTGCGCCAACTTCATCCTGAAAGGGAGACCCAACCTGTTCAGTGTTTTCCTTCATGCGGACCGGACCACGCGCATGCAGCGCGTTATTGAAAACTATGGGGTAGAACCTGGCGGGGCAGCCCGGGCCATGGACATCATGGACTCCCGCCGCCGCACCCACTGCCTGCACTACACCGGGCAGGAACTGGGCAATGCACGCCTCTACGACTTGTGCGTCAACACGTCCGATTACGGCCTGGAACGCACGGTGGAACTGATTCTGGAAGCCATCAATACCAGAACCGAACAATCTTCCGCTGTAGAAACGGTTCCCGTCCGCTCCGCATCTTTTCCCGAACCGGAGGAGGACCGCATTCCCGGAGAAATATCCCTGGCCTGACAGGGGCAAATGTCTCCAACAGCCAATACTTATGTAACAACTGCCCTCCCGGCACCTTGTTCACCGGTAACAGAATCCGTTGTCTGAAAAAACTGCCTGGCCGATAAATAGGAAACTCTCTCCCCCTTTCCATAATCCCCGCAAAGGGAAAGATTCCGTATCTCCTTCAGATGAAAAACCGGCTGGAAAACGAATGGCCCCTTCCACACAAAAGGCTGCCCCTCCCAACTCCCCGTTTTTTGCCGGCTGCATAATTCAAAACAACAAAAGGCAGCCTTTCTGAGTCCAAAAAACATGAGACTCTGGTCACTCCACCCCTCTTACCTGGATGCTGTCGGCCTGGTTGCCCTGTGGAGGGAAGGCCTCCTGGCACGCAAAGTTTTGCAGGGGCAGACAAAAGGATATATCCATCATCCTCAGCTTTTCCGCTTCCGGGAGACGGGAAACCCCATTCATGTCCTGGATTTCTACCTGAAAACCGTCCATGACGAATCCATCCGCAGAGGCTACAATTTTGATTTAAGCAAAATTTCTCCCTGCGAAAACCGTCCCCCTGCCCTTCTCCTGCCGGATAAACAGCTCGAATACGAATTCCTTCATCTTCTGGACAAGCTCAAGGAAAGGTCCCCCCGGCAATATTCCCTGCTGCAGCAAACGGCCTCCATTCTTCCCCACCCCATTTTCCAAGTAGAACCCGGAGATATTTGCTGCTGGGAGAAAAGGCTTTTTTATAATTAAAACGACCGCATTTCCCACTCCGACAACGGTTTTATTCCAATAAAGCCCTTTGTTTTTTTAAAGCCCATGCGGTGAGGGAAAAGGCTCATGGCCTCTGAAGGATCGGCAGCCTTAAAATTAATTTGAGAAAGAATAGCACGAGGCATACACACTGACAAAATGGTCTGTTGCACCATATGCCCAGTGGCCTGATCCAATACATCCGTTTGAACATGCACTGCCACCCTTGAAAGCGGCAAGAATGAAAATAATTCACGGGCAATTCTTAAAGCACATCCACATACGTAGTCTTGATACAGCTCACAAAACCTGGTCCGGGGCATATTTTTCACGCTTAACTTGCCCCTGGCAGTAAGGGTCTTAATCTGTTTGGGAACAACAACCTCTCCATCTATCGTCAAATAAATAACAGCAGTATCAGAATCAGGAATTGCAAAATGAATCTCGCATCCTATTTCCTGAATTTCATTCAAAGGGTTAATTTCCAAAATAGCCTGCTGATAGGCTAAAGTATCTCCCCGATTAATAGATAACGCCAGTTCATGAAGCGCCGACCACTGACTGAATTTAAGCTCATAACACTCAATGGATTTTTGATAATTATACTCATCCATTTGCTTCGCATGAACGACTTTTTGTTCAAGATCGGATCTGATTTTTTCAACTTTTCCGCACATGCGGTGGAAAAACTTAGGCCTGTACATCCTAAGTTTTTGCATAGCAATACGTTCTTCCTTATCGTTTTTTACCGGATACGCCGGAGGGGGCTGATTAACTATTTCCCCCCAGTCAAACGAATCGCCTACTTCATGATGAATTGTAGTTAATTGGCTGATACGCTCCTCAAATTTTTCGACTTCCATTTGCGCTCTCACTAATTCATCATGTTTTTGCTGAAGAGCCAATTCCCTTAGGGCCAGTTTTTCCTGCCTTGCGGCCTCACGGGCCGCTCTTCTGCTCGCTGCTTCGAGTTCTCTTAAAAGTCTGCTGATAGTTGCCATATTCTTAAAACAGGAACTGTTTTACCTAATTTGTAAAGACTATAAAGATAATCTTTCCGGTATAGATCAATTCCTCATGAGCATGCTCTTTAATCCATGCCTGGCAAAATGGAAAAGGCCTTAAAGCGTTTGTGCTTTAAGGCCTTTATTTGGTGGAGCATAGCGGGTTCGAACCGCTGACCTCTTCAATGCCATTGAAGCGCTCTACCAACTGAGCTAATACCCCTTTGACTTTCGTCTTGGTGCGTCCTGTTGAGGACGGGGAGAAATTATCATTTCCAAAGCGGGCATGCAAGCTTTTTCTACAAAAAAATTGCCCCGGGATGTTTTTTCCGGAAAATACTGAATCCGGAAAGGACTGCAAATCCCATACAGACGAAAACAGGGACAGTCTGAACAAATATGTTTGAATGAGATTCATTCCTGTTTTACCTTTGCATAAATGATGAAACGTCCTCTTTTTATTCATCGTATGATATTCGCCTGCGCTCTGGCAATTTTGTCCCTGTCCTGTTTCGTTCACGCCCAGGAGACTCCTGTTGCGGAAGGACCGCCGGCCCAGACGGAGGACAGCGGCATTTCCACTCCCCGCAGAGTCGCCGGACTGGGCGTTCTGGCATTCCTGATCGGCTGGATGATTTGGAGGAGCAGTTCCAGCCGCCAGAAGGACGGAGGCCATGACCAGGAGGCACCCCGGGAATGACGCCGTTTTTGAAAGGTTGCCCTGGTTCCTGCCGTAGTCGTTGCAGGAAAGGAGTCTCCGGCCATGAACATTATTCTACCCATCCTGAGCTTTCTGTGCGGTGTCATGCTGACGGAAACAGCTTCCGGCTCTTCTGAGGAGGGAAAGCCTTCTCCCGGCGTAGTGCAGGAATTGTGGTTCGGCATTCCGGGGGCATCCGTAAAGGACCTGACCCACAGGAAGATTTTTGAAACGGCGGCCCCGGATGTCCGCACGATCAGCCATCTGGATGTGGAAAACCAAGGAGACAGGTACGGAGCCCGTTACTCCGCCCTGCTGAAAGTCCCGGCAAGCGGGAAGTACCGCCTTTACCTGTCTTCCGACGATTCCGCAGAGTTATGGCTGGGCAAGGATGCCACCCAGAAGGACATGGCCTGCATCGCCACCGTCAAAGGATATTCCGACATCCATAATTGGGGCAACCAGCCCAACCAGGCTTCCGAACCTGTCCAGCTGGAAGCTGACCGGTTTTATTTTCTTCAGGTGATTCACAAGGAGGATGGAGGCCCGGACCATATGTCCGTCGCCTGGTCCGGGCCGGGCATCCCCGCCCCTGTCATCATTCCTGCCACGGCGCTGTTCATACCGCCCGGTATCTTGCCGGAAGAAAAAAAACAATCCCCAGCCAAAGCGGACTGAAAGGTTTTTTGATTACCTTCCCGCCGAGGAGACATCATCAATTTGCCGACGAGAAAATAGATATTTTCCATAAAACTCCATCAATCAATCATTTCCAATACGAAAAAAAACCGGACCTCCCTCCATCGGGGAAGCCCGGTTTTTTCTCGTCGTATATCATGTAGTTAATTGAAGCGGCCTGACACAGAAAAATGCCAAAACACCTTCTGAATCCAAATCTAGCGGATTTCTAATCCGCAACCTTCATCATGATAAAAAATTTTCAGGGAGAGAAGCTTTTCTCCTCTGAGAAGCAATGCTGGTCATTATGAATTCAAAGAGAAGGGAATCTTTGAAAACAAATGATTCCCGGATTTTGAAACGACATGAATAGCAAAAATTCCTTTTTCCTTCTTATACTTCACTTGAAAAAGAGAGAGGTTTTTTACTCCAAGATGGATAGCCCCGTGAAACATCGGGACTTTTTCTCAAAGCCTTTCCTTTCAAACTGGGAACTTGACCTCGGATTAGAAATCCGCTCTTCATTTCTGGAAAAGAAAATGTTTCTTTATCGGGTAATATTCAGAATGCCTGCCAGCAAATAATGTTACTGAAAAAGTACGCTTTCATCCCTTCCCTATGTTCGGCATGAATGAATTTTCCGCTATTGAAACATAAATAGTCATTCCAGTTATACACATGTTATTATCATTTTATTCATAATTTTTCTTCCTTTTTCTCCAGTCCCCGCATTCTTTTTCCCGGGAACAGCGTGAAACAGGAAAGGGACATACGGAAACGGAATAAAAAAATGGAAATTTCCCATCCTTCCAGAAAATCCGGAATGAAACATAAAATTTTCACAGGCGTTTTTACTTTCCGTAAATCATCCCCATACCTTTTCCATTCCCTTGAAAACAGGTTCCTTCCATTTCCCCGGAGCAATACGGGAAAAACGTGACGACAATTGTCCTTGTTCCAATGACGGACGGGCGGTAGATTTTCCGCGCCATATGAGCAGAGCATCCAGAACAGAACGCCTTGATTACCTGAAAGACCAGTTACGTAAAAGGGTTGTCATCCTGGATGGCGCCATGGGCACCAATATCCAAAAATTCAGGCTGGGAGAGGGAGATTACCGCGGAGAACGTTTTGCGGATGCGGAATGCTATCCCAACGATTTAAAGAATAATAACGACCTTCTGGTTCTGACCAGGCCGGATATCATTCTTGATATTCACCGCCGCTTTCTTGACACGGGACGGACGGATATTCTGGAAACCTGCACCTTCGGAGCTACCAGCATCGGCCAGCATGATTATTTCTGGCACCGTCCGGAGGAAGGCAGCCACAAGGACCAGCAGTATTTCCAAGAGGTGGTGGACGCCCCCGAATTGAAGGCCCTTGTCCGGGAATTGAATTTGGCGGCAGCCGCACTGGCCCGGCAGGCATGCGACGAAGCGGAAGCTGCAGACGGCAAGCCCCGCCTGGTGGCCGGGTCCATCGGCCCCATGCCCGTCACCTGTTCCCTGTCCCCCGACGTGAATGATCCCGGTTTCCGCGCCGTGAATTTCCGCCAGCTCAGGCAGGCGTACCGGGATCAGGCGCTGGCCCTGCTGGAAGGGGGGGTGGACATGCTGCTGGTGGAGACGATTTTCGACACGCTGAACGCCAAGGCAGCCCTGTTCGCCATTGAAGAAATTTTTGAGGAACAACCGGAAAGCTCTGTTCCGGTCATGGTATCCGTAACGCTGACGGACAAAGCCGGACGCACGCTGTCCGGCCAGACGATTGAAGCATTCTGGAACTCCATCCGCCACGTTCGCCCCTTCTCCGTAGGCATCAATTGCGCCCTGGGGCCGGACCTGATGCGCCCCTTTGCGGAAGAACTGTCCGGACTGGCAGATTGCCACATGTCCATTTACGCGAATGCCGGGCTTCCCAACCCGCTCAGCCCTACCGGCTACGACCTTCTGCCGGCGGATATGGCCCGGTTCATGAAGGAATACGCGGAACAGGGCCTGCTGAACATCGTGGGCGGCTGCTGCGGAACCACTCCGGAGCATATCGGCGCCATTGCGGCTGCCGTGGAAGGAATGCCTCCGCGCGTTCCGGCTCCCCAAACGCCCGCGCTTCGCCTGTCCGGATATGAAGCGTACAACCATACGCGGGAAAAAAACACCCTCTTTGTCGGGGAACGCTGCAATGTGGCGGGTTCCCCCAAATTCGCCCGCCTGATTCGTGAAGGAAATTACGAGGAAGCGGTATCCATTGCCCGGCAGCAGGTGGAAAACGGCGCGCTGGTATTGGATTTCTGTTTTGACGACGGCCTGATCGACGGGCCGCAGGCCATGGTCCGCTTCCTGAACCTTGTTTCCGCAGAGCCGGATATCGCCCGCGTTCCTTTCATGGTGGATTCCTCCAAGTGGGAGGTGCTGGAAGCGGGGCTCCAATGCATGCAGGGCAAGGGAATCGTGAATTCCATTTCTCTGAAGGAGGGGGAAGAAGAATTCCTGAAGAAAGCGGCGCTGATTAAAAAGTACGGCGCAGCGGTCGTGGTCATGGCGTTTGACGAACAGGGGCAGGCCGCCAATTACGAGGACCGCGTCCGCATCTCCAGACGGGCCTATGACTTGCTGGTAAACCGGGTGCAGTTTCCTCCGGAAGACATCATTTTTGACCCGAACGTCCTGACCGTAGGCACCGGCATTGCGGAACACGCCGATTACGCTCTTGATTTCTTCAAGGCCGCAGGCTGGATCTCCCGGAACCTGCCGCATGCCCACATTTCCGGCGGCATTTCCAATGTCTCCTTTGCTTTCCGCGGCAACAACCCGGTGCGGGAAGCCATGCATTCCGCTTTCCTGTACCACGCTACGCAGCAGGGTCTGGACATGTGCATCGTGAATGCCGGGATGCTGGAGGTGTACGACAATATTCCCAAGGACAGGCTGGAGCTGATTGAAGACGTTCTGCTGAACCGGAGGACGGACGCCACGGAACGCCTGACGGATTACGCGGAAAAACTGGCTGCGGAAAAAACCGGAGACGGAAAGGAGAAAAAAACCGTACAGGCCTGGAGGGAGCAGGACGTTGCCAAACGTCTGGAATATTCTCTTATCAAGGGCATTACCGAATTTGTTGACGCGGATACGGAGGAGGCTTTTCAGGAGCTGGGGTCTCCGCTGAACGTGATTGAAGGCCCTCTGATGGCCGGCATGAAGGTCGTCGGGCAACTGTTCGGGGACGGCAAAATGTTCCTGCCGCAGGTGGTGAAAAGCGCCCGCGTCATGAAACAGGCTGTAGCCTGGCTCACCCCCTATATAGAAGCGGACAGCAAAGGAGCCGCCAAAGCGGGAAAAGCCGTAATCGCCACCGTGAAGGGGGACGTGCATGACATCGGCAAAAATATCGTCGGCGTGGTGTTGGGCTGCAATGGTTTTGAAATGATTGACCTGGGCGTCATGGTCCATTGCGATACCATTCTGGACCGGGCGGAAGCGGAACAGGCGGACCTGGTGATGCTTTCCGGGCTGATCACCCCTTCCCTGGAAGAGATGTCCCATGTAGCCGCGGAGATGGAACGCCGGGGGATGACCATTCCCCTGATGGTGGGGGGAGCTACGACGTCAGCCCTGCATACGGCCCTGAAAATAGCCCCCCATTATCAAGGAGCCGTGGTGCATACGGAGGATGCCTCCCAGGTGGTTCCCGCAGCCGCCTCCCTGGTGGGAGAAAAAAAGGATTCCTACATTGCCGCCCTGAAGGCCCGGCAGGAGGAATTGCGCAACAATCATGAAAACAAACCCGCCCGGGACCTCCTGCCCCTAGAGAAAGCCAGGGAATTGCGCTGGAAGGGAGCGGAAGGCGGCTATCTCCCCCCCGTTCCCGCCCGTCTTGGCCCGGTTTCCATCGGCAGCCTGCACAGCTCCGTAAGCTGCGGCTGCTGCAGTGACGACCCACGTTATTACGTAACTGTTCAGGAGCTTATCGAGCGCATGGACTGGACGCCTTTTTTCCACGCCTGGGAGCTGCACGGCACATGGGACCGCGCCCGCCGGGAGTTCCGCACCAAAGACCCGTCCAAGGCTGAGGCGGCCGCAGCGCTGTACCAGGACGCCCTCCGCCTGCTGGAACAGGCCGTGAAGGAAAACCGCTACCAGGCGCGCGGCGTCATAGGCATTTTCCCGGCCAATTCAACAGCCAGCCATGACGACATCACCGTCTGGGCTGATGAATCCAGAACCATTCCCCTGGCTACGCTGCTGACGCAGCGCCAGCAACTGGACAAACAGGGGAAACCCCGGCTGGCGCTGGCGGATTTCATTGCTCCCGAAGGCGTCAGGGATTACGTGGGGGCCATGGCGGTCAGCATCCACGGCTCCCGCCGCTGGGCAAAGGAATGGGAAGCCAGAAACGACTCCTACCGCGCCCTGCTGGTCAGCTCTCTGGCGGACCGCCTGGTGGAGGCTTTCGCGGCCATCGCCCATGACAAGCTGCGCCTTTTGTGGAATATTCCGGAAGGGTCCGGCGTGCGTCCTGCCTGCGGGTACCCCAGCCAGCCGGACCACCAGGAAAAGGAAACCGTCTTCACCCTGCTCCACGCCCGGGAGGAAGCGGGCATGAGCCTGACGGAAACATGGATGATGCAGCCCGTTTCTTCCGTCTGCGCCCTCGTCTTCTCCCATCCGGAAAGCACTTATTTCTCCGTGGGCGTCACTGGGGAAGACCAGCAGGAGGATTACGCCTCCAGAAAGCGGGCCTCCCGGCCCTGACCTCCCCTTTCCCTTTTATGCAGCATACCGACCAGATACAGGCCCTTTCGGAATTCCTGCTGGAATACGCCACCACCCTCATGGGCGCGGGAGTGCATACCAACCGCGCCGTGCGCAATATTTCCCGCATTGCCGCCGCGTATGGATACAGCGCGGACATGACCATTTTCCAGCGCAATATCACCATGAGCCTGATCTGCAAGGATGACGAGACGCTGCGCCGCACCTCCGTCCGGAAACTGAAACCCCTGGCGTTCAACCTGAACCTGATCCAGCAGCTCAGTGAATTGAGCTGGCTCCCGGTGGACAACAACGTCAGCATTGCGGAAATGGAACAGGCATTCCGCTCTATGGTGCGCACCAAAAGATTTTCCCGCTGGACGGACCTGCTCCTGGTCAGCGTAGGCAACGCCGCCTTCTGCCGCCTGTTTAACGGAGACCTGTGGGCCATGCTGACCGTGTTCGCCGCCACCATGCTGGGCTTTCTGGCCAAGCAGCAGCTTACCCGGTTGAAATACAATCCGCTGGGGGTCATCATCCTTTCCGCCTTCACCGCCTCCATGGCGGCCGCGTGCGCCGTCCTTTTCCAGATAGGCTCCACACCGCAGATCGCCCTGGCGACCAGCGTCCTGTTCCTGGTGCCCGGCGTCCAGATGATCAACTCCATCATGGACCTGATGCACGGCCACATCCTGATGGGCATCTCCCGCGGCATCCATTCCATCATGATGATTGCCTGCATCGCCATCGGCCTCTCCGCAACCATGCTCATCGTAGGGGTAAACAGCTTATGAATCCGGATCTTATTTCCTCCATCCTTCTGGACGGGCTGATGGCCGCCATTGCCGCCACGGGATTTGCCGTCATCTCCAATCCGCCCAGGCGCGCCATTGCCGTTTCCGCCGTTCTGGCGGCCGTCGGCCACGCTTTCCGCTTTTACATGCTGCACTCCTGGACCATTGACATTTCCAGCGCCACCTTCATTGCCGCCTTCACCATAGGCATGCTGGGCGTCATGACGGCCAAGCTGGTGAAGTGCCCGGCGGAAATATTCGCTTTCCCTTCCCTCCTGCCCATGATTCCCGGCGTGTACGCCTATAAGACCATCCTGGCCCTGATGCAGTTCATGCAGGAGAACCAGGACGCGGCCGTCATGAACCGTCTGATTGTGGACATCTGCAAAAACGGCATCACCGCCTTCTTCATCATCTTTTCCCTGGTTATCGGAGTAGCCATACCCATGCTGATGTTCAAACGGTTGAGCTATACACGCATCATCAAGCCGGGGCATTGACCTTCAAACAAGGGAGACAGGGCATTTTTCTCTTGCCAGACTGCGTCCCGTGTGGTTTACTACGCCCCGCAACGGCAGAAACGCCTGAGCAGACAGCCCCATAGTGTAATTGGTAACACACCTGATTTTGGTTCAGTATTTCTAGGTTCGAGTCCTGGTGGGGCTGCCAATCCAACCCTCCTTCAAGGAGGGTTTTTTGTTGCCTTTTTTCAGGATTCATCCTCTCCCGGAGCAAGCTTGAACGCCATTCCCCCATCATCCGCACAGATTCTTGAAAATCCAGCAATCGTCCTGCCGCGCATGGAACATGCGGGGGTGGAGGGAAATGCCGGAAAGAAGGGTATTCCATGAGCATCGCACACACGGCATTCCGGGACGGTAAAAGCTCTTGCGTTACAGGGATTTTTTTGCATAATCCCCCGGCAGGAATGACGGAAAAACCTATACAACTTGGGCTTGCCGGGCTGGGAACGGTCGGTTCCGGCGTTTACGAAACGCTGTGCCGCAATCATGCCCTTCTGGAAGCCCGGAGCAAGATTCCTTTCAGGCTTAAGCGCATCGCCGTGCGCAACCTGGAAAAGCCCAGGGAAACCGTCGTTCCCCGGGAACTGCTGACGGACGATTGGCAGGATTTGGTAAACGACCCGGAGATAGACATCATTATTGAGCTGATTGGCGGAACGCGCCAGGCTTACGACCTGGTGACGCTGGCCCTCCGTGCCGGCAAGCCCGTCGTTACGGGGAACAAGGCTCTTCTGGCCGAGTACGGAGCGGAGATTTTCAAGCTTTCCGCGGAAATGGGCACCCCCATTTATTTCGAAGCGTCCGCCGGCGGCGGCATCCCCATTATCCAGAGCTTGCAGAATTCCCTGATTTGCAACCACATCAATTCCATTGTGGGCATTATCAACGGAACGTCCAACTATATTCTCTCCGCCATGGGGGAACACGGGGCCGATTACGCGGACGCCCTGGCCCAGGCACAGAAGCTAGGCTTCGCGGAAGAAGACCCCTCCCTGGACGTCAACGGCTGGGACGCCGCCCATAAGGCGCTCATCCTGGCGATGCTGGCCTACGGAACGACCATTTCTCCGGATAAAATTTACGTCAGAGGCATTGAGAATATCACCAGCCGGGATTTCGAGTTCGCCAAAAAACTGGGCTATACCATCAAGCTCCTTGTCGTCATCCGGTACCATGAGGGGCAGGATGACGCCCTGGAACTGCGCGTCCAGCCCTGTTTTGTCCATGACTGGCATATCCTGGCTTCCGTGAACGGCGTGTTCAACGCCATTTCCGTCAACGGGGACATTGTGGGGGAAACGCTGTTTTACGGCCGCGGAGCGGGCAAGAACCCCACAGCTTCCGCCGTCATCAGCGATATCATCACCGCCATGCGTGAAAGCCGCTATCCGGAATACCATACGGGCTTCAATCCCTATGCCAAGGCCTGCGGGATCATGCATATCAATGATACGGTCACTCCGTATTACGTCCGCTTCCAGGTGGCGGACCAGCCGGGAGTCATTGCGGAAATAGCCCGCGTTCTGGCCACCTTCGGCATCGGCATTTCCGCCACCTCTTCCGCCCCCAGCCATATTGATGAAGGCGGAGCCCCCTGGAACGACCTCGTTTTCATCCTCCATTCCTGCCCGTGGGGCCAGCTCCAGAAGGCTCTGGAGGAAATAACCCGCATTTCCTGCGTGGCGGCGGAACCCCGCGTCCTGCGCATAGAACATCTTCTTCCTCAATCCTAACCTACATATCATCCTGTTACATGGCTCTTATCGTTCAAAAATTCGGGGGCAGCTCCGTCGGCACCATTGACCGCATCCGCAATGTAGCGCGCCGCATCCATGAAACCGCCAGGGAAGGCAACCAGGTGGTCGCCGTCGTTTCCGCCATGAGCGGCGTGACGGACAAGCTGATCGGGCTTGCCAGGGAATTGTCTGAAACGCCTTGCGAACGTGAACTTGACGTGCTGATGGCCACCGGCGAACAGCAGTCCATCGCCCTGCTCTGCATGGCCCTGCATGAACTGGGTGAAAAAGCCATGTCCTTTACGGGGGCGCAGGCCGGAATCACCACCTTCGGCAGCCACACGCGGGGGCGCATCCACAGCATTGACCCGACGCTGATGAACAAGTACCTGCAGGAAGGCAACATCCTTATCTGCGCCGGCTTTCAGGGGGTTACGGAAGAAGGAATGGTCCAGACGCTGGGCCGCGGAGGTTCCGACCTCTCCGCCATCGCCATCGCGGCCGCTCTGAAAGCGGACGTGTGCCAGATTTTTACAGATGTGGACGGCGTCTATACCTGTGACCCCCGCGTGGTCAAAGACGCCAAGAAGATACAAACCCTTTCATATGACGAGATGCTGGAAATGGCTTCCAACGGGTCCAAGGTGATGCAGTCGCGTTCCGTGGAATTCGCCAAAAAATTCGGTGTCGTCTTTGAAGTTCGCAACTCCATGAACAACAACCCCGGTACAATCGTGCAAGAAGAAACCCCCTCCATGGAAGCCGTCGTCATCCGAGGCATTTCCATTGACCGCAACCAGGCCCGCGTCACCATTACCGGCATTCCGGACCAAATCGGCTACACGGCCCAGATACTGGGCGCCCTGGCAGAAGCGGAAATCAACCTGGATATGATTCTGGCCAATACTGCCCACGACGGCTATGTCCGCCAGTCCTTTACGATGCCCTCCAACGAACTGGGCCGTGCCCAGGCCGCCCTTAAACCGGTCATGGCCGCCCTCGGCTCCACCGTCAAGGTGGAAACGGAAGCGGGGCTGGCCAAGCTCTCCCTGGTCGGCATCGGCATGCGTTCCCACTCAGGCGTGGGAGCCACCGCTTTCAAGGCCCTGGCGGATGCCAACATCAAGACCGGCATGATTTCCACCTCGGAAATCAAGATTGCCGTGATGGTGGACGAATCCGATATTGAGGAAGCGGCCCGGGTAGTACATAAGGCGTTCAACCTGGGAGCCTGATTTTTCAGTATTTATCAACTCGTTTTTCCGCGCCGGTTCACGTCCCCGTGAACCGGCTTTTTCATGCGGCAAAAAAAGCAGCCCCTTCCCGGAAGAGGAATGCCATCCCCCCGTTTCCTGCCAATTCCCGAATGAAGGAAGAGCGTCTCTCTCCGCATGCTGTTGCGGGCGGAATGGCCGTCACAGGAATACAGGAGAATGATGCCGCCCTTTCCCTGTTCCGGTTTTACCGGCTTGCCGCCTGCGTTTTTTCAGCGTTCACATAAAATCCATACCTCCAGAAACGGAAATTCTCCGGTTCTCCACGCAGGAAAGGGAAGTCCTTACAGGTACGGAGCAAAAAAGGCACAACAAACAAAAGGTTCATTTACAGGGAATCAACCGCCCCCCGCACCGCACAGAGGCTGCCGCAGCCCATCCCTTCTATTGCACCCGTATCGTCTGCTCAATCAGTTCGTTCAGGCGCGGCGCAGTAATGCCGCCAACCATATCCTTCAGCTTCATCCCTTCCAGATACAGAACCGTCAGCGGGACGGCTTCCAGGCCATATTTGCGAGCTATGTCCGGATAGGCATCCGCATCAATCAACACGGCAAATGCCTTGCCGTCCTGCGATTCGGCATAAGATTTTACCGCCTGGACGTAATCCATGGCCGGGCGGCTCCACGAAGCGTAAAAAACAAGGAGCACCTTGCGGCCGGATAGTTCCGTAAGCTGCCGCATGTCCTCACCCTTGTAATCCATCCATACGGGGGCCTTTTTCTTAGGTTTTGAAGGAGGGAGGACTTTTTTGGGAGGGTCAAACGTCCTTTCCAGAGGGCGCGGAGCGGGCTTTTTTTCCGCATAACGGGCGCGCCGTTCACTGGAATCGTCGCACCCGGTCAGACCGGCCGCCAGCAAACCGCAGACCAATATGAACAAGCCCTGTTTCATCCGCAGGCAAGTATGCCCGGAGAAGGCGAATTTGCAAGCCTGAAACCCGTCCCGCTTTTCGCGTTGCCCCTCCCCCTTCTTTCTGTTACGGTGAAGGTTGCATGAATGGCGTCCCTCCACTGGAATTCGCAGGGGTTTCCCACTGGGCGGCCCTGGCCGTCCTCCTGGCGGCGGGAGCCTGCATCCTGGAGCTGGGGCAGTCCTACAAGAAAACCGTCAGAAACCGCACTACCTTCTGGCTGGGGGCGGCCTGCCTGTTCAGCCTGGTTCCCGACCTGGCCGCCATGCTGGCCGATGAACCGGAAAAGAACTGGACATGGATGCTCCCCCTGCATTTCTGCTCCGTCATGCAGGTGGTGTGCGCCCTGAGCCTGTGGATACCCTCCCGGCGGCTGCGCTCCGTGGCCTATTACTGCGTGCTGTGCGCAACCCTCCAGGGGCTGGTGACTCCTTCCGTGGCCCATGATTTCCCCTCATGGACGTATTTTGCCTTTTTCCTTTCCCACGGCGTGACAGTCATCACGGCGCTTTACCTGCCTCTGGCTCTGGAATGGAAGCCGGCGCGCTGGGACTTCCTGTGGGCTTTTTTGCTGGCGAATGCGTACCTGGTGGCCATTCATCCCGTCAACATGCTCCTGGGAACCAATTACGGGTTTACCGTGGCCACTCCCGCCGGAGGGTCCGTGCTGGACTTTCTCGGGCCATGGCCCTGGTATCTGCTGTGGATGCAGGTTCCGGCGCTGGCGCTGATGTATCTGCTCACACTCCCCTTCCGCCGTTATCCCAGGGGCCGCACGGGCAGTTCCCTGTTCCGCCATTGAAAGGGAATCTTTCTTCCCAGCCCCGCCGCTTCCGACGGAATCCCCGCAAAACGGCCCGCCCGCTTCCGGAAAAAAGAGCCCCGGAAAGTTCTTTATTGTATAATCGGCTTGAGGATGCCGATGTAGGTGTCCGATGTCCCTGTTCCGCGATAAATGGAATTAATCCTGATCTTGATGGTATGCACAGGCTGCCTGTAATACGGAGGCACGACGATCTGCGGAGTCCAGTCATCCCGCAGCGTGGCGTCAAAAGTATAAGTCCCGTTCAGCGTCACCTGAATGCCTTTGGGGCGGCTGAACATGGAGTAGGCAATATTCGGGTGCCTCCGGGCTTCCGAATCCTTTTCCGGGTCGGTCACCGGGGAAATGCCGGTTTCCAGCATGATTCCCAGCAGCCGGCCGGGTTTCCTGAGCCTGATTTCCAGGGTTTCCCCCTGGCCGTCCCCGGAAACGCTTTCCGCCCAATAACCGGAACTTTTTTTCAGATTGTCCGGGGAACATGGAACCCCGTAGGGGTCCCTGTCCAGGGTGGAGCTGGCAGTCACGTCATACTGGTCCGTCAGGACGCCCCTTTCTCCGCGGACGGTAATCCGCCCATCCTTGTCCAGCACCCACCCGGGCCCCGGAGTAAGCACCAAGGAGGGAGCGTAGGGCCTGCCGTCCGCTCCCAGCAGAGACCAGGTATAAACGCCTTTGGGCGTCGTCACGATGGATTTGGCATCCGCAGAGGGATCCAGCTTGACGGACTGGTTGGTCATCTCCGAGCTGTACACATTGACCACCGCCCTGGGGGTGCCCCCTGTCCAGGTCATTACCGGAGAGGTAAGCAGCGTCAGGCGCGGTTCCCCCATGTGGACCTTCGGTTCCGGCGTAATGGCAACGTCCTGCGTATAAGGAACGGAGAACTGGAAGGTAAGAACATGGATTCCCGCCTTGTTGGGAACCTGGGCCACCAGCCAGTGAGTTATGCCGGCAATGGGAAACATGGAGGGAGCGTCCGCCTGTAGATGCCGCCCCTCCACCAGGGAAAAATCACATTTCAGATCATCCACGGATGTGACGACGTCCTGCACCGCTTTCGTAAAAGGGAGGCTGCGTATGGGTTCCTGCCTGGCGGCATTGGCCTGTTCATCAGGCGGTTCGTACTGGAACGGCACGCCTACGGAAATGGTTTTCCCCCTGATTCCCCTGGGAATATCCAGCGCGCAGGTGTAAATGAGGAAAGCCTGGTGCTGCTTCAGGGAAACAGTAACGTCCAGCGCGTTCAGCCGGATTCCGTCCGCCTGCGTCAAATCCATGGGAACGGGCAAGCCGGGAACCGGAGCGATGCATTGAAAGGATATCTCCTGCTGGCGGGGGCGGTCCGCTTTTTCCGCGGCGGTCTGTTCCTTCTGCTGGGGTTCGGCGGCCATGCCCGGCACGCAGCATGCAATGCCGGCCAGCCAGATCAGGGTAGCCAATCTCATGGCCGTTAGATTAACGCGTGGCAGCCCGTTCATCAAGTCCATTTAGGGGAGGGGGAAAAGGCCCCTTCCGTACCCGCCCTTTTCCCTGAACAAACAAGGGCGGCCCTCCTTTGAACCAGCGACGCCCGCAGCAGGAAAACATTCGTTCCAAACTCCGGAATTGGTCGCTTCATGCCCTTGGAAGCGGGTTCCGGGGTTCCGCCGGGCCATCTTTCCGCTTCTCCGGCAGAAAGATGGCACATGACAGGTAAAAACCAACTGAGGGGCATCGGAGGGCCTTTCCCGCCACAAACCAACATAATTAACTCATTAACAACAATCGGTATCCATTGTTGCGTATTTGCAGAAAGACCGTGTTCTTCCGCTTTCCGGGCGCCGTTAACGTACTCTTATTACCAGGTTTTTTTATGAAAAGCCCGTTTCCGTGGGAGAGGCAAAACGCCCAGCCGCCCCCTCTTCGCCAAACAAAAAAAGAAGCATGCGGAAGACAGAAAAAATCACGCAAGACAGGAGAATTTTTTCTAGAAAACAGGACAAACAATACAATATATAGTGTATATAAAAAAATACTGTACAATATTTCCTTTTCATCAGGATTATTTTTCAGTAGATAATGCACACGCTACGCGCCGCCGCCCCATGACGAAGCGCAAGCCTACGGGATTATTCCCAAACCTTTCTACTTCGCAATCCAATGACCACAGACAACTCGCAAACCATACTCAAACTGCGCACAGGCCAGGAAATCATCCTCCCCCAGAGGAAAGACCTGCTGGGCGGTTTGAAATTCACCAGAAGATTTTCACACAATGAAGTCCACCCCTATGATGAAGTGGACTGGACGCGCCGCGACGTCCGCATTATGGATTGGAAAACCGGCAAGACCATTTACGAGCGCCTGGGTCTGGAAGCTCCGGCCCACTGGGATGACAACGCCGTCAAAATCACGGCGGACAAGTACCTTTTCGGCAGCGAACCCGGCTCCCTGGAATATGAAGACAGCTTCCGCAATATCTACGACCGCATTTCCAATACCTATACCGTATGGGGATGGGAGGAAGGCTACTTCGCCACGCTGGAGGACGCGGAAATTTTCAATGAGGAAATCAAGGCCATGCTGGTACAGCAGATATGGGCGCCCAACTCCCCCGTCTGGTTCAACATCGGCCACTGGGAGCAGTGGCGCTGGGGACGCCCGGACCTGAGGGAAAACTACACAGGCCACGGCAACAAGGCCTACCATACCAAGGGAACCAAGAACAATCTGAAAACCTTCATGGTCCAGTCCACGTATGAATACCCCCAGTGTTCCGCCTGCTTCCTGACGGAAGTGGGAGACAGCATGGAGGATATTCTGGACCACCTGACGACGGAAGGCCGTATTTTCGCGTCCGGTTCCGGCGTGGGCATCAACCTGTCCACCCTCCGGTCCTCCAAGGAGCCCATCAGCGGCAAGGGCCGCTCCTCCGGCCCCATCTCTTTCGACCGCGGCTGGGACCGCATGGCCGGAGCCATCAAATCCGGGGGCAAGACGCGCCGCGCCGCACGCATGGTCCTGATGTTCAGCGACCACCCGGATATTTTCGAATTCATCAATACGAAAAACCGCCAGGAAGACATCGCCAAGGTTATCCTGCGCGAACACAACGTGCATGTGGAGCTCAAGCAGATTGCGGAGACCAAGCTGGTTGCCGGCACTCCGGCGGAAAAGGCCGCCGCCCGCGTCATTCTTTCCCTTCCCCTGGCCACCCGGAACAGTTTTGACCCGCACATGGACGCCCTGCTGTACGGGGAAACGCTTTCCCACCAGAACGCGAACCATTCCGTTTCCCTGAAGGGGGATTTCTGGCAGGCGCTCGCCAATAACGGCAATACCTACACGCGCTGGGTCACGAATCCGGCCCACATCGAACAGACGTTCCGCGCCCAGGAACTTCTGGAAGCCATGGCCCAGTCCATCTGGGACAACGGGGAACCCGGCGTGCACAATAACGACGTGATCAACCTGTGGAATCCCGTCAAATCCATCGGCACCATCACTACGTCCAATCCCTGCTCGGAATACGTCTTCCTGAACAATACGAGCTGCAACCTTTCCTCCTTCAACGCCTATCGATTCCTGATCAAGGGAGAGGACGGCAAGCCCGTTTTTGATGCGGACGCCCTGACCCACGCCGCCCGCCTGGCCATGGTCTGCGCGGACCTGAATGTGGAACGCGGCGGCTTCCCGATTGAAGAAATCGCGGAGGGCACCTACAAGTACCGCACCACGGGCATCGGCTTCGCCAACGTGGGCGGCTCCCTGATGGCCCTGGGCGTGCCTTACGATTCCGACGAAGGCCGCTGGATTGCCTCCCAGCTTTGCAGCGCCCTGACGGCGGCCTGCTGGACGGCCTCCGCGGAAATGGGCGCGGAACTGGGTTCCTACGTGGAATACCCCGCCAGCAAGAAAGACCTGCTCGCCGTGCTGCGCCTGCACAACGCAGCCCAGAAACTGGCAAGCGCCCTGCCCTCCCAGAAGGACTCCAAGACGCTGGACGACCTGATTGAGAACATCATCGCCAATGCCGGAGGGATCCTGCCGGAAGCGCAGGGGCTCACCGCCTCCTATGCCCTGCATGCCTACCTCAAGAGCTTCAAGGCCCCCACCATGATGAACAGGGAGCGCATCGCCCCTGCGGCCAAGCTGGCGGAAGCCGCTTCCGACATGTGGGCGAAGGTGATCAAGGCCACGGCGCACCGCAACGCGTTTGTTTCCGTGATGGCACCCACGGGCACCATTTCCGCCCCGCTGGGCTGCTATGATGAAGGCACCACTTCCATTGAGCCGGATTACACGCTGGTGAAATGGAAGCAGCTGGCGGGCGGAGGCTCCCTGAAGATGTTCAACCGCCTGGCCCTGGAAGGCCTCCGCTCCCTGGGTTATCCGGAAGACTTCGTCAATGAAGCCGCTCTGGAAGTGGCGGGCCTGGACGGCCTGATTTCCGCGTTCCAGGGGAATATGGATTACGTCGTGAACCAGCTCATTGTGGACCCCTGCAATGACCAGGCCGGCCCCGTGCGCCTCGCGTGGCGCCGCCTGCTCTCCGGCACGGAATCCCGCAGTGAAATTCAGGAAAAAGTGGCTTATATCAGCAACCCGGCCAACATGGCCGTGCTGACGGCGGATGAACTCGCCGTAGTCAACGGAGCCGCCCATATTGAATCCATACCGTGGCTGAATAAAAAGGACCTGCCGGTCTTTGACTGCGCCGCCACCAACGGCAACGGCATCCGTGCCATTTCCCCCGCCGGCCATGTGCTGATGCTGGGCGCCCTCCAGCCCTTCATCTCCGGCGCGTGCTCCAAGACGGTCAACATGCCCGTCTCCGCCAGCGTGCAGGATATTTACGATTCCCTCATCATGTCCCACGAGCTGGGCGTGAAGTGCATCGCCATCTTCCGCGCCGGCTCCAAGGCGAATGCCGTTTACGTGGTGGATACCCCGGAAACGCGCATGTTCAAGGCCAACCACGTCTGGGAACAGCTGGTGAATGCCGGCTCAGACGCCATTGACGAAATCATCGCGGAGGCATCCAAGCCGCGCCAGCGCAAGCTGCCCGGCCGCCGTCTGGGCCAGACCGTCAAATTCTCCGTAGGCGGCCAGCTGACGGGCTACCTGACGGTAGGCGTCTATGCGGACGGCACCTGCGGGGAAGTTTTCGGACGCCTGGGACAAGTCGGCTCCTTCGCCTCCGGCATGTTTGAAGCTTACTGCAAGCTCCTCTCCACCGCCCTTCAGTTCGGCGTGCCTCTCAAGGAAGTGGTCAAGGGTTTCCGCAATTACTCCTTCGAACCCTCCGGGTTCTGCCGCGTGGGGGACGATACGGAGGCGGACACCTGCACGGAAATCCGCTCCTGCGCTTCCGTGGTGGATTTGATTGCCAAGATTCTTGCGTGGCTTTTCCCGGAAAGCAACGGCTACCGCCTGCGGGACGTATTCTCCATCCCCATCGTCAGCCTTCCGGGCCAGGCTCCGGATACGACAGTAAGCGTGCTGCCCCCCCGCATCATCACCGCTCCGGCGCATCCCGCTACTCCGGCCCTGCCGGAAATTCCCGCCGGAAAGGTTCCGGAAGGAACGATGCTCAACGGCGCCTCCCTCTGCCCGCAGTGCCACTCCCTGGCCTATGTCCAGGACGGCAAATGCAAATCCTGCCGCTCCTGCGGATACAAGGACGGCGGCTGCGGGGAATAAACGGTAACCAGATCATTCCAGACCCGCTCTTTCCGGGCGGAATCCGGCTGCTGCCGGGTTCCGCCCGGTGAATTTACGGAAAAGGTATTTTTTCCGGGAGAGACGATTTTCCGGCCTTCCCGGCCCCCGTCCAGCATGAACTTTCCGGAAAAAGCGAACGGAAACTGCCGCGCGGGGAAAAGGAATGATAGGCGTTTGCCTTGAAATCCGGCAGCATTTCATTCATAGTCCGCCGCATGCGCCTGAAGCCGCACCTTTATTTTCCATGAAACCCTACTATACTCTGGCTGACCTTCTGGATGAAGGACATCCGTTTGACGCCGGGGAAACCGTTCCCGCCAGACTGGCCGTAATCGGTTTCCCCATTGCCCATTCCAAATCCCCCGCCATGCAGCAGGCCGCGCTGGACGCGGCGGGCATTCGCGCCCGGTATATCCGCATCCAGGCCGCTCCGGAAGAATTCGGAGAAGTGGTGCGGCTTCTCAGGGAAAGGGGATTCACGGGGGCCAACGTGACGGTGCCCCACAAGCAGGCGGCCTGTTCCCTGTGCAACGACACGGACGCCCTTTCCCGCGTCACCGGCTCCGTCAATACGCTCGTCTTTCAAAAGGACGGTTCCGTCTCCGGCTTCAATACGGACGGCCCGGGGTTCGCCCGCGCCATCCGGGAAGAATTTTCCGTGGATTTGCGCGATTTGAAAGTGGCCCTTCTGGGCTCCTGCGGCGGAGCCGGGCTTGCCCTGGCCTACACCTGCGCCATGCAGCGCTGTGAACGGCTGACGCTGGCCGGAAGATCGGAAGAAAAGCTTCAGGAGCTTAAAAACAGGCTGAGTTCCTTTTTCATTGACGAACACAGGCTGGAAGGAGCCTCCGACCGCCTGGCGGCCCACCAGAACAATACGCCCCGTTTCAATGCCGCCGTGGAGGATGCGGATCTGATCGTCAACGCCACCTCCCTCGGCCTGAAGCCTACGGACCCTTCCCCCGTGCCCCCCGCACTGCTTTCCGCCCACCATCTGGTTTACGATTTACAGACGCATGACGATGCCTTCCAGATGGAAGCCCGCTTTCAGGGCGCCAGAGTTTCCAACGGCCTTTCCATGCTGGTTCACCAGGGGGCCCTCTCCTTTGAACGCTGGTTCGGCATCAAGCCGGATATTTCCGCCATGCGCCGGGCTCTTGAACAAAAGCATGACTGACGCCCCCCCCCATTTTAACGTCCATGCTTTCCGGAACGCGCTGGTAGAATGGTTCAGGCGCGAAGGGAAAGACTACCCGTGGAGGCGGACAACGGATCCGTGGCACATCCTGGTTTCCGAGCTGATGCTGCAGCAGACGACCATTCCCACCGTTCTGGGAAGATATGACAGATGGATGCGCCAGTTCCCCACTCCGGCGCATCTGGCCGCCGTGGACGAACAGACGGCCCTGCGCTCCTGGGAAGGACTGGGCTATTACCGCCGCGTGCGTTCCCTCCAGGCCATCGCCAGGGAAATCGTCAACAAGTTCGGAGGACGGTTCCCGGACAACGCGGAAGGGTTGAAACGCCTGCCGGGCATCGGCCCCTACACATCGGGAGCGCTCCTCTCCTTCGCCTTCAACAAGGCGGCTCCCATTGTAGACGCCAATGTCGCGCGCGTCCTGGCCCGCATTGACAATTATTCCGTTCCCGTGGATTCTACGGAAGGCCAAAAATACCTGTGGAGCCGCGCGGAAAGCCTGGTGGATCCGGAACATGCCCGTGAATTCAATTCAGCCATCATGGAACTGGGGCAAACCTGCTGCAGCATCAGTTCCCCGGACTGCCTGCTGTGCCCCGTGCGCCCCTTCTGCTCCGCGGAACGGCCGGAAACGCTTCCCGTCAAAAATCCCAAGCCGCAAGTCACCCGGGTGGAGCACCACGACATTCTTTACATCCGCGGCAAATCCGTCCTGCTGGCCAAATGCCCGGAAGGCAAGCGCCATGCCGGCATGTACCGCTTCCCCCAGAGGGAGGACGACCACACCCTTTCCCTGCCCCATGTCCTGAAACAGACCTACAGCATTACCCGCTACAGGGTGACCCGCTACATCCACCATGTGACGGATACGCCTCTCCTCAGGGAAGGAGAGGAATTCGTGCCGCTGGACAAAATCCACGGGCTGCCCATGGCATCTCCGGACCGCAAGGCGCTGAACTCCCCCGCCCTGGGCAAACTGCTGGACCATATCAGATGAATGACAGATTAACGCCGGAACTTGTCCTCTCCGCCTACTGCCAGGGGTGTTTTCCCATGGCGGACCCGGAAACGGGAGAAATCTCCTTTTACGAACCGGACCCGCGCGCCCTGATTCCGCTGGACAACCGCTTCCACATCCCTCACGGCCTCAAACGGGCTTTGAATAAAAAACCTTTTGAACTCCGGATGGATACCGCTTTTCCGGAGGTGGTGCATGCCTGCGCCCGGACGGAGCAGCCGGAAGAACAATGGATAGACGGGCAGATTGAAGAAGCATACGGCAAGCTTCACGAGATGGGCTTCGCCCACAGTGTGGAATGCTGGGACGAGGAAGGGCTGCAGGGAGGCCTGTACGGAGTAGCCTTGGGGAAGGCTTTTTTCGGGGAAAGCATGTTCCACCGGAAAACGGACGCCAGCAAGATTGCCCTGGTGGCCCTGGTGCAATACCTGCGGGCGCATCGGTTCCTTTTCCTGGATACCCAGTGGACTACGCCGCATCTGCTGAAATTCGGAACCTATGAAGTGCCGGCCAGGGAATACCGGAAGCTTCTGAAGAGGGCGCTGGAGGAACAATAAACTATATTTTACTGTCCGGTGTAAACGGTCATGAGATTGATTCCCAATTATGGGAGATCCGGCAGCGCACCGGATTTCATAACTTGTTGATGATTTTTCTTCGGGCTCTGCCATCAATACTTGCCCCCCAAGCCGCCCCCTACGCCCAAACGTTCAGGAAGCATGGCTCCGGCATAAAAAACTCCGGAATCAACATCAACGGCACTCCGGGAAAGACTGCGGAGCATTTTGGGAAAGATGCACTTCCTCTTCCGCCAGGAGAGCTTCGGCCCATGATGCCATTAACATGATTTTTTGCAGCAAGGCGGAAGCCCAGCAAATATGCCCAAACCAAACGCATGGAGCAGTTTGGCCCGCAAGGTTCAAGCCATATCTGACAAGACCGATCCATCCGCTAAAAAAGCCCGTGGTTCCGAAGAACCACGGGCTGTTTATTAACCCTTAACAAAAAGGTTTATTCCTGTTCCAGAGCAGCCTGGGCCGCGGCCAGACGGGCGGTCGGGACGCGGTAGGGCGAGCAGCTCACATAAGTCAGGCCCAGCGTGTTGCAGAACTTGACGGAAGCGGGGTCGCCGCCGTGTTCGCCGCAGATGCCCAGTTTGATGTCCGGGCGGGTGGAGCGGCCGAGTTCCACGGCAATCTTCATCAGCTTGCCGACGCCGTTCTGGTCAATGGAAGCGAAGACGTTCTTCTTGATGATTTCCAGTTCCTGATACTGCGGCAGGAAGGAACCGGAGTCGTCGCGGCTCATGCCCAGGCCCGTCTGGGTCAGGTCATTGGTGCCGAAGGAGAAGAACTGGGCGGTTTCCGCGATTTCGTCAGCCGTGACGGCAGCGCGCGGGATTTCAATCATGGTGCCGACGAGGTAGTCCACTTTGACGCCTTTTTCCTCAAATACCTGCTGGGCCACCTTGTCAATGATGGCTTTCTGGATGTCCAGTTCCTTCTTGAAGGCCACCAGAGGAACCATGATTTCAGGCACCACGGCAAATCCTTCTTCTTGGGAGACTTCCACAGCGGCTTCAAAGATGGCGCGGGCCTGCATTTCCGTGATTTCCGGATAGGCGATGCCGAGGCGGCAGCCGCGGTGGCCGAGCATCGGGTTGAACTCATGGAGTTCGGACACGCGGCGCATGATGACTTCCACAGGCATGCCGATTTTCTGGGCCAGGTCAAGCTGCTGTTCCTTCGTCTGGGGAAGGAATTCGTGCAGGGGCGGGTCCAGAAGGCGGATGGTGCCCGGCAGACCCTTGAGCGCCTTGAAGATGCCCTTGAAGTCCCCCTTCTGGTAGGGAAGGAGCTTGGAAACGGCGGCTACGCGGTCGCTCTTCTTGGTGGAGAGGATCATTTCACGGACGAAGTCGATCCGGTCCCCTTCAAAGAACATGTGTTCCGTGCGGCAGAGGCCGATGCCGGTGGCGCCGAAGGCGATGGCGGTTTCCGTCTGCTTGGGAGAGTCCGCATTGGTGCGCACTTTCATTTTGGTGCAGTCGTCGCACCACTGCATGAGCTTGGCGAAGTTCTGGTAGGTGCGGCTGTCTTCCGGCTTCATGGTCTTGGAAATCAGGACCTGGATGATTTCAGAGGGGGAAGTTTCCACCTTGCCGGCGTATACCAGGCCGCTCGTTCCGTCAATGGAGAGGTAGTCACCTTCGCTGACGGTTACGTCGCCAACGGAAACGGTGCGGTTGTTGTAATCCACAATGATTTCATCCGCGCCGCAAACGCAGACTTTGCCCATCTGACGGGCAACGAGGGCGGCATGGGAGGAAACGCCGCCGCGGGCGGTCAGGATGCCTTCAGCGGCAATCATGCCGCGCAGGTCTTCCGGAGAGGTTTCCAGACGGACCAGCAGAACCTTTTCACCTCTGTCCGCGGCTTCCACACAGCGTTCCGCGTTCAGGTAGATGCGTCCGGTGGCGGCGCCGGGCCCGGCGGGAAGACCGCGGGTCAGAACCTTGGCACTCTTGATGGCTTCACGGTCAAAGATGGGGGTCAGCAGCTGGTCCACCTGGTCCGCAGGAATGCGGCGCACGGCGGTTTTCCAGTCAATCAGGCCCTGTTCCACCATTTCACAGGCAATGCGGAAAGCGGCCACGCCGGTGCGCTTTCCGTTGCGGGTCTGGAGCATGTAGACGGTGCGGTCCTGAATGGTGAATTCAAAGTCCTGCATGTCATGGAAGTGGTTTTCCAGCACTTCGCGAATGCGCACCAGTTCATTGAAGGCGGCGGGCATCACTTCATGAAGGGCAGCAACGGGGGCGGGCGTACGCACGCCGGCCACGACGTCTTCACCCTGGGCGTTCATCAGGAATTCGCCATAGAATTCGTTTTCGCCGGAGGCGGGGTTGCGGGTGAACGCCACGCCGGAACCGGATTCCTCACCCGTGTTGCCGAAGACCATGGCCTGCACGTTGACGGCGGTGCCCCATTCGGACGGAATGCCGTATTTCTGGCGGTACACGATGGCGCGGTCATTGTTCCAGGAACCGAACACGGCGCCAATGGCTCCCTGAAGCTGTTCCCAGGGGCATTCCGGGAATTCATGGCCGGTGCGTTCCAGCACCAGGGCCTTGAAGCGGGAGACAAGTTCCTTCAGGTCATCGGCGGAGAGCTTGGTGTCTTCCACGTCCTCGCTGCCGAAGCGTTCTTTCTTGATGGCGGCGATGGCGGTTTCAAAGGGTTCGTGGTCTTCATCCGGGGTTTTCTGCACACCCAGCACCACGTCGCCGTACATCTGCACGAAGCGGCGGTAGCAGTCCCAGGCGAAGCGGGGGTTGTTCGTAGCCTTCACCATGGCTTCCACGGATTTTTCATTCAGGCCGAGGTTCAAAATCGTGTCCATCATGCCGGGCATGGATTCACGGGCGCCGGAACGCACGGCCACCAGCAGGGGCATAGCTTCCGTATCGCCGAACTTGCGTCCCAGGATCTGTTCCATTTTGGCAATGCCTTCCTTGACCTGCGCGTCAAGCTGGGCGGGATAAGTGCAGCCGTGATCGTAGTAGTAAGTGCAAACTTCCGTAGTGATGGTGAATCCGGGAGGGACAGGAAGGCCGATGCGGGCCATTTCCGCAAGGTTGGCGCCCTTGCCGCCCAAAAGATTTTTCATGCTGCCATTGCCGTCGGCGGACCCTCCGCCGAAAGAATAGACGAATTTGTCAGTAGATGCGCTGCACGCGCAGGAATTGGTGGACATATCGATTATTGTAGTCGAATTAATGATTCTGCCCAAACATCGACCAAAGGAGCCAACAAAAGACCCAATAGCGAGTTAGGGTCGAATAAGGATGCCTTCGGCTCCTTGCTTTGTCAATCCGAAATTGTACGGAAAACAAAAATATTTTTCAGAGTTTTTGGGGAAAAGAATGCATGCCAAAACCCTGCTTTTCCAGCCTGTCCCGTCCGGAGCCGCTCTTCCTCCGGGCAACGCCGCTTCCTGTTTTCCGGCGGCTCCGGAATTACCTGGGAAGAAAAGCGCAGCGAGTTTCTTTTCATGGCTGCCCGGAAAAGAAAAACGGACGCTTATCAACCGGATAAGCGTCCGCCGGAAATAATATGCCCTGTTTTTTATGCCTTGCAGAAGGTGTCTTCATCCGCACAGTCAGCCTGAACCCACTTGACGGAGGAATCACCGGAAGCTATATGCACAAGGCAATGGTACACGGCTTCCTGGTCCGCATCCAGCCGGGCAGCCATCTGGGCGGCGGTTTCCGGGGCGGTTCCCAGAGCCCCCCTTACCCTGCCCAGCAGGGCCAGGAAGGAACCCGCCGCTTTTTTGCCGGCTTCCACGCCGGGCTGGTGGTAGGCGTTGATGTTGACCAGAGAAGCATAGAAGGAGACGGCGCGCTCAAACAGGGCAATCAGCATGCCGAGCGTTTTGGCGTTCACCTCCGGGATGGAAATGGTGATGGAGGAACGGCCGGATTCCGCCAGCGCCTGGCGGGTGCCGCGCAGGAAGCCCTGGAGGAAGTCTCCGCACGTGGCGCCCGCCTCCACTTCCACCGCATCCGCGGAACATTCGCGCACTTCAATGAAGGTGGCGAAGAAGTTGTTCACGCCGTCACGGAGCTGCTGCACATAGGCATGCTGGTCCGTGGACCCCTTGTTGCCGTACACGGAAATGCCCTGGCAGACTTCGTTGCCCTCCAGATCCAGCCGTTTGCCGAGGGATTCCATAATGAGCTGCTGGAGGTATTTGGAGAAGAGCACCAAGGCATCCTTATAAGGGAGAACCACCATATCCTTTTCCCCCTTGCCGCCGGTAGCCTTGTACCAGGCCAGCGCCAGTTTCATGGAGGCGTTGCATTCCACACAGTCCCGGCGGGTCTTTTCGTCCATCAGGCGCGCGCCTTCCAGCAGGTCATCCACGTTCACGCCCTGAAGCACGGCGGGAACCAGCCCCACCACGGACATGACGGAGGTACGGCCACCCACCCAGTCTTCCATCGGGAAACGCTTGAGCCAGCCTTCCGCCTCAGCCGTTTTGTCCAGCCGGGAACCCGCTCCCGTGACGGCGACCGCCTGGGGTGCGAATTCCAGCCCGTTCTTCCTGAAGAAATCCTGGGCCACCAGCATGCCGTTGCGGGTTTCCGGCGTGCCGCCGGATTTGGAAATGACGATGACAAGCGTTTCTTCCAGAGGGAGGGATTCCAGCACCCGGTACATGCCGTCCGGGTCCGTGTTGTCCAGAAAGAACATGTCCAGCCCTGCCGCCGGGATAGCATCCGCCACCAGTTCCGGGCCAAGAGCGGAACCGCCGATGCCGATGACGAGGGCGGCGGAATATTGTTCCGCGCGGGGAGGCGTTATTTTGCCGTCCAGAACGTCCCGTCCAAAGGCTTTGACGTCCGCCAGGGGACCATCAATGGCCGCCTTCAATTCCGGCGTGGGAGCCAGGGAGGAGTTGCGCAGCCAGTAGTGCCCCACCATGCGTTTTTCATCAGGATTGGCAATGGCGCCGGATTCCAGCGCCTTCATGTCGGCAAACGCCTTGTCTATCCGCCCCTGCATGGAAGACAGGAACGTATCGTCCAGCGGAAGTTTGGAAAAATCAAGGGAGATGCCCAGTTCAGGGTAGCGAACGAGTTGTTGTGCGTATAAGCTCATGATGGTCATGGGTTGGAAAAAGAATTACCGGAGTTTTTTCAGGACGCTTTTGGCCTGCACGTCTCCCTGGTCCGCCGCTTTCTGGAACCATTCCCGGGCTTTGGCCATGTCCTTGGGCAGGCCGAAACCGGTCTGATACATCACGCCCAGGTTATATTGCTCCGAGGCATAGCCTTCCGCAGCCGCCCGGCGGCGCGTGCGGGCCTGCTCCCTGGCTTCCGCAGCGGTTAGTCCCAGAACCCGCGCCGCATCCGGCCACGCAGCTCCGAATCTGGAGGCGGAAGGGGCATAGCCGGCAGCTCCGGCCTTGCGGTGCATTTCCTCCGCTTTTTTCTTATCCCTCTTCACGCCGTATTTGCCCTGGTCATACAGGAACGCCATGCCCCAGTAGCCACGGGGGCAGCCCAGTTCCGCCGCCTGCTGGAAACATTCAAAGGCATCTTTATACTTTTTGGAACCCATGGCGAGCACAGCGTCGGAAATGTGGAGTTCCGCCTCCTTCAAACCGGGAAATTCCGGGATGGCCGCCCATTCCCTTTTCAGTTCCTCCCTGTCCCTTTTGGACTTGGGAGGCATGCCGGAGGGACCGGAAAAACGGAAAAGGGGGAAGTAGCCCTCCATGGCTCCCATGTTGCCCAGGCCGGACATGAGGAAAACGCCGGGAGATACCTTCCACATGTGCATGTACTGGATGCGGCCTTCCTGAAGAGATTCCCTGGCCACCCATTCCGGCATGTTCACCGGTTCCCCGAACTGTTCCGTCAAGCCCACCAGAAGGGCCTTATAGGCGGATTTCAGTTTGGTTTCATATTCGGAACCGCGGTGCTTGCTCCGGGAATAGAAGACAACGGCCCTCAAGCCGCCGGAGGGGTCATAGTCAAAGTTCAGGGCAAAGGTCTGGCCGCCTATGGCCTGCCTGGTTTTAAACACGCCGTTGAGTCCGGTGCGTGCGAGGAGGGCATCCGTGGGCGGACCTTCAAGCTGCTTGCTCCGCCTCAGGGTTTTCAGCACCTGGTCCTTGTCCATTCCCACCTCCAGCCCCTCATAGAGAGCGGCAAGAAGAGGGGCACACGTGAGAGCGAAGAGTCCAGCAACATAGGCTAGTTTTTTCATAGAAAAAAGTAATTGGACGGCTTTCTATCAAAGCGGAAGCATTTTCAAAAGGATAAAATGCGTCAGCCACAGAGAGGAAAATTTTTCATAAAATATTTATTTCCAATCTATCCACAATCTTTTCAAATAATCCTCCCCGGAGAAATCCGGAGGCATGGGGTCACGGGTCAGGCGGAAACCGGGAACGGCACGGGCCACCATCCTGCGGAAGTCCTCGTGGCCCAGCTTGCGGCAGTTGCTGGTGCACAGCATCCAGCCGCCCGGTTCCAGGCATTCGCGCGCCAGGGCCACCAGCTCCCCGTAGTGGGATTCCACCCGGAACACCTTTCCGCGGTCATCCCGGGAAAACGTGGGAGGGTCCAGAATAATGCCGTGAAAGGTTCGCCCCTGCCTGGCGAACCTTTCCAGCCAGCGGCGCGCGTCCCCCTTGCAAAAGTACTGGCCGGAGGGGTCAATGCCGTTCAGAACGAAATTTTCCCTGGCCCAGTCCAGGCACGGCTGCGCCAGATCCAGCGTGGTTGTCTGCGCTCCCCCCAGGGCCGCGTAAACGGAAAAGGCCCCCGTATAGGCAAAGGTATTCAGCACCCTCATGCCCGGAGCGCTTTTTTCCCTCACCCGGCGGCGGTGGTCGCGCTGGTCCAGAAAAATTCCCTGGGAATAACCGGCGGACATGTCTATTTTGAAACGCACTCCCTGCTCCAAGGCCGTAAATTGCAGGGGAAGGAGCGGCCCGGCGATCTGGACGGGCGCTTCTTTCTGGTTTTGTTCCAGTTTTTTGTGGAATACGGGCAGGCCCGTATCCCGGAGTTCGCTTTCCAGGTCCGCAGGAATGGAACATCCGCGCGTGGAGACGAGAATACGATCCGCCATCTGATCCACAAAGACACCGGGAATTCCATCCCCTGCCCCGTCCATGACCCGGAACATATCCGTATCCGGCGGAATCAATTCCCTGTTGCGTTCCACGCAATAATGATAATTTCTCTCCACGGCGGAGCAAAGAGTAACGGATGAAGAACGTTCCCGCAATGTCAAAGAAGCAGGAGCCTCATTTCCTCCGGAGCAAGAGTTCCGCCAGGAAAAACGGTCATCTGGACGGCCCTCCTTCATCAACAGAGACATTAAAAAAATCGCCTGCAAGGCTGGACCTTGCAGGCAAAAACGCCTTTAACTGCTGGCAGGACAAGGTTTTCAGGCTTTCCGGCGGCGGCGAACCATCAGGGCCGCCAGCCCCAGCAGACTCAGGGATGCCGTAGCCGGTTCCGGAACCTGCAAGCCAAAAGCGTTGAGAATGTCTGTATCCGTGGCTTCGGTATTAAACGTCGCCAGCTTAATGTTAGTGAATGTCTCCTTCGCCGTGTTCGTCCAGATACTGGATTGATCCCATTTCAGAGAGCTTGTACCGGAGGTGAAATTAAAAGAAACTGTTCCCAAGGTTTGAGTTCCACTGTACAGGGTAGCTAAGGCAGAGCTTCCATCCCCGCTTTTCCGCATAATCAGCGTGAGAAGAAGACTGCCTCTTTCAGTTGTCGCCGACATATTAAAACTCTGACCTGCATAGGAGAATAAACAGGTATACTCGTCGTTTTTGGAGGAGGAAGTCAGCTGTAGTGCATTACCAGACGCCCCCCCGGTGGCACGTGAGGTCGAGAAAATATTTTGGAGAGAGGAAGTATTTCTTGTTTCCGTAAGCTGAAAAGAAATGGCGAAATTGTCCAAGGGCGTTTCTGTTGTTCCTTCACTCCTCCACGTCAATGACGAATTGCCAGAGGAAAGAACACCGTTCTGAGGTTTAATAAGACTCAGAAGCGTAACAAGATCAGGACTTTCTGCGTTGACCCACCCGGGCAGCAAAACCGCCGTCATAATAGACGATACAAATAATTTCTTCATCACGGACAGCTTATAGCCGGATTGACTATTCGCTGTCAACTTTTTCTAAAAGAATTTATGCAGATAATAGGGAGGGAAAGCCTGATAAAAAATACAGAAGAACAAAAAATGTCCGCAAGCATCTTGCTCCGCAACTCATTCATGAATTCAAGAAATGTTTGTGATTTCATTGAGAAGAAAGGAATTTTATGTTGTTTGAAAGTTATTGACATTTAACAACTTAATTATCTCATTATTGTTTCTGAATTTTTACAGCAGTGCTGAACTGCTTCAGCGGATAGTCAATCCGCCCGCAAAAAAGAGGCCGGATTTTTCATCCGGCCTCTCGCAACAGGTATTTACCTGATAAACAGGAAATTCCGTTTAGTCAGCGTACTGTTCGTTAAGAGCTTCCATTATTTCCCTGGAAGCTTCCGGAATGTTGGTGCCCGGGCCGAAGATGGCCACAGCTCCGTGTTCCTTCAGGAAGTCATAGTCCTGGGCGGGAATAACACCGCCGCAGAAGACCAGGATATCCGGACGGCCCTGCCTGGCAAGTTCTTCCACCAGGGCGGGAAGCAGCACCTTGTGGCCCGCGGCCAGAGAGCTCATGCCGATCATGTGCACGTCGTTTTCAATCGCCATTTTGGCAGTTTCCTCCGGCGTCTGGAAGAGCGGGCCCACGTCCACGTCAAAACCGAGGTCGGCATAGGCGGAGGAGACCACCTTGGCGCCGCGGTCATGGCCGTCCTGGCCCATTTTGGCGACGAGGATGCGGGGACGACGCCCCGTGCGTTCGGCGAAGTCATCCGTCATCTTGCGGACTTCCTCCACCAGCGGATCTTGACCATAGGATTGAGCGTACACGCCGGTAATGAGTTTGATTGGTGCTTTATGACGCCCGAAGTGTTTTTCCAGGGCGGAGGAGATTTCACCCAGGGAGGCGCGGGCCTTGGCCGCCTTGATGGCAAGGTCAAGGAGATTGCCTTCCCCCGTGCGGGCGCATTCGGACAGGGCTTCCAGCGCGGCTTCGCACGCGGCGGAGTCCCGTTCCGCGCGCAGTTTCTGCAGGCGGGCGATCTGGGCTTCCCGGACGGTGGTGTTGTCCACTTCCAGAATGTCGATTTGGGCTTCCTGCTCCAGGCGGTATTTGTTGACGCCGATGATGGGTTCCTTTCCGGAGTCAATGGCGGCCTGGCGGCGCGCCGCAGCTTCTTCAATGCGCATCTTGGGCAGCCCGGTTTCAATGGCCTTGGCCATGCCTCCGAGTTTTTCCACTTCCTGAAGGTGGGCCCAGCCCTTGCGGATGAGCTCATTGGTCAGATATTCCACATAGTAGGAGCCGCCCCACGGGTCGATTACCTTGCAGATGGTGGTTTCATCCTGAAGATGAAGCTGGGTGTTGCGGGCGATGCGGGCGGAAAAGTCCGTCGGCAGGGCAATCGCTTCGTCCAGGGAGTTCGTGTGCAGGGACTGCGTATGGCCGCAGGCGGCGGCCAGGGCCTCAATACAGGTGCGGGTGACGTTGTTGAACGGGTCCTGTTCCGTGAGGGACCAGCCGGAAGTCTGGGAGTGCGTGCGCAAGGCCAGTGACTTCGGGTTCTTGGGGTTGAACTGCTTGATGAGTTTGGCCCACAGCACGCGGGCGGCGCGCATTTTGGCCACTTCCATGAAGTAATTCTTGCCCTGGGCCCAGAAGAAGGAAAGACGCGGCGCAAAGGCGTCAATGTCAATACCCGCCTTGATCCCGGTGCGGACATATTCCAGGCCGTCCGCAAGGGTGTAGGCCATTTCCAGGTCCGCCGTAGCGCCGGCTTCCTGCATGTGGTAACCGGAGATGGAAATGGAGTTGAACTTGGGCATGTACTTGGAGGTGAACTCAAAGATGTCCGCAATAATCCTCATGGAGGGATCAGGCGGGTAAATGTAGGTGTTGCGCACCATGTATTCCTTGAGAATGTCATTCTGGATCGTGCCGGAGAGCTGGTCCAGCGTGCAGCCCTGTTCCTGGGCGGCGACGATGTAGAAGGCCAGCACGGGCAGCACGGCGCCGTTCATGGTCATGGAGACGGACATTTTGTCCAGGGGAATGCCCTTGAAGAGGATTTCCATGTCCAGGATGGAGTCCACGGCCACGCCGGCCTTGCCCACGTCACCCACCACGCGGGGGTGGTCGGAGTCATAGCCGCGGTGCGTCGCCAGGTCAAAGGCAATGGAAAGGCCCTTCTGGCCCGCCGCCAGGTTGCGGCGGTAGAAAGCATTGGATTCCTCAGCCGTGGAGAAGCCGGCGTACTGGCGTACCGTCCAGGGGCGCGCCACATACATGGTGGCATACGGTCCGCGGAGGTTGGGAGCCACACCGGCTGTAAAGTCCAGGTGCAGGCAGTCGTCGTACACGCTTTCCGAGTAGGTGGGCGGCACGGGAATTTGTTCATTGGTCATCCAGGTTTCCGTTTCGGAAGCCGGGGACGGGGCACCAGCCTTGATTTCAGGATAGGAGGCGGATGCAAAATCAGGAATATTGCTCATTGGGTGGAATAGGTTGGTGGTTGTTAGAGGCCGATTTTGTTTTGAATAGCTTCAACGGTGTTGTAGCAGTTGGCCTTGACGTGGATGAAGATGTCCACGCCGGCTTCCTTGAATGCTTCCACATAGTCGGCCGGATAACCGGCAAGGGCCACCATCATGTCCGGTCTGGTCTCCCTGAGCGCCTTGCAGAAGGCGGGGACGATTTCCGGATAAGTGTCATCCGTGGAGCAGATGACGCATACGGCACAGCCGCTTTCCGCAGCCGCCCTGGCCGCGTCTTCCGGAGTTTGGAAGCCGGACGGATAAACCACATCCAGACCGCCGGCGCGCAGGAAGTCGCGGGAGAAGTCCGCACGGGCCTTGTGCTGGCGAAGCGGCCCCATGTTGGCGAAGAAGACCATCGGCCGGGAACCCTTTTCCTCCACCCAGGCGTCAGCCTTGGCGAGCAGGGATTCAAAACGTTCCGCCAGGCGGCGCTTCGGCAGGGCTTCCATTTCCAGAGGTTCGCCGCACTTACAGTCAACCCCGGCCACCAGGGCCTTGTTGATGAGACAGGTGGAAAAGCCTTCTCTGGCGGCCTTGCAGGCGGAGTCCACGCTCATTTCCACTTCCGGGAGCTGGATATCCGCATTCTTGCAGCAGCCGTGCCCCTTGTGGGCGGAGCAGCAGGAGCCTTCCGTCGCCTCCAGTTTCTTCTCTGCCAGGTTGACATACTGGTTGACGCCCACGATGGACTGCCGGCGCTGGTCCGCCAGTTCGTAACGTTTGGCGGCGGTGGCGTTCACCTTCTTCTGGATGCTGCCGGCTTTGAGAGCCTTGACGATGCCGCCTTCCTTTTCGATGCCCTGGAAGAATTCCCATATCTTCCGGGAGGCTTCATCCGTCAGGTTTTCCAGGTACCAGGAACCGCCGGCGGGGTCAACGACCTTGTCCAGATTGCATTCGCCCAGCAGAATCAGCGGGCAGTTGCGGGCAATGCGGCGGGAGAATTCGTCCGGCATGCGCACGGCAGCGTCAAAGGGCAGAACGTCAATACTGTCCACGCCGCCCATGATGGCGGAGAATGCCTGGGCGGAGCCGCGCAGCAGGTTGACCCAGGGATCCACCTTGGAGAGGGTCCAGAAGGAGGTGCGGGCATGGAGCTTGATTTTGGCAGCTTCCTCGCTTCCTCCGCATTCTTTGACGATGATGGCCCAGAGTTCGCGCAAGGCGCGGATTTTGGCGATTTCCAGGAACAGGTTGGCGCCGATGGAGACCGTAAAGCGCATGTGCGCCGCAGTTTCATCCACGGAGAGGCCGCGTTCCTCCATGGCGCGCAGATAGGCCACGGCAGTGGACAGCATGGCGCCCACTTCTTCAAAAGCGGAAGCGCCGGAATCCGCGTAAGGCAGCCCGCTGACGCCGATGGTCTGGAAGCCGGGAGCGTTGGCGACGGCCCATTTGGTCATTACGGCCATCTGGTCATAGTAGGCGCAGATGCCTTTTCCCCCGCAAAGGGAGCCCTTCATCACAGCTTTCCCCACCGGGTCATACAGAACGCCGCCCCTGAGATCCGCCGTCTTGACGCCGGCGGCCTTGCAGGTGTTCAGGAACATGGAGAGGGTTCCCAGGCCGCAGGAACCGGGAGTGACATATACGGGAAGCCCGTCCAGCCGGACGCCCTTGAGAGCCGTATCCCAGTCAGCCTGCTTGCGCAGTTTCAGGCCGCATTTGCAGTTGAGCTGGATGTTTACGGCGGTCAGGCCGCGTTCCAGGTCATGCAGAAGCTTGGCGTTGAAATCCTCAGGAGAGGAAGCGGGAATGCTCTGGGCGATTTCGCAGGGCTTTTCCATATAGCCCAGGGCGCGCGTTCCGCGGCGGTATGGAAATTGCCCGGCAGGCATTACCGGGGAATGTTCATCCCATTTGTTATAGATGGGATGCAGGGTAATTCCCTCCACAAGCTTGGTAAAAAGCTTCTTGTCAAAATCAGCCCCTTTCAGGGCAGCGACTGCTGCCTCGCGCCATTCGGCGTATGTGGCTGGTGCGAATTCTCCGAAATCAATTTCCGGAGCCGTTGTTTTATTTCCCTGTTGCATGGCGAAGTCAATGGGTAAGGCCTAATATGTTGGTTTTTAACTATGCGCAAACCAGGCCAAGTTTAAAGCGCAACATTATTTTAGGAAATCAAAGTGTAAAGTCCAGCGAGAAAAATCCTCCCGTCCGCCTGCAAATGCGAATTTGCTTCATCACGCGAGGCAAACTTGCAAAAACGATGTCCATGGCGTAAATACGGGAATAAGCATGCCCCCTTCCACTACCGTCAAACTCCCTCCCCAGCTGGTCAGGCAGCTCCGAACTTTCCGGCGCCGCCTCAGAACGGTGAAGATGCTGGAAGCCGTATGCCTTGCAGGCATTGCCGTCATTCTTTCCTACGCGCTCCTGTACCTTTCCGACAGATTGTGGGAGACGCCTCCCGCCGTCGGCTGGCTCCTGTTTTTCATCGCCGTGTCTGGCCTGGCGGTGTTTATTCCCTGGTGGAGTTTCCGGTGGGTGTGGCAGAGGCGCACGGAAGCCCAGCTGGCGCGGCTGATTTCCCGGACGGACGCGGCCCTGGGGGATCGTCTTCTGGGCGTCATCGAACTGGATTCAGAAAAGCACGGCCGCCAATACGGTTCCGAAAAGCTGAAAAAGGCGGCCATGGAGCAGGTGGCCCGCGAAGTGTCCGCCCGGGATCTGACAGTGAACATCCCCCGGCCCAGCCACAGGAAGCTGTTCGTCCTGCTGGCGGTTCTCGCCGCATGCACGGCGGCCGTATGTGCGGTAAGCCCGGAAGCGGCAGGGAATGCCCTGAAACGCTGGGTCCGCCCGTTCAATCCTCCGGAACGCTATACATTCACCCAGCTGGCCCCCACCCCGGATTCCCTGGTCATTCCCATGGGAGAGAGCTGCCTGTATGAAATCCGGCTGGCGGAGGGAACCAAAACCCGCCCGCAGACGGCAGAGTATTTTTTCCGCAACAGGGTGAGCCAGCAAGCGCCTCTTGCGGACGGCGCATACAATATCCACATCCCCCCCATGCAACAGGCGGACAGCCTGGAGTTTTTTGCAGGGGATGCCGTGCGACGGCTGAACATCATCCCGAAGGGGCGCCCTTCCCTGCTGGGAGCCGAAGCCGGCGTAGCCTATCCTGCCTATATGGCGCGCGCCAACGGCAGGGAAGCCATGAGAGCAGGAGTTATTTCCGCCCCGGAAGGCTCTACGCTGACGTTGAAGGTGTCCGCCTCCCAGCGTCTGCAGTCTGCGGAGGACGCGCAGGGCCATCTGCTCCGGGTGGAAGGAAGCAACGTCATCATTCCGAACATCCTTTTGGAAAAAGAGCCCAGGGAAATAGAGCTTGACTGGATGGACAGCGACGGGCTGGCTGCTTCCCGGCCCGTGAAGATACAACTGGAACCCATTGAAGACAAACAGCCTTCCATTTACCTGAGAGGCGGCGAAAACGACCGCTACGTACTGGAGGATACCAGCATTGAGCTGGAGGTAGAAGCGGCGGACGATTTCGGCCTCCGGGAAATGGGGGTGGAATGGCAGGGTGAAAAATCCTTTTACGACGGCAATGAGGATGAAAACGGAGCCTCAGTTCCAAAACCGGCCGGTGCGGACAAACCGGCGCCCGGCCTCCGCGGGGAGAAAGTGCTGGCGGACGGACAGCCCACGCAGACCGGGCTGAAAGGAACATTCCTGTTCCAGGCCAGGGCGCTGAAGCTATCTCCCCAGCGCGTCGTCATCCGCGGGTTTACGCAGGATTACAAACCGGGAGGCAAACGCGTTTATTCGGAACCCATGATTATTTTCGTCCTTTCCAAGTCCGAGCACGCCCAGATGATTCGCAATGAACTGGAACGCATCACCAGCGATCTGGAAGGCATGATCCGCCGCATGGACGCCATGGCGGACGAAGCAAAACGGCTGAAAGGAATAGAAAGCGGCAAATTGAAAGATGCGGAGTCCCAGGAACGCCTGCACGCCCTGGCCGATGAAGAGCAGGCCAACAGGCGCGAGTTGGGAGACTTGCTCAACCGCTCGGAAAGCCTGTTTAAGGAAGCCTCCCGCAATTCCCAGATAGACCCGGCCGGCATGAAGGAATTCATGAAAGGAATTTCCATGCTCAAACCCATTCCCGACGGGTCCATGAAGATGGCCCAGAAGCTCTTCCGGGATTCCGCCTCCGAGAGCCGCTCCGAGCAGGAAAGCAGGAAGGACCTGGACGACGGGGAGAATTCCCATTCCGAAGCCACACAGGCGCTGAAAGACACCATGAACCAGCTCTCCAAGTCCGCGCAGGACATGGAGGCCAGCACATTCGTGGCACGGCTCAGGCAGGCCGCATCCAAGGAGGATTCCATCGCCCATGCGCTGGCCGGCCAGATCAACACCATTGCGGGCATGACCATGGAGGAGCTTGACCCTTCCACCAGGCGTGAAATGGAAACCATCGCCACCCTTCAAAATGCCTCCACGCAGGACATAGGCTGGATTCTGGAAGACCTCAGCTATTACAAGTCACGCACCGGGGAGCGCATTTACAGCGACCTGTACAACCAGATGAACGCTTTCTCCCTCCGGGAGAAGCTGGACCTGGTGCACGGCAATATCCTGAACGCAATCACAGCCCGCTCCATTGACGAGTCCCGCCTGTATGCCTCCACTCTGCGCCATTGGGCCAAATTGATAGACGACTATAAGAAGAGCCGCCGCGGCGGCGGGGGAGGCGGCGGCGGGGGAGGCAGCCAGTCCTCCATTTCCGACGCCGAGTTTGAATTCATGCTGAAACTCATCCGCATGATCCAACAGGAACAGGATATCCGCATGCGCACCCGCGCCGCCGAACAGGAACACCGAAAAAAACTTCCCCCCCCTGCCCCATGAATACCGCCAATTTTCCAGCCATGATTCTGGCGCTTTCCCTGCCCTGCGCCGCCGCTCCGGCTCCCGCTCCGGAATATTCCGCCAAGCACAGGGAAACGGCATCCAAACTGGCAGTACAACAGGACGAGCTCCAGGCGGACACTTCCGACCTTATCCTGGGAGAAACCAATGAGGAGGTAGTGGACCTGCTGAAAAAATGCCGCCATGCCATGAATGACGCCGTGGACCTGCTGGAAGTTTACAATACCGGAGGCCAGACGCTGGCCGCGCAGTCGGATGTGATTGAATTGATTTACCAGGCAGCCAAGGCCAAGATGACCGGGGCCGACGGCCGGCCCAAGCCGGGAGGAAGAGCTCTTATGGACATGCTGCGCCAGCTGCTCGGCATGGATAGCGACTCCCAGTCCGCGGAACAGCAGGAAGGGAATGGGAAAGGGCAGGAAGGTTCCCAGAGAGGCAGCGGCAACAATCCCGGACGCGGAGCGAATGGAAAATCCAATATGGCCTCCTCCCAGGATAAAGGCGTTTCCAATCCGGACACGGCTGCGGAAACGCGTTCCGTTCCCAAATCCACCGGCATGTCCGCAGACGACATGCCTTCCGAATTCCGCAAGGCGCTGGACGCCTACAACAAGACTTTGCAGAAGTGAGACGCATCTCTCCGGACAGCCCTTTCACGCATGAACAGCAACTTCCCGTTTCCATGAAAAATCCCCGCCTCCTGCTTACCGCTTTCTTGACCTGCTGCATGACGGCCGCACCGCAAAACGCAGCGGCCCAATCCCCCATGAGAACGTCTTCTTCCGTGCCGCCCCAGGTGGAACTGATGTATGTGAAGGGGCTACGCTATCTTCAGAATGCCCAGAAAACGGATGGAACCTATGATGGAACTTACGGGAGGGAGCCTGGCATCATCGGTTTTTGCCTTATGTCCGTGCTGGCTCACGGAGACGATCCGAACGCGGGGCCGTACGCCACCATGGTGCGCCGCTGCGTAGATTACATCCTGTCCAGGCAGAACAAGGTATCCGGCTACATTGGGGATTCCATGTACAACCACGGCTTCGCCACTCTCGCCCTGGCGGAAGCCTACGGCATGGTGCGGGACGATCGCATAGGCCCCGCTCTCCGCAAGGCCGTGACCCTGACACTGACCGCCCAGAAAAAAAACAAAACGGGAGGCTGGCGCTATTCCCCGGAATCCACGGACGCGGACAGCACGGTGACCGGCTGCCAGATCGTCTCCCTGTTCGCGGCGCGCAATGCGGGCATTCCCGTGCCGGATGAGGCCTTTGAACGCGGCCTCAAGTATATGGCTTCCTGCCGCGACAAGAAAGGCGCCTACGGCTACACCGGGCCGGCGGGTCCCCGCGTCACCCTCACGGCCATCGGTTCCCTGACGCTGTCCCTGGCGCGCCTTAAAACGGACCCGTCCTTCAAGGATTCCCTGGCCTACCTGAAAAAGCACCTGAACTACCGGGATTCCACTTATCCGTTTTATTTTGAATATTACATGTCACAGGCCCTGTTCCATGCGGACCAGGAAGTGTGGAAGGAATGGAATTACAAAAATATGCGCTATCTGGGAGCCTCCCAGGCGCCCAACGGGTCCTGGCTTTCCGATCATTCCGCGGCATATTCCACTTCCGCCGCCCTGCTCTCCCTCGCGCTTAATTATAGATTTCTACCCATCTATGAACAATAGAATCCGCCTTTCCCTGATGCTGGCCCCGGCCTGCCTGCTGACCGCCTGGGCCAATTCCGTCATCGACGTGGTTACGGATAACAATTACCGCCTCCGCGGGGAAATCATTTCTTACGGAAAACAGGGCATCGTCATCAAGCACCCGGCCATGCGCCAGAACGCCGTCATTCTCCCGTCGGGAATCCGCGCTCTCTACTTTACGGGAACCGCCTCTCCGGATCTTCGCGCCCGGGACAAAATTTTCATGGCTGCGGGGCACAGGGACATCATCCCGTGCAATATCATTTCCATCACACAGGACAAAGTGCAGTACCGGGACATACTGGGCCATGAACGTTCCGTTCCCCGCAGCCAGGTGGCCGGGTTCCGGCTGAATACGCTGCAGGAAAAGGGCTTCTGGCAGGAACCGCTGATTTTTGACAACAGCTGGGTTTATTCCGGCAACCGGGAGGAAGACTACCGCACCCAGGCGGGGAGAAAACTGATGAATGCCCTGAAGCCGAAAATCCAGGGAGACAAGTACCAGTACCGGCTGGGCAACAATGATTACCCCACCTGGATACCCCTGTACAAGAATATCGGCTTGGATCCTTCCTCCTTTACCTTTCGCACCACCATCACCATGAACGGCAATAATGACCGCTCCGGCATTGTCTTCTGTTTCGGGGGGAATGAAAATATTCCTTTCCGGTCCAATTCCGGCAGCAACCTGAACAGGCTCATGCTCAGCATCTCGCCCGGAAAATGCACCCTGCTCAGGGAACAGAAGTCCGGCATCCTCGTGCTGGGGGAAGCGGCCATTCCGGCCCCCATTCTGACGGAGGGCGTGGATATTCAATTGACAGCCTCCCGCCAGGGTGGAAACAAGCAGGTTTACGAGCTGTTGATAGGAGATCTGCCGCCCAGACTGATCACAGACCCCAGCCCGCCGGAACAGCCATTACAGGGAGACGCCTTCGGCCTCCAGATGGAAGGGCACGTGTCCCTGACCATCAGCAAACTGACCCTTTCCTCCATCACCCTGAGCGCCAAATCCGTGGCCAAAAACGGGAATGCAGAGACAGACCTTGTCCTGACAAAGGAAGAAGACGCCATTCCGGGTTCCGTCAGCGGTTACGATAGCAAAACCGGAACGCTGACGCTTTCCACGGACAAGGATTATCCGGGCATTCCCCGTGATCTTTCCATCCCGTCCAAGTACCTGGATACCGTCTTTTTTGCGGAACAGAACAGGAAAGACGACTCCCGCCCCCCAGCCCGCCACAGCCTCCAGATGAAGGACGGTTCCCGCCTGCACGGAGATATTCTGAGCATGGATTCCCTGAATATCATCCTGCGGCATCCGCAGCTCGGACAGATTTCCCTGCCGCTGAAAAACATCACCCGCGTGGAATTCCTGAATCCCGCCCAGCCATCCCGTTCCACTCCCTGATTGACCCCGCCATGAAACAAGCAATGATGCTTTTCCTGTGCGCCTGCGCCCTGCCGACCGCCCTCCTTCTGCCCCATGCTCGTGCGAAAGGGGTCATTACGCTTAAATCCGGGGAAAAACTGCCGGGCAGCATGGATACGATGAACCGCCCTTACCTAAAGGTCCGTTCCAGCATTCTTTCCAAACCCGTGGATGTCCATATGGGGGAGCTTGACGAGCTGGTCTCTTCCCGTCCGCTGGAAATACCGGAACAGTTTTCCATCATCAGGCTGGCCAATGGGGACGAGGTTTACGGCACCCTGAAGGCGCTGGATGCGGAAAATCTTCAACTCCAAACCGCTTGGGGCGGCCTGCTTCAGGTGGACCGCAAATATGTGCGCCACATTGGGTTCGACTCACAGAAAGCCTACCTGCGCAACGCTACGGAATCCCTCCAGGGCTGGGAGTCTTCCGCCAAAAGCACGCTGCCCGAATGCCGCAACGGATACTGGCTCATGCGCGGCTCCAATAATACGGAGCTGCAAACTTCCTTCCCCATGCCACCCCGCCTCCATGTGCAGTTCTCCCTTTACCATACCAATACGTTCCGGATTAATCTTGCCCTCTGGCAGGATTCCGAATCCGGAAACAGCATCAACCTGGATCTCTCCCTGGAAAAAGCGGAACTTTCCAAGAACAGTTCCGGCCAGTACCGAACGCTTGGCAGGGTGAAAAGGAACACGGAGCGGAACTGGTATGCCGACAAGAGCGTCAAGCGTTCCGACGTTCATTTTTACGCCGATCCGGAAAAGGGCAATTATTACCTGTACGTCAACGGTGAACAGGTAGCCTGGTGGGAGGAAGTCAAAGAGATGGACACTATCTTTGAAAACGAGAGCGGAGACGATGAAGGGGAAGATGGAGAAAGCGCCGGGAAACACGAATTCAAACCGGGAAACACTCTTGCCCTGGGAGGTTATGACAGCTTGAACATGGCCGTGTTCCATTTGAATGTATTTGACTGGAATGGAGCCATTCCCCATCTGGAGGAGGAGCTGGACATCATTTCCCGTTACGACCCGGCCGCCCCCAGAGACAAGGCTCTGTTGGTAAACGGAGACGTGCTCAGAGGAGCCATTTCCCTTCAGGAGGAAGGCTCCATCCGCATCAAGTCCGACCATTATGACGTCACCATTCCCACCGTCAGGGTACGCGCACTGAACCAAAAAGGCCATGAAGAGAAAGACCTTCCGGAAGACAGCTCAGACACCCGCGTTTTCCTGACAGACCAGAGCGTCCTTTCCCTGGCCCTGGAAACTATCTGGAACGGGTTCATGGAAGGGCGCTCCTCCGCAGTCGGCAAGGTCCGGATTCCGCTCCAATCCGTCAGAAAGGTCCAGTTCAACCTGCAAAACCCGGAGCTGAGGAAGCAGAGGGAAACGCCGTTCCGGTACAAATAAAGGCTCTCCACCAGGCCGTCCTTTCCGGAGAAAGCCGGCTCCGGGAAAGCCAGAAGAAGCATCCGTTACCGCTCCTCCATTTCCTCCGCGCGCCGTACGGCACTTTTCACCGCCTGAATCCAGGCATTGCGGAAGCCGCATTCATCCAGCGCATTCAGAGCGGCAATCGTGGTCCCTCCGGGGGAAGTGACCTCATCCCGGAGCGCCATGGGATGCTTCCCGGTCCGTTCCAGCATCAGGGAAGCCCCCCGCATGGTTTCCGCAGCCAGCCCCAAAGCGGTTTTCCTGGACAATCCCATGGCTACCCCTGCGTCTGCAAGCGCATCCAGAGCCGTAAACATGTAGGCAGGGCCGCAACCGGAAATGGCGGAAACGGCATTCATCCCGGATTCCGCCACCTTGTAAACGGAGCCGCAGCCGGAAAGCAGCATCCGGGCAGCCTCTTCATCTTCATCTTTTACGCCGTTTCCCGTACTGTAGGCGATGACGCCGGCCAGCACCATGCACGGGGTATTGGGCATGGCACGTATAATGCGCGTTCCGTCGCTGGCGCAGGCTTCCATATCATCCAGGGAAACGGCGGCTGCGATAGAAATCAGAAGGGGAAGCTCCGCCCCCCGTTCGGAAAGAGAGGAAATGAGCGAAAGGACGCCGTGCGGCTTCACGGCCAGAATCAGGACTTCCACGGCGTCCGCCGCATCCGCCTCCGAGGCAGCTTCATGAACTCCGGGGTATTCCTCCTGCAGGGCCTGCACGTTTTCATGATGATGATCGTACACCCAAACTTCCTCCGGAACCGCTGCTCCGGCTTTCAGCATGCCCCGCAACAGGGCGCCTCCCATTTTTCCAAGTCCGATGATACCTGTTTTCATGGTTGATGATTTTTTACAGTCAACATATAAGCGATTTATAGAAAATGGAAATGCCAATTAAGGCCCATGGCTATGGACGAGAATGCCCCATTTCCGCGTTTGTTCCCTCCGGCCCTGTTATCAACGTCTCTGGCTGGACATGCGGTTGGGATTTTGCGTACTGGGCCGCGTTGCAGAAACAGCCCTCAATATGGTCGTTGACAAACCCGGTTGCCTGGAAAAACGCATAACAGATCGTCGGACCGAAAAACCTGAATCCCCGCCTTTTCATGTCCCTGCTCATGGCTTCCGACTCCGGAGAAACAGCGGGAATCTGAGCCAGAGCGCTGAAATGGTTAACAACGGGCTGATGATTGGGGAAAAACGACAAGACGTACCGGTAAAAACTGCCGAATTCTTCCTGAACGGCCATAAACAGTTTCGCATTATTGACAGCGCTGTTGATTTTCAAACGGTTTTTGACAATTCCATCAAATCGCATCAACCGTTCCACATCTTCTGCCGTCATCCGCGCCACTTTCTCCACATCAAAGCCATGGAAGGCTCTCCGGTATCCTTCGCGCTTCCGGAGGATAGTAAGCCAGGATAATCCCGCCTGGGCGCTCTCCAGCACCAGAAATTCAAACAGGGTTTTGTCATCGGAAACGGGCCTGCCCCATTCTTCATCATGGTATTTTATGTAAAGTTCATCGGTTCCGGCCCAGCCGCAACGCGCATTGATGATATCCTTCATACGGTTGCGCCTTAGAATTCCTTTTTCCTGAACAGCCACGCCGCCAGCGTCATGTGAAAGACGAAGTATCCCAGCGTAATCAGGGCCAGGGTTCCGAACAGGGAAAGGGGAATAAGCCGTCCGTTCAGGGCGGAATCCGTCACGGAATAAATCTGGAAATTCGGAAAAACCAGGGAAAAGAGCCTGCTGCCCGCCACCTCCCACCAGGAAAGGCCATCCGTGCCGGATCCCACCCACAGGGAAAGAGCCTGGGTCTGGAACAGTCCCGCCAGATAGATCATGAACGTCAGCAGCGCGCTGATAATGGTGCCGTTCGTCACGCAGGACATCAACAGCGTGAGGGAGGAAAGCACGACAAACTCGCACATCATCACGCCCAGCCCCGTCTGCACGTTCCAGGTAGCTCCCTGGAGGCGGATCCTGTCCAGGTACGGCTGCATTTCCTCCAACGTATAACGGCCTTTCAGCGAGGCTATCTGCTCCGCCACCACCGTATCCGTCCGCATCCACAGCACCAGCGTCATTACGGCATCCATCAGCAGAACGGCAACCAGGGTCAGGGCCAGCACCCCCAGAACCTTCCCCATCAGATAGTCGATGCGCGGCACCGGTTTGCAAAGGATGGTGTATAGAATACGGTCCTCCGCATCCCTGGGAATAATCAGAGCCGTGGCCGCCACGCAGAAAAAGAGGCCGAACACCCGCATGGCGCCGTAGGCGGAGTTTTTCAGCAGCACGAGTTCATTGATTCCCCCGGTTTCAGGCCCCAGCACCGCGCTCAGGCGGAAGGAACTCAGAGCCAGCAGCGCCACGGCGAAGAGCCCAAGAAAGAGAAACACCTTCATGCGCACCAGCTGCGTAAAGGTGGTACCGGCGATTACGGCCATGCGCCCGGGCGAAGGTATATAACCGGAGGTAATCCATGCCATGCGGATCATCTTGCCGTATTCCGGAGCAAATAAAAGAGCTTTTTATTTCATGTGCTGAACTCCTTCCGCCTTGAAGAAGCGCTTCTCCCGTGTTCTCATGGAGCGCGTATGAGTTTACGATCCCAGCTGGAAGAACTGCTCCCGGAACTTTTGCCTTCCGATCCGGCCCAGGCCATTAAGGGAACAGAACTCATCCGCCTGGTGCGTCTGAGGCTGGGGGAGGAATATTCGGACGCATCCCTGCGCTACCATTTTTCTTTCATGGCTTCCGAGCCGGATTCGGAAATCGCCAAGGTGGAACGCGGCCAGGGCTATTACAGGCGCATGAGGGAACGGGACGGGCAGCGCGCTCCCAGAGGGCTTTTGCCCCTGTTCCTCGGGGAAAACGAACCAGACGCCCTGAACTGCCGCGCCAAGGCGCTGGCCCTGGCCGTGCGCCAGTACGATACCACGGGCCGCGGCGTTTTCGTGTTCAGTACCAGTGAAACCGGAACTTCCTGGGTAAAGCCGGATCTGGCCGTTGTGGAATGGCCGGAGGGGGAATGGGAGGAAAACGCGCTTGTTTTTGACAAAAGCGCACTTCAGCGCCGCCGCATGATCGGGGCACCCATGATGGGCATCCGCAGCGTCTGCGTAGCCCGCATGCCCGGTGGAGAAGACGGCAGAAGGGAATTTTTCAGGACTCTGGCCACGTCCCGCTGGGCACAGTGCGGAGAACTGGTCATTGTGGGGGAACTGCCGGATGATTCCGAATGCGCCGCCCTCCGCGGGCTGGCCGCCGAGTTCGGCGTAGGGGTGCTTTGCCTGGAAATTGCGGACGAACGCCTAGGAGAACTCCCCGGCGCGGAGGAAATTTTCAAAGCCGGAGATGAAGAATGTGCCGCCCTGCTGGCGGAGCTCACGCCCGTACGGCTGGCCGCCGGAAGACTGAAGACGCTGGAGGCAGATACGGGGGAAACCCTGGGCGGGGAATTCGGAGCCCTGTTCGACTGGCTGGCCGCCTGCCTGGAACGCGGCAGCGTGGAAGAATATGAATTCCGCGTCTCCTGTTACTGAATGCGGCGGAGAGATTCTTGACAGAACTTGCGTATTAAATTAAAGATTTTCCCGGCTCCAACCCGCCCTTCCCCCTGACATGGAACAAGAAACACTGGTTTACCCGCTTGCGGACAATACTGTTCTGCAAGACAAATATACGATATTGAGCGTGCTGAACGCCGGCGGCTTCGGCATCACGTACCTGGCTCTGGACAACCCCGGTTCCCGGTATGTCGTCATCAAGGAATGCATGCCGGACGCCTACGCCTGCCGGGATATGGAAACCGGCGTTGTCCATCCCCGGAACGAACAGACCGCCGTCAATTTTTCCCAGAGCGTTTCCAATTCCCGGCAGGAGGCTTCCGTCCTGTCCCAGCTCAACCATCCCGGCATTGTCCAGGTGTTTGACATGTTTGACGCCAACGGCACCTGCTATTACGTCATGGAGAATATCCAGGGACAGACCCTGTTCGACCTGATGACCACCATGCACGCCACCGGGCAAACCATGGAACCGGCCCAGGCCACGGATCTTCTGTTCCGCCTGCTGGACATCCTGCACTACCTTCACTCCATGGGTGTGTACCATTGCGACATCAAGCCGAGCAACATCTTCATCCAGCCGGACGGAACGCCCAAGCTCATCGACTTCGGCGCCGTGCGCACCAAGACCCTCCAGCATCAGGGGCTCGTCCAGATCACGCCCGGCTATACCCCGCCGGAATTCTACCCCGGACGCCGGAGCGAAATAGGTCCCTGGTGCGATATGTACGAACTGGGCGCCACGTTCTACGAATTGCTCACGGGCCAGGTTCCCCATCCTGCGGACCAGCGTTCCGTGGTGGACCGCAACCCGAAAGTGACCAGTTACGCGGCCCTGCGGAAAACTTATCCCATGAACTTCCTTTCCGGAATTGACAAAGCCCTGTCGCCGGACGAACGCAACCGCTTCCATTCCGCCAAGGCATGGAATGACTATATCAACGCCATGGCGGCAGTAGGCACCCTGCAGGCCGGCGGAGTATCGAGGAAGGCTCTTCCCCAGGCCAGGAAAAAATCTTCCGCAGGCACGGCTTTCCTCATCATCCTGCTCATCGCAACGGCAATCGGCTGGGTATGCTGGAAACAGGGTCTGCTTAACTTCTGATTCCGGCCGCTTTCCGGCGGAAACATTGAAGGGTGATGTCCGCAAAGACACGCCTCCCCCAACGCAATAAGGGCTGAACCTGACGGTCCAGCCCTTGCCAATCCGGAATTGAACGGGAGAACCAACCTTTACAGGCTTTCCCCGAAGTCCCGGCGGTATTTGGCCGCCAGTTTTTCAGGCCAGTCGCTCTTGGCGCGGAGCTTGCCCATGAAGAAGCGCAGGACGGGCGGTTCCTCCACAAATTCCAGGCCGCCAATCAAATCGCGGTTGTCATAGAGCCACTTCATGCGGTCCGCCACGTATTTCACCTGGGATAATGTGAAGACACGGCGCGGGAAGGCCAGGCGGAGCAGTTCCACATCCGCCAGAATGTCCTTGCCGTTTTCGTCGCGGACGCTGGAAAGCGTGCCGCGTTCCATGCCGCGCACGCCGGAGGCGATGAAGAAAGCCGCCGCCAAAGCCCCGGCGGGATAGTCCTCCTGCGGAATATGGGGCAGGAAACGCCCGGCGTCAATATGAGCGCCCAGGCCGCCAGCGGGGGTCACGCATGGAATGCCCATGTCCACCATCTGGCCGATAAAGTATTCAATGAAGGAGGGGCTCTGAGAAATCACGGTCAGATCCGTGGTTTCATACAGGCCCACGGCCATGGCCTCAATTTCCCGCACGGAAATGCCGCCGTAGGTCAGGAAGCCTTCAAACAGGGGAACCAGATGCTCCATTTTTTTGGCAATGGCGCGGTCATTCGTGCAAATGCCGCCGCCGCGGGAAGAAGAAACCTTGCGGGCGGAAAAGTACACCAGATCCGCCAAACCACACATGGTTTTCAGGATGTCCGCGCAGGATGAGTCCTTAAACTCGTCTTCACGCATCTTGATGAAATAGGCGTTTTCCCCGATCAGGGAGGCGTCCAACACCAGCATGATGCCGAATTCATCGCAAATACCTCGGATTTCCCTCATGTTGGCAATAGAAAAGGGCTGGCCGCCAATCAGGTTGGTGGAAGCTTCCATACGCACGAAGGGAATTTTGTCCGCCCCGTGCCGGGCGATGCAGTCCCGCAGCTTGGCGGGATCCAGATTGCCCTTGAAGGGATTGGTGCTGACCGGGTTGACGGCTTCATCAGCCACCAGTTCCTCAATCTTTCCGCCGTTCAGGTCAATGTGGGCGTGCGTGGTAGTGAAATGGTAGTTCATCGGAACCACGTCTCCGGGTTTCACAAAGGTGCGGGCAATAATGTTTTCACAGGCTCGGCCCTGGTGGGCGGGAAGCAGGTATTTCTTGCCGAAGACATCCCATACGGCCTGCTTCAGGCGGTCAAAGCTCTGGGAACCGGCATAGGCGTCGTCCGCACGGAACATGGCGGCGATCTGGTTGTCGCTCATGGCGTTGACGCCGGAATCCGTCAGCATGTCCAGATAGACGTCGTTCGTGCTGAGCTGAAAGGTATTAAACCCGGCTTCCCGTGCGGCTTCCAGACGGCGTTCCACGGGAACAAGATGCAGCTTCTGCACCACGCGGACTTTGTGCAGTTCCAGGGGAATTTGTTCCCCATTGTAAAATTTGACAACGTTTGATGGTTCTGAATTCATAAAATAAAAGGTAAATAAAAGTGTAGCAGAATGAATCTTTTCCGCAACATAAAAGGACAGATGGCTTCTTTTTGCCCCCCGCCGGAAAGGCAGGAATGACGCTGAAAGGAAAAATGTGGAACTTTCCGGAGGGAGTTTCTAGCGTGGCTTCCTATGAAAAAATACTGGAAATTGATTCAACAGCACCTGGGCGTGGATGCTGACGGCATCCCCGGCCCCAAGACGGCTCTGGCCCTGCTGGAAAAGCTGGACATCCGCCAACCGGAACATTCCTGGCCCAGCCAGGAGGAAGTGCGTTCCGGAAAATCCGTCTTCGGCCGTGCGGGAGATGAAAGCAACATGACCAGCATCAAGCTGCCTTATGTCATGCGGCTGGCGTGGGAAACAAACACGACTGTTTCCACCATGCGCTGCCACAAGCTGGTGGCGGAACCGCTCGTCCGCATCTTCCAGGCTGCTCTGGACCATTACGGCATGGAGAAAATCAGGGAACTGGGGCTGGACCTGTATGGCGGCTGCTTCAACAACCGCTCCATTATCGGCGGAAAAGCCACATCCATGCATGCCTGGGGCATCGCCGTGGACATGGATCCGGACAGAAACGGACTAAATGTCTCCGCGCCGAAAGCGGTTCTGTCCGGACCGGAGTACACCGCTTTCTGGCAATTCGTGGAAGCGGAAGGGGCCGTATCCCTGGGACGCTCCCGCGACTACGACTGGATGCACTTCCAGTTCGCTACTCTTTGACCGGAGCGGACGCGAACGTCCTCCAGCCCTCCTCCCAGCGGCGGCGGAGGGCTGGCCAGTCCTCACCGTTCCCTCCATGCCCCATAAAAGAGCGCTTTTTCAGCTCCCGGAAGCTTTCTCCGGGAAGGTGGAGGAGTTCCCCGCGGTCATAGGCATTCTGATCGCACATGCCGTTAAAAACGGGAGTCCACTGCCAGCGGCGCACGCCCAGATAGTTCTTGAACGTATCCACCAGTTCCGTCGTGCAGTTGGCGGTGACGGTATGATAATAGCGCGGGCGTTCATGGAGACTGTTGATTTTTTCCGCAAACCCCAGAAAGGCCTTTTTCAGGTTTTCCCTGTCAATGTTGATACGGTACAGGTACATGTCCTCTTTCCGGTAATTAGTGCGCAGGGCGAACAGGTCTTCTTCGTCCGCCAGGATGTAAATCACGTTGAATTGCTTGTAAAGGCCAGGGACACTTCCCTGCTCCACCCCTTCAGGCAGCCGCGTTTCCACGGACAGGGCCAGATGCTTCCCATCCTCAAAACCGAAGGACAACATGGTATGGGCCACGAATTCCATCCCATCCCAGTGGCTCACGGCAAAATCCAGCGTAGCCAGCTTGTCCAAGTCAAAGCGGCGCGTCACATAGCGCGCGTCGAAGTCCCGCTCCGTCCGGTAGATAAAACTGCGCACGTCCTTCACCACGATTTCATTTCCGTTGATTTCCACGGAGGGCAGGCGACTCCAGGACGGCTGCCATTCCTTATCGTTCGTCGCCGGTATGCACAGGTAGTACGCCAGCAACAGGGCCGGCACTCCCCAGGAAGCGCGCCATAATACGGGCCGTTTTCTGCGGAGGGCGAAAGCGCACGCCATGGCCGCCACGTACAACCACACCAGCACGGGACCTCCCCATACGTTGTAAAAAACCACGCCCGCCGCCCATACGGAGAGGCCGAACCACGCCGCCATCATCAGAATGCGGGCGGCGGCCAGGCCCGCGTGGCGCAGGAAAGTCAAATGCATGAAAAATAAAAAGCAGGCCGCGCGTTCCAGCTCATGAAACGCGCGGCCCGTTAACGGAAGTTACCTGAAGGAAAGGCCCTTCACTTTATCCGTCAGGGCTTTCAGCACGCGCTGGTGCGCGGCGTCCACTTCCGCGGCCGTGAGGGTCTTGGCCGGATCCCTGTACAGGAAGGTGTAAGCAATGGATTTGCGGTCCGCCGGGAGTTTTTCACCGGAGGGGTCCGTGAACACGTCAAAGCAGGAATAGCTGACAAGCAGTTTTTCCCGGGCGGATTCCACGGCCTTGACAATGTCCGCATTGGGCGTGGAGAGGGGCAGCTCCATGGCCGCATCGCGGGAAGAGCCGGGGAATTGGGGCAATTCCGCAGCCTTCACAGGCGCGGTGAGGATTTCCTGCATTTTGCGGAGATCCAGTTCCGCCACGTACACGGGCTGGCCCAGGCCCAGCTCCCGGCAGCGCGCCAAGGACAGGCGGGCGAAATAGCCGCAGGCTTTCCCGTCCAGCTGCACATCCGCCCCCAGGGCGGCCTGTTCGCGCGGTTTGGCAGGCGTAAGCGTAAAGCGGTGGCCCGGCGCCAGAGCAGCCATCACGGCCAGAAGGTCCTCAAAGGAGGCCTGCTCCGGCCTGGGGTCCGCCCAGGAGCGCGCCGTGCGGTCCCCGGAAACAAGAATACCCAGGGTATCCGTTTCAATGTCCCTGCCCTTGCCGCCGCCCGTATTGCGGAAGACGCGGCCAAGTTCAAAGAAGCGCAGGCCGGACACACCCTGGTTGCTGTTGCGCACGGCGGCGGCAATCAGGCCGGGCGTATGGGCGGGACGCAGCACGGAGTGATCCTCGCTGAGCGGCAGGGACACGCGGATGAGGTCTCCGTCCTGAAGGGGGCGCAGGGGCAACGCGTCCTTCACCTGGGCAATGGCGCCGTCCGCGGATTCAGAGGCAATGAGCTTGATGGTCTGGGTTTCATAGAATCCCAGGGCCGCCAGCTTACGGCGCAGCTCCATCTGGAAATTGTAGGCCGCATCCACCGGGGATTCCGCCACGAAGGGGCCGGAGAAGCGGGACGGTATGCCGTCCAGGCCGAAGACGCGCACGATTTCCTCCAGCAGGTCGCACGGACGCGTGAGGTCCAGGCGGTGGGGGGGGATCAGCCAGCATTCGGGAAACTCCGGAACCTGCTTCAGGCCCAGCGCCGTCAGGATGCGTGCCCCTTCCTCATGGGAAATGGAACCGCCGGACATCTGATCCAGCGCCTTCCAGGGAAGTTTTACAAAGCCCAGTTCATTAGTCACCGTGGCGCCCTTCCCCTGCTTCAGGGAAGCGGGCACGGAAACGGGGCCGTCCGCCCCCCCGCAGGAAGGCATGGAAGCATGCGCCGGATTAGGAACGGGAGAACCGGCCACATACGTCGGGGAAGCCGTTCCGCCCGCCAGCTGGAGAATCAGTTCCACGGCGCGCACGGAACCGCGCAGGACATTCCAGGCGGAAGTGCCGCGTTCAAAGCGGTAGGAGGAGTCGGAGGACAGGGCCAGCCTGCGGGACGTGGCGCGCACGGAGGAGGGCTTGAACCAGGCGGACTCCAGAATGATATCCGTGGTGGAGTCCGTCACGCCGCTTTCCTCCCCACCCATCACGCCGCCGATGGCGAGCGCCTTGCCGGATTGGTCCGCGACAACCAGGTCCGTGCAGTTAAGCGTGTATTCCTGGCCGTCCAGAGCCTTGAAAGTTTCCCCTTCATAAGCGGTGCGGGTAACGATGCCGCCCTGCACTTTCGCTGCGTCAAAGGCATGGAGGGGCGTTCCCAGTTCATGCAGGACGAAGTTGGTAATATCCACAATGTTGTTGATGGGGCGCAGACCGACGGCTACCAGGCGTTCCTTCAGCCATTCCGGGCTTTCCTGCACGTTCACGCCGCTGATTTTTACGGCGGTGTAGTACGGGTTCAGCTCCGGCTGGTCCAGCCGCACGAAGTCTCCGGCGGGTTCCAGTTCCACCCCGGCGTCGTCAATGGAAACGGGCCTGTACTCCCGGCCGGAGATAGCGGCCAGTTCATACGCCATGCCGTTGTGGGAAAGCAGGTCCGGCCGGTTGGGCGTCACTTCCACTTCCACCAGGGTATCCGCCTTGACAACCTGGGAAATAGGCGTGCCGGGTTCCAGTTCCTGGGGGAGAATCCAGAGACCGTGCTCCTTGTCGGGAAGCCCCAGCTCGGAGGCGGAACAGAGCATGCCGCGGGACTCCACGCCGCGCAGCTTGCCCACCTTGATTTCAAAGTTGCCGGGCAGCACCGCTCCCGGCAGGGCGCAGGGCACCTTGTCTCCCACTTTGTAGTTCTGCGCGCCGCATACGATCTGGTGCAGCGTGCCGTCGCCCACGTCCACCTGGCAGACCTTCAGCCGGTCCGCCTGGGGATGCTGTTCTGCGGCGGCCACGCGGGCCACCACCACGTATGGGGAATCCACGCCCTGCTGGCGGATGTCTTCCACCTCAATGCCGGCAAAGGTCAGCATGTCAGACATTTCATCCACGCTCAGGCCGGACAGGTCAATATACTGGGAAAGCCAGTTAAGGGAAATCTTCATAACGGGAAAACAGGTAAGGATTATTGGAATTGGGCAAGGAAGCGCACATCGTTCTCAATCAGGGCGCGTATGTCCCTGATGCCCCAGCGGATCATCGCCAGGCGGTCCAGGCCGATGCCGAAGGCAAAGCCGGTCAGCCCCGTGTAGCGGGCCTGTGAGCGGGGGTCCAGCCCCAGTTCACGGTCCACGGCTTCAAAAACATTGGGATCCACCATGCCGCAGCCGGCAATCTCCACCCAGCGGGGGGCCTGGCCGTCCACCTTCAGCTTGACGTCAATTTCAAAACTGGGTTCCGTGAACGGGAAGAAATGGGGGCGGAAGCGCACCTCCGTGCCGGAGCCGAAAAGGGCGCGCAGAAAATATTCCAGCGTTCCTTTCAGGTCGCCCACGGAAACGTCCGTATCCACATACAGGCCTTCAAGCTGATTGAAGGCGGAAAGGTGCGTGGCGTCAATTTCGTCGCGGCGATAGGCGGAACCGGGAGCGATGACGCGCACGGGAGGCATCTGCTTTTCCATGGAACGGATTTGCACGGAAGACGTATGCGTACGCAGAAGCTTGCCGGAATCAAAGTAAAACGTATCCTTCTCATTGCGGGCCGGATGATCCTCCGGCGTGTTCAGCGCGTCAAAGCAGTGGAACTCGTCCTCAATCTCCGGGCCGTCCGCCAGGGCAAAGCCCATGTGGCGCAGAATGCGGACGGCTTCATCCCGCACGATGGTGAGGGGGTGCAGCCCGCCAGACGGCAGGGAGCGGGCCGGCAGCGTCAAATCCACCCCGGCCACGGCGGCCTTATCCGCCTGGGCCTGCACTTCCTCCAGCTTGGCGTCCAGGGCTTCCGTAATGGCCTTGCGGGCCTCGTTAAGCAACTGGCCGACGGCGGGTTTTTCCTCCCTGGGAACGTCCTTCATGCCCGTCTGGGCCAAGGTCAATTCCCCTTTTTTGCCGAGGATGGCCACGCGCGCGTCTTCCACGCCGCGCCTGTCAGACGCCTGGGCGATGCGTGCCAGGGCGTCCCGTTGGATGCGTACAATCTCTTTCTTCATAAAATTTGACGGGCAAGAGCTTACCCGCCCCCCCAGCCAGCGTCAAGCCCTTCAAAGGAAAGATTACAAAATCATTCACTTAATTTTGGAAAAATCAAATATTCATAATTTTATAAAAAATTGGTATTATATATAATTAACCCTAACACATATCACCCATTATATTATAAACAAAAAAACGAATCCTTTAATTGGAAGATATATATCCTAATACAGCCAAACACAATCCAGTGAACCATATTATAACACACAAAAGAGGAAGCCATGTACCGAGAAGAGAAACAACACTAAAAGAATAATGCCTTCTCTTTTTTAAACATTTATCTGTTATAGAAAACACATGATGTTCGTCAAGGTTATGCAATATTTTAAGAACAATATCCAATTTTACATAAATTCTATTAACAGAAAACCACAGCAATAATTGAATTATTAAACCAATAAACAATACCAATATAAGATTAGTATTACTCCTTACTGTTACAGCAGCCATTAAAATTAACGAAAAAATAATAAAAAAATAGTTCAGTCTAGTACAAAACAGATTTTCCATAAACTGTCTTTCATCATAAAAAGTCCAATCTCCATTTTTCTTTTGTTTCTCATAAAACTTAATAAAATCGGCTTGAGAATAGGAGGGTTGCTCAGAGACAGATTCAACCACACAAAAAACATCTTCCTTCATTTTTTGATTATTTGATTTCATGTATTGATATTTGGTTTTTACATAGAAAACAAATACAAATTTTATATTTTTGTAAAGAAAAAAAATAATAGATTAGGAATAATTAAAATTTACAGCATTATTTACTTTAGTTTTGTTTCGTTGATCTTTCCGATTTTTTCATCGGAGCAATTTACTGAATATCAATAATTAAAAATATTCTAAAAATCTTAAGGCAAGACATTCTGCATAATTCCGAAATCTTATATTACACGTATCCCGGCCGGGAGGACATGCGGCCGGAAACCATGCCGAGCACGCAGAACAAGGTATAAACCAGGCAGAACGGCAGGAAGGAGCCTCCCTGATGCAGGAAGGAGGTAAACAGCAGGCTCAACAGGGCACCCATGGTAAAGCCGATTCCCTGGGACATGCCGGAAAGCCTGATTGATTCGGAAGGCGTCCGGGCCCGTTCCACCATCAGCGCCATTCCGCGGCTGAATACGGTTCCCGTCGCCAGGCCGAACAGAATCGCCATCCAGACGGCCCAGTCCAGCGGAAGATACAGGATGCCCCAGCAGGAAAGGGCCGCCAACGCCATGGCCATCACGATGAGGAGGCCCCGCCCTCCCATAGCTTTTTCCAGCACGTGAGCGGAGAGCGTAGCGGGCAGCTGGGCGAACATGGCCACGGAAAGGATGAAACCGGCGTCCTCATAGCTCATGCCCCGCTGCCTCAGAAAGATGGGAATCCAGGTATAAAAGAAATAGGCAGCCCCAACGCGGCTCAAATAAAAAACGGTAACCTGCCATGCCTTGCCGCTGCGCAGCAGGCTGCGTCCAGATGCCGCCGGATCGTTTTGAAACACGCCGTCCGGATGCCTGAGAAAATAAGCGCCCCATACCAGCATCCCCAGCAGGATGGGAATAATCCAGATCCCCAGGCCGAAACGCCAGCCTCCCAGCATATTGGAAAGGGGAACGGACAGGCCGGAAGCCGCAGCGCTGCCCACGCCGATCATGGCGCTGTAAACGCCCATCATGGCGGAAGCACGGTCAGGAAACTGGTGCTTGATCAGTCCGGGAATGGCCGCTCCGGCAATCCCCATGCCCAGCCCCATCAGAACCATGCCGCCGTATAACCCCGCCACGCCGTCCCAGCTGCGCCAGAAAATTCCGGCCACCGCCAGAAGCTGGAACCAGAAAATGATTTTCCACGGCGTCATCCGGCGCGCCACGCGCGGAGAAATGGGAGCCGCCACCCCCAGCACAAAGACGGGCAGCAGGGCGAACAGCCCTGAATTTTCCAGGGAAAGCCCCATATCCCTTTCAATCGTTCCCAACAGCGGATCGGGAGAATCAAACCCGGTACGCAGATTAAAGCACACGATTAAAAAGGCGGCAAACAACAGCATCTTTCCCCTGATGCCTCCGGAAGTTCCTGCCTTATCCATCCCATGTTATACAGCCTCTCCCCCGCCCCTGTTCAAAAGCAACAGCCTTCCGGCTGTCAGCAGTCCGGAAGATACGGTATGGAGAAAAGACCATCAGGATGAGCAATCCCCTTGCGGTTTTCCATCCGCCCCCCCTGTCATGAAAAAGCGCCGCCGTCCCGGAGAACGGCGGCGCCCGAACACGCTAACCTCTTAAGCTTTCATTTGTCAGGGCGTTTGCCGTACACCAGCGTACGCCTGCCGTCCCAGGAAACGGCTTCAATCCGCGTAGAACCTTCCGGATAGGGAACCGTAGTGGAGGAATTATCCCTGGAATCCGTCCCCGCCATGGTGATGCGGACCATTTCCCTGTCTTTGTATGTTTCAAAGACGACGGCGTTTTTCCACACGTCATGGGAAATAATGCGCCTGTTGCCCTGCTCCGTAACGCCCTGGTTGTAAACGCCGCGGACAGGCAGTCGGTTCTTATATGCTTCCGCGCTATTGACGGAAATATAGTAAATGACGGGGCTTTCCGGCTTTTTGTACTTCCTGGCGTAGGCAATCAGGTTCTTGCAGTCGGCCTCCGTGATGGTCATGCGGGCGCAGGTGTAGTCGTCCAATTCCTGGTCAATGGGCTTGAGCATGCCCGTTTTCCGGAAAAAATCCGTCAGGTCCTGTCTGGCGGCGTCGCAGGCGTTCTTCATGAACGCAAGCTGGAGCTCTCCATCCTTCTTGCCCCTGGTATCCATCTTGATGGCCTTATAAAAGATATCCGGATAAAAGTCGGGATTGCCCTTCCCGGCTATCTTGAAGTACAGCTCCAGCTGCCACAGGGGAGCCAGCTTGACAAAATGGTCGTGCACCATCGGACGGTTATCCCCGCCGGAACGCTTGTCCGGCCCGCTCTGGACAAGCCAGTTTTCCCCCTTCAAAATGCCGTTGTTCAGATAGGCGTTGAAGCGGCCGCCAATCATGTTGCCGTCCCCGCCGTTGATGCGTTCATGCTCCAGGCGCATGCTGGAGGGATTCAGCATGTAATTCACGTAAGCGGAGTAAATGTTATTGGTCACTTCTCCGGTGGATACCCATTTCATGGCGGGGCGCACCTGGTTGACGTGGCCGAACTCATGGGCAATCCCCCAGGCGCTGCCGGGAATCCTGTCCGGATTGCCTACCTCCTTCATGGTGCCGTTATGAAAGGCGGCCCCCGTGCCGTCCGCATGCATGAACCCGTTCCAGATCACACGGCCGAACATCCGGTTTTTGGGCAGCATCCTGTACTTGTACAGGCCCATGATCTGCTGCTCCATGCCGATAATCCTGTCGTACAGGGCAATGAGCTCCTCCCCCTTGTCCGGGCAGAATTGTTTAAGTTCCTCCACCGGATACACCAGATGCACGCGGTTGCCCACGATGTCCACAACTTCCGTGGGGGAGTTTTCCAGCATCCTCTTCCAGTCGCTGTTTTTGCTGACGCCTCCCACGAAAACTCCATTCACCTTGCCGGACAAAATGGACAAATGCACCTTGGGCGCTTTCTTGTAATTGGATGTGAAATACTCAATGTAGCCAAGCCCCTTGTTCTTCGCCCTGATGATGTTGACCCCCTCTTTCAGCGGATAGGAGCTGTGGCCTCCGTCCCGCCCGAAATTGTGGATAACCAGATTCAGTTTTTCACCTTTGGGATCCCCCATGACCAGCAATACGTCCTCCCCCTCTTCAAAAAAGATGCCGGTGGGATTTTCAAATTTGCTGTACTGGCTGGTGCGCAGGCGTTCCGCCAGATCCTTGACCGGTTCATACGGCTCCGCCGTCAGGGCGCGGGCCTTGCGGTCAAATTTCTTCTCCGCCATCTGCTCGGCGAGCCCACGCACAAAGGGATCCTTAATTTTGGCGATGCGGTCGCGCGTGACATTGGGCTTCAATGCAAGCATGTATTCATTGGCGAACACATTGGAATCCAATGCCTTCAAACCCTCCTCCGTAATCGGCGAGCCCCCTGTTTCCTGGGCGGAAAGCACGCCTCCGCCCAGCACGCCGCAGAAGGCCAGTAAAAGAATCCCCTTTTTCAACAATGGTGAGAAAATCATTTGTTAAATAATACTGTTCGGTTTCCGGAATTGTTTCAAGGAAAAACGCCCGGCCCCCATGCCTGTGAAAAAGCCTTTTTGTGTGACATGGGACGCCCGGGCCCAGGGAGAAAAACTGTCCATCCCCCTTGACGGGGGCCGTATAATGACGCTCGCAAAACATTTTTCCATATGAATACAGAAACACATCAATTTCAGGCGGAAGTCCGGCAGCTGCTGGACATTGTCATCAACGCCCTTTACAGCGACCGTGAAATCTTTGTCCGCGAGCTTGTTTCCAACGCTTCCGACGCCCTGGAAAAACTGCGTCTGAAGCAGCTGACGGATTCTAATATTTACCAGCCGGACAAGCCCCTGGAAATCACCGTCACCACGGATAAGGAAAACAAGACCATCACCATTGCGGACACCGGCATCGGGATGACGGAAGCGGACCTGGTGGAAAACCTGGGAACCATCGCCCACTCCGGCACCAAAAAATTCATGGAGGCCCTCAAGCAGAAGCAGGAAGGCGGAGCGGACCTGATCGGCCAGTTCGGCGTGGGCTTCTACAGCTCGTTTATGGTGGCGGACCGGGTGGAAGTGTTCACCCATTCCTATGAACCGGAAGCCGCCTCCCTGCGCTGGTCTTCTGACGGACGGGAAGGCTACAGCATCGAGACGCTGGCGGAACCGCTGGACCGGGGCACCCGCATCGTCATCCGCCTGAAAGACGAATATGAAGAGTTCTCCCAGGAATACCGCGTGAAGGAGCTCCTGCGCCGCTACTCCAACTTCGTGGGGTTCCCTCTCAACTTCAACGGAGAGCGCGTCAACACCGTTCAGGCCATCTGGTCCAAGTCCAAATCCGACGTGAAACCGGAGGAATATGATGAATTTTACCAGTTCATTGCCCACACGGATGAAAAACCCCTGTCCTACATGCACTTCAGCGCGGACGCCCCTATTGCCCTGAATGCCCTGCTTTTCATCCCCAGGCGCAATCCGGAAATGTTCGGATTCGGCCGCGTGGACGCCAACGTGGCCCTGTACTGCAAGCGCGTGCTGATTGACGCCAAGCCGGAAGGCCTGCTGCCGGAATGGCTCCGCTTCCTGAACGGCGTGGTGGACAGCGAGGACCTGCCCCTGAACATTTCCCGCGAAATGCTTCAGGACAACTCCCTGGTGCGCAAAATCAGCGACATCATCACCAAACGCTTCATCAAGCATCTGGAAAAACTGGCGAAGGACGATCAGGAAACCTACAGGGAATTCTACGCGCAATTCTCCCGCTACCTGAAAGAAGGCGTCGTCACCTCCTGGCCGAACAAGGAATCCCTGGGCAAACTGCTCCGTTTTGAATCCACGGCCACGGAACCGGGGGAAACGACCTCATTTGAAGACTACGTCACCCGCATGAAGGAAGGGCAGACGGCCATTTACGCGCTTACCGGCCCCTCCCGTTCCCATCTGGAAAACAGCCCGTACCTGGAAGCCTTCAAAGCCCGCGGCTATGAGGTGGCCTTCTTCACGGACCACGGGGACGAATTCGTGCTGGACTCCCTGTCCAGCGTGGACGGCAAGCCCGTCACGATGATCGACCGCGCCGACGTGGAACTCCCCGCCCTGGAAGAGGAACAGAAGGACGCCCTGCCCCAGGAGGAAGCCGCGGCCCTGGAAGAATGGCTGAAAGGGCTGTACCCGGACAAATTCTCCAAAGTCACCCTGGGCAAGCGCCTGGTCAGCGGAGCCGCCGTAGCCCTGCAAAGCGGCAATGACATGGGGCCGGAAATGAGGGCGTACATGAAAGCCATGGGGCAGGAAGTGCCGGAAAGCCATCCGCAGCTGGAACTGAACCCCTCCAACCCGCTGGTGAAAAAGCTTTCCGCCCTGCGGACGGAAAACCCGGAACTGGCGCAAATGGTGGCGGACCAGATCGCGAATACCGCCCTGCTCCGCGCCGGCATGCTGGACGATCCCGCCGTGCTGGCCCAGTCCTCCCAGGCCCTGATGGAACAGCTCCTGCTGAAGTAAGGGGCCCGGAGGAAACAGCCTCTCTCCCCAAGCCGCTCCCTGCCCACCCCGCCGGGGGCGGCTTTTTCATTTCTCTTCCCGCCATGAACGCGTTACGCCGCATGCCCCGCCACATTCTGTTCCTGAGGCTGGCCTATCAAGCGGGCATGTGCCTGCTGGCCCTGGTCGCCGTAACGCTGACCGCCATTGACCTGACCACGGAAGCGGCGGAATGGGAAGTCACGGCGGACCGCGTCATCTACTGGATTTTTGTGCTGGATTATGTGGTCCGCTTCTCCATCAGCCGGTCCAAATGGCTCTTCGTTAAGGAACACCCCTGGGATTTGTTGGCCATTATTCCCTTTGACGCCCTGTTCCGCCTGTTCAGGTTCGCCTCGCTGGGGGAAATTTTAAGGCTCGCCAGGTATCTGGACCTGTTTTCCTATGCCATGAGGTTCACCACGCGCATCCGGCGTTTCTTCAACACGAACGGATTCAAGTATATCTGCATCGCCGCCCTGGTCATCATCCTGCTGGGGGCCGTAGGCATCCATCTGGCGGAGGGCATGAGCCTGCCCAACGGCATCTGGTGGTCCTTCGTCACGGCTACCACCGTAGGCTACGGGGATACCTATCCGGTCACCACTTCAGGCAAATTCCTGGCTGTATTCCTGATGCTCACGGGCATCGGATTCGTGGGAACGCTCACCAGCACCATCACGTCCTTCTTTCTGAGTCCCCACGGCGGAGAAGCGCTGCCGTACCGGGAAGAGGAAATTGAAGCCATTAAAAAGAAACTGGACGACCTTTCCTCCATGACGGATGAGGACATAGACACCATGGCGGCTCTGCTGAAAACCCTTCGGGACGCCTCCCCAGCACCTTCAGCGGGAAAAGAGGAAACGCCTGCTATCCATTCCGAAAAAAACTGACAAAATCCGTTTGGTATTACATCAAAAAATGCCCTGTCCGTCCCAGGGCAAATACCAAATACTCAACCGTTTTTCAGTGAGAAGATTTTAAGTCTTTATGTTGATTACCAGCTGATTGGCTACCTTTAAAAAAAAGAAACGCCGCAATGACAATGTTGACCAAAGGAACTAGTTCTAAAAGCACCAACCATCCGCTCTCTCCTATGTCATGAAGCCTCCTGACATCTGCAACAATATTGAAATATATATAAGAAATAAAAATAATCACAAATAAAACTAATATTCCTAAATCATTCCCTGTTTTATCCCACACCATTGCAACTCCATTAAGAAGAATAATAACCATAATTGGCAATATCAGCAACTTCAGCGCCCAATATTCAGATCTGGAAATACGACCGGAAAAACTGACATATTTTCTTAAAAATGAAGTTCCATTCGCATTCTCCATTTTTATAGAAGCATTTTCCTCTATTTCTCTGCGGATTTTATGCATATCGGAAGCAGATACGGAAGACTTCAAAATCTCCTGTACGTCAGACGCATTACACTCTATTCCCAACTCATGGTTCACGATGTCTGCAACTGACTTAGAACTTGTTTTTGTCAATATTGCGGCATCCACAAGTTTATTATATGCATTAATACGGGATAGCCTTTCTTCCGACTGTTCCATAACTTTCATCTTTTTATAAATACAGTTACTATGCTCTTCGCTCTTCCCTTTACATTACTCCCAGCTTCTTCAGCATGGAGATGGCAACGGAATTTCCCTGTTCCGCAGCCAGACGATACCAGCGTATCGCTTCCTGCCTGTTTTTAGCAACCCCATGCCCAAAATAAAAACACGCGCCCAATCTTCTTTGAGCTTCTGCATTTCCTTTTTCGGCTGACAAAAAATACCAGTTTACGGCTTCTCTTTTATTCTTCCCAACTCCGTGTCCGAAAAAATAACAATCGCCCAGCCTCCACTGGGCTTCCGCGTTCCCCTGATCGGCGGCCAGACGGTACCACTTCACCGCCTCCTGCTTGTCCTCCCTGATTCCTTCTCCCCAAAAATAACAGTATCCCAGCCTCCTCTGGGCTTCCGCGTTCCCCTGATCGGCGGCCAAACGGTACCACTTCACCGCCTCCCGCTTGTCTTCTCTGATTCCTTTTCCAACATAATAACAGTATCCCAGCCTCCTCTGGGCTTCCGCGTTCCCCTGCCCGGCAGCCAAACGGTACCACTTCACCGCCTCCCGCTTGTCCTCCCTGATTCCTTTTCCCCAAAAATAAAAGTATCCCAGCCTCCTCTGGGCTTTCGCGTTTCCAAACTCCGCCGATTTTTTGAAACATGAGACAGCTCTCTCCACATCTCCTTTATTCAAATACTGCTCCCCCAAATCCATCAGGCGGGTATGATCCAGTTCTACTGTCTCGTTCTCATGGGCGTATTTTTTTCCATTAAATAGCTGTACAACACTAAAAGCCGTTAAAAAACATACGGAAATGATGATTGCAATCATCCGCCATTTTCTTCCTGCCCACCGTTTTTTCTCTATCTCTATTTCCGGATAATTATTTCCATCCGCAAATATTTGTTTCATGCTTTTTTTAGAACAATGAAAATCTATCAGGAAAAACGAGAACAGCAGAAAGACGATGATGAAAGATAAGTAAGACCACATATTTTCAGAACAGTCCATCAATAAAAAACCTACAGGAATAAATAAGGAAAAATAAACGCCCGCATTTAATATCATACTGTTATACTTGCAGTCTCCTGCCATGTCCGCTGCACGGCTGTCAGGAATACAGGCAGAAGATACACAGAAAACAACAATTCCTATATAGTCTCCCCACGTCAAATGTTCCACTATTCCTTTCCAGCTTTTTATTACTGCAAAATCATACAGGGAAACAGCAATAACCAGTAAGCACAAAGCCAAAGCGGCTTGTACTGTAGAAACTTGAGTTTCCCTTCTTGAAGAGAATAAAGACAGGGGCAGCAGGACGACGGAAGCCGCAAAAGAAAAAATCACCCTGGCGCTCAACCCTCCCAGCGCTCCAACCAAAATACTTAATATTGCATGAAGCATACTCATTAACAATCAATATTTATACCAGCTTTCACCCATTTATCCTGATGATTCCGTTATTTAATATTAATTTTATTATTGAGAATCAAATAATCAATAGCGCCAGCGGCCTCCCTTCTATCCATTATTCCCTGTTTGACGCGCAGGGACAAAACCTTTACCATCTTGTCTGCAAGAACCTTGTCCACCTTTCCCTGTTTTACGGCTTCCTGAAGGCGTGACAGAGATGCGCGAAAGACCTGAGCTTCTTCTTCCCTGGCAATTTTTGACTGGGCTTCATGTTCCGCCTGGTTGATGATTGTCTTGGCTTTGGCGCTTTGACGTTTATCCCAGGCGGCAGCTCCCGCCCTGGCTTTGGCTGAAGGGTCATAAGTGCTGGTAATTAAATCCCCACGATACCTGTTCCCATATTGGTCTGAAACGGAAATCGGGGTTATGCTGGTTCTAGTTGTAGGCGTTTTTCTGCTTTTGAACCGTTCAAACCTAGCTCTGGCGCTTCTGTCCCCTTTCCCGGAATGAGTGTAATAGCCACCCGCTCTTCCCGTTTCCAAAGTTCGAGCCAAAACATGTTCTCCCACCAGAAAGACTGTTCCAAATATGATTAATAAGGAAATAGAAACATTCATTTTTTGCCTGTTCTAACGGATTCCCAATCCGTACATTTATATCGAATAATGTAGAAAAAAATCTAACATATTTTTATGAATCATTGTTTATCATCTTTCATTTCCTTTTCCGTTCCTGTTTGATCTTTATAGCTGTTATCATCACATTTTAGACTTGTGTACGGATTGGGAATCCTCTGCTACAACGTTCTTCATGAACATACCGACTTCCTCTTTCCCCACCGACACGGATCAGACAGGAATCCTCCTCATCCGTTCCCTGGGCATTCCTCCCATGGACGCTTTCCTTCTTCTAAAGGACCTCCTGGACACCAGCCGCGGAAGAGGCGACAGAATAACCCGGGCCAAACGATGCATACGGCTGGGAGGAGAGGCCCTTGCCGACAGGGAAACAAGCGTGCCGTTTTCCCAGGCTGTCCGCGCCAGCCTGGAAGCAAGGAAACATCGCCGGCCCCGCACGCTGCAGGAAATCCGCTATATGGCTGCCCGGATGATGAAAAAATGCCCGGAACTGGCAAGAAAACAGGTCCGTTCCATCACGCCGGAAGATTGCGAGCGTTATCTCCGCAAAAGCTTTTCCACTCCCCGCCAGCGGCACAAGGGGCGGCTGATCCTGAGCGGCATCCTGAATTTTTCCCTGAAGCGCGGGTGGTGCCGTAAAAACGCGGCCTTTCTGGTTCCTCCCCCCATCCTCAGGGAAAAACGCATCAGGGCCCTTTCCCTGTACGAGGCAAAACGGCTTCTCCACACCGCGGAACAGTTGTTCCACGGGGCATGCCTGCCGGCCTGCGCCCTGATGCTGTACGCGGGCATACGCCCCCACGAAGTCAAAAGGCTGACCTGGAAGCACATCAACCTGAAATCCGGCCTGGTTTCACTGGCGCCCACCCATACCAAAACAGGAGGGAGCCGCCATGTTTCCATCCTTCCCGTGCTGGGCTCCATCCTCAGCCGGACGTCTTCCGCCTGCTCCCCCTCCCGTCCCGTTTGCCCGCCCAACTGGGAAAAGAAATGGAGGGAAGTAAGGCGCCGGTCCGGCATCCTGAAAAAAAGCGGATGGGTGCAGGACGTGCTGAGGCATACCTACGCCTCCTACCACCTGGCCCATTTCTGCAATCAAAACCTTCTTCAGAAGGAGATGGGGCACTCCTCCCCCTCCCTGCTTTTGGCTCGCTATCTTAACATGGACGGAATCACCTCCGCAACCGGCGCCATGTTCTGGACGCACAGCTTTGTTTCTCCCGCTCCGTTAAAGGAAGACTGACAAAAATCCGTCTGGAATTGCGCGGCCAAAGGCGGAGCAATCCCCTGCTCCATCAGACCGGAGGCGCATTTGTTTTGCCTTGAATCCAAAATAAGGCACAGTACAATCAGAATAATCACGCCGCCCTACGAAAGTATGTTTTGCCTTGAATCCAAAATAAGGCACAGTACAATATTTGACAACTTGCTTTCTATTGCTAAAAGTTTTGCCTTGAATCCAAAATAAGGCACAGTACAATGCAACCCGCAACAATAAACCAAACAACAATGTTTTGCCTTGAATCCAAAATAAGGCACAGTACAATAGATTGGCATTCCCCGTCGCGGAGATACGAGGTTTTGCCTTGAATCCAAAATAAGGCACAGTACAATGCCCTCGCGATACTCCTCGCGGGCCTTCCCGTTTTGCCTTGAATCCAAAATAAGGCACAGTACAATAAATTGTTTCCAGATGCCTTCGACAATGTTGTTTTGCCTTGAATCCAAAATAAGGCACAGTACAATCATTCCCCACTCTTGAACTCGCAAACTACAGTTTTGCCTTGAATCCAAAATAAGGCACAGTACAATGGGAAACACGCCCCTATCTATTCCAACTGTGTTTTGCCTTGAATCCAAAATAAGGCACAGTACAATCAATTAAGTACACCCCCGAAACGCACCTTAGTTTTGCCTTGAATCCAAAATAAGGCACAGTACAATCGGGGTTATGACGTTCAGCAAAACCCCCAGTTTTGCCTTGAATCCAAAATAAGGCACAGTACAATTCGATGGTGGAGGGAAGGAACCGGGTCAGGTTTTGCCTTGAATCCAAAATAAGGCACAGTACAATCCGTATAGGCGTAATGCGT